>Ga0208825_1002266_pt1 | contig 13008 bp, 10 predicted proteins | sample AD_UKC113_MetaG_FD_184450 | JGI IMG/M metagenome (GOLD analysis project Ga0208825, IMG submission 184450) | Active sludge microbial communities of municipal wastewater-treating anaerobic digesters from Hong Kong - AD_UKC113_MetaG (SPAdes)... | ecosystem: Engineered > Bioreactor > Anaerobic >...
GTTCATCTATAAGCCTCATCAACTCAAGATTACAGTCATCATTGACCGTTGAGCTGTAATAGAATGAAGACCTCGGGAGGTTTAATAGCTCACACTGCCGGGCCACCGTTATCTCCTCGTTATCCTTTTCCACTAATTGCCTCTTCTCCACAACTTAAGCTGCTGAAATTTTTTTTAAGCCAATCGTTCTCTACCTTGAGCTGCCCTATCTGCCGATACAGCTCTGCCTCCAGCTGGTCACGCTCCTCCTCACTCCTCTTCCTCCTGTCTGAAAATAAACCGGGTAATACATTCAGCAAATGTTCCTTCCATTGCCTAACCTGGTTAGGATGAACCCCATACTCACTGGCTACCTGGGCGATGCTCTTCTCCCCTTTGACCGCCTCCAGGGCCACCCTGGCCTTAAAGGCCGCTTCATACTGTCGTCTTTTCATACTGGCCATTTTACCATACCTCCTATTGAGTTATGGCAGGACATTTCGCACCTCATTGCCCTGTCCAGTTTTTGGGGAGCATTTCAACTTTTAGTAGTAGATATGTTCTAGTAGTCAAGACCCGGGCGAACCTGCTTAAAAAATATCGGCCTGCCCATGGTGAGGTAAATCAAAACTGAGATTAAGCATATTATGGGCAAACTAATTACGAGAGCTATAATAGAAAAAACAACATCAACTGCTCTCTTCACTTTTTCTTTCATAATCAAGCATCGAAACGTATTCCTGAAGCTAGATTTATATTAGCTTTTATCTTGAACAGCGGAAACAAAGACTCTTTCGAATTTATTTACTGCTATGTCAAAGGAAAGATTATTTTCATAATAGACACTCCCATTCTTACCGATTCTTTCCCTATCCTCCAATCTGAGGTTAGCAATTTTAATAATTCCCTTTGCCAGCTCCTCAGGATTTTCGGGAGGCACAATAACACCTGCGCCAGATTCTTTTATAAGCCCTGCTGCATCGCCACGGACTCCAGCTATTATAGGTCTTCCTACAGCTAAGTAAGTTTGTATTTTTGATGGGATTGTAATGGAAAACAAAGGATCGTCCTTAAGATGAACCAACAGGGCATCTGCAGCCAGCATATATCGTTTAATTTCGCTGGCAGGTTTATAGGGTATGAACATTACATTATCTAAATTCATCTTTTCTGCCTTTTTTTTGAGACGATCGGCTTCTACTCCCGCGCCGACAAATACAAATTGAATATTTAAACATTTATCTCTTATTATTTTTGCTGCATACAGGACTGCGTCTAAAGCCTGAGCTCTACCTACATTTCCGGCATATAAAACAGTAAATTTTGTTAAGTCCCAAGGAATTGCTGATTTATTGTATTTATCCTTAGACAATATACTATCTTCATCGCACCAATTGTAAATTATTTCTATTTTTTTCGAGTTCAAACCTAACTCCACTAACTTCTTTTTAAATCCTGGGGACAAAACAATTATCTTATCTGCCATCCTATAAAAAAATCTACAGATATTGCCTATCAGCTTTATGATGTGATTATTATTTATCATATCGGTAGCCTGTAACGTATCCGGCCAAAAATCTTCTATATCTAATATGACCTGAGAATTATAAACCAGCTTTATGCAGACAGCGGGAATCATAGCTGTTATTGGCGGATGATATACATAAATAACGTCGGGGCGAGTCACGTTTATTGACCCGAGAATCGAAGCTGATAAGGACCAGCTGAGGTAATTTACGATCCTTTTAATTTTTGATAAATCATGACTAGGATATAAGGCTGTCCGGATAACTTTAATTTCATCAATAATCTCTTCTTTTACCAACTTTATTTTATATCCTGGATAGAGTTTCCCATGCGGGTAATTGGGGAAACCGGTTAAAACCTCAACCTTATGACCTTTTAATTTAAGTGCTTTCGCCAATGGCAAGCCCTTAAACATCGGCTCGGGTTGAAACCATTGGGTAATAAAAAGAATATTCATCTAACCTATGAAGCTTATAAAAAGACCTTCACTTCAGGATTCTTTCCATACATTACGTTTTATATAAGCTATATAGCTAATTATTATCCTTAATATCTTTTCTGAAACATTCGGGACATTATAGTCCTTGACCATTTTTAATATTCTAGTATCACCCTTTGGTTGATTTTTAGTTACGTTCAGAGCCTGACTTATTTTACCTAAGTCAAAGCCTACCATCATCACCGCGCCTTCTTCCATTCCTTCCGGCCTCTCGTGTGCTTCTCTTATGTTTAGTGCCGGGAAATTTAATATTGAGGATTCTTCTGTAATAGTGCCACTGTCTGAAAGAACAGCTATCGCCCCCAGCTCAAGCTTTACATAATCTGAAAATGAAAACGGCTTATGCATTTCAACAAAAGGACTTAACGAAACATGCTCAGCCTCTATTCTTTTTCGAGTTCGAGGGTGAGTTGAAAGGATAATCTTTTTCTTAAACTCATCTGTCAGGCCGTTAAGCACATCTATCAGCTTCTTGAACTTTTCTGGGTCATCCACATTTTCTTCTCGGTGGCAACTGACAAGGTAATAATCATTTTCGTTTAGATTTAATCGCTCCAGTATGTTTGAGGATTTGATTTTAGGCATATAATAATGCAGAACCTCATACATGGGGCTTCCGGTTTTGATGATCCTATCAGCCGGGATGCCCTCCATCAGTAGATACTCTCTTGAGATCTGGCTGTATGGCAGATTTATATCGGCTATATGGTCAACCAATCGCCTATTAATTTCTTCAGGGACTCTTTCGTCGAAGCACCTATTGCCTGCCTCCATATGAAAGACTGGTATTTTAAGCCTTTTAGCAGAATAGGCAGCCAGACAACTATTGGTATCTCCCAGAATTAAAATGGCATCAGGCTTTTCCTTATTCATAACATCGTAAGATCTGGCAATAACCATACCAACAGTTTCGGCAGGGTTTTTACCGGCCGCTTCAAGATAATAGTCCGGTTTTCTAATTTCCAGGTCCTCAAAGAATATGTCGTTTAATTCGTAGTCATAATTCTGGCCTGTATGAACAAGAACATGCTCAGTGTATTGGTCAAGCTTGGCTATAACGCGAGATAATCTGATAATCTCCGGCCTGGTTCCAACCACAGTCATTACTTTAATTTTCTTCATTTATAACCTCGAGGCGATAGGTATCGGGATTTTCGGGATCAAAAATCTCATTCGCCCAGAAGAGAACGATAAGCTCTTTTTGACCAATATTTTCTATTGAATGCGTATATCCTGGTGGTATATCTACTATTGTAATTTTCTCGCCTGATACCTTATACTCAATTACATCCTTGCCTCTTACATCGCGAAAACGTATTATTGCTTGGCCATCAAGAACACAAAATTTTTCCACCTTTGTGTCGTGGAAGTGGTTTCCTCTTGTAATCCCAGGCTTTGTTCTCGAAATAAATATTTGCCCAAAGGCCTTCGACTTTAATAGCTCGGCCAATATGCCCCGATTGTCAACCTTAATTTCGGGTAGGTAAGCAAATTTATCCTGAGGCAAATAACTAAGGTATGTCGCATAGAGTCTTTTTATAAAAGGGTCACTAAAATCTGGAATGGTTAAATCGGATCGTGTATTTTTAAATCCCTTAATTATTTCTACAAGCTTTTTGACAGTAACCTTAAAAACCGGCGTCACGTTATTATAATAAACTTCATTTTCTGGCTTATTCTTTATATGATCAAGGAAGGCCTTTACAACATCATCGATGTAAGCTAATTCCAAAATTTTTTCTGGATCTGTGATATGCACATCAAGATCTCGGGCGATATTATAACAAAAGGTAGCAACCGCTGAATTATAGTTAGGTCTGCACCATTTGCCAAATACGTTAGGCAGCCTGTAAATCACTACTGCTGACTCATTTTTTTTTGCCCAATCTATGAGTTCTTCTTCAGCTTTCCTCTTGCTCAGGCCATAGGGGTTATCAAGCGCTGCCTGGATTGAAGAGGAAAAAATAATTAGCGGCTTAACCTTATATTCTTCTGCCATCGAAATAAGCGTCCTGGTAAATCCAACATTTCCTGTTTCGTATTCTTCTGTTTTTTCTGGCCTATTCACTCCAGCTAAATGAAATATAATATCCGCCCTTCTAACAGCCTCCTTCAGAGGATTTATATCATCATTAATGTCATAGCCATAAACTTTAATCCCTTCCAGCCGCTTTAAAGCCTGTATAAGATTTTTACCAATGAATCCATCGCTGCCGGTGACTAATATATTTTTCATTTTTTCTAACTTTTTCCCCAGGTTTTTAGCTCTTCTCTAACATAATCCACTTTTAATAAGAGCTCGGTGAGCTCATCCTCATTCAAACGATAGGTATTATGTGAATTATAATCTTCTTTTAATGAAACCTCCTTTTTGCCTTCTGTAAAATAGAGGCCATAATTCAAATCGCGGTCATCCATCGGAATACGATAATATTTGCCCAAATCTTCCGCTTTTGCCATCTCTTCTCGAGTTAACAGGGTTTCAAATAGCTTTTCTCCGTGCCTTGTTCCTATTATTTTAATCGGATTGTCAGCCTTAAACAGCTTTTTTAAAGCAGAAGCCAGCATTTCAATTGTTGCAGCTGGTGCCTTCTGAACGAACATATCCCCAGGCTTGCTATTTTCAAAGGCATATAGCACCAAATCGATAGCATCGTCAATCGTCATCATGAATCTGGTCATTGTCGGGTCAGTAATTGTAATTGGTTTACCTTCTTTTATTTGTGAGATAAATAGTGGAATGACAGAACCACGAGAAGCCATTACATTCCCATATCTCGTTCCACAAAAAACTGTTTTGGCTGGGTCAGCCAACCTGGCTTTCGCTACCATAATCTTTTCCATTAAAGCTTTTGACATTCCCATAGCGTTGATAGGATAAACGGCCTTGTCTGTACTTAGAATAACGACTTTTTTAACCCCGGATGTTATGGCAGCGGTTAGGACATTGTCAGCACCAATGGCATTGGTCCTAATTGCCTCCATTGGATAAAATTCGCAGGAAGGAACCTGCTTAAGAGCTGCAGCATGAAACACATAATCAACACCTTCCATCGCTGTCATTACTGATGAAAGCGACCTAACGTCACCGATATAAAATTTCAACCTTGGGTCTTTATAATGAATTCTCATATCTTCTTGCTTTTTTTCATCCCGGCTGAAAATTCGGATCTGCTCAACCTCACTATTGAGGAATCTCTTTAAGGCAGCATTCCCAAACGTCCCCGTGCCGCCCGTGATAAGAATGCATTTACCTTTAAAATAATTCATTGTTCACCTCAGTCTTCTTTTTGTTTGCGCATTCGGCTAAGCGCAGGACAAACAACGTGTCTTGGGGCTCTATCTTAGGCTATTATTTACGAGCTCTAAGATATAATATCATTCAAAAGAGGGGGATGATCTAGTAGTTAAGACGATTTTCCCTTCTTCCCTTGACCGCCTGCAGTGCCAATCATGTCTTAATGGCTGCTTCATACTGTTTCCTTTTCATACTGGCCATCTTATCTTACTTCATTGTGAGAGTTATGACAGGCCTTTTCGAGCTTTATTGCATTGGCCAGATTTTGAGGAATATTTCAAGCTATTATTTTCTGATTAATTGGTCAAGCTTTAAAAAGTACATGATTTTACTGCCAATGGCAATAATAGCACTTTGATTCTTATAATCTTTATAGGTTTTTAAAGGCATTGTCAAATAACTACGCAATTCTTTTTCCGAAATTTCGAGCATTTTGGCTACTTGAGTAAATAATTCAGCAGCTTCTTTCTCGGACAAAGGCGGCTCTTTTAATTTTTCAAGAGCTTCTTCGCGGGTCACTTGTTCAGTCAGAATAAGACTTGAAAACTGCGCTTTTCTTATATCATATCCGAACCTTTTAGGCAGCCAATATCCTTCGAGAAATTTTGTCATGATAGATTCAAAATGTTTTTGAGGATATGGTTCCCACCCGTATTCTTTTTTCAGTAATTCTTCCGCCTCTTTTTTTACATATGGGATATAATTCAATAATTTGACCACCTTAATCCTTTTAATATAGGGCATGTAAATTTTACGTTTAAAGATATTTGTAAAAGGATAAGTCTCCATCGGCACAGTTCCGAACTGACGAAGTATATCCTTAATATGTCGCATATCCGTTCCCCAATAAGACCAAGCATCCGGATTAACTATCACTTCAGTTGAGATATTTCCTCCGTTAAGAACATATTTTATATTATATTTCTCGGCATAATTATCCAATGCAGCTACAAATGCATGATCTTGCGGTATATCCAGATGAGGCACTCCCGATTTAAAAAAAGCGAGCTGCATATCTCTTACCTCATTCCAATTGATTTTTTCGATTTTAAGATCAACGCCCAATTTCGTCACCAATTTTTGTATATTATTCACCGCAAAGGATGTATCCCACCCCGCATCAACATGAAAAACAAGTGGTCTCAGCCCCAATTCTTTGATGGCAAAATGAAGCATGTAAGAACTGTCAAATCCACCGCTAAGTCCCAACAGGCAATCGTATTTTTTATTCTTCCCTTCCTGTTTTATTTTGGATATGATTTCGTTCAATTCTTTTTCTTTTCCTTTACCGTAATTCCATAATGGAAGAATATCTCGATAAAATTGATTACATCTTGCACATACCCCTTTTTCATCAAATTTGATGTTTGGGTCTGTTGTGTCCATTACACAATTTGTACAGATTTGATAAGCTTTCATATTTTATATTTATTTGCGATTTTACATAAATAACTAAATGTTTCAAAAGAACATTTTTCCCAGCTGAAATTCTCTGATAGTTTTTGAGAAATGGATGATATTTCATTTCTCAACGTGTTATCATTTATAATTACTTTTAAACTACTAACAATAGATTCCACATTTTCTGGGTCAAAATATACTCCTCCATTTTTTAATATCTCAGGCATGGGTCCCCTATTTGAGCATGCAATAGGAAGTCCTGTACACATACCTTCAATAAGAATATTGGGCATGTTTTCGCAACTTGATGCAAAAACAAATATGTCTGCATTTTCCAAATATCTAGGGATTTCATCATGATTCACAAAATCAATTTGTTTTATAAAAGATGATGAATCTTTGATTGCTTGGAGAACTGTGTTAAATTTTTTCTGGGCTTTTCCGGTTCCACCACCTACAAATTTACAATATATATTATAACCTTCATTTCTGAGTATTGAAATTGCTTGTGCTACATTCCATTGATGTTTATATGGAGCAACACTTGAAATATAGATACAGTTAATAGTGTTGTCTTGATTTGATAATTTGTTTTTTCGGTTTTTATTAGTAATTCGAAATTTATTACTAACGCCATGAGGTATAATTGTATATTCATTAATGGGACCCGAGGATTGCTGAATAATTTCAGAAGCATATTTAGTTAGAAAAATCGCTGCGGAAGAGTTTTTTAGTGAATGATTTTGTACATATCTTAAGATTAGCAACCTTATTTTTTCCATACCGAATTTATATCGGCCAATCTCTCCTTTTTCATAAGATAGCATATCTCTGCTCATTGTTACTGAAGGCTTGAATTTACAAATGCTTCCTGCATCAGTATTTAGTAAGACATCAATATTTAATGCTTTAGCTTCTTTAGGTAATTTTTTGTATTGCCACCATAGTTGATGTAATATAGATTTATTAAGTTCTTTAGGATTGTGTTTAATAAGCCATTCTTTATCAGGTAAAAAGTTAAGTAATTCACCATAAGACCATACATGAATTTGTCCTATTTTATCTAATAAATTCTCATTGAAGTTATTCAGTATTCCAATTAAATGTGCCTTAGCGCCACCTGATCTATTTCTTGAAGCATCAATTCCAATAATTATTTTCATTCAAATTCTTTTTATTGTTGAAAATTAACATAATTTGTATATATGTTTTGATTTAATCACTAAAAATATGATTAACATTTTATCATTATGCAAGCTCTTTAATTCCAAATAAGCTTGATGTATTTAATTTATCTTATTTATCTTATTTATAAATGCTGCCATTTTTTCTATATAGTTGGAATAATCAAATTTTTCTTTTGCGGTTTCTTTTGCTCTTGTTTTCATTTGATCAAGTTCTCTGCGAGAAAGTTTGGAAACATGAATTAATAGCTTTTGTAATTCCTTCGCAGAGACATTTGAAATTACGTATCCATTATACCCATCTTTAATATAATCACTTATATCACTTGTATTGTTTGTTATAACTGGACAGCCTGCCATCATGCTTTCAACAAGTTTAGTAGGGAATCCTGCACTATTTTTTCTATTTGGTTTTCTAAGTATTACTGAAAAGTCGGCAGAATGATAATAGACCGGAACTTTTTCCTGAGGTACTTTATCGCAAATAATAAAATTATCCGGCAATGATAATATTTTTTGAAAATTGGAATAGTGTGATATTTGTTTTTTTGACACACCTACAATAATAAATTGAATATTTAAGCCATCCTCAATACTTTTCAAAACCGATTGAAAGATTACTTCAAGTAGGTCTTTTTTGGCAGGATTACCTGCATAGATTAATCTTACTCCATCAAATGGAGGGACTAAAGTTTCAGTTTTATCCCATTTTTTTTCATTACTATCAATTAATGGAGGCAATATAATATTGTTTGAAGATTTATAATATCGATGTAAGAAGGAACTGATAAGTATTTTATTTTTTATCGTTTTTTGTATAAACCGCATGTTTATTTCATTCAACCAATAAGGGGGAGCTAACAACCCTCCAGGTAGCTCATTAGGTGCATACCATTCCGTTATATCGGAAATTAAATTGATTTTTATTTTTTTGCATAATTGCTTTATTTTTAAGGTAAAATAAACTGGCGTATTGTAAATAACAATTGCATAAATATCTTTATTAACCGAATCGGACAAAATATATTTAAGTGCATGTTTACCTCTGAATATATAATTTTTAATCCGTGCAAAAAAATTATTTTTAATATCCAGTTCATAAGTGTTTATATATTCAAAGCCTTCATAGTGACAGGATCCATTTTCGTCTTTGTCTTCCTTGCGGGGGGTTCCACCCCAACTAATAAATATCACGTTATATCCTAACTCTCTTAATAATTTAGCATTATTTAAAACCCGTGGTGCTGCAGCATCTCCGTTAGGAAATCTAAAGGTACCCGTATAAATAATTTTACTCATTGTTTTCGCTGTTATAATATTTTTTTAACTTTTTCTAAAATCTCGTCATTTTCATATACAAAATGAGAAATATTCTCTTTTATTTTATTATATTCATCCTTATTTTTAATGAGCAATTCTATTTTGTCAACCATTTGTTCCAAGGGTACAATATAACCATTCACTCCGTTTTCAATAAATTCGGTTGCTGAGCCAAAATTTGTGCAAACAACCGGTATGTGCAATATTTTCGCTTCATTGATCACATGTGGACAGGCCTCTGAAGAAGATGTATTTACCAATAAATCGCTCTGAGCCAAATATGGATAAGGGTTGTTTTTTTCACCGAGCCAAATGAGTGTATTATTTGTATTATATCGCTCCATATTTTCTATAAGTTCATAATATTCATCAGATTGACCAATTCCGCCTATGATATACCATTTGAACTGACATTTTCTGTTCAATAACGATCTTACCATTTCTGGTATTTTTGAAAAACGCTTGACAGGATCAATCCGCCCTATAGACAAAATATTAAATTGGTTAGTGGTAAATTTGGAGTCAGTAATATTTTCCTTAGATGCGTATGTGATAGATGGAGTATCTAAAACATTGTGAATTCCATAGGTGTTTATAGACAATGAAGGGAAATGTTTCAAAAATTCCTGTTTAGTATATTCGGATACACACACAACTGACGTAAATGATTTGTATATAGTTTGTTCGTCTGGATAATTATTGAGTTTCAAGTAACTATTGTAATTACAACGTATCCATGCAATTTTATTAGTATTATTCATGTAGGAAACAAAAAGAGTTGGAACTCCTTCGCTGAAAGCGATTACCGAATCATAATTTTTTTTAGAAAATTCTTTTGCTTTGCGTTTGAATAGATGGGCAGTAAAATTAAAATTAACGATTTGACAAATATTACGCAAAACTTTTGTCAGTAAACTTCTCAATCTAACTATACCTTTTGTATCATCATATCGTGCTATGAGTGCTTCTATCCATTTGTCTTTTGCTAAAATATTACAATTCGGCAATAGTGATAAATATGGACCAAAATGTTCCATAGCGAACACGTCTATTTTATATTTACCATTATTATTACCCAATAAGGCAGTCAGATTTTGTAGACTTTTGTTTGTACCGCCATGCCTAAAGTTAGTTATTACTATAAGAATTTGCTTCATAAATAATATAGTGAACCCCGAAAAGTAAGACACTTTTTCTCGCACTGAGAGATAGAGTTCTTTTCAAAAGAATAATCCATCTGGTTTGGCTTACAGGCTGTGGCTTTAACCTGGTTCATATCTGGGCTCCCTGCGATGTAGCTTCCTGTGTTTGAGCCCATTGCTGAGCAAACTCTTCCGGACTTAGATACCCCAGAGCCGAGTGGACATAAAGCCGATTATAGTCTTCACCTATCCAGGCACCGATTCTGGTCTCTGCTTCTTCAAAGGAGCCGAACTCATTTAACCACAGCAGCTCTTCTTTGATGGTCCGAATAACCCTTTCGGTCTCCGCATTACCCCGTGGATTGTCATAAGAACAGAAAATCTGATTAATACCCAACCCGGCCGTTTCTGTCATAAAGGCCACCGAGGTCGGCTGTGACCCATTGTCTGAGATAAGACTTAGTCCCTGGTCTCTTACTCCAAAGGGAAACTTCCGACACAGTGCCCTGTCCAGTGCTTCTTTCCATTCAGACGTCTTAGCCCGGAGCGATAGCTTCCAGCCAACTATCTCTTTGGTATACCAGGCCAGCACCACAATGAGATAACACCAGCCCAAAGAGCCTAAAAGAAACTTCGTCATGTCTATGCCCCAGTACTCGTTAGGCCGGGTTGCCTTCGGCTTTCCCCTCTGAGAACTACGCAGTGCCTTATGCCTCACCTTTTCTACCAGAAGCTCGTTCTCCCTCATCAACCGATAGACCCGCTTGCGATTAACCTTAAGACCTTCCTGATGATTAAGCCAGGCTGTCATCCGCCTGTATCCCCAGAAGGGATGTAACGACCTAAGCTCCTTGAGCTTCTGCACCATAACCCCATCCCTTTCCGAGTCCTGTCTTTTGACCATCTTCCGATATTGCCCGCTCCGGCTTATCCCCAGAGCCTCACAGGCCGATTTCAGACTCATCCCTTTCTCCCTCATCAGCTTCGTCTCCTTCCCCGAGATTAACTCTTGAGTTTTTTTTAAAGCCTCAATCGCAATCGTCTGCCGCCCTATTATCTTCTCCAGCTCCTCTATCTGAGCCTGCGATGCCTTCTCATCCTCACCGCCCCCATTGCTTAACCCCTTCTGTCCTGCCTCCAAAAACCTGTCCCGCCACCGATAATAGTCTGGCTTATCTGGTGCTCCCGGCAGATCTCAGCTACCGATTTTTCCCCCTTTAACCCTCCAGCACTATGGCCATTTTCTCCTCTGAACTCCATTTCCTTAGCTTCATCCTGACACCTCCTTATTTAGCATAATCTCTATCTCTTTGAGGTGTCCACCTCCTCAGGGGGTCAGTATAATAGTCTATGCTGTATCAAAGTGCTCGTATGTTAATATTTTCAAATCTTTATTTTTTTATTGCCTTGATAAATAAATTGAATAACCAAAAAATTATTAAAGAAAATCCAATAGTTCTCATTATGAAGAAATATTCAACTCTACACGAATAAATAGAATTTCCAAATAGAATACAATATATGATTAATATATATATATTGAACGAATTCTTAATATATATTTTCCCATATATGTAAGATACCAATACACCTAAAGCAAACATTAAAATTATGACCCCTGTTAATCCGAATGAATAATACAAATCACTAATAATATGTGTGCCTAGCCCCGAAGATAAATTAATCCCATGCAATTCCATTGAATATATAATCGAAGAAGGAAGGCCAGGGTTTAAACCGAACACATTTATGAGTATAGATTGAAAAAAAGGAATAAAAGAAAAAAATTGGAATATCATATTTTTACCATAAGTAATCCCGTAATTATCAACGTAATCAACAAAAAAGAATATTGAGCCATTAGCAGATGTGAGATCCGCAAATAAATATGAAATATCTATATGTAATAAGGATGAAGTAAAATTATCTATATTAAGTAATCCACCCTCGACTGACCTTATAATACCAACAAGTGATAACACTATTAGGCCGGTAAAAATAATTAAAAATAAGTCTCTATTTTTTATTCTCTTTATAAACAGGGAGTAAAGTAAGAATATTGGCAAAAATAAGAATACAAATTCTGATCTATAACCCGAAATAAAAAAAAATGATAGGACTAATATCGCATTTACAAAATATATTTTGTCTATGCTTTTTATAAAATTTGTAGTATTATTTATTCCTTTTGATTTTACCTTTATAAATTGTAAAATACTTGAAATATTAAAAAAAACACCAAGATAAAAAATGGCTTCTCCCATATTACCCCATCTATCTTCCGATGGATTGTAATATTCGGATAACATTTTATGCCCCCCTCCAATAAAAATAATTAAGAATAATAATAATATTAAATATTGAAAAATAGAATTTAAAAGATAAACATCTTTTGTATTATATTGCAAAGTGAAAGTCTTATTGGTTTTACTTCTAGATACAATAGTTGCTCCTAACAAATACGATAGATAACCAAGCATGGCGATACACATTCCTGTTACATACACAATATTGGGAATTGCAAAAAATTTATTTATGATATAATTAGGCCAAAATTTAACAAAAAATGGATATTGAAAAGTAGAGAATAGAAATGCAAATGCAAAAAATATTTCAAAACAAACAATATTATTTTTTCTATATTTTATGAGAAGTTTT
>Ga0208825_1002271_pt1 | contig 12991 bp, 11 predicted proteins | sample AD_UKC113_MetaG_FD_184450 | JGI IMG/M metagenome (GOLD analysis project Ga0208825, IMG submission 184450) | Active sludge microbial communities of municipal wastewater-treating anaerobic digesters from Hong Kong - AD_UKC113_MetaG (SPAdes)... | ecosystem: Engineered > Bioreactor > Anaerobic >...
TATCAGAATTTGTTTGGGCGCCTTTTCAAATTTCATGGGAGCAATCAATGCCGTTAATCCGAATGCCAGGGCAATAGCAACCATCGCTGCTCCAATAATCGAGCCTAAAGCTATTCCCGAAGCTCCTTCGTAAGAACCAACAGCTCCAACCGCCAAATTTTCTGGATCGAAACCGATAAAAATCACACTTATGATAAAGGTGGATATCCCAAATCCCAATGAAATGCCAACCGTTCCTTTCACCAGTTTCTCGGCAAAATATAACACAAGAGCAATGCCGAGAATAAACAATAAGATAGATTGTAATGTATTCATATTATTGAATTTAAATATTTACATTACAAAAGTAGTTCTCGTTCGTAGAAATGATGTGGTAATATGAAATGAAAAAATGGTATTAATGAAAATATTGGGCACGAAACTGAGCAGGAGTAATTTTTTCATGCTTTTTGAAGAATTTCACAAAATTGGATGTATCATTAAAGTTCATGATTTCAGAAATTTCGGTTACCGTATGATCGGTGTGGAGTAAATAGCGTTTTGCTTCGAGCATAAGCTGGGCAGTAACAATTTCACCAGCACTTTTACCGGATTGTTTTCGACAAACTGCATTCAGATTTTGGGGTGTTACAAACAGTTTGTCGGCATATTCACTTACTTTGTGCAGCTGCGGACATTCTTTCATCAAAAGAGAGATAAACCGTTCGTATAAAGTTTCGCGATGAGCCATGTTGCTATTTTGAACAGTAGCGATTTGCAATAGTTTACCAAATAAGGCAGTCAACAATCCGTGAATGATTTCTCGGGAATAAGATGATTTGTCCTGAAATTCTTCGAATATTTCATTCAGGAGAGCATCGGGATAATTTTCGACCGTAAATCGGATTCGTTTGTTTTCCGATAGATTTCGAATCATATCCAGCAAGGTGCTTTCATTTAAATCGTCAAATTCGGATAGTTTGAACTGAATAACAAAACCTCTGGGAATGGATGTAAATTGCCAGTAGTGGAGCTGCAACGGCTTCAACAGGTAGAATTCAGGCGTGGAAACAACAAATCGGTCTTCTTCGATCGTATGAAAACCTTCTCCCTCCGACAAAAAAATTAACTCATAGTATTCTTCGTGTTTGTGGGGTTTTGTTTTTTTTATCTGTTCTTTGAAGCGGGAAATCTTGAAAGTCAGTCCTTCACCCATTTTATCTTTTATATCGATCGGAAGAAAATTCATTCGATGCAATTTTTGACCGGATATTATTACTTCACTCTTTGCAAAAATACGTAAAAATTGCAAATGAACGTATTAACAGGCTGGATAATTTATTGGGTTTGTTGGATTCAGCCAGATTTAAAATGGAAGTTGACAGATTTCAAAAACAGATCGGTTTCGTTTTCCCTCTATCGATGCAAAAATATTCGAGCTGAAATAAGAGATTCTACTTTTCAAAACAAAAAATCCATTGAATTATTCGAGATCAATCTAAAATTTTTTAAATGGTGAAATATTTTCATTTTTACCATTTAAATACGCAGTAATACCATATTTATTCGGATTCTAAAGTTTATTATAAAAATTTAAATATTGTAATAAGTTGTTTTAATTGAATTTATAAAATAAATTCTTGTTCAACGTCTGGAATTTCTACACGACGAAAACCTACTTTTTTCAATTCTTCTCTATAAAATACTTGAGTTTCATAATCGCCATGCACTAGGAAAGTTTTTTTAATTTGGGAGGGCGACTGACATTTCAGAAAAGAAATCATTTCTTTATAATCACCATGTCCTGAAAGAGCTTCTATCTTAGCAATCCGAGCCTTAACCTTATGTATTTGTCCAAAAATAGATATTTCTCTTAAACCTGGTTGTTGTAAACGTGCTCCCAACGTTGTTGGTGCACAATAACCAACGATTAAAATAGTATTTCGTGGATTTTCAATGTTATTGGCAACGTGATGTTTTACACGACCTGCTTCTAACATACCTGAAGCAGAAATTATAATACATGGTTTATAATAGGTATTCAAAGCTTTTGATTCATCAACATTTTTGATATAATGAAGAGAATTAAAACCAAAAGGATCGTTGTCATATTTAAGAACTTCCTTTACTTCTTTATTAAGTGATTCACTATAAAGGCGATAAATATCAGTAGCGTTAACTGAAAGTGGGCTATCAACAAAAATTTCAATTTTAGGTAAAAGTCCTTTATTATTAAAATTATTTAACATAAAAACGATTTCCTGTGTTCGTCCAATAGAAAATGCTGGAATAATTAATTTTCCTTTGTTTAAAACACAAGTTTCCCATACAATTTTCAACAGTTCTTCTTCACTTTGTTGTGGTTCGGGATGAAGTCTGTCGCCATAAGTAGATTCAGTAATCAAGTAATCACAAGGTAAAAAAGGATCAGGTGGACGAAGAATGTGATTATAAGGTCGTCCAATATCTCCTGTATAAGCAATATCTATTTTTCTATCGTTTTCGATAATTCTTAAGTTTACAACAGCACTTCCTAACAAATGACCTGTATTGGTAAATTTGACACTAATTTTATCATTGATATAAAATCTTCTATTGTAAGCCACTCCAATGAACAAATCCATACAATTTTCGGCATCTTCAATATTATAAATTGGATCAACTGGAGGCAATCCCTGTCTGGCTCGTTTTTTATTAAACCATTTTACATCAAGTTCTTGTATATGAGCACTATCAGCCAACATAATGGAACAAAGGTCACGTGTGGCGTGTGTACAAATAATGGAGCCTCGGAAGCCATTTTTATATAAAAAAGGAATTAATCCAGAATGATCAATATGAGCGTGAGAAAGAATAATATGATCTAACTTCGCAGGATTAAAACCAAGATGACGGTTTTTGGCATCTGTTTCAAGACCTTTTCCTTGAAACATTCCACAATCCAGTAAAATTTTCTTTCCCTCGTCAGTAGTAATTAAATGTTTACTGCCTGTTACTTCGCGTGCAGCTCCAATAAACTTAATTTTCATAGTTGTTTATTTTTTTCTTTATATCGTATATAATTCCTTCATATTTATTCATTTATGTATAGCGCCAACTGGAGTTATGGTAATATTTTATTAGTGTTTCCAGGTAGGAGATAAATAATAATTTTCTTTTGTTGAAAACGAATCATTTTCAAAAGTAACATAATATTTTGGATTTTTTTTGTTTTTATGAGCAAAAATTCAAACATTCTACCAATTTTTCCCAGAATAAAATTGTCTCATAAATTACGATTTTGACATCTCGACTTTGCAAAATAAATTTATTTTTTGTATTTTTGCATACAAATATACATTCCAATGGAAACATTTTTTCGTACTCATCAATATTTAGTGGAACACGTCCAATCGCCTGTAAGAAGGTTATTGATGGATGAAATTGACTGGTCGCAACGTTTGATTGGGATAAAAGGGAGTCGTGGGGTAGGGAAGACAACTTTTCTTTTGCAATATGCAAAGGATAATTTTAAAAAAGATGACAATAGTTGTCTTTATATTAATTTTAATAACTTTTACTTTACTATTCATTCCTTAATTGAATTTGCTGAATGGTTTGTTCAGCAAGGTGGAAGGACATTACTGATTGATCAAACTTTTAAATATGAAAATTGGTCCAAGGAATTGCGCGAATGCTATGATCTTTTTCCGGAATTAAAAATTGTCTTTTCCGGTTCATCTGTTATGCGATTAAAAGAAGACAATCCAGATTTGCAAGATGTAGTAAGTGGTTATAATTTAAGAGGTTTTTCATTTCGTGAATTTTTGAATTTACAGTCTGGGAAAAATTTTCAGCCATATACTTTTGAAGAAATATTAAAAAATCATGTTCAAATCTGTAAAGAAATTGTAAATCAAATTCATCCTCTTGACTATTTTCAAGACTATTTACATCATGGTTATTATCCTTTTTTTCTCGAGCATAGGAATTTCTCTGAAAATTTACTGAAAACAATGAATATGATGCTTGAAGTAGATATTTTACTGATAAAGCAGATAGAATTAAAGTATTTATCAAAAATTCGGAAATTACTTTATTTACTTATGATAAATTCTCCGGTTGCTCCTAATATTAGTCAATTAAGTAGTGAAATTCAGACTTCAAGAGCTACCGTAATGAATTATATAAAATATTTAAAGGATGCCCGCTTACTTAATTTGCTTTATCCTGTAGGAGATCAATTTCCTAAAAAGCCTCATCTAATTTATGGACATAATACGAATTTACTTCATGCGGTAATGCCCGGTAATGTTGATAAACATATAGAAGAAAAAACTTTTTTATATAATTCTTTACATTCCAGACATAAAGTAAATGCAGGGAAATATCATGCAGATTTTATAGTAGATGAAAAATATTTAGTTAAATGTGGTCAGAAAATGCATTCTTCTAAAAATCATTCAAAAATTATTTATGCTGCCAATGGAATTGAAATAGGTAAGAAAAATGAAATTCCTTTGTGGTTGTTTGGTTTTTTTTATTAGTCAATGAGATAATCTTTAATCATAAATAAATTTTTTTAAAATAAAATTCATATATTTGTTTAATTTTCAAATAATTAATAATACTCAATAAATATAATAAAAATGGTTAAAACAAAGAAATTTTTAACTTGCGATGGTAATCAAGCAGCAGCTCATATAGCTTACATGTTCAGTGAAGTGGCTGCTATTTACCCTATTACCCCTTCTTCACCTATGGCAGAATATATAGATGAATGGGCAGCATATGGTCGAAAAAATATTTTTAATGAAACGGTGCAAGTACAAGAAATGCAATCTGAAGCAGGTGCTGCTGGAGCTATGCACGGAGCTCTTCAGGCAGGAGCATTGGGAAGTACTTTTACAGCTTCACAGGGTTTGCTTTTAATGATTCCTAATATGTATAAAATGGCTGGTGAGTTATTGCCGGGTGTTTTTCATGTTTCAGCACGATCTCTTGCTACTCATGCACTTTCTATTTTTGGTGACCATCAAGATGTAATGGCAGTTCGTCAAACGGGTTGTGCTCTTTTTGCAACTGGTTCCGTGCAAGAAGTGATGGATTTAGCTGCTGTTGCACATTTATCAGCAATAAAATCTCGTATTCCTTTTGTACATTTTTTTGATGGTTTCCGTACTTCCCACGAAATTCAAAAAATAGAACAATTGGATAAAGAAGATTTAATTCCTTTAATTGATCAAGAAGCTTTGAAGGCTTTTAGGCAAAGAGCTTTAAATCCTAATCAACCAGCAACTCGAGGTACCGCTCAAAATCCTGATATTTATTTTCAGGCTACCGAAGCTGCTAATCCTTTTTACGAAGCAGTACCTGAAATTGTGGAAGATTATCTTAATAAATTAGCTGAAATAACAGGAAGAAAATATCATCTCTTCGATTATTATGGTGCAGAAGATGCTGATCGTGTTGTAATTGCAATGGGTTCTTCAACCGAAGCCATTCGAGAAGGAATTGACTATTTAATGGCAAAAGGAGAGAAAGTTGGTTTGGTTTCTGTACATCTTTATCGACCTTTTTCTGCAAAACATTTTTTGGCAGTACTTCCTTCTACAGTCAAAAGAATCAGTGTTTTAGATCGTACAAAAGAACCTGGTGCAAATGGCGAACCTTTATATTTGGATGTCAAGAATGCTTTGTACGGACAAAAAAATACTCCAATAGTTGTAGGCGGACGCTATGGTTTGTCTTCTAAAGATTTTACTCCTGCTCAAGTATTGGCTGTTTTTGAAAATTTAGCTTTACCTGAACCTAAAAATCATTTTACTGTTGGAATTGTTGATGATATTACGTTTACTTCATTACCACTGAGAGAAGAAATTTCTCTTGCTGGTGAAGGAATTTTTGAAGCTAAATTTTATGGTATCGGTTCTGATGGAACAGTAGGAGCCAATAAAAATTCAATTAAAATCATTGGGGAAAATACTAATAAATATTGCCAAGCTTATTTTGCCTATGACTCAAAAAAATCGGGAGGATTCACCTGTTCTCATCTTCGTTTTGGCAATCATCCTATACGTTCTACTTATTTGGTTACCACACCAGATTTTGTTGCTTGTCATGTTCAAGCTTATTTAAAGCTTTATGATGTAACCAAAGGACTGAAAAAAAATGGAACTTTCCTTTTGAATACTGTATGGAATGAAGAAGAAATAAAGGAAAATCTGCCTAATAAAGTAAAAAGATATTTAGCAAAAAATAACATTAATTTTTATATTATTAATGCTACAAACATTGCCCAAGAAATTGGTTTAGGAAATCGTACTAATACCATTCTTCAATCAGCCTTTTTCAAAATTTCCAATGTTATTCCTTATGAATTGGCTGTTGAAAAGATGAAGGAGATGATTAATAAGTCCTATGGCAAAAAGGGTGAAGAAATTGTAAAGAAAAATTATGCAGCCGTTGATCGAGGAACAGAATTTATTAAAATAGAAGTTCCAACTGAATGGGCAATCTTACCAAATGATGAAGAAATAGAAGATAATGTACCTGAATTCATTAAAAAAGTGGTTCGTCCGATGAATGCCCAAGCTGGTGATGATTTGCCAGTATCGGTTTTTAAAGGACGAGAAGATGGCACGTGGGAGCCAGGTACCAGCAAATATGAAAAACGAGGTGTTGCCGCAATGGTTCCCTTGTGGAATCCGGCTAATTGTATTCAATGTAATGAATGTGCTTTTGTTTGTCCGCATGCAACTATCAGACCATTTATTTTAGATGAAACAGAACAAGCAAAAGCAACTTTTGAAACTATCAAAGCTAATGGAAAACAGTTTGTAGGAATGACTTATCGCATTCAAGTGGATGTGCTTGATTGTATGGGGTGTAATAATTGTGCAGACATTTGTCCAGGAACAAGAGGTAATAAAGCACTTACAATGGTTCCTATTGAAACACAATATGAAAATCAGAAAAATTGGGATTTCTGCATAAACGAAGTAACATCCAAACAACACCTAGTTGATGTAAAAATGAATGTAAAAAATTCGCAACTGGCTACGCCGCTGTTTGAATTTTCAGGAGCTTGTGCTGGTTGTGGCGAAACTCCTTATGTAAAATTAATTACTCAGCTTTTTGGTGACCGTGAGTTGGTTGCCAATGCTACTGGTTGCAGCTCTATTTATTCTGCTTCAGCTCCTTCTACTCCTTATACAACCAATGAAAAAGGACATGGTCCTGCATGGGCAAATTCCTTGTTTGAAGATAATGCTGAATTTGGTCTGGGAATGGTATTTGCCAATGAAATTATGCGAAATCGATTGGCTAAAATAATGGCAGAAGCAATAAATGATAAAAGCTGTTCCAATGAATTAAAAGCTTTATTTGCAGAATGGATTGAAAACAAAGAAGATGCTGATAAAACAAAAGAATTAGCATCAAAAATAACTCCTTTGCTTGCATCGTGCAACAAAAAATATTGTAAGGAAATTGCTGAATTAAGTTCTTATCTTGTAAAACGTTCGCAATGGATTATTGGAGGAGATGGTTGGGCTTATGATATAGGTTTTGGAGGTTTAGATCACGCTATTGCTTCAGGGAAAAATTTCAACATTTTAGTTTTAGATACAGAAGTTTATTCTAATACTGGTGGACAATCGTCAAAAGCTACTCCAATGGGAGCAGTTGCTAAATTTGCCGCTTCGGGCAAACGTATTCGTAAAAAAGATTTGGGCATGATGGCTATGGCTTACGGTTATGTTTACGTAGCTCAGGTTGCAATGGGAGCAAATAAAGCTCAAACACTTAAAGCTTTAAGAGAAGCTGAAGCTTATAATGGACCATCATTAATTATTGCTTATTCTCCTTGCATTAGTCACGGTATTTATGCAGGCATGGAAAAAGCCCAAGAAGAACAGGCACGAGCTGTTGAATGTGGTTACTGGCAGTTATATCGTTATAATCCAATGCTGGAAGAAGAAAATCAAAATCCATTTATTTTGGATTCAAAAGAGCCACAATGGGATAAATTTCAAGACTTTCTGATGGGCGAAATTCGTTATGCTTCTTTGATGAAACAATATCCTGAGGAAGCTAAAGAATTATTCCTTGCAGCCGAAAAAAATGCAAAATGGCGTTATAATAACTATAAGCAAATGGCTGAAAGACAATTTTAATAAATAAATCATAAATGTTTTGTTTGTTTTAATTTAAAAAGGCTGTTTATTTGAACAGCCTTTTTAAATATAAAATACTGATAATCAAATTATTTTGAAGATATAAATAAAAATTGTATTTTTGTAATAATAAAAAATTACTTGTATTTTTAAATTTAAAATTTAAAAGAAATTATATGGCTACGACTGCAGATATTAAAAATGGGATGTGTATTAATCTTGATGGTCAATTTTATATTATCACAGAATTCCTTCATGTTAAGCCAGGTAAGGGACCTGCTTTCGTTCGAACTAAAATGAAAAATGTAGTGACGGGCAGAACCTTTGAAAAGACTTTTAGTGTAGGGACTCATATTGATGAAGTACGTATAGAACGACGTCAGTATCAATATCTTTATCAGGACGATATGGGTTATTATTTTATGAACACCGAAACTTATGATCAGGTTTCTGTAAGTAAAGAAATGATCAATGGAGTAGATTTTTTGAAAGAAGGAATGATATGTGATGTGGTAGTACATGCCGAATCAGAAACTATTTTATATGTAGATTTACCTATTCAAGTAACATTAGCTGTAACTTACACAGAGCCAGGGCTTAAAGGAGATACCGCTACCAATGCTACTAAACCAGCTACTCTCGAGACAGGTGCCAATATTCGCGTTCCTCTTTTTATCAATACAGGGGATACAATCAGAGTTGATACTCGTGATGGTTCTTATGTAGAAAGAGTCAAAACTGAATAGCTAAAAATATTTTTCCACGATTTTTTTGAATAATCTATTTGTCCGGTAAATAATCAAGTTTATCGGATTTTTTTTATTTTTGTACATAGATAAAAAAATTGTCATGAAAATAAAAGAATTTTTAAAAAGCTTTGTCTACGCAGGTGAAGGTATAAAAGTAATGTTTGTCTGTGGAAGGAACATGAAAGTTAATTTATTTACTGCTTTTGTAGTTATTGTTTTAGGAATAATTTTTCATATCAGTGCTTTTGAATGGATAAGTTGCTTATTATGTTTCGGTTTGGTAATCAGTCTGGAGATGATTAATACTTCTTTTGAAAATTTGGTCAATTTGGTTTCGCCCGATTTTCATCCGTTAGCAAAAAAAGCCAAAGATATTGCAGCAGGAGCTGTTTTGGTTTCAGCAATCATTGCTTTTATTATTGGATTAATCATATTTTTACCGAAAATTATTGATGCTATTTCTTGAAACTTTTTAAAAACAATGTAAAATGTTAAAATATAATTTTCTTACTGATTTTATTAACCTTTTATACCCCAACTTATGTCTTATTTGTGGGGAAAGTTTAATAAAAAATGAGGAACAATTATGTTCAAAATGTTTGTATCAGATTCCTAAAACGAATTATCATCTCATAAAAAATAATCCTATAGAAAAACGTTTTTGGGGCAAAGTCCCTGTTGTTCAAGCTACTTCTTTTTTCTTTTTTCAAAAAGGAAGTCCTTTTCAAAAATTATTGCATCAGTTGAAATATCACGGCAACAAAGAATTAGGTGAAATTTTAGGAAAATATGCTGCTGCAGATTTGATTTTAACTGATTATTTTTCTGCTGTCGATATGATTGTGCCAGTACCACTTCATCCTAAAAAATACAATCAACGTGGTTATAATCAGAGTGAATGGATTGGTAAAGGATTATCGGCTATCCTTCAAAAACCACAAATCATTGATAATTTAGTACGCATTAAAGAAAGTACCACTCAAACCAAAAAATCAGTTTACGAACGTTATGAAAACACAGAAGGCATTTTTTCTGTGAAAGATAAAAATTCTTTTTCCAATAGCCATATTTTATTGATTGATGATGTTTTAACAACAGGCTCAACTCTTGAAGCATGTATTCATGCACTTTTGACAACCGAAAATGTCCAAATCAGCGTTTTTACATTAGCAGTAGCTTGAGTTTACCAATATTTTGAAAAATTATTCACAAATTAAAAATCGATGTAATAAAAATGAAAAATAGAATAAAAATTGTAAAAGGCGATATTACAAAAGAAGAAGTTGATGCAATTGTCAATGCAGCCAATCGAAGTCTTTTAGGTGGAGGAGGTGTAGATGGAGCTATTCATAGAGCAGCCGGTCCAGAGTTGCTTGAAGAATGCAAAAAAATGAATGGTTGTGAAACGGGTGAAGCGAAAATTACAAAAGGTTATCGCTTGCCAGCTAAATATGTGATTCATACTGTTGGTCAAGTTTGGAATGGCGGAAATCACAATGAAAAAGAATTATTGGCAAATTGTTACAGAAATAGTTTAAAGTTAGCAAAACAATATAGCATCAAAACAATTGCATTTCCCTCTATTAGTACGGGTGCTTACAGATTTCCTGTAGAATTAGCCAGTAAAATAGCCCTGAATGAAATATATCAATTTTTAAAAAATGATCTATCAATTGAAAAAGTAAAAATTGTTTGTTTTGATGATCAAACTTATGAAACTTATCAACATACTTTAAAAGAACTCTTGAAAAATGAGAAATAAAAATTTATTTTTCCATATTTCTTAATTGTTTATTTTATTGATTTAAAATGAATTATGATAATTTTTGGAAGTTTATAAATTAAAAACTTTTTTGGTTTATCGATAAAATCTTACTTTTGTGCTGAAATTTTAAAATTAATTCATTAACAAATTAACTTATGAAATTATTAGAAGGAAAAGTAGCGATTATCACAGGTGCCGCACGTGGAATAGGAAAGGCAATTGCCCTTAAACTTGCAAGTGAAGGCGCAGATATCGCTTTTACTGATTTAATCATTGACGAAAACGCTTTGAATACTCAAAAAGAGATAGCATCTTTTGGAGTAAAAGTAAAAGCTTATGCCTCCAATGCTGCAAATTTTGAGGAAACTCATGCAGTAGTGGAAGAAATTCTCAAAGAATTTGGGCATATTGATATATTGGTGAATAATGCTGGAATTACCAAAGATGGTTTAATTATCAGAATGAGTGAAGCTCAATGGGATGCCGTTATCAATGTAAATCTGAAATCAGCTTTTAATTTTATTCATGCTTGTGCTCCCATTATGATGAAACAAAAATCTGGAAGTATCATCAATATGAGCTCGGTGGTAGGCGTTTCAGGGAATGCAGGCCAAGCTAATTATGCAGCTTCAAAAGCAGGTTTGATTGGACTTACTAAATCAGTAGCGAAAGAGCTTGGTTCTCGTGGCATTCGAGCAAATGCAGTAGCTCCAGGTTTTATTGAAACTGAAATGACCCATGCTTTAAGTGACGAACAAAGAGCAAAATGGGTTGAAAACATACCTTTACGTAGAGGCGGAACACCTGAAGAAGTGGCGAAAGTTACACTTTTCTTAGCTTCTGACTTATCAAGTTATGTAAATGGACAAGTGATTCATGTATGCGGTGGAATGAATACTTAATTTTATTTGATAATTTCATGCGTAAAAATAATTAAAGAGACGGGGGTTATACCGTCTCTTTTTAGTGTACTTTCAAAAAAATGAAAAAAATTACAATAATTTTTCTATCAATTGTTTGTTCGACTTCATTTTCTCAAAATATGGAAGTAAAAGTAGGAGCAGAACAAACCGACTTGTATTTTCCATTGCTGGAAGGTAAACGAGTAGCCGTATTATCAAATCAGACGGGTATTGTTGGCAATGAACATCTTGTAGACTTACTTTTACGAAATACTTTTAATGTCGTTGGTATTTTTTCTCCAGAACATGGCTTTCGAGGAATAGCTGATGCAGGAGAACATGTTGCCAACTCAGTGGATGAAAAAACAGGTATCCCCATTTGGTCGTTATATGAAAGCAAAAGTAACAAACCTTCAGTAGATAAGTTAAATAGTTTTGATGTATTAGTATTTGATCTTCAAGATGTAGGTACACGTTTTTATACTTATTATATTACGATGTCGCGTATGATGGATGCTTGTGCTGAATTTGGGAAAAAAATGATTATTTTGGATCGCCCTAATCCAAACGGATTTTATGTTGATGGTCCTATCTTAGATATGAAATACAAGTCAGGAGTAGGTTGGTTGCCCATTCCCATTGTTCATGGAATGACACTTGGAGAATTGGCACTTATGATTAATGGTGAAAAATGGTTACCAAATAATCGTACCTGCAATGTTGTTGTTATTCCATGTAAAAATTACACACATCAAACACTGTATAAATTACCTATTCCTCCATCTCCTAATTTGCCCAATATGCAAGCTGTTTATTTGTATCCTTCAATTTGTCTTTTCGAAGGAACGGTTATGAGTGTAGGACGAGGAACTTCTTTTCCTTTCCAGGTTTATGGTCATCCTCACTACAAAGGTTCGTCTTTCTTTTTTATTCCCCAAAGTGTCCCCGGAGCAAAAAATCCTCCTTATCTTGGTCAAAAATGTTATGGAATAGATTTAAGAAACATTTCTGAGGAATATATCCGTAAAAATGGCTTTGATCTTTCCTACATTATTGATGCTTATAACAATCTGAAAATAGGAGATTCATTTTTTACTCCTTTTTTTGAAAAACTGGTCGGCGTAGATTATATCAGAAAAGAAATTATTGTTGGAAAATCGGCTCAAGAAATTAAAGAAAAATGGAATGACGATGTACAAAAATTTAAAGAACTTCGTAGACCTTATCTTCTTTATGAAGAATAAATACACCATTTTTTGTACTAAGAAGTGTATTGAAATATTGATTAATTCTAATAAGTACAAATAAATAATTTACGTACTAAATCCAACTTACCTTTTGTTTAGGTTCGTGGCTTTTCCCAAGAATATGACTATATAATTCAGGCCTTCGAGCTTGAATATAACGTTGCCCTCCTGCCATTGTAAGTTTTTCAGGAAT
>Ga0208825_1002272_pt1 | contig 12991 bp, 12 predicted proteins | sample AD_UKC113_MetaG_FD_184450 | JGI IMG/M metagenome (GOLD analysis project Ga0208825, IMG submission 184450) | Active sludge microbial communities of municipal wastewater-treating anaerobic digesters from Hong Kong - AD_UKC113_MetaG (SPAdes)... | ecosystem: Engineered > Bioreactor > Anaerobic >...
CGCTGACAAACTTCGCTCCATCCATGCAACTGTCCGCCCACTTGACCCGCCGCCTGCCTTTTCTGCGCTGGCCGCGTCCCACGGCGGCGCTGCTGCGCAGCGAATCCATGGCCGGCCTCACGGTGGGGCTGATGGTGATTCCGCAGGGCGTGGCCTACGCGCAACTGGCCGGAATGCCCTTGATCACCGGCATCTATGCCTCGCTGTTGCCGGCACTGGCGGCCGTGCTTTTTTCCGCCTCGGCGCGGCTGTCGGTGGGGCCGGTGGCGCTGACCAGCTTGCTGATTTCCGCCGGGCTGGCGCCGCTGGCCACGCCAGGCACGGCCGAGTGGGTGGACCTGGCGGTGTGGCTGGCGCTGATGTCGGGCCTGCTGCAGGCCGCGCTGGGGCTGGCACGCTTCGGCTGGCTGCTGAACCTGGTCAATTCACCCGTGCTGATGGCGTTCACGCAGGCGGCGGCGGTGCTGATCATCACGTCGCAATTGCCGGCGCTGCTGGGCTTTCAGCGCTCGTGGGGACAGATGCTGCACGCGCCGGCCATCCACGCAGGGGCGGCGGCGTTCGGGCTGGGGTCGCTGGCGCTGCTGTGGCTGGCGCGGCGCTGGCGGCCCGCCTTTCCCAGCATCCTGGTGGTGGTGCTGGCGGCGGCGGCCATCAGCGGCGCGCTGGGCTTCGAGGCCAGCGGGGGCAAGGTGATCGGCCTGCTGCCGCAAGGCCTGCCCTCGCTGTACATCCCCGCATGGCCAGGCGCCGAGGCGCTGGGGCAACTGGTGCTGCCCACGCTGGTGGTGACCTTGATCAGCTTTCTGGAAACGGCATCCAGCGCCAAGGTGGACAACCAGAAAAAGGGCGAGCGCTGGGACCAGGACCAGGATCTCATCGGCCAGGGGCTGGCCAAGATCGTGTCGGGGCTGTCGGGCTCGTTTGCCACCAGTTCGTCGTTTTCGCGCTCCGCACTCAACCTGTATGCGGGCGCGCAGACCGGCTGGGCCACGATTTTTTCGGTGGCAGTGGTATTGCTGGCGCTGCTGTTCTTCACACCGTGGCTGCGCCATGTGCCGCAGGCAGTGCTGGCGGCCATCGTGCTGGTGGCGGTGGTGGGCCTGCTCAAGCCGCGCGAGTTTTTGCGCGTGTGGCGCATTTCGCGCGTGGAGGGCGTGATCGCGCTGCTCACCTTCATGATCACCATCGCCGCGGCGCCGGCGCTGTACTGGGGCGTGCTGGCCGGGGTCCTGATGGCGCTGTCGCACTTCTTGTACCAGCACCTGCACCCGCGCATCATCGAGGCCGGCCTGCACCCGGATGGCACCTTGCGCGACCGCCACCTGTGGCAATTGCCGCCGCTGGCGCCGCACACGCTGGCGCTGCGCATGGACGCGGCGCTGGACTTTGCCAGCGCGGGCGCGTTCGAGCGCCGCGTGACCGAGTACCTGACCGAGCATCCCGACACCCGCCAGGTGTGCCTGCTGGCGCAGCCGATCAACCACATCGACGTGACCGGCGCGGAGGCATTTGCACGGGTCTGGGCCCAGATGCAGCAGCGGGGCGTGGCCCTGCTGGTGAGTGGCCTGAAACTGCCCGCCGACACCGTGCTGCGCGCCGCCGGCCTGCTGACGCCGGATGCGCTGCTGCATCTCTATCGCAGCGACGCGGAGTTGCTGGCCGCCCTGGACGCCCACCGCGTCACCACGGACAACAATCAAAATGATAGCGTGCAGCGCTGATCCGGCAAGCGCAAGCGGGCACAATGGCCTGCATGGCGCTCACATCGTGATGGCGCCGTGTTCGGTCGGGGCTTGCTGGCGCGACGGCGACGCCGGAAATATGCCGGCCATCACGGTAAAGCCCGCAATGCGCTTGACGCGATCCGTCCAGCGCCGCAGCGCCGGGAAGTCGAGCAGGCTGATGCCGCCCTCGGGGGCCAGCATCACATAGGGGAAACAGGCCAGATCGGCGATGGTGGGTTGGCCCCCGGTGCACAGCCAGCCGCCATCGGGTTGCCGCTCGGACAGCCACAGGTGTTCATCGAGGATGCGAAACAGGCGATAGGCGCCGCGTCGCGCCTTGTCGGCATCCAGCTCGAACTCGAACAATTGCTGCAAGCGAGCAGCCGACGAGGTGGCCGTCAGCTCGTTGGCAAAGGCCAGCCACATGTTGGTTTCGCCCAGGCGGCGTGCGTCAAGCACCGGATACCAATGGCTGCCGGGCGCGTAGCGCTGCGCGAGATAGCTCAGGATGGCCTGGGCGTCGCGCATGACAAAACCCGCGTCATCGAGAATGGGCAACTGGCCCAAGGGATTGAGCGCCAGCAAGGCATCGCTCTTGTGCTCAAAGCCGGGATAGAACTCGACCGGGTGCTTGACGTAGGGGATCTTCAGGATCTCCAGAAAAAGCCGGACCTTGTAGCAGTTTCCGGACAGCTCGTAGTCGTACAAGGTGATCATGGGCAGGCTCCGGCGCTCACAGATCAAGCACCAGCATTTCAGAGGCGCTGCGCGAAACGCAAGCCTGCATGCAGTGCCCGGCGCGCTTTTCGTCTTCACTCAGGTAGACGTCCCGGTGCTCCGGCGTGCCTTCCAGCACGGTCACCATGCAGGTCCCGCACACGCCTTGCTCGCAAGACGTCTCGACCGCGATCCCGTGCTCCGACAGCACATCCGAGAGCGATTGACCGACGGGGACGTTCAACTCGACACCGCTGCGCGCCAGCCGAACCTTGAACGGCTTGTCGTTCTGGTGCGAGATGGTGTTGGAGAACAGCTCGAAGTGGACCCGGTCGGCGCCAAGGCCGAGCGCCTGCGCCGCACCGACGATGGCATCCAGGAACGGCCGGGGGCCGCAGACATAGATGTCCATCTGCGGGTCCATGGTGGCCAGGATCGACTGGATCTGCGCCAGCGTGGCCTCGGGCGACAGCCCCAGGTGCAGGTGAACGTCCTGCAAGGCATCGAGGCGCTCGCGAAACGCCACGTGCGCCGCGCCGCGCGAAAAATAGTGCAGCGCATGGAGCCGGCCCGTGGCCGCCATCTGTCCGGCCATGGACAGCAGAGGCGTCACCCCGATGCCGGCCGCCAGAAAGAGCGCGCCGCCGCTGTTGGCCAGCCGGAAGTGGTTCTTGGGGCGCGAGACCTCGACGATCGCACCCTCGCGGATCTGCCCATGCATGGAGGCCGAGCCCCCGCGCGAATCGGGCTCGCGCTTGACCGCGATGGTGACGCCGCGAACACCCCGCGCGCTGCCGGCGTTGATCTCGCCCGGCGCGCTGACGATGGAGTATTGGCGCAGCAGGCCCGCCGGCGTCAGCACGTCGATGTGCGCCCCTGGAATGAAGTCGGCCAAGGCGCCGATGTCACCCTGGTCCTCGGGTTCGAGCTCGAAGCTGCGGATGTCCTGCGCCACCTCGGTCACGCGCGTGACGCGAGCCTTGAGCAGCCGCTCGGACCCGCGCTGGCGGACCTTGGGTTGCGGCGGCGGCGGCACATAAGCGTCGTCGGCCGTGCTGAGGGGAACGTCCGACACCCGCCCCTCGTCGATGAGGCGATGACGCAAGCGCTTCATCGCCGCCTGGTGACGGGCTGGCCATGGCCCCAGCGCCACCGCATCGGCGGGGGCTTCGAGCACGGCATGGACAAGGGTCTTGTCGGTGCGTGCCGGTTGCAGCAGGAAGAACAGCTGCAGGGCCTGCCCATCCTCGTTCCAGGACAGATGGACGGCGCGAGGGCTGCTTCGCAGCGCCACGGACGGGTCGCCAGACAGTCGCGCATCGAACGCTGCGTAGCGTTGCACCCCGGCCAATGCCGTTGCGGCGCCGGCGTGCAGAACAAAACTCTGCAAGGCCCGTTGCGTTCGACCGGCGCCCGGCTCCGCAATGAGCCAGTCGCCCTGCGGGGGGCACGCGGGGTGGCCGGCGGGCAGGTTCAGGTTGACCCACACCAGGTCGTTGCGCTCGACCGCCGCGAACGTGTGCGCGCAGACGCTGGTGGGCGGCGGCGTTTGCGATGCCGCTGGAAGGACGATGCACTGGCCGTCGCCGCTGCGGTATTGCCAGCCGTGGTATTGGCAACGGACCCGGTGGCCGGTGTTGGCCCCCAGGGTCAGGCGCGCGCCGCGATGGCAGCAGCGGTTGTCCCAGGCATTCACGCATCCGTCGTCGTCACGCCACAGGGCCAACTCGACGTTGTGGAGCTCGCCCGCGAAGATGTGACGTTCGGCCAGATCGTGCGCGCCAGCAACCGGAAACCACGCCGAATTCAAAGCCTCGCTCATGCCACTGCCCTGGTCAAGGTTTGCCCGGCCGGCGCGGGCATGGCCTGCGCCTCGAGCTCCCGGTAGGTGCCATACCGAACGCCCCGCTGGTCCAGCCAGCGGCGATAGGCCATGGACATGGCATCGGCCCGGACCGGGATTTCAAAGCGCGAATCCAGGGGCAGCTTCTTGGGTATCTCGTTGCTCAGCAGCATCAGGTCCTGGCCAAAGATGGTCTGCTGAAACAGGCGCAGGCCGGAGTCGGGGGTGGTCTCGTCGAGGTACAGAAGCAAGGTGTGCGCCCTGCACCATTCTTCGGTCAGCGGCTGGACGAACAAGCCAATGACGTCCATGCGGCCCGGATGATGCGGCGAACTCTTGTACAGCAGGGCGACGTAGGGGCGCGTGACGCGGTAGATGTAGTCGGTGTCGTAGCCACCGTCATTGGACGTGGACGCGCCCCTGGGCTGGAAAAAGCGGCAGTTGCGCGCGAAGATTTCACCCGGCGGCTCGATCGAAACGTCGTAGGGCAACACGTCGGTATACGGCTCGGCGCCCAGAAATCCGTCGTGCACATACGGAAAGTGCGCCATGTCCAGAAAATTCTCGATGGCGCGCAGACCGGACACATGCACCGTCATGGAGCCGCCGCCCAGCGTGCGGCGGTCCGGCTCATCGAATTCGGGCAACGCAAAGAAGCGCTCGGGCGGATCGCCCAGCGAAACCCAGTGCGTGTGATAGCGCGTGAGCGCCTTGCACGGCGTGCGCTCGGCATTGCCGTGCCAGGCCGTCACCCGGCCGTCGGCATCGCATGCGTATTCGATCGAGTGCCCCAGCAACCGCGTCTTGTAGACCTTGCACGGGGTGACGTCTTCCGCGATGGCGACCGGATACCACTCGTCCCAGACAACCGATTCGATCGTCATTTCCGCTCCTCACTTGGCCGACGGGATCTGGCCTTCGACGCCCTTGATGAAGAAGTTGATGCCCCCCAGCCACTCGTCGTCGGCGCGCTTGCCGGCCGCCAGGCGTTCGGTGCCGTCGCGGTCGACCAGCGGGCCGTTGAACACATCGAAGCTGCGATCCTTGATGCTGGCCTCGGCTTTGGCAACCTTCTCCCGGGCTTCGGGGGGCACCTGGTCGGACACCTTGATCAGCAGGTTCTGTCCTTCCGGCATGCCCCAGCGCGTCACTTGCCCGCCCTTCCACGTGCCATCCAGCGCGGCGCCGACGGCCTTCTTGTAATAGGGGCCCCAGTCCACGATGACAGACCCCAGGTGGGCCTTGCCGCCAATCTCGCTCATGTCCGAATCCCAGCCGAACGCCAGCTTGCCCGCCTGCGCGGCGGCCTGGATCACGGCCGGCGAGTCGGTGTTTTGCAGCAGCACGTCGGCGCCGCCGTTGATCAGGGCGTTGGCGGCTTCGGTCTCCTTGGGCGGATCGAACCAGCTGTTGATGAAAACCACGCGCAGCTTGATGTCCGGACGGACGCTTTGCGCGCCCAGGGCAAAGGCATTCATGTTGCGCAGCACTTCCGGAATGGGCACGGAGCCCACGCAACCCAGCACGCCGGTCTTGCTCATGCTCGCGGCAATGATGCCGGCGAGGTAGACCGGCTGATAAAAGCGCGAGTCGTAGACGTTCAGGTTGGGTCCGGTCTTGTAGCCGGTGCCGTGCTCGAAGTGGACATCCGGAAACTCGGGCGCCACCTTCACCATCGCCTCCATGAAGCCGAAGCTGGTGCCGAAGATCATCTTGTTGCCCTGGCTGACCAGGTCGCGCAACACGCGCTCCGTATCCGCTCCCTCCGGCACGCTTTCGACAAAGCTGGTTTGAACGCGACTGCCAAACGCGGCTTGCACTTGCTTTCGCCCCAAATCGTGTTCGAAGCTCCAGCCGGCATTGCCCACCGGCCCGACATAAATCCACGCGGCTTTCAGGGGTTCGGCGCTGGCGCCGGAGGCCGCTGCCGCCGGACCGGCAGCGGGCGGCGCCGACGCCGTAGCCGCCGCCTCGTCTTTTTTGCCACAGGCAACGAGGGCCAGCGGGGCCACGGCGCTGACGGCTGCCACTTGCAGCAGGGTGCGTTTCTTGAGATCGGGATGCATGTCGGTTCAATGGGTGAAGGATCGGCGCGCCGCCACGAACCGTGGCGGACGGGTTTGCATTATTCCCCTATTGGAGACAGGGGTGAAAACCGTGGGGGATTTTTCGGGCTCACCCGGCACTGAGCTGCCGAGCGCTATCCCAGGGCCAGCAGCACCACGCCGGCGCCAATGAGCAGTGCCCCGGCCACGCGCACCACGCGGTCGCCCTCGCCCAGCAGGCGCCCGCCGATCAGCGCGGCAAACAGCATCGACACCTCGCGCGCGGGCGCCACGTGCGACAGCGGCGCCTGCTGCACGGCGTAGAGCACCAGCACGTAGGCGATGGGACTGAACACCGCCACCCCCAGCGCGCCGCGCCACTGCGCGCGCCACAGGCGCGCCGTCTCGGCACGGTCACGCAACGCCACTGGCACCAACAACAGCACACGCGCGGCGTTGCCCATGTAGTCCACCAGGATAGGCGAGATGGCCAATATTTTCACGGCGTAGCCATCGACCACGGTGTAGCCGGCAATCCACACCCCCGTGACCAGGCCGTAGTACAGGCCGCGGTACAGTTGCTGACGGGCCGCGAGCGAGGCCGTGGGGCGCCACAGGCGCGCGCCGCCAGCAATCAGCAGCACGCCCAGCACCACGCCGAGCACGCCCAGCACGCCGCCCCAGGTGACGGCCTCGCCCAGCAGCAGCACCGCGCCAATGGACGACAGCAGCGGCCCGGTGCCCCGCGCCAGCGGATACACCACCGTCAGATCGGCCGCGCGATAGCCGCGCAGCAGGGTGACGAAATACAGCACGTGCAGCACGGCACTGGCCAGGACCACGGCCCATTCGGCCGCGCCCCAGGCGGGCACCGCGCGCCAGCCCAGCCACAGGCCCAGCGGGGCCCACACCGCCATCAGCCAGGCCGAGGTGAAAAAGGCAAACCGGGCGTCGCCGCCCGTCTTCTTGGCCAGGATGTTCCAGCCGGCGTGGATCAGGCCGGCCAGCAGCACCAAGGCCAGCGCCTGCGCTGAAATGGCACACCCCCAGTCTTCACTCGCTTCGCGATGTTTCGCCCACCCCCTTGCAGGGGGCATCGCTGGTGGCCGGGGAAACCCCGGCCACGGCGATCGCTGGCATGGCCTGCTCCGCGGCCACTCGGCTCTTGGGGTTTCATGCCCGGCGGGTGGCGCGCAGCTTTGTGGACAACTGACACGGACGAACGCGCGCTCAGGTATGGCTGAGGATGCTGGCGGTGGCGATCAGCTCTTCGAGCAAGGCCATCGACACCTTGCCGGACACGGCGTAGGGGTCGAGCACGGCACGCTCCGAATATTTGAGCAGCACGCTGGCGTTGATGCGCCCGGCGTCGACCAGCCCCATGGTCCAGCTGCCAAAGCGCCGCTCGACGATTTCCTCGTAGTGCAGCAGCGCCACGTCCTTGTGGCGCGCGTCGCGCGAAATGGTGCCGTACAGGTCGCTGACGACCTGGCGCCCACCCTCGATGGCCTGCATGAACACGCCCCCGCCGTAGACCAGGATGCCGGTCACGCCGCTGTCCTGGTTGTGGCGCCGGGCCGAATCGAGAATGGCTTGCACGGCCGGTTGGGTGTTGTCCACCGCGCGGCTGGCGTAGAGCAGGCGTACCAGCATGTCAGGGGTTCCGGGGAATGAGGGACAAAAACTCGCGGCGCAGGTTGGCGTCTTTCAGGAACACGCCGCGCATGACCGAGTTCATCATCTTGCTGTCCATGTCCTTGACGCCGCGCCAGGCCATGCAAAAGTGTGAAGCCTGCATGACCAGGGCCAGGCCGTCGGGCTTGGTCTTGTGCTGGATCACGTCGGCCAGCTGCACCACGGCTTCTTCCTGGATCTGCGGGCGGCCCATGATCCATTCGGCCAGGCGCGCATATTTGGACAGGCCGATGACGTTGGTGTGCTCGTTGGGCATCACGCCGATCCACAGCTTGCCGATGATCGGGCACAGGTGGTGGCTGCACGCGCTGCGCACGGTGATGGGGCCAACGATCATCAGCTCGTTCAGGTGCTCGGCGTTGGGAAATTCGGTGATCGTGGGCGATGGCGTGTAGCGGCCCTGGAACACCTCGTTGATGTACATCTTGGCCACGCGCCGCGCGGTCCTGGACGTGTTGTGGTCACGCTCGGTATCGATCACCAGGCTGTCGAGCACGGCCTGCATCTTGCCGCTGACCTCGTCGAGCAGGACGTCCAGCTCGCCCGGCCGGATGAACTCGGCGATGTTGTCATTGGCATTGAAGCGCTGGCCGGCGGCGCGAATGCGCTCGCGGATCTTGACCGAGACGGGCGTGCCCTCGTCAGCGACCGCAGCGTGCAAGGGGGTGGCAGGGAGAATGCGGGTCATGGAGAGGCGATGGTAGCAGCTACCGGATTTACTATATTTTTTATAGCTTTTTGCACTCACTGGCTATGGGCTGCAAGCTGAAACTCCGCAATCAGCGGCAGGTGATCGGACATGCGCCACCACACCCGCCCGCGCGGCGCCTGCAGGCTGAGCGGCAGCATGCCACGCGCATAGATGTGATCCAGCTGCGCCACCGGAAAGCGCGAGGGGTAGGTTCGCGTGCGCTCGCCCTCGAAGCTCTTGAGCGCATCGACGTGCAGCAGGCGCTGCACCCGCGTGCCCCAGTCGTTGAAGTCGCCCGCCACCACCAGGGCTTCGTCCAGCGGAATCTCGCGCGCGATGTAGCGGCGCAGGTGGATCGTCTGGCGCAGCCGGCTGGCCGGGATCAGGCCAAAGTGCACCACGACGACGTGCAGCGGTGCGCCCAGCACGCGCAGCTCGGCATGCAGCAGGCCGCGCTGCTCGAAGCGGTGGTCCGACATGTCCTCGTGCCGCACATGGATGATGGGCCAGCGCGAGAGCAGCGCGTTGCCGTGCTCGCCATCCTTGGTGACGGCGTTGGTGTGATAGGCCGCCTCGTAGCCCAGCGGCGCCAGAAAGTCGGCCTGGGGCTGGGTGGGCCAGCGCTCGAAATACTGCGCCTCGCGGCGGTTCTCCGCGCGCACCTCCTGCAGGCAGATGATGTCGGCATCCAGGCTGTCCACGGCCAGCGCCAGGTTGTGGATCTCCAGCCGGCGCGTCGGGCCGATGCCCTGCACCCCCTTGTGGATGTTGTAGGTGGCCACGCGCAGGCGCGGCGGGATCAGGATGTCGATCGGGGGTGCTTCGATCACGATGCCTCCGGGTGGGCAAAGCGCGGCAGCAGCAGGCAGGCCTCGGCGTTGGTGTAGGAATAGCAGCGGTCGGCCGCCGCGCGCCAGGGCAACCACACGAAATCGATGTGCTCGCGCGGGTTCAGGCGCACCGCCACGCCGGCGGGCACGCACAGGCCGAACACGTGCTCGACGTTGCGCGTCACGCCCGGCGCGTAGCGGTTGCGCCAGCGCGGATAGATGTCGTAGACGTTTTCCAGGTTCCAGTCGGTCAGCGCGAAGCCCGGCGCGCAGGCATCCAGCCCGGTTTCCTCGCGCACTTCGCGCACGGCGGTATCGATCAGGGCCTCGCCCTCGCTGTCCTTGCTGCCGGTGACCGATTGCCAGAACTCGGCCTCGATGTCAGCGCGCCGAATCAGCAGCACGTCGAGCGCGGCGGTGTGGATGAGCACCAGCACCGACTGGGGAATCTTGTAGGGTCTGGAAGGGGCGGTGGCGGGCTGCGTCATGGCGCGGGCCCTCTCTCGTGCGTGGCAGCGATCAGAGCAGTTGCCGCCAGAGTGTGCGCGCAATGGGGCGCACGCGCTGAAACGCCTGCCAGCCCGACCACACGCGCAAGCCCAGCCCCATCATCAGGCGTGGGCGCACCAGCACGGCGCCCACCAGCGCCGCCCCGCCCAACAGCACCCAGCTGCGGTTGTCGCGCACGGCCTGCGCACCACCGCGCACGCGGTCGACCGTGCGCAGGGCGGGCCGCAACACGCGCGCGCGGCTGCCCAGTTGCTCGCGCAACTGGGCCGAGCGCAGCAGCAGACGCTCGCGCCGCGCCGCGACGTCGCGGGGTGCCCAGGGCGGATCGGCGTTCATGAGCGCAGGCGCTCCCGGTCGGCGCGCAGCTCCTGGATGCTGGCGCGAAACAGGCGCAAGCCGCGGCGCAGGCGCTGCCAGGCCAGCAGGGCCAGCACCGCACCGACCCCCAGGAACGCGGTGGTGAAGATGCCCAAGGCCAGCAGGCGCTGGCTGTCCCACAGCATGACGGTGAGAAACAGCGCCAGAAAGATCAGTCCGAAGCTGAGCAACACCACGGCCAGCGCTGCCTGCACGCCCAGGTGCAGCAACTGGCCGATGTCCTCGCGCGCCTCCAGGCCGAGCAACTCCAGCCGAACCTGGAGCAGTTCGGCCGCGTCGGCCAGCAAGTGGCGCAGCCGCGTGGCCGTGCTTTCGACACCCGCCGTCACGGTTGACTCATGAATGCTGCACGCCCGCAGGCGCAAGCCATCAGCGGCGGCCCAGCAGCACGCCCACCAGCATGCCAATGGCCGCGGCCGCGCCAATGGACGACCAGGGGTTGTCGTGCACGTAGTCGTCGGTGGCGTTCATGGCCCGGCGCGCCTGCGCGCGCAGCGCGGCGTCGGCGTCGGCCAGCTTGTCGCGCGCCACGGCCAGGTTCTTGCGCGCGCGCGCGCGCAACTCGGCAATCTTGCTGTCGGCATCGCCGGCCGTGGCCGCCAGCAGGTCTTCGGCATCGGAAATCACGCGGCGCAGGTTGGCCACGAGTTCATCCTTGGCTTGGTCGGCGGAATCAACCATTTCGGAAACGTTGGACATGAACGAACCTCCTGAACAAAGATTTCATCGTAGCAGAGCCCAACCGCGGCGCCGTGCGGCGCGTCACGCTGGCGTCGGATTGCGCAGCTTGATGTGCAGCTCGCGCAGCTGCTTTTCATCGACCGGCGAAGGCGCCTGCGTCAGCAGGTCCTGCGCGCGCTGGGTCTTGGGGAAGGCGATGACGTCGCGGATCGATTCGCTGCCGGTCATCAGGGTGATCAGGCGGTCCAGGCCGAAGGCCAGGCCGCCGTGCGGGGGCGCGCCGTACTGCAGCGCGTCCAGCAGGTAGCCGAACTTGGCGCGGGCGTCCTCGGGGCCGATCTTGAGGGCGGAAAACACCTTGCTCTGCACGTCGGCGCGATGGATCCGCACCGAACCGCCGCCCAGCTCCCAGCCGTTGAGCACCATGTCGTAGGCCTTGGCGACGCAGCGGCCCGGGTCGCTGTCCATGTAGTCCTCGTGGCCGTCCTTGGGGCTGGTGAACGGGTGATGCACGGCGGCCCAGCGGGCGTTGTCCTCGTCGTACTCGAACATGGGGAAATCCACCACCCACAGCGGCGCCCAGCGGTCTTCGAACAGGCCGTGCTTGCGGCCGAACTCGCCCAGACCCACCTTCAGGCGCAGCGCGCCGATGGCGTCGTTGACGATCTTGGCCTTGTCGGCGCCGAAGAACAGCGCGTCACCGTCCTGCGCACCGGTGCGCTTGAGGATTTCGGCGATCGCGGCGTCGTGGATGTTCTTGACGATGGGCGACTGCAAACCGTCGCGGCCCTTCGCGACTTCGTTGACCTTGATCCACGCCAGGCCCTTGGCGCCGTAGATCTTGACGAACTCGGTGTAGCCGTCGATCTCGCCGCGCGAAATCTGCGCACCCCCCGGCACGCGCAGGGCCACCACGCGCCCGCCTGGGGTGGTGGCGGGGCCGGAGAAGACCTTGAAGTCCACGTCCGCCATCACGTCGGTGAGTTCGGTGAATTCGAGCTTGACGCGCAGATCGGGCTTGTCCGAGCCAAAGCGGTGCATGGCCTCCTGGTACGCCATGACCGGAAACTCGCCCAGGTCCACGTTCATCTGCTGCTTGAACACTTCGGCAATCATGCGCTCGAAGATGTCGCGGATTTCCTGCTCGCCCAGAAACGAAGTCTCGCAGTCGATCTGCGTGAACTCGGGCTGGCGGTCGGCGCGCAGGTCTTCGTCGCGGAAGCACTTGGTGATCTGGTAGTAGCGGTCGTAGCCGGCCACCATCAGCATCTGCTTGTACAGCTGGGGCGACTGCGGCAGCGCGTAGAACTGGCCGTCGTGCACGCGGCTGGGCACCAGGTAGTCGCGCGCGCCCTCGGGCGTGCTCTTGCCCAGCATGGGGGTTTCGATGTCGATGAAACCCTCTTTGTCGAGGAAGTTGCGCACCTGGATGGCGACACGATAGCGCAGCATCATGTTGCGCTGCATGGCGGGGCGGCGCAGATCGAGCACGCGGTGCGTCAGGCGCGTGGTTTCCGACAGGTTGTCGTCGTCGGGCTGGAACGGCGGGGTGACGGAGGGGTTGAGCACGGTGAGTTGCTGGCACAGCACCTCGATCTTGCCGCTCTTGAGGTTGTCGTTGGTCGTGCCCTCGGGGCGCGCGCGCACCAGGCCCTGGATCTGGATGCAGAACTCGTTGCGCAAGTCCTCGGCGGTCTTGAACATCTCGGGGCGGTCCGGATCGCACACCACCTGCACATAGCCCTCGCGGTCGCGCAAATCGACGAAGATCACGCCGCCGTGGTCGCGCCGGCGGTTGACCCAGCCGCACAGGGTCACGCTCTGGCCGATCAAGGCCTCGGTGACGAGGCCGCAGTAATGGGTACGCATGGACA
>Ga0208825_1002274_pt1 | contig 12990 bp, 8 predicted proteins | sample AD_UKC113_MetaG_FD_184450 | JGI IMG/M metagenome (GOLD analysis project Ga0208825, IMG submission 184450) | Active sludge microbial communities of municipal wastewater-treating anaerobic digesters from Hong Kong - AD_UKC113_MetaG (SPAdes)... | ecosystem: Engineered > Bioreactor > Anaerobic >...
GGCCCTGGACGAACTGACTGACGAATATTCCTTTATGTTTAAGATTATGGGGGTAAAGCCGGTTTATGAATGAGAGAAAAAAGGAAAAGCAGGAATAGGAAAGCCAGTGGTTAGCTGAGGATCAGTCCAAAAATCTCAGGCCGCAGCTTGCTATCAGTCTTTTTATGAATTAAAATCAGAGTAAGCAAGGTAATTCAGGTTTAGAGGAGAGATTGACATGAGAAGAAAAGCAATGTGTTTGGCCATCCTGTTGCTGGTTTGTCTATCGGCCGGCCTTCTTCAGGCTCAGGAGAAAAAGTTGGGGTTGGGTATTATCCTGGGAGAACCGACCGGTGTTATTGTCAAATACTGGACTGGTAGCCGCACAGCTTTTGATATTGCTGGTTCCTGGTCATTTTCCGGAGAGGATTCTTTCCATCTTCACGCTGATTATCTTTTCCACAACTTCAATCTTTTTAAAGTAGAAAAAGGCAAACTGCCCTTTTATTATGGCATTGGGGCCCGGTTAAGCCTGCAGAATGAAACCAGATTTGGCGTTAAGTTCCCCTTAGGCCTGAGCTACATCTTTGAAGATACTCCCCTTGACATCTTTTTTGAAATCGGTCCGGTCATGGATTTAATTCCAGATACAGAAATTCATGTTCTGGGCTTTATCGGCTTTAGGTATTATTTTTAATCAGCCTGGCAGCCTTTTTATTAATTACTCTTTTCGAATATTTTCATTTCCAAACTGTCACTTTAAAAAGGCGGTAGTTAATATCAAGCAATTGTCAGTCATTTTTGACTCATTTCCCTAATAATTCGTTCAGGCTCAATTATCTTAAATCGACTGTCTTCATTCCCCGGGCACAGGCCTAACTGGCGTTTAACACGGGATCAATTAAATCTGGCCTGAATAAAAAAATGAGTGGAAATTTGGCTGAAAAAGTTTAAAATTTTCCACAAGTCTTATTTAGACCTGAGGAGGCTATTAGTGCTGACCGTAGCTGAGCAAATAATTCTGACGCTCCTGGTTCTGGCCACGGTGGTGGTCTTCTTTATCCCGGTTATCAAACGGATCTGGATTATCGCCTCCTGCCAGTCTGAAAACCGCTTTGACTCACTCCTCAAAAGATTTTTTTATACTTTTTTCCGGGTGATTCTCCAGCTCTGCACCCTCCGCAACGAAAGAATCTGGACCGGGCTGGCCCATATCATGATCTTTTATGGAGCCCTGGCCTTCGACACCATGACCATTAACCATGTGCTCGAAGGCTATGTAGATGGCTTTTATCTTTTCGGGTCGTCTGCTTTTGGCCTGGTTTTTTCAGCGGCGGTTGATGCCTTTGCCATTACCGTGCTGGCGGGCATCTGCTTCTTTGCCTTTAAGCGGTTTGTGCTCAAACCAAAAGCCTATAATACTTCGCCCTTTGATTCGGCTTTGGTTTATAGTTTTATTTTCCTGGTGACGGTGACTTATCTTTATTATGAGGCCATCCTGGTGGCCAGCCATCCAGGAGAAGCCCGCTGGGCCTGGCTCAGCCAGTTCATTGTCTCGAAACTTGGCCTGGCTGGACTTTCTCCAGCAGCCTTAGGTCTAAATTTAAAAATTTCTTACTGGCTTCACACTCTGGCTGTTTTTTCTTTCATTGCTTATGTGCCTCATTCCAAATATTTACACATGTTTGCTGGACCGGTTAATCTCTTTTTTAAAAAGCACAAGCCTTCCGGAACAATTAAGGCCCTTGATCTTGAGACGGCGGAAAATTTTGGAGCCGAGAAGGCCACTGATTTTAACTGGAAGGATGCTCTTGATTCTTTTTCCTGTGTTGAATGCGGCCGCTGCCAGGATGCCTGCCCGGCTTTTTCGAGCGGTAAAGCCCTGTCGCCCAAGATGATTATTTATAATCTGGAAAACCATTTTCTGGCTTCTTTTGGGGCGATCAGGAGGAGAAAAAGAGAAGAGCTAAAACGGCTGGTGCCGGAAGTATTTAGGGAAGAGGAAATCTGGGCCTGCACCACCTGCGGTGCCTGCCTTCATGTCTGTCCTTTTGAAATTGAACATCCTGAAAAGCTAATAAATCTCAGGCAGAATCTGGTTCTGGCGGAAGGCAAATTCCCGGCCGAACTCCGTGATTTTTTCCATCATCTGGAAACTCAAGCCAATCCCTGGGGACTTACAGCCGGGAGCCGGGCTGACTGGGCAAAAGGCCTGAACCTCAAAACCGCTGCCGACTGTCAAGGGGCTTCTTATCTTCTCTGGACAGGCTGTTTTGGCGCCTATGACGAGCAGGGAAGGAAAATAGCCCTGGCGATGGCTGCCATTCTTCAGACTGCTGCGGTTGATTTTGCTATACTCGGGAATGAGGAAAAATGCTGTGGAGATTCGGCCCGAAGATTAGGCAATGAATATCTCTTTCAGGCACTGGCCCAGGAGAATCTAAAAACCCTGGCTAAATACCGGATTAAAAACATAATTACTTTCTGTCCGCATGGCTACAACACTTTAAAGAATGAGTATCCCGCTCTGGTTGATTCGTTAGGCATATTTAACGAAGAAGAAAAAGAATTTTTGAAATCCATCCAGGTTATTTCCCATGTGGAGTTTCTGTCCGGGCTTCTGGCCCAGGGAAAATTGCCTTTGAAGAAAGCCGAAGCCGAAAATCAGGTGGTCTACACTTATCATGACGCCTGCTATTATGGACGGCACAATGGGTTGTTTGATGAGCCGCGCCGGGTGCTGAGGGAAAGCGCCGGCGAAGGGCTAAAAGAGCTTCAGAACTCCGGTGAGCACAGCTTCTGCTGCGGAGCAGGCGGTGGTCTAATGTGGCTGGAGGAAAAGCCAGGTCAGCACGTCAATCACCTGAGAGCTCAAGAAATAATTCAGAGCGGCAGCGACCTGGCTGCTACTGCCTGTCCCTTCTGTCTGACCATGCTGCAGGATGGATTGCGGGATAAAGGGGCTGACCATATAAAGGTTATGGATGTAGCTCAGATTGTGGCTTCCAATCTGGATGTGTCTGAATAGAGCTGATAACCCGGGCCGGTTGCTATCAACTCTGAAATCGGTTATAAATAATACAATGCGCCTGTAGCTCAGCTGGATAGAGCGACGGACTCCGGATCCGTAGGTCGCGCGTTCGAATCGCGCCAGGCGTATTTTTTCTTTATTAAGGATTTAATAAGGGGAAGGAAAATGACCAGGGGAGCAGGAAGCCGGGTTAAGTCCAGTAGAAGCAATCTATTTTTCAGCCATTTTAGAAGTTTGGGTTCATTTCTTTTTTTCGCTTTCTTTTTGGCCTCAATGGCTGGACTGGCTGGGGGAGCCGAAGCCTCGTCGTTTCTTCCTTCAGGCAGATCGGCTGAGTGTTCCAAAGAAGCCTTTTTCCCGGGTAACCTGCCTGATCCGGACAAGCAGCCTCGATTTCACCAGGTTTTGCGCGTGGTAGATGGGGATACGCTTGAAATTGAATCAATGGGAGAAGTCAGGCTAATCGGTGTTGATACTCCTGAACTTTATCACCCTCTCAAACCGGTTCAATTTTTTGCCAGAGAAGCTTCTGATTTGGTGAAAGAGCTGGTGTCTGGCCTGTCGGTCAGGCTGGAATACGACCGGGAAAAGAAAGACAAATATGGGCGGACACTGGCTTATGTTTATCTTCCAGACGGTCGCTGCTTAAATGAAGAGATTATCCGCCGCGGCTATGGGTATGCCTACACCAGGTTTCCGTTTAAATATTTAATGAAATACCGCCAGCTGGAAGCTCAAGCCAGGGCTGAGGGGCTTGGTCTATGGGCCAATCAGGGCCTCGATGAATACCAATGGATTCTCAGTCAGGGGAGTGTTCCCTACGAAATCTTCGAAATGGCCAATAACTGGTGGGGAATAAGATTCAAACAATATGTTAAAATCAGGTTGAACTCAGAACAATTATCGAAAGAAATAAACAATCTCAGGCAGTGGACCAATGAATTTTCTGACAGCGATCTGAAGAAGACCCTTTTGAGTCATGGCTGGCTGGAGTTTAAGGAGTGAAGAGAACACAGGCCATTATTTTAGCCGCAGCCCTGCTTTTTGCCTGTCTGTCCGCCATCCTGCTCTTCCCTCAAGAAAAACCTGAAAAAGAAATTTCCTGGGAAGAGGCAGCCAATTATTATGGTCAGACAGTCTGGGTGAGGGGGAAGGTGGTAGCGGCCAACAACACCGGTAAAGTCTGCTTTCTTAACTTCCACCGCAACTGGAAAAGATATTTTACGGTGGTTATTTTTGCCAGCTCTTTTTCCCGTTTCCCCGAACCACCGGAAAGGCTCTATTTAAATAAAGAAATCAGGGTTTACGGCCGCATCAGAGAATATCAGGGCAAGCCCGAAATAATCGTTGAGTCACCTGATCAGATAGAGATTATCAAATAGGGCAGACTGCTTTTTTGTTTTTCTTGAGATAATGCTGATGATATTCTTCAGCCCGATAGAAATGGCTGAAGGGTACGATCTCGGTCACGATTTTTCCGTGGTATCGTCCGCTTCTCTGGAGTTCTTCCTTAACTTTTTCGGCTATCTGCCGTTGCTCTTCATTATGATAAAAAATGGCTGAGCGGTAATTGGTGCCGACATCGGGCCCCTGACGGTTAAGCTGGGTCGGATCATGAAGGGCAAAAAACTGACGGACAAGTTGTTCATAGCTGACCACCCGCGGGTCAAAGACCACCTGAACAGCTTCAGCATGGCCTGTTTTCCCCGAGCAAACCTGCTCATAAGTGGGATTAGCTGTTTTCCCGCCACTATAGCCAACAACAGTTGAGATAACACCTTCTATCTGACTGAATCTCTCCTCAACTCCCCAGAAACAGCCGGCGGCGAAGGTCGCAACCTGCGGGAGTTCTTTGGCCGCCTCTTCTTTTGGCTTAAAGTTAAGAGCAGCCGAATTTATACAGTAATGCTTGCCTCCTGGCGCTGGCCCATCATCAAATAGATGTCCAAGGTGAGCTCCACAGGTGGCACAGGTCACTTCAATCCGGTGAAGGCCAAAAGAAAAATCATCTTTATACTCCAGGTTAGCCCCGGTAAAGGCTTCTTTGAAGCTCGGCCAGCCGCTGCCGTGGTCATACTTGTCATCTGATTTAAAAAGAGGAGAACCACAAGCGGCACAAAAATAAACCCCTTCTTCCCAGAAGTCATTATATTTTCCACTAAAGGGCGGTTCGGTAGAACACTTGAACATCACTTTATATTGTTCGGGAGTGAGTTCTTTTTCCCATTCTTCTCTGGTTTTATTGACTTTTTTCACCGGTTTATCTCCTTGAGCCTGGCTGAGGGCAGCAGCTTCTCCCCGGTAGGCCAGAGCATTTAAGCCTTTCCAACCCGCCCAGGCCAGCAGGAAACTCAACCCGAGGATTATAACTTTTTGATAGAATCTGGTCATCTGAGAGCTCCTGCCCAAAAAATACTACTAAATTAGTATACATTAAAGATAGAGTTAAAGTAAGAGGCTTATTTCAACTTTATATTTATATTAACTGGCGGGTAATGACCGGCCGGATGGTGCTATTCATATGACAGGCAGACGCCAACTGCTCCCAGACCATTGTGGACGCCAACAACCGGCGAAGCCTCTTCGATAAAGCTCACCGGGCGGCCGGTGATCAGTTCAATTTCTCGAGCATAGGCTTCAGCCCTGGGGCGGTTACCGGCATGGACAATTGAAAAAGAATGGACAGGATGGACTGCCTGTCTTTTCCTTATCATTTGAAGAATCTTTTTGAAGTTCTGCCGCCGGCTGAAGGATTGACTGCAGGGAACAGCCTGGCCGAGTTTATTAATAGTGATAATTGGCTTGATGTTGAGCAATTTGGCCAGTAAACCCTTCATTGGACTGACCCGTCCACCTTTGACCAGATATTTCAGGGTTTTAATGTCAACCAGAATTTCAGTTTTGGCTACCAGCTCTTCGGCCTGGCTGGCCAGTTCATCCACATCCTGACTATCTGACCAGTTTTCGAGCAGGCGCTCAACAATGAGGCCGGAAGAGCCTGAAATGTGGCGGCTGTCAACTATTCTTATCTTTTTCTCTGGAAATTTTTCAGCCACCGCTTTGACCAGATTATAGAAGCCGGACAGGGCACTGGAAATGGTCAGAACCAGAATGGAGTCATAATGACTGCTCAGAAAGGAAAACCAGTTTTCTATAGTTTTAGGCGAAGGCTGGGCGCTGCCGGGCATTATTTCCTCTTCAGCCAGCATCTTATAAATTCTCCGGGGAGAGATGGTCAACTTATCAAGGAAAACATGATCCTTGATATTTAAAAGGAGCGGAATAACCACCACCTGATTCTCTTCAAGGAGTGAGGCTGGCAAATCACAGGAAGAATCCACTACCAGCGCTATTTTGCTTTTTGGCCGGAAGCTTATTTCCGACTGAAGCTTCATGTCTTCTACCTTGGGCTGAACAATTGTGCCCAGGTTTTTAAGGGCCTCAAACAATTTCTCCGGCTCATTGGTATGAACATGAAATCTGACCCTGGTTTCAGAACCGCCGGTAATGGCTGACTCTCCGGCTTTGACCACTATTTCTTTGATCCGATTAAAGTCCAGATTATCTCCGGTGAGCAGAGCCTCAGTGCAATAACGGAAGGGGATATCCTCTTTGGGCTGGTGGGGAGCTTCCCCGAATTCAATCTCCGGCATTTCCTGGTTTAAGACATCTTTCAGGCTGCCGTGATAAATAAAATTTACCACGCCCTCGATAAAATCCACAAAACCCTTGGCTCCGGCATCAACTACCCCAGCTTTTTTCAGGGCAGGCAGCCTTTTCGGCGTTTCCTGTAGAACCTGTTTGGCCCGGTCAAGAGAATGATGAAGTAGCTCATGGAAATCAGAAAAACGGTGACGGCTCTGGTAGATTTCTTCAGCCCACTCCCTGATAAGGGTTAAAATTGTGCCTTCCTGAGGGCGGGCAGTGGAACTATAAGCATAGCGAACAGCATTTTTAACCGACTCACCGAAGCGGACGGCGGAAATTCTCAGATCACTTCCAAGTTCCCGGCTCAGTCCGTAGATGTACTGGGCGAAAATCAAGCCAGAGTTTCCCCGGGCGCCAGTCAGAGCGGCTTCGGCTATGGAGTTAAGCGAGTCTTTAGCCGAGCGGGAAGGACGGGCCTGTTCGGCAATGGCTTTCATGGTTGAAGCCAGGTTGGTCCCGGTATCGCCATCCGGAACCGGATAGACGTTTATTTTATTGAGGTAGGCAAAATCCTTAATAACTGCCTGACCGCCTGCCAGAAAAGCCAGATATAGTCTCCGGCCATCGAGATATTTTATTTTCATCAGTGATATGTGTCCTTTATCAGGCTGCTTTCTTGACCGCTGTCTTAAGTTCTTGTTTAACTGCCAAGCCTTAAGCTGCCTATTTTACCAGAATATTCAAGATTTAACTACCATCAAATAAAATAAAAGACTCTCTGGCAGCCTGAGGTTTAAATGAATTGACCATGCTCCTTAAGATCTCACTGCTGCTCAGGGTGGCCTTATCTGTTTCTCTAGAGGAGCCAGGCTTTAGAACTTCATTCTCAAGAAAGACACAAGACTAAAACAACGAGTCTATAGGCTCTACCTTATTATCTGATAGATTTCCCTCCAGGATCTAATCCGGAGCAGCGAACCGACTGGCTGTTCCAGTTTTTCAATAGTCGAATTGTATTCCTGGATATAGACATCCTGCTTATAGGTGCCGCCGACACGTTGACGCTCACCAACTGTCACGGCTGTCCTGGCTTTGCTGGCCAGAGCTAAGTAATCTGTGGCCTGACCCTGGGCATTCTTTAGGGAACTGCTGCCAATAGCCTGTCCGTACATGGGCTGAATATAACGGGCATAAAGGCGCCCCGCTTCTCCCCCGAGGTTCTGGCAGGGGTCAGCCGCTTCAATGCTGCCTTTAAGGGTGCTGAAATAAACAATATAATTGGCGATTACAGGATCTGCCCAGACTCTTTCTCCGACAGTCAAGCTGCCTGCCTTCTTGGTTAGAGGAATGCCGGTTTCAGTTACATCGCCAATGAACCACTCGACAGCTGAAGTCCCTGTAGTTCTACTATCATCCATCAAAGCTACGAAAGAATAGTTTCGGGTGGATGGTGCTCGCTCGTCGCCGCCAGTGCCAAAATAAATCCTGGGATAATTTGAACCGGAAGTAGCATAACCCAGATAAATTGCTGGCTTGGTGATTATCGGGTAGAGGCACCGGTCAGTATAAATCGTATTACAGGACCAGCTATTTGTATTACCCGAACTGGCATCCAGGCGCCAGAGGTGCCCATCCAGGTCGCCAAAATAGACATAGTCAACATCTCCATTTCGGTCGAGGTCAACTCCGTTGGGAGAACCAGGGAGAGCAACATAGATGTTGGCAAACGGATTTCCAGAATTTCTGCGGCTTGATGAATCGACGTCCGAAATTCTTTTTGACCATAAGACAGAACCATCTTCAATCTTGATGGCAGCAAAAGTGTTGCCGATGTAAACCTGGTGGCGGACATCATCTAGATGTGTATAGCCAGAACCGACAAAAGCCACCCAGGTTGGGTTGCCAGATATATCAACCTTTCCTATATAAGGAACAGACCAGGTCTGACCATTGGTCATATTATAATTTTTCCCAGACCTTTTTATTCTTATCCCAGCAAATTCCCACATGGGTATCGGGTTCTCTGGATCTGTCACATCCAGGGCAAAATAATAATAATGCTTCCTGTTAGTATCACCATTTTTATACCCATCTGGTTTAGAACCCCAGCCTTCTCCCTGCCCGCAAACAAGGACTGTTCTCCACTGGTTATTTATATAAACATCGGAGACAGAAGGGGAGCTATCCACATAAGCCTTCCTTGAAAAGTATCTTAAATTGCTGGAAGTATCAACTTGCCACATTTCTGTTAACCTGGAAAGAAGGTTGTAGGGGATATAAGCCCAGAGTTCTTCGCCGGTTGAAACATCAAAACAATGCAGCATGCCATCATTGGCACCGACATAAATAACTTTTTTTCTATCTTCATTGGCGAGCTTAAATTCAGCATAACCAGAACCCATTAAAGCCGCATCCTCATCTGGCGGGCCAATTACCGCCGGTGTTGAATGGTTTATATCACCTAACCGCCAGTAACGCCCCTGGCCACGAACAAACTGAATAAGGCCTTCATTATCATTGTCGGTATCGTCAATGAAACCTTGCAGAATTCCTACATTGTTCACATTAAATTCTACTCTTTGCAAGGTGTAAGGTGGTGGTTGACTGGTGTCAGTATTTATGGCCGTATAGATGGTTCTGGTTGCTGGCTCTCTACTTTCCAGCAGATCGCCAGCGTCCCAGAGAAGTTCAACACCTGGAGCCAGCCATCTGCCCGTTTCAGATTCGAGGTCGGAGCTGCTCACCGTTCTCAGAGTAGAGTAATTATTCTGGAGGGCGGTCATAGCCGTTACATCATAAGCTCTCAGGTGACCTTCCCACCCTGGATAAATGAAGGAGGCGGCAATAATCAACTTACGGTTTTGCCCGCTGCGGTCAATAACAGATGTAGAAACTGATGATCTGGAGTATTCCTGCCTGGCCACATAGGTAAATTCAATGGTTAAGTTTCTGATAAGAGGCGTATCATAAGAAGCTCCCGTATATTCAGCCATGGAGTCTTCGGGGGCAGATAATATGGCTTTCCACCTCAGGTCAGCCCCAAAATTGCTGAAGGTATGCCAGTTAGAATCTGACCAGGGCCGGATATTAGTTCCCTCAAACGTCCGGTATGGCTCCCAGTGGAGTCCACCGTCGTTAGACAAAAAGAATTGGACTTTCAACCCAGAAGATGATCCGCTTACTCCTTGATTTAAGTTGATTATACGCGCTTTGGTTATAGCATGCTGTCTGGGATCCAGTTGGCCTTCAACTACATTAGTTGATACGGCTTCACCGTAAAGAGCATAAACAGAAGCCAGTTTGTTAATTATCAGGTAATAATCTCCAGAATGATTGGCATCAGCTAAAACCAGGTCCATATCCCCATCTAAGTCATAATCAAGCATCGTACAGATATCCACATCGTATGATGGCGGAATTATTGGTTGACAGTTGTTCAGGCACAGGAAATTCCAGTTTACCTCCTGATAGGTTACAGGTTCCCCGGTTTCAGGGTCAGTTGTAGTGACATCAACTAAGCCCTGGTTCTTAAATATCCACATATGGGCCTGATTACCTGCACACCAGGCATCAGTCGCCCCAAAAATATCAGGCCGGCCGTCTTTCTTGAAGTCAGTAACAGTTAAAGCCACAGTTCCAGTAACATTAGCGATAGGAATAGGAATTTCGCTGAAACTAAAATTCCCCGTACCATCATTCAAGTAATAAGCAAGGTAGGGCCAATCATTAACTGAACCAGCCACCACATCAATGTCTCCATCGAGGTCGAAGTCTCCTGAAGAGACAGCTGAGGTTCCTCTGTTTTCATAGCCGTCGGGGGTAGGGGCAGAGTATCCAGTTCGCCGGTCGTATTTGAGCTCTTTCACTTCCCACTTGGAGATGTCATGCCAGTCAGTTACCCCCGGGTTATTTATCAAGAATATTTTATCCTGGCTGGCCACCAGGATATCATCATCTCCATCTTGATCGATATCTACGGTATCCAAATGGTTCGCGGCCCAGTTACAGTAAATGCCAGCAGTCGTGAACGCATTGGTAAAATTCACATTTCTTGAATCATTCCGACCGTAAAAGACAGGATTATCAGCTGTTCCCTGATTTATATACATACAGGCTACAAAATTGCTATATGAGAAGGCATCGTTACCATTTTTATAGAAAAAGAAATCCAGCAGGCCATCTTTGTTATAGTCGCCAACCGTAATTGAAGCCGGCCCAACATTTAATCCTGAATCAAAAACTTCTGAATTGTCTACCTGAAAAATGATGTTGTCATCGTCCACTCCGTCGAAATTAGCGTCACCATAGCGGTTCCAGACCATCTTGAGTCCAAAAGTATTATAGTCAAGGCCAACCAGATCTGGATAGTTGTTGCCGTCAAAGTCACCTGCAGCTACAACATACATTCTGGCGCCCATACCGGCTGGCGAGGTCACTTCAAAGTTGCCCCCGAGATAATTCAGATGTACAGGGCCTGATGGCCAGTCTGCCACTGAGCATTTTTTAGCATCTTTATAGACAACTGTATCAAAATTTTCAGTAAAAGAATTGGTATATTCAACACAGACCTGTTGTTCCTGGCCGGTAAATTTTAAAACCAGCAGCCCAAAAGGCATCAAGCAAATAATTAAGCCTGCCAAAAGGTTTTTTTTAATTTTCATTTGGCCCTCGCTTCATTTCTCAAAAGACCCTTTTTTTTATTTATTTTATTGATTTATCAATAAATAGCCTCTCTGGACTAAGGAGTAGTTCCACCTTGAGGCATCTCTATTTCTATTTCGAGGCGGCAGGTAGCCAGTATCCGGTCGGAGACAGCCTGGCCCGATCTGACCACACCAATGCAGACCATGAGAGTATCGGTTGGGTCAGTGGCAGCGCCGGTGCCGGCTTCGTCATCAATCAGAAAGACGGTATAACGGTAGCGCTGATCAAGGTTTGCGCCCTGGTAAACAAAAGGCTGTTCAAAGAAGACCAATTGACCCTGGGCAGCGCTGTCTGGTGTGCCGTCGTGGTTATTATCTATTAGATTTAGAATCTGTTCATCGGTTAACCGGCGGAAATAGCCTGGATTTGGAGCTTCAAGATTACCGCCAATAAAGGGCATATCTATCCCATGTTGAGTAAGCCCGGACAGATAGTGAGAAGTAAAGTTTGCCCAGAGTCCATCTCCAAAAAAATCATCTATGCTCATTCTGGCCGCATCAAAACCAGCTTCAGCTGCATTAAAAGCTTCTTCCTGGTAGCGCATGCTGGCTGAAACCTTTGGACCGGAAGTGGTCACGGCCAGGACGGCTACGCCGACTGTCAGCATAAAAGCCAGCACCAGAATGACGATCATCATGCCTTGACCTGATGGGTTGCATATCTGACTTTTGGCTGGCAATAAATTTCTCCGTTGCCTTCTTCCCTTACCTTTTCTGTTTAGTCTTTTATGATTCATCTTTGCCCCGAATTATATATGTTTATATTCAAGTTTCTTACATTAGCAGTTGTTTCCAGAACAAACCGCCGGTGATAATCGTCAGTAGTGCTACCCGGAGAATCTGAAATATTAGGCCGGCGGTAATTATGGATATTAGCTGGCACTTTGCCTGAAACTGAGGCGAATCGGTTGGGGGTCCGTCCGGCAATAATCACTCTAACCTGACGGATGCGCATGACCTGGTCGGAAGTCCAGGTGTTAGACCAGGGCTGAAACCCGTCCAGCACACCATCATCATTTAAGTCTCCGTTATAATCGAACTGCAGGTTTTCGATGTTCTGGGCAATCGGCAAATGAATGCCATTGTCGGTCATATATAAAACTCCTGGCTCGCCAACATAACCGTTAACACCAGCAGTTAGAGCCTCACCATTCAGCTCAGCCTGGCCGGAAGTGTCCAGCCAGAACTCTTTCACATTGACAAACATGATCAGGCCGTCGTCAAAATCGTTGGCCTGGCAGGGCGAGCCAACCGTTAGACCACCGGGAGGATCTATCCCGGGAGCCAGCCCTGGCGACATATTGAATTTTTCATTAGTTCCGCCTGAGCTCCAGGTGATATGAGTTAGTTGTCTGATCTCCCCCGTTCTGCAGGTCGATGCGGGATTGGGCAAAATTAAAACGATTCTATGTGTATAGAATTCAGGAGGATAAGGATATTGTTCAAAACTTCCATCATAAACAGCCACATCTACTGAGCTGCCCTGGTATTGCTGGATTTTCAGGTTCATCGGCTCATCAATGTTGCCCAGGATAATCAAGCGGTCAGGATCAACCTCAGTCCCCTGGTCTTCATTGTTAAAACCCTCTAAAGCATACATACCAAATTCCGGTGGCAACCCGACGCCAG
>Ga0208825_1002275_pt1 | contig 12985 bp, 8 predicted proteins | sample AD_UKC113_MetaG_FD_184450 | JGI IMG/M metagenome (GOLD analysis project Ga0208825, IMG submission 184450) | Active sludge microbial communities of municipal wastewater-treating anaerobic digesters from Hong Kong - AD_UKC113_MetaG (SPAdes)... | ecosystem: Engineered > Bioreactor > Anaerobic >...
GATCAACGATCCGCCCATGATTCTGGCGGATGAGCCCACGGGGGACCTGGACAGCGCCAACGGGCACCGGGTCATGGAACACCTGGGCGAACTGAACCGCAGGCAGGGACGAACCGTCCTCATCGCCACCCACAGTACCCTCGCCGACCCCTATGCGACCCGAACGGTGCGTCTCAAGGACGGCGGCATTGCCGAGATGACATGGGCCGACTGACTCTTTTCCTGCGACTCTGGCTCTGGTTCAGTTTTCGACACCTGCGGGCCCATTACCGGCGCACCTTGGCCGTGGTGGCGGGGATTGCGCTGGGTGCGGCCGTCTTCACCAGTGTTCGACTGGCCGTTCACGCCTCCATTGATTCCTTCACTCGAACCGTGGATACCCTGACGGGCAAAGCCGACCGGGTGGTGATCCATCCGGGAGGGCGGGTCCCCGAGTCGGTGGTCTCCCAACTGGCGAAGCACCCGTGGGTGGAGAGCGCATCGCCGGTGATGACCACCTACGTTCGTGCCGTGGAAAGATGGACGGGACCCTTCCTGCTGGTGGGGATCGATCCCATCCTGGATCGTCCCCTGCGAACCTGGGAAACCCGGGACCGGGACGTCGCCTCCGGCTTGCGGGCTTCCGCCTGGATCGATCTTCTCAGGGAACCCTTTTCCGTGCTGCTGGGGGATGGACTGGCCCGTCGCCTCGACGTGCGGGAGGGAGGCCGGGTGGAAATCCAGGGGCCCCGGGGGAATACGCCGTTTCGGGTCGTCGGGATCCTCGAGTCCCGGGGATTGGGGGCGGCGGAAGGGGGAGAGACGGCCCTGGTGGACATCGCCACCTTCCAGGAGTTCACGGGGCAACCGGGATTCGTGGACCGGGTGGATCTCTTGTTCAAGCCCGGCATTCCTTCCCAAGAGGTGGAGAGCCTCCGGGCCCTCCTGCCCGCAGCCCTTGTCCTGGAAATGCCCGGAGAATCCCGGGAGAGCGGCAGGCTCCTCATTCGTTCCTACGAGCTCAACCTCTCGGTCCTGAGCTTCGTTTCCCTTTTCGTAGGGATGTTCCTGATCTACAGCCTGGTGGCCTTGAATGCGGCGTCCCGCAGGCATGAGCTGGCGGTCCTGCGTTGCCTCGGAGCTTCCTCACGACTGCTCTTCGTGCTCTTCCTGTTCGAGGGGGTGTTTTTTGGAGTGGTCGGCTGGCTCACGGCCGTTCCCCTGAGCGGCTTCCTGGTCGGAAGGATGCTCCACGGCGTCAGCGAAACCATCAGTCTTTTGTTCGTACGCGTTCGGGTGGACCAGGTGGGGCTCGATTCCCGGGAAGTGGCCCTTTCTCTCCTGGTGACCGTTCTCATTTCCATCCTCGCTGCATGGCAGCCTGCCCGGCAGGCCATGAAGGTCCCTCCCCGGGAAGCCCTCCTGATCCGGGATTCCCTGGCCGAAAGAAGGGGTTCCGCCCGGAAAATCGCCTTTCTGGGAACGGTATTGATCCTGCTGGTCTGGCCCCTGTCCCAACTTCCGGGCATCGCCGGGATTCCCGTGGGGGGATACCTGGGAACCTTTCTGCTCTTTGCCGGATTTTCCCTCGTTTCTCCCTGGGTTTTGAGCCTCCTGGGGGACAAAATGCCCGAGGTGTTGCGCAAGGTCGGAGGAGAACCGGGATTCCTGGGAGCCCGGACCATTCGCGATGCGGGGGCGCGGATCGCCATTTCCGTCGGGGCGCTCATCACCGCTACCGCCCTGTTCGTGGCCCTGGTCATCATGGTGCACAGCTTTCGACAAACCGTCACGGCCTGGGTGAACCAGACCATCACCGGGGACCTGTTCCTGCGCCCCAGGATGGCGGAGTTCAACCATTATCGGGACCCCTTGCCCCGGGCGGCGGTCAAAACCCTCAAGGAACTGGAAACCCCGGTGCAGGTCCTGCCCTATCGACGGATCTTTCTTCACCAGGGCAACATCCGGTACCAGTTCGAAGCCATCGATTTTCCCGTCTTTCTACGCTACGCCAAGTTCCTCCTTCTCGAGGGGAAACCGGAGGAAATGATTCCGAAGCTGACGGAGGGCGAGGGGGTGCTCATTTCCGAAGTATTCGCCAATCGGTCTCGACTCAGGCTGGGGGACACCTACCGGGTCCGGATCCGCGGGGTGGAGATCCACCGGCCCGTGGTGGGGATCTTTCGGGACTACCGAACCCAGGGGGGAGTGGTCCACTATTCCTTGTCCCATTTTCAGGAACTGACGGGAGACGATTCCTGGGGCGGGGCCAGGGTTCACCTCGTGGACCCGGGACCGGACCCCCAAGCTTCGGCGGCCCGGGTCCGGGAGGAGATCCATCGTCGGTGCGTCGAATGTGTCCCGGGGGTCGAAATCACCTTGGGCAACGACTTGCGGCGAGGGGTCCTGCGAATCTTTGACGAGACCTTTGCCATTACCACCGTGCTGCTGTTCATTGCCCTTTTCATCGCCGCCCTGGGAATTGCCACGACCCTGATGGTGCTGGTTTTGGAAAGGGCCCGCGAGTTCCATATCCTCCTTGCCGTGGGTGCCGAACGTTCCCAGGTTCGGCGGATGATCCTGTGGGAAGCGGTCCTCATGGTCCTTACGGGGGAAATCATTGGCCTGGGGTGCGGTTTCTGTCTTTCCTGGATTCTCGTGTACGTCATCAACCGCCAGTCCTTCGGATGGACTTTCGTGTATGCCGTGGACTGGAGCTCCCTGCTGGCCTCCCTTCCCCTCGTGCTCGCCGCCGCTCTGCTGGCCACCCTCCCCGCAAGCCGGTGGGTATTCCGTCGTTCCCCGGCGCAGATCTTGAGGCAGGGCTGAGAAAGGAACTGTGCGAAGGTCCCATGAGAATGCGACGGTTCTGCGGATATTCGACGACGGTGCTCCTGGCCGTGTGCGTGGTGCTGGGCGGCCTCGCCCCGGCCGGAGGACAGGAGGGGGAATACCTCCCGGTAACGGGGCCCTGCGGACTGCAGTTTCCCCGGGACCACGGTTCGCATTCGGGATACCGCACCGAATGGTGGTACTACACGGGGAACCTCGAGACCCCCTCGGGAAGGTCCTTCGGCTTCCAACTGACCTTTTTCAGGAGGCAAATCAGTCCGCCGGGGTTCGAGAAACACTGGCCCGAGCCCCCTTCCGCCTGGCGGACACAAAATATTTTCCTGGCCCACGCGGCCCTTTCAGACCTGGAGAGGGGGAAGTTTTACCAGGAGGAGAAGGTGGCCCGGGGGGCCGTCGGGCTGTCGGGGGTGACTCGTGACTCAGGGGAGACGCGGGTTTTTGTGGAAGACTGGTCCGCAGGGATCCGGGAATCGGGCCACATCTTGAGGGCCGCAACGGGGGATTTCTCCCTGGAGCTGGCTCTGGTCCCTCAAAAGGCCCCGGTTCTCCACGGGGATGCGGGGTATTCCCGGAAAGGGGGCGGGAAGGAACGGGCCTCGTGTTACTACTCCTTCACCCGTTTGAAGGCCGAAGGCACCCTGAAGCTCGGGGAAGGAACAATCCTGCCCGTGCACGGCGAGGCCTGGATGGATCACGAGTTTGCCTCTTCCCCCCTCGAACCGGGTATCGTGGGGTGGGACTGGTTCAGCCTGCAATTCACCAACCAAACCGAACTGATGGTCTACCTCCTCCGGAAGGCCGACGGAGGGTTCCTACCCCAGTCCGGGGGAACGTTTGTGACCCGGTCCGGGGAGGTGGTCCCCATCGCTTGGGAAGACCTGCGCGTCCGGGTGGTCAAAGAATGGAAGAGTCCTCGATCGGGGGCGCGATATCCCGCCGGCTGGGTTCTTCACATCGGGTCCCAGGACCTGGAAGTGGTGGTGACCCCCACCCTGGAGGACCAGGAGATGCATACCCCTCTCAGTACCCGGGTGACTTACTGGGAAGGAAGCGTGGGAGTCGCCGGGACCATGGCCGGAGCTCCCGTCAAGGGCAAAGGGTACGTGGAGCTCACCGGCTACGACCGCCCCTTGGACGCCCTTCATTGACGGCCGGAGTTGCCCATCGGGGTTTTGGAACGCGTGGGAAAGACTCGTCTCCGGGACCCCTTCGTTTCTCCAAGGGATCGAACCGTCTCCCCCGCAGCCTCACTAACCGACGAAAAAGCCCCTCCCCGCGACGGGGAAGGGCTGAGAGAGTCCGGTGTGCTGAGAGGCGATCCCTATTCGGGGTTCACCGCCACGGCGGCCGTCGCCGGTTCTGCGGCCGGGGCCTGCTCCTTGAAATAGGCTTCCTTCACCTTCAACAGGTACAGGACGATGGGTCGGTAAGCCAGATGGGCCCACTTGGCAAAGGGCACCTCGAGGACCAGCATGGGAATCGCCACCATCATGTGGACGATGTACAGGAAGTAAGTGGTGGCCGGCCAGTCCAGGAGCCGGGTGAAGTGGATGAAGATCCCCGTGAGGGTCGTCAGCTGCAGGAGAATCAGGAACATCCAATCCGTGGGATGGGAATTCTTGTACACGGGCTTGCTCTTCTTGAGTCGCCCGATGATGGCATAGGTGGTTCCGTACATGATGGCGAAGGTGGCATAGTAGCCCAGGAGGCGGATTGGGTGCCACAGCGGGTATTCGGGAAGGTCCCGCTGGAACTTCAGGGTCTCGACGGTAAGACCGTTGACCAGGACCACAACCATCAGGAATACGGTGGCATAGCCCGTCATGATCATCAGGTGCACGAACCACTGCATCCGGTCGGTGCATTGGCCGAACTTTTTCTGGGTCAGCACGTGAATGAGAAGCTCCTTGGCTTCCCGAGCGTAAATCCCCAGCGGCACCTTGGTTAGGAGATCCCCCATGACGAATTTCGCACATCGGAGAATGTTGGTGATGAGGAAAAAGGAGAGGATCGCCGCCATGACGAGGTCTGCGATCTCGATCTTGTCCGAAGGCCACACCGAATTGATGTGGGCGTGTTCCCAATTGGGGCTGCCGGTATTGAAAAGAAGCAGGCCCACGCCCACCAGGATTGCCACGATGGTGATCGCAACGATTTCGAATTTTTCCGACGTGTAGAACTTCCGGGCAAACCCCGTCCAGTCATAGAGGGAAGTGAGGTAGCGCCTCATGACCATCATGGTCTCGCCGGGGTCCGCGCCTCGGGGGCACTTGGCGGAGCAGTCGCCGCAGTAGTAGCAAAGCCACGGCTCGGGCGCATGGAGGATCTTGTCCTTCTGCCCCAACTGCACGTAGCGCATGAAGCGCCGCGGAAACGTGTTTTCCGCAGTGGAGAGGGGGCAGGTTGCGGTACAGTTCCCGCAGTGATAACACTTGGCGGCATCCTTGAGACCGAATGCCGTTAAGTCTTTCATGAGATTCGGATCAACCTTGTTGCTCATCCCTGTGCCTCCTGATTTGATCGTATGGAAAATGTGTGAAAACCTCGTCCGGCAATAGCGGTTCGTGAAATCAGGAGTCGAAGAGCCGAGGGGTCCCCGGGGTTCATTCAACTCCTTGTTGACGGACAATGTGACTGTTCCCGGGTCCCGTGCGGCAGCCGGTCCGGCGGGCCCGGTGGAAATCTCGTGTAGGCCCTCTCCCCCTGCGCCGGAGGGAGAGGGCCCTTTCGCCAACCGTTTGCGGGATTCGAACTAGTACCCCTTGTAGGGGTTGGGTCCAACCTCGACGAGGCGTTCGGCAAAGGAATCCAGGAGGGCAGGGAGCCTGTCGTAATCGGTGATGGAGACGGTCTCAAACCGAACTCGATCGGATTCCAGCACCAGCCGATCCAAAGTCTCCTTGACCTTGCTCAGCCGGATTTCGGCCAGCTCGCTTCCCTTGACGAAGTGGCACTGGTAGTTTTCCCCGTGGCGGCAGCCCAGGAGAAGAATGCCGTCGATGCCCTTGGAGAGACTGTCGGCGATGAAGACGAGATTCATGGAACCCAGGCAGCGCATGGGGATGACCCGCACCCATGCGTTGTACGTCATGCGGCGAAGCCCGGCCATGTCCAGGGCGGGATAGGCGTCGTTTTCACAGGCCAGAACGAGAATGCGGGGCTTTTCCTCGTCTTCCTCGGGAACCTCGATGGACTTGATCATGTCGCCGATCATTCCCACGGAGTAGTTCTTGAAGGAGATGATTCGCTCGGGACAGGCGCCCATGCACACGCCGCACCGACGGCACCGGGTGGGTTGAGGCAGGGGATTGGCCTTCTCGTCTTCGTTGATGGCTCCAAAGGGGCATTCCTCGGTGCAGCGCTTGCACTGGGTACATCGCTGCATGAAGAATTCCGGGTAAGTCATGTCCCCGGCCCGGGGGTGAACGGCCGCTCCCTGCATGGTGAGCTCGATGCACTGGATGGCCTTCATGGCGGCCCCCGCCGCATCTTCCTTGGTACTTGCCGTACCCATAGGACGGCGCACGCACCCGGCGGCGTAGATCCCCGTGCGCCTGCTTTCGTACGGGAAACAGATGAAGTGGGAATCGGGAAAACCGTACTTGAGACCCGGAAGCTCGGGACCCTGGCGGTACTCGAGGTTGAGCACGTCCGATACCCGGATGGCGTCTGCGGGGACCTGGATTTCTTCCTCGCCCTCCTTCTTGGCCGCCGCTTTGAAATCTTCTCCGAAGGCGGTGACGGGGACCATTCCGGTGGCAAGGACCACCATGTCGAGGTTCTCGAGAAGGACCTTCTCCCCCAGGAGTTCATCGTGGGCTTCCACCGAAAGCCCGCCGACGCCGGCACGCACCTCGGGATCCTGGCTGCGGATGAAGATCACGCCTTCCTCCTGGGCCTTGCGATAGAAGTCTTCGGCCTGTCCCGGGGTCCGCATTTCCTTGTACACCACGTACACGTTGGCGTCGGGATCCCGGCTCTTGATTTGAACGGCCTGCTTCAAAGCCGTGAGGCAGCAGATGCTCGAACAATAGGACAGGTGTTCGGGGTCCCGCTGACCCGCGCACTGGAGAAAGGCCACGTTCTTGAGGGGCGCCCCGTCGCTGGGTCTGACCAGGGTTCCCCCCTTGGCCAGGTCTTCGAACATGACGTTGGTGACGACGTTGGGGGAGGCGCCGAATCCCAGCTTTTTATCGAGCTTTTCGGGATCGTAGGGTTTCCATCCCGCCGCCAAAACGATGGCCCCGATGGAGTGTTGCACACTGGTGCCGTTCTGCTGAATGGTGACCTCGTAGACGCAGGGACCGCCCACGATCTTTTCCACCTTGGCCCCGGTGTAGACCGTGATGCTCTTTTCATGGGAGACGGTCCGGATGAGTTCCTCGAGGTCGTTGCTCCGGACCTCCTTGTAGGGAGTGGTGACCTTGAGGGAAACGTTCTTCTGAAACCCGCCCAACTGGGCTTCCTTTTCCACCAGGACCACCGAATATCCGGCCCGGGAAGCTTCGAGGGCCGCCGTCAATCCGGCCAGGCCGCCGCCCACCACCAGGATGTCCCGGGACATTTCCTGTTCGGGTTTGTACGGCTGGGGAAGCTCCGTCTTCTTCACCTTGGCCCCGGCCATGCGCAGATAGTCTTCGGCCATCATCTGGGTGTCTTCGTCCTGGGGCTTTTGACACCAGACCACCTGCTCGCGCAGGTTCACCCGCTCCACAATGCAACCTTCAAAATTGAACACGTCGTACATGACCCGGGGAGAACACGCGGCGATGATGAGGGTGTTGGCTCCCTCTTGGGCCGCGTCGCCCTTGATGAGGTCCACCCCCTCCCGGCTGCACAGGTTGGGGTGATTCCTGCAAATGGGGGCCTTGCATTCCTTGGTGGCCACCTTGCCGAGGGCCTCGATGTCCAGGGCGTCCCCGATGCCGCATCCGGTACAAATATATACTGCGATCTTCTGCTCCATAGAGTTTACCTCCTAACGATGGATTGAATGGCTTTGAGAGACGCGGCCGTGCCGTCCTGGACCGATTCGGATACCCCGGCGGGGGTCCTGGTGCAGCCCGCACCGTAGATGCCGCGACCCGCTTCGATGGAGGCCACAAACCCATAATCGTCGTAGGAGACGGCTCCGGGGACCGGCGATTCGGCGGTATTGGGCTGCATTCCCGTGGCAAGGACCACCATGTCCACGGTGATTTCCTGAAGGGACCCGCTGGTGGTTTCTTCCACCCGGAGGGTGAGGTTCTTAGTAGCGGGGTCCTCCTCGATCTTGGCCACTTTGCCCTTGAAAAACCGGACGTTGGGATCCTCCTTGACCGAGCGGACGAAATCTTCCAGGCGGTCCGTGGCCCGGAGGTCGATGAAGAAAATGTACATCTTGGCTTCGGGATACTGTTCCCGCACGTACGTGGTTTGTTTCATGGAAGCCAGGCAACAGATGGTGGAACAGAAGGGCAGGTGGTTTTCATCCCGGGACCCGGCACACTGAACGAAGGCAATGGTTTCCGGAGCCTTGCCGTCGGATGGACGGACGATCTTGCCTTGGGTAGGGCCGTTGTAGGCGGCCAACCGTTCCATCATGACGTTGCTGATCACGTTGGCGTAGGTGCCGGAACCGTAGGCGTCCAGCTTGGTCATGTCGTAAGGCTTCCAGCCCGTGGCCCAGACGATGGAGCCCACTTTGAGGTCCAGGACCTTGGACTGCATGTCCAGTTCGATGGCGCCGTAGGGGCAGGCTTCTTTGACCTTCTGCGCTTCGGGGCTTTTCACCAGAGAGGGATCGAGAACGTATCGGAGGGGAAAGGCCATGTCGTGGGGGAGATAAGCCGCCTTGATCTTGTCCATGCCGTAGTTGAACGGGTTGTCGATTTCCAGGGAGCAGGCCTGGGCGCACAGGTCGCAGGCGGTGCACTTCTCGTTGACGTAGCGCGGGTTCATTCGAACGGTGACGTCGAAATTGCCCTCGGACCCTGAAATCTTTTCGACTTCCGCCAGGGTGATCACCCGGACCCTTGGGTTGTTCTTGATCCGGCGAAAATTGATCTCCAGCCCGCAATAGGGGGGACAAAGCTTGGGGAAGTACTGATGAAGCTGAGCCACGCGACCTCCCAGGTACGGATTCTTTTCCACGAGATAGACTTCGCGGCCCGCTTCTGCTGCCTCGACGGCGGCGGTGAGCCCGCTCATGCCGCCTCCGACCACCAGAATACTCTGTGTTACTGTGTTCGACATGCTGATCCTCCTAAGCTGAAAAGAAATATCGAAAACCCCTCCCGCGTTCGGGTGCAATCTCCGCGGCCGGACCTTGTGTTATTTCGCACGAGCGCAGGGCTGTCTATTCGGGCTTAAATATGTGCATGTATACACAAAGTCCCCCCGCCTTGCAACAAAAAGATCAAACCCCCGGGATTCCTCCCATTTGTGTGGGCTTTTAGTGGATTTCCTGGGCATCGTCAAGGTCCGGCCCAAGAAATTGTGAAAAAAAGGTCACAGCCCCTCGCTCTTCTCCTTGAAAAATGACGGCAAGTCCTTTATTTTGAGTTCTCGATGGTGCGGATTCTCACAGGATTCAATTCAACAGACCCAAGGATGGAGTAGCCGGATGGAAGAAAAACAAGATCTCAGAAGCCAGTGGTTCTCTTACGGGATAAAGCTGGCGTTGTCCTTTGCCTTCCTCTTTCCCGTGTATTTTCTCCTCTATGTGACCTTTCCGGGTTCCCTCGTGGCGCTGTATTTCATCTCGGCGGTGCTCTTCGCCGTATTTGCCCCCTGGGATACCCTGAAGCAGAAATTTCTCTCCTGATCGCCAACCCCTCAGCGTGCAATTCCCGGCCCGTCCCCTCAGGGCCCTTCGAACCAAGGAAAAAGTGCCGGCTTATCCAGGCCGGCTTATCTTTCTGCCAATCTTCCCTTTTTCAGGTGGGTCTGCCGGGTGAACAAAGGAGGTCCTGCCCGGCCGTTTCCTTCTGCTTGCGAAGCGTCGCCCGGAGCAGTTCCTCGGCCTTTTCGAACTTTGGATCGAGTTCCAGGGCCTTCTTGAGGGACCGAACCGCCTCCGCGACGTCCTGCCGGTTGAGGTGAAGGACTCCCAGGTTGTAGTGGATGGCGGGATTGTTGGGTCGAGTGGTCAAAGCGAGCCGGTAGTAGCGTTCCGCTTCCTGGAACTTCCCCTGCCGGCGCAGGGCGATCCCTAACCGATTGTAGGCTTCGACGGAATCCGGATTGCTCCGCAGGGCTCGTAGGTAGAGCTTCTCCGCTTCGGCATAAAGGCCGCTTTCCAGGTAAACCTCCGCCACGGAAAGACGGTAACCCTGCTTTTCTTCCGGCGCGGCCGTCCGCAGGACGCCCTCGAGAACACTACGGCCCCGGTCCGTCCGTCCCGCCTGAAGGAGAAGCCTGCCCAGAGTCACTTTCCGATCCGGATCCATGGGACTGATGCAGTTTACCTTCTCCAGCGCCTCGACGGCTTTGTCAATGTTGCCCAAGTTTTGGTGGACGGTCGCGTAATTCTTGTACGCAGCCAGGAAAACGTCGGAAACCCTCATCACCTTCTCGAAGCAGACGGCGGCGGATTCCATGTCCCCCAATTCCATGAGGCATTCGCCTTTGAGATTCAGCCATTTGAGCTTGAGGGAGGCAACGGAATGTTCCAGTTGATCAATGCGCTCCAGAACCGACCGGGCGTGTCCCCTTGCCTTCCTCCGTTCCATTTCACGAAAGAGAAGCTCTTCGGGGTCCTTGAGCTTCTCCAGGATTCCATCGACCCGGGACTTCAGGTCCATGTAGGAGAAGGGCTTGATGATGTAATCGTAGGCACCCCATTCCCCCGCACTGGCGACCCATTCCGGAAGCGATTCGCCGGAAATCATCAGAAAGGGGAGCCCTTTCAATTCAATGTGGGTCCGGCATCGCTTGAGGAGCTTGATGCCGTCCATTCGAGGCATATTGACGTCCGAAACGGCGAGATCAAAGTTGCCGTTGGCCAGCTTCGCCCAGGCTTCCTCTCCGTCCGATGCGTCGTCGATAAGCTGGAAGTACCTCATCTGTTGCAGCATCTTCCTGACTACGCTGCGCATGGCCACGTGATCTTCCACCACCAGAGCTTGCAGCGAAGCGTTCACCGCTTTCCTCTCTTCTTTCTCCGGGTGAGCGAATGGGTTCCCCTGCCGTGTGTGGAAACTCCCTCTCAATATACGGTCCATTTCAGGAAAACCTGAAGAAGAAGTGTTGGAAGGCCCTGGAAGGAGGCAAAGCCCCGGGTCATTTCTCAGGGGGATGCCTTGGGTCCGGGGCCGCCGGGGGTAGGGTAGGCGCCCCGGGATCCTCCGCGGCACTCGACGGCCTGGCCTGCCGGTCGATGGTTTCCGGGAACTCCGGGTCTTCCCCGGGAAAAGCCCCCAATTCCTTAAACTTCCTGGCAGTCACCAGGACCCGGCTCTCGGCGGCCCCCACCGCCCGGTTGTAGGCTTCCACGGCGCGGTCCAGGCCTTTTCGCAAATCGGCAAAATGGGCCATCCAGGAGCGGATCCGATCATAAAGGGTCTTTCCCAGTTCGCTGATGGCCTGGGCGTTCCGGGCCATTTGTTCCTGGCGCCACCCGTACGCTACGGCTCGAAGCAGGGCGATGAGGGTGGTTGGGGTGGCCAGGATCACGTTTCGTTCCACTCCCGCCTCGATGAGGGAGGGGTCCTGTTCGAGGGCGGCACTGAAAAAGGTTTCCCCCGGTAAGAAGAGCACAGCGAACTCCGGAGCGGGCGCGAACTGTTCCCAGTACGCCTTGGCCCCCAGCTGATGCAGGTGAGTCCGGATATGGCGGGCGTGCTCCCGCAGCTTTTGATTCCGGGTCTGCTCGTCCGGGGCCTGGAGGGCTTCCAGGTAGGCCTTGAGGGGAGCCTTGGAATCCACTACGATGTTTCTCCGGTTGGGAAGCCTGACGATCAAGTCGGGTCGAAGTCGGCCCTGCTCCCCCGCAACGGATTCCTGCCGAACAAAATCGCAGTATTCGACCATCCCGGCCATCTCGACCACGCGTCGCAGTTGGATTTCCCCCCACTGCCCCCGCACCGTCGGGGTTCTCAGGGCCTGGACGAGCTGCGCCGTCTCCTTCTGGAGGCGGCTCTGGACCTGCGCCAGGGCTCTGACCTGTTCGTGAAGGCTTACGTAGGCTTCCGTTCGACTTCGTTCCACCTCTTTGATTTGCCCTTCAACCTTGTCCAGGGAACTCTCGATGGGTTTGATCAGCTCCTGAATGGCCTTTTGCCGTGTCTCCAGGTCGTTCCTGGCACCCTGGTGAAACCGCTCGAAGGTGGATTTCGCCAGCTCCAGGAAAGACTGGTTGTTGCTCTTGAGGGCTTCCGCCGAAAGCGCCCTGAATGCGTCGGAGAGATGCGTCTGCGCCTCCCGGATCAGGCCCAGCTTTTCCTGGGAGCTGGTGCGCTCGAGATGAAGGCGGGTTTCGAGCTCCGAGATCCGGGAACGGAGCTCGCTGTTCTCCGACCGGACCCTCCCGAGGAATTCTTCCTTTTCCTTTAGGAGGGATTCCAACGGTTCGACCCTGAAACCTCTCTCCTCCGCTGCGGCCTGTCTTTGAAGGGCCGATTGGAGTTCTTCCCGGAGCCGCCTTTCCCGGATCGCTTGTTGGTCGAGGGCTTCCTTGGCCGCCCGAAGGGCCTCTTCCCGGGCCGCCATTCGTTCGGTAAGAGCGGACCGCTCGATCTCGATCCGGGTTTCCTGTCCGGACAGCACGGACATCCATCGCCATCGCAGGAAAATCCATGCCAGAACCCCTCCCGCCACGATCCCGGCGGAAAAGAAAAGGGCGGGTTCCGGAAGAAAGGCCCATCCATTCATGCCCACGATCCTCGGTGAGGGAAATCCAGTCAAGGTAGCTGCCGCGGCCGAAACATGCCTTCCCGGCACTAGTACTGCCACAGCCTCGCCCTTGTCAATGGCCGGAACGGATTGGGCGGACGCGGAAGCGTGCCGCCGGGCAGACGGCCGAGGCCCGTTCCTTGACCGGGGTGCGGGTTTCCACTATCTTGTTTTGGACATTCTATGGCGCAAAGGAGAAAACCCATGACGGAATGCCGAATTCCCGATCAACCGGTTACGGATCAGGCAGTGGCGGACATCCTGAAACGAGCCCGCACCA
>Ga0208825_1002276_pt1 | contig 12980 bp, 23 predicted proteins | sample AD_UKC113_MetaG_FD_184450 | JGI IMG/M metagenome (GOLD analysis project Ga0208825, IMG submission 184450) | Active sludge microbial communities of municipal wastewater-treating anaerobic digesters from Hong Kong - AD_UKC113_MetaG (SPAdes)... | ecosystem: Engineered > Bioreactor > Anaerobic >...
CTCCTATTATGTGTAGCCAGAGAGTAACGACTGGGAAGAAGTACCACATGAGGCAGTAGGCGAGTATTTGTACCATATATAAATAAAATCTCTATCCTACAAGCAGACAACGCATTTGACACTTGCAGGAGAGAGACGTTATAGAAGCGTTGTCTATTACGTCAAATGCAAGAGCTATTCTATTGATATTTGTAGGATTGTAAATAGAAAAGTGAGAGATTATTTAGTTAGAAAGTAAAGTATTTTTTAATGAATTGTTTGATCCAATATCTAGCTGGATATTTCTTTTTATAATCGTTATCAATTAGTTTTTGTAGTTCTAAAAGCATACGTTCTTTCGATTCTTTACGTTCAGCTTTTATTTTATCTCTTTGTTGTTGTTCCAAAGCCTCTATCTTTTGATGTTTCTCTATTGCTTCTTGTCTCCATTTTGCTTTCCATTCTTCTGGGGTTCTCTTAGCCTTTGAAATGTTTTCTTGTGTAGTAGTCTCCATATATATTTAATTAGAAAATGTTTTCTTCCCTGTAACACTTATTACTTTGAATTGATTGAGTTTATAGTTTACTTGTAACTCAATACAATCTTCCTTTCTTCAAAACTTATTTTTAGCAACGTATAGATTGAGTAGATCACCACGTTCTGAATTACTTGTCAGTACAAGACCAATATCTGTACTGGCTACAAGCTCACCACCTCATTTACTTGGTATCATATCTCCTATCTTGTAGTTCTTCGCACCGTCATTACTCATCTGCGAAACATCGATAATGATTATGTTTTGCTCTATAGCGAGTCTCTGGATACGCTTTGCTAACTTACTCATTTGTTCATACACATTGTTTCATTCTATCTCTATGTTCTGAATGAAATCTATGAATACAACTTCTGGTTTGCTAGATTTAATAACTCAGCTTATTGCTTCCCAGTCCCATTTATTATCAACGATCGTGAGAGGTAGGTCTGTGTATTCGTTCAGATAGTCTCATATAGCGTTCATCCCCTGTTGCTTGATAATATCGTTCAAGTGCTTCCCCGAGTAGCTCGCTAATATGTTTTGGAGTACTATATCTCTCGGTACTTCGAGATTGATAAATAATGTTTTCTTTCATTGTTTTAATAGGTTAGATGCTAGGAAGTATGCAAGTTTGGATTTACCTGTATTAGAATAGGCTGTAATTCGTGTTACAGTTCAATGCATTACTCATCATCATATTATTTCATCAAGCTCTGGTATAAGCGTTTTTACAGGGTTTCTGTACGTGTTAGCATATACATGATCCATCAATTCTAATGCAATAGCCTGAATTGTGTATTCCTTATCTCATTCTCATGAACGTATTTTATCAATCTCCTCTTTGAGTGATACGAGTTTATAATACTCTTCTGGAGTAGCCTTTTGAATATTAGAGCAATAGTATCCGTCTAGAAGTTCTTTGAGATATATAACTGGATCACCAGAATATTCTTTATATGATAGTTCCATAATCTCATCCATAAAGTCACCGAGATTTGGTATTCAGCAAGACTCAACTATAGAAACAAAATCCGGATTCTCTCACTTTCCGTTCTTCTTTACATAGTCCCATACCTTTCTATATTTTCAAAAGTAAGCAGTATCAATGATAGTTATATACTTACTCATACGATCATCTTGTAGCATTATTCCTGTGAGATAGCGTTGTATCTTTGGTACACGATTTATATAGTCCATATTATTTCTTTATAAAAGGTAAATTAAACTTAAATCATTTCTGATTTGTCATCCTAGATAGCCACATTTTTTTCTTTCTGGATCACTTATCTTGTTCATCCCAATAAGTAAACATTGATTGAAATGCTCATTTCCACTTTTTGTAATCAGATTCGGAATATGTTATATCCCTCGCTTCCATAAACTTTGCAATCCAATCCGTAAACTCATCTGTATTCATATCAGGTTTCCATCATTTCTCAATAAGTACACGAGCAGTATAAGATGCAAATCATTCTAACTTACAAAACTCTCACCATTTATCACTTATTTTTGTATTCTGTATTTCCTTATCTTGTGTATTTTCCGGATTGTATCCATCTAGTTCTTTTGGATTTAGTTCTGTAGATATAGTTCCGTCACCATTTGGTGAGGTACCCTCCCCCACCTGGTGATACACCCCTCCCCCACCTGGTGATACACCTATCACTATTTGATATACCGATGATAGCTCCATATTGTCTTTATACCTACGTTCTCTTTTTATCAATCATATCTTTTCTAGCTCGGAAATATATTTTCGTATAGCATTGATTGATACTCAGCAGTTTTCTGCGAGTAGTTTTTGAGATGGGAAGCAATATCATTCTTGATTAGAATAATAGCATATCCACATATATGCAGTCTGTAGTATAGGAGGCATTCATGAAAGTTGTTTTATTTGGTGAACAACTGTAAATAATCATTTTTCTCATTTCATATTACTCAAAATCAAGAGTTAATAGCCCATATATCGCTCTCAATTTATCATCTTCAATTTCAACTGAATACTCAGTTTCAAGATGCCATTCAAGTATCCGATCAAATAGTATTGCCTTGTCATCCATTGATAGAGTAAATAGCATTCTTGCATATCTAGCATTAATTTTTATATATTTTGGTTCTGGCATCATATTTGTAATATTATGATAAATAAAAAATGGATACCTCCGCTACACCGTTAAGTGTTTAAGCCCGCGGAAATATCCATTAGTACTAAGGTATAACTTTTTAGGGCTATACCTCCACCACTCAGGGGCTTATGCTCAGTGATGAAGGTAAGCTGTTGCTACCTAGCACTTATATTATACTATTCTCTAAAATAATGCAAATCTTTTGACAAAAAATGTTTACGATTACAATATCCTTGATTCGCTTGATAGAGATAGGTTTAGATATAGTGCTGTCTGTATCAAGTGTTCATGATTATCCCTTGTAAAAGAGGGATTTTTTATACTCAATTTACTATACTTTGACTGTATATTGATAGCATCGTCGGTAATTCCGACTACCCTTGTATTGAGTTATTTTCAAAGGGATCGAATTCGACTCCTTATAGTTCGAATTTATGAGTAGTTAGGCATCCATAATAGATTAGAACTCTCTATTTATCTTTCTTTGTATTTTCTTTTGACAAGACATAACAAATAGAATATAATGGCTTTGTCGATAAGTTATTCGACACTTCCTAACCTCTCTTTTATGAAAGCAAAGATTAATGATATATATAGAATTGTAGAAGATTCATTCACTGCCTGTGAGGTCGAAAGACTCATATCAGAGCTAGAGGTCTTGCTTGAAATAAAAGAGAAAGCGGAAGAGTCCGAATCGTAAGACATATATTTTTTCCCTTTCCCACCCATGGACGCATTTCTCCCTGATACATATGAGCCACCAAAGTCTACTTCTGGATATATGAAGTTACAAGACGGCAAGAACAAATTCCGAATCCTTTCATCTCCTATACTCGGTTGGGAATACTGGACTCAAAAAGACTGAAAGAAAATGCCTATTCGCTTACCTTACACAGAAGAGAACTACCGCACCGCACAGCGTGAGGCACAAAAGAACGATGACGAGCAATCCAAGAAGGCAAAGCACTTCTGGGCAATGACAGTATGGAACTATAACACAAACGCTATTGAGATACTCGAATTGGTACAGGCAAAGATGCAAAAATCAATCCGTGACACTTCAAGCGAGCCAGAATGGGGTAATCCAGTCAACAAGTATGACTTCGTTATTACCAAGACTGGTAAGGGTATGGATACAGAGTATTCAATGACTGCTATCCCACCATCGACAACTGCTCCAGAAATTACCAAGGCATTCAAAGAGAAGCCAATTAACCTACAGGCACTATTCGAATGAGGTAACCCATTCGAGGAAGCGACAGTAGACGAAGCATTCGTTTCTGATATCTATAATTAGTTATGGAACTACAACTTGCTACGAAAGAAGAGATGATCAATGCCATTGAAGCAATTCGTGGCATTGCCTCTACTTTCAAGAAAATAACAGACGAACACCCTGAAAAGGTAGCACCTTTTGCAAAGGAATGAGAAAAGGCATTTGCCGAACTCTATGAATACGCTAAGGATCGTGCAATAAGGTACCAAGAAACGTATTGAGAACTGTCAGGCTGATATTCACTCAGACCAGTTCAGAAAGCATCGTACGACTTCTCAGATGACGAAGAATGTATTATCCTAGAAGCAAAATTAAAAGCTCGAAAAGAAATACTAAAATTACAGTACGATCTTGAACATAAAAAATGAGGAAGCGATCACAAGAAAGTAAGCCTCAGTTACTCACTAATTAGCCCGAAAAATGGATAAGTTCAACAAACAATACTCTCCCGAAGAGCTAGAAGAGATGAAGCAAGACTTTGCCTCACATCAGAAGCTCACAGAATGGAGACGAGAAAATCAGCGTAAGCTGTTGCTACAAAGGTTACGACAACAGAGCCAAGACAGATTACGGAACCTCCTTAAGTAATATAACTCCCTGCACGAGTATAACTTGATTTTATCTAACATCTGTATATAATGACTCCGCTTACATATATCTCCGAAACTTTTTTTGTTCTAAAGCCTATTTGCTGAATGAACGGAGTATCATATCGTTTCGGTATGTGTAAGCCCTCCGTTCATTCATTAAGTAGGTTTTTATGATAAAAGAAATGTTCTTACCTTTATGAAATTGATATTCTGCATCTTGTTTTTGAAATATTATAAATGATAAAACATTAAAGATATTAAAGCCAAGAAAAAATTTAAGATGATATTTACAAGTTCAAATAAAGTGAAAGAATAAATCAGTTCATAGGTTAGTTGCACAGGCATTTTATTGAGAAGATTCAAGACAGGTAAACCATAAAGATGGCAATAAAGAAAATAATAAAATATGAAATCTTGAGTATCTTACAATAAGTGAAAATGTAAAACACGCACATGAAAACTGATTAAGAAAATCAAATTTAATATGATGGAATAAGAAATAAAATCCTTCCCTGCACGAAGTAAACTGACAGCTACAACCCTAAAATCGGAAGTAGAAATAGCTCCAACATTATGTTGCTATTGGGTAACGCCCATGATTATGCTTGTCGACCATACAAGAGGTAGTGTTATGGCTATGTACACTATCAGTTATTGGTAAGATAAATACTAATATCAATTATATGTTTGAAAACAATTCATACCGTCACTTTACGGACTTCCATAGCGAAGTAGAAAAGAAAAAGGCTATTATCAGAAAAGAACAGACAGTAGATTATCTTATTGAATGTTCTATGAATAATCCTAAACGTTACAAAAACATTGCAAAAATGATTAACTTTTTTATAGAAGAATTAAAAATACTATGATCCGACTCTATACCATCTTGAACGATCAGATAAAATACAAGACACTCCTACGATACGTTCGTAAATACAATCCTGAAAAATATACCCGCTATAATCAAATCAAGTTCTCTCAGAAAGACGAGAGATACCAGCTCGGATATCGTATTCCTTGAATGGATACTATGCTCGATATTGCTTGAGATTATAAAAAAGCGTTTATTGATAACAGAACAAAGCGAGAGATCGCTTTCTGGTTACTTGAAGTAATTGATTAAATATGAAAATAACATCAATGGAAAGAACACTGAAATATTGTGAGTATGATTATATAATGGAAAGCCAAAAGTGGATTCAACAAATTCCTTTTATTCGATTCAAAAGAGATTGGAGTGTACGAGTAATGCCACCATTTTGATGAGCTATTATTCGATTTTGTATAGAGAAGGGTGATAACTCTGCTTCTGTATATCTTGATTGTTACGATAGTCTTTGAATAGTTGGACGTCCATATTGGGAAGTATATGGTAACTTACAACCAGAGCGTTGTGCAATGGAAGATATAGAATGATTATTGAAAATCATTACAAATCATTTGAAGCCAATTAAAAAAATGAAATATGATTCCTAACTTCATAAAAATAGACAATCAAACATACTTTGCAGATATCCAGATAGGAATGAACAAGGTATTGATTCGATACTCTTACAACATTAGTTCAGAGTGAGAAGACTTACAACAAGCCTGTAATAGGATGATAGCATTACTACAAGCAAAGTGATTGATTCCAAAGCCAGAAGTGAAGCGTACAGTATTCCAAAATGCTCTCTATTGGAAATGGATGGAAGTGGTATCAGAAATAACAGGGAATAATAAAGATGCAATTCACGCTCTCATGAAGATGAGATTCCTATCAAAGCGTAAACTCGTAAAGATAGGTTGAAAGCGTAACTATGTGAATATCGAATGAAGCACAAAAAAGCTCTCTGTAAAAGGGTTTACAAAGTACCTTAATGATATTTATCAATTCTTTGCAGAGAGAGAACTTGTACTTCCGACAGAGGACAAATTAGATATGGATTCGCTTATAAATACTTATTGAAAATACTAATGTTCCATAAAGATTTCTATCCAACTCCGATTGATGTTGTACGAAGTATGATACCAACGGAGCTTTTTTCTCCAAAAATGTGAGTAAGCTATAAGGTTCTAGAACCAAGTGCTTGAAAATGAGATATTCTTGACTATATAAATTGAATTACAGAGTATAAGAAAGTTAGACTATATGCTATAGAACAATCTCCAGAGCTACAATCAATCCTAAAAGAAAAACAATATAAAGTAGTTCATGATGATTTCCTAACTTATGAAAAAGAGATGAGTTTTGACTTTATTATTATGAACCCACCATTTTCTAATGGTGATGAGCATTTTATAAAAGCTTGGGAAATATCTGATAATACTACTATAGTATGTCTATTAAATTCTGAGACCATAAATAACCCCTACAGTGAGAAAAGAAAACTAGTAAAAAAGATTATTGAAGATAACCAGTGAGAAGTTATTGATTTATGACAATGTTTTCGATGATCAGAGCGTACAACTGGTGTTAATGTATCTATGGTAAAAGTAACAAAGAAAGTAGAAAAGACAGGATTCGAATGGGATCTACAAGAAGATAGTAATGTAAAGATCAATGAAGATGTTGTTAGTAATGAAATAGCAACGCTTGATCTTATTGGTAACATGATAAATGACTTTGAAAGAGTGAAACAACTATTTATAGATGGAACAAGAGCATTACAAAAAGCTGAGAGAATATCCAAATCAATATCGAATAACTATTGATTGAAAGTATTTGAAATAGCATGAAATGAGTGATCTCTTCAAGATAGATACGATATTTTCCTATCCGAACTCAAGTATGGAATATGGAATAAGATAGCAAAGGAAATAAATATAGAAAAATACATGACGTCTGCAACAAGGCAGAATTTTCAATCATATATAAGAGAACAGGGGAATGTTGCAATCAGTAAGGATAATATACAAAAGTTTGTGTCTCTTATTTTTACAAATAGATGATGAATAATGGAGCAGGCTATACAGGAATGCTTTGACCATATGACAAAATTTCATGATCATAACCGTATACATATTGAGTGATGGAAAACCAATGACTGTTGGAAAGTAAATAGAAAGGTTATATTTCCTTATTGATACGAGCCTAGTTGGACATGAGAACCAAGAATAGCGTACAAACATAAATGAATCCTTGACGATATAGATAAGGCTATGTGTTTTCTTGATGGTAAACAATTTGAAAATGTGAAAACAATCGTCCAGTCAATAGAAGAAAGTAGTGATAATCTTTGTTATTCAGAGTTCTTCAAAATACGTTATTTCAAAAAAGGAACTATTCATATTGAGTTCATTGATACAGAACTTTGGAATCGTTTCAACAAACAAGCTTGTCAATGAAAATGATGGCTTCCACCAGCTTAAAAAATACCAAAGTAATCTAGTACCAGACTAGATTTTTTATTGACTGTGTGCTTTCTTTCACTTTCTTTGTATTTTCTTTTGACAGAATAGATATAAAGGGATATAATTGCTTTGCAAGATAGGGAACTCTACACAGAGTTTACCGAAGGAAAAGGGAAAGATTAGAGACGGGTATCTTACAAGGTACAGTTCGCTTCTGTAGCTAATCCTCTTCCACTTGCAACTTATATCCTTTATGACAACGCTATGATTACAGAAAGACTAAAGGCACGCCGACAAGCTCAATACGAGATGTTTGCTATGCAGATCGCTACGGTTACAGGTTGGGTTACAATGGCTATGCTTCTCCCTCTTATAATATCAAACATATGTCAGATATTCTAATTGAGGAGATGGAAAATAATAATTAAACTCTATGACACAAGCACTCAGAAACTACCGCTCTCAATGATGAGTAATTGATAGAGATATGGCAGAACATATCGCTTGTATATTCCAAGAGTATACCTACGGTTTACCGAAAGATTTATGCTTACAATATTTAGAAACTATTTTAACTATATGACAAACGAACAAAAGATAAAAGCCTATTTGGCAGCAGGGCATCACGTGAAAGTTGGTGCAAATATATTAACTCTCGTACATAATAATGGAACAAGATTTATTTCTTCTGATGGTAGTAAGTTCTATCACTATGAATTTGAGTCATATGGTATATATCCTCTCCCACTCACACCTCCACCATACAAAGAATGAGATAAGGTAATCATTCTTGATGTTGCAAAACAAGTAGCTAACTATTCAGAGTGGGATCAGGAAAAGAAAGATATGATTTGAAAAGTATTTACGATAGGTGATGTTAGTTTTTGTATTGGTATTGGCGAATACTCATTCCCTTATTGGGCAATAGCTCCAGCATTCGATGATGAAGACGAAGCAAAACAAACAAAGATACAGGAACTTGAAACGCAACTGAGTCAGATAGCGAAAGAGTTAGAACTTCTTAAAAAATAAATATGCACATAGAAACAAAAGCAAGTAATTGATATGTTGATATCAAACTGCATTCAAATGGAACAGTTATTGATATGTGATACGAAGATATAGATTCACTATGATATATGATGAAGGAAATCTATTCAGTAATCTGTTATAAATTATGAGATAGATTCTATGATTGGGAGGAATGAAAAAAGTATATTGATGAGTTACTAGATCTTTGAATAAAAGATTTACAACACCATAAAGATACTACAGTATGACTCTATGCTACTGATGTACCAGAAGTTATACCATATTCTATAAAAGAAAACTTCTTTGAGCTTTAATACTAATACTAATACTAATATATGAACAAGACCACTATAACTTATTTCCTTATGGCTCTCATAATCATTTGAGCCTTTGGATATATGGCTTACGGAGAAGAGGAACTACCAACGCCAAAAGAGATAGCACTCCAGCAACGTGCAAGACTACTAGAAGAGCAATCTCAGATTGACCGCGATAACCTTAAAATACTCTCTTACTGTAACGAGTACGCGAGTGGAGCAAAAGCAGATGAACGGCAGAAAGCACAATACGATTGTTATAGGACACAGCGTATTCCAGACTTGGATATACCATCTATTGAAACTAATTCTTGAACGCTTACAACAGGGCATAAGACTGTTGTACCCAGTTGATATCAGTGTTCAATAGGGCAAGGCAGCCACGACGTTAGACAGTATGCAAAGTTCCACCCTTGAATCGCCTGATGGCGTAACAATAACGTGTCAGGTATAACGATGGGTAGCACAGAGCTACAGAATGCTTTTGATAAGGCGTGAATAGAATGGGAGAAAGGTACACTACGACCTGCTAATGAGGGGAATAGATACTATGCTTTCCCAGACCTAGAGAATGGTATGAGAGCAAAGCTCTTGATTATCAAGAGAAGCTACAAAGACTCTACCATATCACAGTTCCTAGCACGATGGTGAACGGATAGTATACCGACCACACTCGATAAGAATAGAAAGATAGGAAGCCTTACAGATAGTGAACTCTTGTCGTTCCTACGATTACAGATACAGAAAGAGTCCTGAAAAGCATTCGCGGATTACGTCTATAATAATGTTATAATTTGTAAATAATATGCAAGAAATAAAACTCTTCGGTCGATATATGATACGTCCCGATAACTGAAAAACTTGGAGCGTATCTGATATACTCACCAACAAAGATGAAGACTCAAAGAACTTTTGAGAAGAGTATGAAAGTAATACTCGCTATCCTCGTGATCTCGTTGCAGCACTATTAATGGTGCGAGAACGAGAGCTACGAAAGAAAGAGATGCAAACACTTGATGATTATATCAAAGTAATCAAAGAGATTGATAGTGCTATCGTGAGTGAACTTACTTCGTTACTTCCTTAGTTGTATGTCAATAAATAAACTATCGCACTTGAAAGAATGAGAGAAAATATACTTGGAGGTTACGAGAGAGATAAGCACTAGTGATGACAGTATGGGGTTAATGTTCTGTTGAACATCTAGTTTTACTACTTTTGTAAACGATGACGATACCTTCTATACTCTCGACGACCTGAAGCAACTCGCCAATGATAATATGCCGAAGCAGGGTGAAATGATAGACGTAAGGCATAATGACTGAGACTATATTAGTTGACAGAAATTCGTATGCCTCTATGAGTGAAAAGTTATAATTGAGAGGGCTTGATGATTATTCAGATATGATGAATGGCGTTTTCCTAAACAGAAAGTCGAAATGACTCGCACCCAATTCAAAGAAAAGTATGGCGAGGATTACGATAATATTTTGATAAAGGAATAACTATATGGATGACGAAGTATTTATTATAATGTTTACTTGATTCGTATTTCTTTGTATAGGAATGGGAATCACTTATGATAATGATGATAAGTTAGCCAACTCCCCAGAGCTACGACAATGCCTATCACAGTCGTGAACAACTTGGCAATGAGGTGAGTGTGTTATTATTCTTAATAAGTAGTGTATGTGAGAAATAGACTATGAGAAAATGTATCGTAATGCTATACCACAATGGTACGATGCTTATATACATCAGCCTATGCAAGTATGCAATGTATTAGTATTCGTGAGAGAGCTAAACGATCTTTGATTTTCTGAATATATAGATATTGATTGTTACGACTATAAGAACTTCTTTGGATGATGGCAGAAGTATAGAAGTTGAGAAGTGAAGTATTGGATGCCACTTCCAGAGTTCCCTAATATTAAAAACTAATTATGACAAACATTGAAAAGGTTAAACGCATCCTCGATGCAGGGCACTGGGTGAAGGTTACATATGAGGATTTTGATGACAATACTGTTACTTCATACATTGAAGACTCTTATTCATATATTGAAGGTTGAGTTATGTATGAATGATATATGACTGAAGATATTAACGAAGACTGCACAATAGAAGTAATCCAACGTATACCGACTCCCTATAAGCCAGGCGATAAAGTGCTTGTGTTATCGAATCCAAGTCCTATTTGTACTGATAGCAAATATATTGATATGATGGTATGAAAGGCTTGAACAATAAAATGAATTGAGGGGTTTCACTATTCTGTATACAACTATGATGCATCTGATTACTTTTACTTCCCAGCTCATTGCCTTTCACCCGCATTCGAGGAAGACTCGTTATCTTGAAAAGAAGCAAAGATAGTAATAGATGGGAAAGAATATACTTGTGTAATTAAATAGTATGAAATCCACTACAATAACTATTCCAACTCATAATGGAGTAGAAGCAGTATTCCTTCGAGAAGAAGAGTTTGAGTGAGAACATTGTGTTCGTGTTATCTGTAAGAATATAGACCAAGTATTTTCCAAAGAAGACCTGTTCGATTTATTGATAGATTTACCTTGATTAGTTGATTCATATGACTAAAGAAGATTTCCTCGCTCGTTGTGAAGCACAATGGGATAGTATGGAAAGACTGGATGATGAATCCATTGATATAATGTATCTATGTTTGGAATACGTAATGCGTGACCAAGCATGACAGAGTGATCTAGCACTAGAATATTGGAACGAAATACAAAATATATCGTGACATAGGATTCTTGCAAACAATCGACCATTATACAAAGCACTTACTTTTGCAGCAAGACTAAAACATCCGTGTGATAAGTGTGCTCAAGACAAGAGTAATTGGGTTACACGACCATCTTATTGTGACCATAAAACTAAATTTTAATATATGAAAGAAATCAACTGCCTAGCAGACATCCTAGTACATACCCCAAGGGTGCGAGTGATAAAAGGAAATGATGAACTATACTGAAAGGAATTTGATATAGTCTATAATAACTATAGAGAAAAGCATATTTGTATAAAAAATATTAGACCTTGATATGTAATCTATCAATACTCCGAAATCCAATTCCTTACTCCTATTCAATATGAGTGAAGGTATATTGGGTTAGGCGACAAGGTGAATGGAGAGGAAGTCTTCAGTTATTGTTGGTACGACTCAGGTTGGAACATTAGATCTGCTAAAGAATATAATAATATACATATTTACGATGAACACGAAATTAGATCATTCGAACCTCTCCACCAACTCACGCCAAAGATCGAACTTTCCACGGAGGAAATGATAGAGGAATTAAAGAGACGGTGAGTGGTTACGAGTGGGAATATTATTAAAAACTAAAACTATGCAACCAAATTCAATTCAGGACTTAATTAATAGTCTTCCTGATAATGAGAAAGAATTATTATCAGATGGATACCATACATTCAAAGAATTGTATGAGCATCGTGTTACGCTTTTTATTGCTCTTGCAAATACTCATTGTGATTTATTGAATGAGTTATACGACAAAACAAAAACCACTTCACCTAGACTATTTCCATTTTGGAAAGCATTGAAACACGAAGATGGGACAATGTACGATGGTTGGTTTATAGCTTGATTTGAAACAACTCCTTGAAAATGTTTTACATATCATCTACCAATGAGTGAATGGGATAATCTCCATTGTCCAGAAGTCGGTCATTCCCCAAAATATGATGGGCATACAGCACAAGACACTATTCGCTTGTTGAAAAATAATTTTTATTAGTATGAC
>Ga0208825_1002277_pt1 | contig 12980 bp, 10 predicted proteins | sample AD_UKC113_MetaG_FD_184450 | JGI IMG/M metagenome (GOLD analysis project Ga0208825, IMG submission 184450) | Active sludge microbial communities of municipal wastewater-treating anaerobic digesters from Hong Kong - AD_UKC113_MetaG (SPAdes)... | ecosystem: Engineered > Bioreactor > Anaerobic >...
AATGGGGCTTTTCATCCGGTTTCCCGTAAAAAAATGGCTGCAGATTTTCGGCAAAAAATCCGTCCAAGTTTAAAAAGATTTGCTGAACGCTCCATAACGGCATATTTATCAGAAAAGCGGTATACGTGGAAAGACCGTTCGTTTCAGCCCATTGAATAAATTCTTTTTGGTTGTATAAATCGTTATACTCCGCCGAACCGGATTGGGAGAGAACAGCCTCATTAACCGGCATTCCCTTCTCTTCGAAAAATGCGACACGATCCGGATAGGGGAAAACATTGGTTGTCAAGTTATTTAATAACGGTAATAGCCATCGTTTACTGTTACGAAAGGTTTGCTGTTGGAACAGAAAACAAGTCGCCAAACACAGGGATAAAAATAACATCAATCCTTGGAATTTACGGCGGCTGAATACGGTAATCCAAAACAGGATGAAAAATACCACGGATAGGAGGGCGATAAAATAAGCATTGGTATCCCGTGTAAATATCCAAAATATCGCTGACAGCAGCATAAAAAAGCCCGAAATAAATCTACGCGATAAACTTCCGGAACCATAACAATTGCGCAAGAAACGGATTAAAAAACCGCACAGCAGAATAAAAAAGGAAAAAGACATGGATTCGGATAACAGGATACTGTCCCAGTCGGCAATTTGCGGAACAAAAGCAAATCCGAATAAAATAATTGCCGCGAGGATTTTACTCAGCTCGTGATGGAACAATCCAACAACCGTCAAAGTAAAAAAACACCAACTGAAAATTGACAGCAGAGTTTGGAAAATAACGAGCTTTTCCGTGCCAGGCTGAATTTGTAGTTCCGCTTCAGACTTGAAAAAAGGCTCCGAAACATCAGTCAGTTCATATTTGAGATTTGGGTTAAGTTTTTGGATGATAAAAGGGAGAGTAGCCGAACGATGACATTCATATGCTTCGATCTTCGTAAAATCTTCCTTCGCGCAATCAAAATAAGAAGAGGTATCATTCGCAGCGACCGAATCCATCAAAATACCATAGGCATCCAACCTGCCGGCGATAAATAGAAAGGTCAGAAAGAGTAAAACCCCCCAGGATTTCGTTTTTTTCATCGTTTTATTCCCCACCGTTTATTTACCGATCAACAAAACCGCTTGTTCCCCAACCAGTCGGAGAACTCCATCTTTGGGCTGAGAAATATCCGCGGTTTTATTTGAAAAACTTTTTGTCCAGATAATTTCGGATCCTAGCTCTTTGCAATCTGTTATTTGCGGAAATTGGGTGAAATTAATCGCAATTAGAGCAATTTCTTTCCCAAATTTTCGAGTAAATGTCAAGACAGATTCATTTTTTTGATCTAAAAGCTCCAAATTTCCGACCTGAAGACAACGGAATTGTTTCCGCAATCCGATCAGCTGCCTGTAAAACGTCAACAGCGAATTCGGATCATGAACCATCGCATTCACATTCCGCTCGGGATAATCCGGATGAATTTTATTCCAAGGTTTTCCGCTGGTAAATCCAGCATTGGTTTGATTGTTCCATTGCATCGGGGCACGACAGCCGTCCCGTCCTCGATTAAATGGCGCCCACATAACCCCGACCGGATCCATCATCTCGGATTTTTTAAGCTTCGTCTCTCGCATACCGATTTCTTCGCCGTAATAAATATAAGGCGTTCCCCTTAAAAGGATCAGCAAAGCAGCGGCTTCCTTAAGCCGTTCATCATATTCTCCCAAGCCGAATCTGGAAGCCGATCGTTTTACATCATGATTGTTCAGAACATATGTTGGCCAGAAACCGGCTTCCTGTGAGTTTTGTTCAACATTTTTAATGATTTTCCGAAAAGCCGAAGCATCCCACTTGCAGTGAGTAAATGTAAAATCAAAAGCCCCGTGAAGTTTATCTTCTCCGCAATACCGCTTTATCTTTTCACTGGAACTCAAAAACGTTTCACCAACAACATAACTGTCTTTGTAAGCGTTTGTAACTTTCCGAATATCCCGTACAGCCTGATCCATTTCGGGGCGATCACAATCATATATATGTTTTTGCCGCATGAACGGAATCCAATGAAAAGCCCGGGGATTGTTACGAAACTGATCATCTTTGAAATAAAGGTTGAAGACATCCAGCCGAAAGCCATCTGTTCCTAAATCAGCCCAAAAACGAAAAATATTCATCATCTCTGAGTAGACTTCCGGATTGCGCCAATTCAAATCCGCTTGCTGAACGGTAAACATATGATAGTAATATTGGCCGCAAGATTCGACAAATTCCCAAGCGCTTCTTTGGGTAAAAGTCGATTTCCAATTATTGGGATGATCACGCCACAGATAATAATCATGAAAAGGATTGTTTTTCGTTTTTTTCGATTCAAGAAACCATCGGTGTTCAGTAGAGGTATGATTTAAAACCAAATCCATAATAATTCGAATTCCGCGTCGATGAGCTTCCGCAATCAAATTCTTATAATCGTCCATCGTCCCGAATTTTGGATCGATATCTTTGTAATTCGCGACATCATATCCGAAATCCGCATCGGGAGAAGGCATCACCGGTGAAAGCCAAATCGCTGTAATTCCCAAATCGGATAAATAATCCAATTTACCGATAATCCCTTTTAAATCACCGATTCCGTCTCCGTTTGTGTCCATGTAGGAACGGGGATAAATTTGATAAATTACGCCGTCCCGCCACCACAACGATTCCGTCTTTTTTTCTGGAATATAACTCATCGCATTTATCCTTTTCCCGATCACTTCCATTCAGCTTTTTGAAATTATAACATTCGGCTTCGCACAAGAATCTTAAACCGTTTGCTTTATAATCATAATAAAACCATATTAGAGAGGCAAAGGGGGCTTCATGGCTGAAAAAAGCAAATCCTTACGACATGGCAATTTACTCATCTTTCTGATCCTAATCGCGATTACATTGTTGGTTTACTTGCCCGGGATGAATCGGTTGGGCTACTATCGGGATGATTGGAATAATGTCTTTAACGCCTATACGCAAGGATCACAGATGTTGATCCAACACTATCAGAGCGATCGACCGATGGACGGGTATCTTCTAAGCGCGGCTTATGATCTCTTCGGTCCCGATCCGTACCCATACCTGCTGATCAATTTAGCCTGTCGCTTTTTTTGCGGTTTCTTCTTTTACTTAACGCTCACCCTCATCTGGAAAAAGAATAAGTTTCCTGCTTTTGTCGCAGCTTCTCTGTTTCTGATTTTTCCTGGCTTTCTCCGGCAAGTGGACGGAATTGCCTACTTGCCGCATCAAACTGCCATGCTGGCGGGAATGCTATCCGTTTATTTGACCATTCTTTCGTTGAAATTAGATAAAAATCGGCTGAAAATTCCGGTTATCCTGCTATCGATCATTCTGGCAATCCTCGAAATGTTTCTGATGGAATATTATATCGGCTTGGAAGCGTTGCGAATTTTGCTGATTGGTGCGTATTTTTATAATTCGGCAGATGACCGATTTTCCCGTGTAGTCGGAAAAACGATTCTTAACTATCTTCCCTGGCTCGTTGGAGCACTGATATTCTTTATTTGGCGTAGTTTTCTCTTTGATGCAACCCGCAGCGGCGCAGACGTTCAGGATACATTAAGACCGTTCTTTGCGCATCCCCGTTATTATGGAATGGATTGGCTCGCAAAGATCTTAAAAAATACTTTCAAATTGTTATTCGGATCGTGGGTTGTACCGGCATATAACTTGCTCAGCCAATTGGAAGTAAAACGCTTCTGGAAAATAGTTGCATATTCGCTTCTCCCCGCGGCAATTTTCATCATCGGTTTTATCCGTCTCATGCCTGAAAGAAAAGAGAAAATCTCTGCCGAATCTTCTTCGTCAAAGAACAAAAAAGCGGGTTGGCGACAGCAATGGATTGTCATCGGGTTAGTATCAACTGTTTTGGCGATCGCCCCAATGATTATCGCAAATCGGGAGATAACATTCAGTTCCAGTCTGGACCGTTTTACCTACCATGCATCCTTTTCCGCGATTCTTTTCCTGGTCGGATTACTCGCTTCTATTGAAGGAAAATGGGTAAAAACAACACTGTTTGCAGTTCTTGTATTAACTGCCTGCATGACTCAGATTACCAACAAAGAAAACTATATCAGTCAGACTGAAGTTGTGAATGACTTCTGGTGGCAACTTTCTTGGCGCGCACCCGATATCAGTCCGGGAACATTAGTCTTGTTGAGCATGGATGGATATTCCGCCGAAGAGGATTATGAACTTTTTGTTCCGCTTCATTTGATCTACCATCCGGACGAGGACCATATCGTGATCAGTTCGGATTTACTAAATCAGGATACAGCCAAAAAAGCCGACATGAAAAAGATAGAAGACCGAATTGTGAGGGAAATCTATTTGCGCAAGGATTACTCGCAAATTCTGGCACTGAACAAACCGATGATGAACTCTTGTCTTCAGGTTATCGACGGACGGAACCCGATCTATACGCCGGCACAATGGTCACGGATTTCGGAAATCGGAAGTTATTCTCAGATAGATAAGATTTTGACCGATGCGGATCCACATGTTCCGTCTTCGGAATTCTTCGGCAAAGAACCCGATAAAAATTGGTGCTATTACTATGAAAAGATGTCTCTGGCGCAACAATCTGAGGATTGGGAAAAAGTCGCGGCGATCGCCGATGAAGCGCTTTCAGCCGGAGCTCACGGGGAAGATCCGTTGGAATGGCTTCCATTGGTACAGGCATATGCTTACCTCGGCAGATATACGGATGCTAAGCCTTATGGGGAAATCCTGAAAACAGATGAGTATCTGAAATTCGAGACCTGTCGTTATTTCCGAATCGCTGCCAATATCTTGAATGATCCGTCTCCGGCAAAAAAAGCCCTGCCATGGCTCGAAAACGAATTCTGTAAATAGCTCGGTGCCATTGTCCGACCGAAAAATGAACATCTTTCGACAGCTGTTAATGATCAATATTATTTAAAGGAAAAATTTTGACGAATACGAATTTAGAAAAATTGAAAAATCTTATGAACGAGCATCGATTCGATACCGTCGCTCTGATTCCCGGATCCGATTTCCGCTGGTTAACTGGAATGGAGAAACATCTGATGGAGCGACCTACCATGATATTGGTTACGGTTGATAAGGATCCTGCAATTGTTGCCGCCGGATTCGAAATGAACTCTTTTGACCGGATCGGGTTTAACTTCAGAGCATTTCCCTTTTCGGACAATCCGAGTGAGTGGGGAAACGCATTTCGACAGGCGGGCGAATATCTGGATCTTTCCGGAAAAACGATTGCCGTTAACTCGCTTCATTTTCGCTTCTTCGAAACCAAGCTTTTGGAAGATGCCATTGCGAATTGTCGAATTGTTTCCGGAGAGTCTCTCTTTAAAAAATTACGGTTACAAAAGACGGAAGAAGAAATCTCTTTTATGAAAAAAGCGGCAATCATCGCCGAAACGGCTCTTGAGAAGACATTGAAAATCGTTCGGCCGGGCATCAGCGAACATGAAATTGCATCAGAGCTGAATGCACAACTGATGCGGGCTGGAAGTGATCCTGCGCTTCCTTTTTCTCCTATCGTGGCTGGGGGACCGAATGCTGCCGATCCGCATGCAGCAGTCAGTGATCGGATTTTAGAGAGCGGTGATTTTCTCTTATTTGATTGGGGTGCCCGTTATCAAGGCTATTGTTCAGACATTACTAGAACTTTTGCCGTCGGCGATGTCAGCGAGATTCAACACGAGGTCTACAATACTGTTTTGGCTGCCAACCGTGCCGCAAAGAGAACCGCTCATCCCGGTATACCCTGCGGAGCCGTTGATCGGGCAGCTCGTACCGAAATAGAAAAAGCAGGGTACGGGTCTTATTTCACTCACCGGTTGGGACATGGCTTGGGAATGGAGGCTCATGAGGATCCGTATATCTACGCTGAAAACAGTTTACTGTTGAGCAAAGGAATGGTTTTCACTGATGAGCCAGGCATCTATCTCCCCGGCAAATTTGGTGTCAGAATCGAAGATGATTTAGTTATCACAAACGAGGGATGCGAACAAATCACATCTTTTCCGCGGGAGTTAAGAATATTATGAATAACTTATACCAATATAAAGATCTGACAATGGTACCGTTTCAATCCGGACCGTTATTGAACAATACCTATCTGATCGCCGACAGAAAATCAAAAGAATGCGTTGCGATTGATCCGTCCTTCTTTTTCGAACAGGTACTTGATAAGATCAAATTGGAGCAATGGTATTTCAAAGCTATCTGGCTAACCCATGCCCATTTTGATCATATCGCCGGAATTCGATCCGCCATAAAAAGTTTCCCAAAAATTCCGATTGCCATGCACCCGGATGACGAAATAATCCGGGAAAACGGAGGAATAGCAATCAATTCAAGCGTGGGGCAGAAACAATACTGTCCCAAACCCGCTATAAATCTCCGAGATGGCATGATCCTTTCTGTAGGGATATATGAATTTCAAGTTTTACACACACCGGGACATGCTCCCGGACATTGTTGCTTTTATCAAAAAGAAGCTGGTTGGCTGTTCACCGGCGATTTGATTTTTTATCACGATTACGGAAGGACCGACTTGCTTGGCGGGAACCCGGCTGCTTTAATGTCCAGTATTCGTGAAAAAATTCTGACGCTCCCGGATGAAACCCTTATTTTCCCGGGGCATGAAGAATTCTCAAATATCGGAGAGGAAAAATCATATTATAAATAGATGATGAAACGATTCTTTTCCCCTCCCAATTCGGGAAAAAAGATCATCCAAGTAAGCCTGCAATCAGGTATTCTCTTAATCTTGTTTTTGATTATCTCCACCTGCCAGACCGTTCCGGCTTCCGAAAAAACCCAAACGCTCACCGATTCTGTCAAACCCATACAAAGTACCGCTTCGATTATTCCCACCCTGTTTTTTACACCGACCATTCACCCTACCGCATCTTCCACGTCGCTTCCGCAACATGTTAATCTCGGATTGGAAGATGTCGCAGGCATGACCATCCGTGTCTGGCATGCCCAGCAAAACGAGACAAAATCCAAGTTGGAAGAGTTGGTCAATCAGTTCAACTCCGAAAATGAATACGGATTTTCAGTTTCGCTCCATAACGAACTTTCCGACTCGATTCTGAACGATGTTTTAATGACTCCTCCGCCGGCGAATGAATTTCCCAATATTGTGATTGCCGGATCTCCTTGGCTTAAAAGTTGGCAGGCGGCTAAATTTCCGATGGTAATGCTCCAAACTTATATTGATCATCCGACCTACGGATTTGAAGCACAAGGTATACCGCCTGTTATGGATTCAATGTTGAGCCAAGAATATTATCGAGGAAATTTGACCGCACTTCCGCTATGGCATTTGCCTGAATTTCTTTTTTATAATGATACTTTCGGCCAGATTTTGGGATTCTCGACCCCACCCGCAAATCGCGATGATTTCACCGAACAAATCTGTGCAGCGTTGGCTGCCGTCAATTCCGATTCGGATCCCGATAATGACGGAACGGGAGGGTGGATCCTGACAAGCTCACCGGGTGCCGTTATCAGTTGGATGATGACCACAGCTCCACAAAAAGCTGATTTCAGTAATTTCCCCGAAGAAAAAGATCGGGATCTTTTTACCGAAACAGTCACTTGGCTGAGAGCGCTTTTTGATCAAGGCTGCGTGTGGCAAAGTCGTTTGTCCGAGCCATTCGATTATTTCGCAAATCACAACGCTTTACTATATTCCGGTACTTTTGCTGATATTCCTTTTCAACGACGGGCTTTTGAAAACGCCAATTCGAATCGATTGGATGATTGGACGCTCATCCCTTACCCTTTAAATAATTCGGACAACGAAAATTCCTCTGTAATCTTTTCCACGGCTGTTTCAGCCGGCATTTTTACCGGAACCGCCGAAGAACAATTCGCATCCTGGCTGTTCCTTTCGTGGTTAATGAAGCCCGAAAATTTGACTGAGTTGGCTTTAGCCGCAAATGCCTGGCCGGTGCAGGATACCCCGGAAATCACCAAAATGGTTAAAGAGAAAGCTGATTCAAAGATTTATGCATCCTTAAAATGGCGGACAGCGATCCAACCTTCTCCGCTGCCCGCAGACTGGAACACGGACAGCTTGGTCCTTTCCGACGGATTCGCTTATGCTTTCAGCCCCGGAATGAATATCACCAAGATTCCCGAAATATGGGACCAGATTGAATCAACTTTAACAGAAATAAAGCAAGTCGATCAACAAAAACTTTAAGCGTCTGAATATCGTCCTAAGGATAATTATGAAAAAGAATGGGATAATTTATTTTTCTTGCCTTTTGCTCCTGTTTGAGCTTTCCGGTTGCAGTTTGTTCACCCCCAAAGCGGCGATTCTTTCGGAAAAGAATCGCAAAACCGATCAGACAGAAATTCCGATTGGAACAAATACCATACAAATTGTCCTGAAACCGACAGAGAATATTGTTCAAACGCCCTTCGCAGCTACTGACTTTCCATCCGTCCCGGAAAAAGCCGCACCCGAAAACCCAACTCTTCCTGCGAGTATTCAAGCGTCTCCTTCAATCACTCCGACCAAAACGGCGGAAAATCGCTCTTCTCCGCAATATTCATCCACCGCAACACCAATCGTCATTCCTGATTTGACTGTCACTTTGCAACCTACAACGATCCCCCTCAGACTGATCGCTACCGCCGCTCCGCTCAAAGTGCAAAGAGATCATTCGAAAGCTTTTCTGATTACCCTTTCTATTCCGTCCGTAACACTTTCACCGACTTATACGAAGACTTTGGAAATAACTCATACTTTGCTTCCGACATATTCCCCTATTTCAGCCACAGCGACAAGACATTTTCCGACGGCGACAAAAGTGATCGAACCGACAGAAACATTAACCGCAACCCGGACCGCATCCGCGGTTCTCCAAAAAACGATGACGCTTTTCCTTTCGCCAACCGTCGCGGCGACTGAAACCGCTTTCCCAACCACAACGAAAAGCATCGTAAAACCGACCGGAACTCCGATTCCGGTGATTTTCATCACTCCGATTATCACTTGTGAGAATAACGGAACGTGTGAAAAGAAGTCAATTACGCCGACTGAAATCCCTGATTTCGAATTGATTCATTTTTCCGAGTTGGACAATTCTGTGGTTATTTCTGGAAAAATAAAATCCGAGACCGAAAAAACCTATACGTTTATTGCAAACAAAGATCAAGTATTACGAATTAGCTCGGATTCATCATCGCTGCCTAAATTCAATTTAATTTTGCAAAACAATATCGGAACGAACATTGAGCCGCAGCTATCAACAAATGAAATGTTCTTCGACCTTAATGAAAATGGTTGGTATAACTTGAAAATCACCGCTCTTGATCAAGATTTGGACTACAATTTAGCGCTTTCATTGCCGGAAAGGCTTTCTTTTCCAAAAAATCAATCAGTCATTGAATTGTCGGATCAGTTACATGCATCTTCAGCCCGCTGTTTCACAATAGAGATTCCGGCGGGAAAATATTTAATGTTGTCTTTGAAAATCTTGAACGGCGAGCCGGTTGATTTTCATATTTACGATTTAAGTTCCGGTAAAGAAAATTCCTTGAATGTTAACCGAGCGCTGGCATGGCAATCGGGAAAAGACGGGCATAAATTCCTGATTGAAATGAAATCAGAATCTGCCACGGTTGATTATGAACTGTCGCTTGAGAGTGTTCAGCCTGATAGTTTATAAGATTGAGTACAATAAATGAAAGATGAAATATTCCAGATCAGAATATTTCGGGAGGATTAAATGAAGAAAATGATCCGTTCCTTTGTTCTTGCGATACTTTTATCGCTATTTGTCAGCATTTTTCCGACTTTCGCACAAGTCGACGGTGGTGTTATTCAATTTGGCACGGGCGAAAGTTCAGCCTGGATTTCGGGAAGCCTGGCACCGAACGAAAGTATTCGGTATTCTTTTTATGCGCTTTCTGGTCAAATCGTTTCGATTTCGGTTAAATCCGCTAACAACAGCGCCGTCATCGGGTTCAGTAATTCCAAAGACTATTTCTCATATCTGAGTCCGGATCGGAAATATATGTACTACACGATGCCGCTTTCGCAGACGGGTACTTATTACCTTACTGTGCAGGATACCGGTCCCGGGACAGATTTTGTTTTACAGCTCACCATTCCGCCGCTAAATCAGGTACCCGTTCAACCGATTCAATCCGGTCAACCAATTTATTCACAGCCAAAGTCTCTGAGCGGAGGTACGATTCAATTCGCCGAAGGTCAATCCTCCGCAACGATCAGTGGGTGGTTGGACGCTGGAAGTGACATTACCTATCAGTTTTATGCATCAAAAAATCAAGTTTTATCCCTTGCGGTTACTTCGACCAATGGGAGTGTCTTTGCCGGCATCCAAGATGGAACGGGATATATCTACTTAAGCCCTGAAAAAAGGTGGCAATATTATATTTCCCCACTGTACAGCACCGGTCTCTATTATCTAACTTTGTTCAATCCCGGCAACGGAACGAATTTCAGCTTCCAACTTACTATTCCGCCTCTCGATCAGACCGGTCCCTCCGTTCCGGTTAGTCCGACGTCTCAACCAGTTCCGGTGATGCCTTATCCGATTTCCCAGAACGGCGGTGTGATCCAATTTTCTCCGGGTGAAACTTCCGCATGGATTTCGGGAAATGTTTCAGCTAACAATTGCATTCGTTATTCCTTTTTCGGAGGAAATAACTATAAAATGATCGCGACGTTAAATTCGGCGACTGGATCGGTCAGTCTCGGAGTTTCGGATATTTATGGAACAGTTTATCTCAACAGTTTCAATCACTCGAATTATTGGATGATGCCATTGAAACAAACCGCAACTTACTTTTTGGATGTCTGTAATTATGGGCAGCAGCCCGCCGACTTCACATTGAATCTGGTCATTCCGGTAAATATTCCCACCAGTTATGCCGTAAAAACCGGAACACTTCGAAGCAATAGCGTCGTCAGTTATACGATTTTCGGTCATGCAGATCAGGTAATGACCGTTAATTTAAACAGCGGTGCAACTCCGCAAGCCTATTTACGTATTATGGGATTGGGCGACGGTGTTGTATATTTGGATAACAATGCTTTTCAAACCTATTGGTCCGGAACCTTGCCGGGGGACCAGGATTATCTGATCGATGTGGTGGCATTTGGAGCGGCATCGAATTATCAGCTGTCCGTCAGCCTCGAATAACGGGACAAAGCAATTCAACCGGAAAGGGTGTCCCTGTGAAAAAAAAGGATGCCCTTTCTGATTTAAATCACATAACACATATTAGAAAGGCAGATAAATGAAGGACGAAAAACAGGGTTGTTTGAGCGGTTTGCTGCAACTTTTTTTAGTTAAAAATATTTATGATTGGGCACAAAGAAAATTCGGTTACGGGAACGGAATCTTGGGCTGCGGCTGCGGCTGTCTATTAATGGTTGTTTTTATCATCGTTGTCTTTTCGATTCTTACCAAGACAAATTTCTTGGATTTCAGTTTCTGAAAATGGAAAGATATCAGGTCATTCCCAGAACTTTAATCTTCATTTTTCATGATGAAAAAATTCTTCTGTTAAAAGGAGCACCGGATAAAAAGAACTTCCCGCATCTTTATAACGGATTGGGCGGACACGTGGAACGAGGCGAAACTATTCTTGAATGTGCACGCCGTGAATTGAAAGAAGAATGCGGATTGACGCTCTTAAATCTGACACTGTGCGGGATTTTGACCGACATTACAGATGAACAAGTGGGAATCCAAATCCATTTATTTAAGGGGTCCGTCGATCAATTACCCGATCATCTTCATCCCTCTTCCGAAGGAACAATCGGTTGGTTTCGCAAGGACGAAGCGGTACATTTAGAGTTGGTACCCGACGTCCCTTTTTATTTGGAAACGGTTTGGAATTGGAAGCCCGGAGATCCTTATATTTTTGGGATCATCGATCGGAGAAATACATCGGATAATCTTATCCGATTTACGGTAGCGTAATTTTTATTATATGTTTCTGCTTGTGAATTGTTTTTATCGGTTCATTCCCAATCGATAAACAAAATTATCATTTTGGGTTGATAAGCCGCCGGCTTGATTATAATGAGTAAATATTCGTTTCATTCCCTGAAAGAAAGGCGCGATATTCATGGATTTTAAAACTTTCGGAAATCAGAAAAATCCTTCTTTAATGCTGCTTCATGGCTTAGCGATGACCTGGAAATCTTTCGACGAAATTGTTCCGTTATTGACGGATGATTATTTTTTGGTTATTCCGGTGCTGGACGGGCATAATCCGGACAACCGGTCCAATTTTCAAACCGTCCAAGAGGAAGCGGAAAAAATCGAAAAAAAGGTTACCGATGATTTCGATCGCCATCTCAGCGGGGTCTTGGGATTTTCATTGGGAGGAACGATTGCGATTGAATTATTGACCCGGAACAAAATCCAAATGGATCGAGTAATCCTGGACGGAGCCTGCGCAAGCACACCGGGAAGTCTCAGCAGACCGTATGCGTCCATGTGGATCTCTATGTTATCCAAATTTACGGACGGTAAAAATATCTCTTCTTTTTTGAAAAAAGTGACCGGAAGCGGGGATGTTGAACCTCTTTATAATATGTTATTTTTTAATTTGTCCGATAAAACGATCACAAATGCCTGTAAAGCTGCATTTGAATATGAAATCTCACCTCATGTCGGACAGACCAAAGCTCAGGTAACTTTTTGGCATGGCCAACGAGAACCGTACCCGGCAAAAACAGCAAAGAAGATGAAAGAATATTTGCCAACCATGCGAATCAGAATATTCGGGAATTTGGGGCACGGAGAATTATTCAGCCGCTTTCCACAGCGATATGTTGCGGAGATTCGGAATTTCCTCCTACCGGAAAATCAATCAACGGATGCCCTTCAAACCGAACAATGAAATTTTCCATCCTTATCGGAATAGAGAAAATGCTCCGATATCGAACCG
>Ga0208825_1002280_pt1 | contig 12964 bp, 12 predicted proteins | sample AD_UKC113_MetaG_FD_184450 | JGI IMG/M metagenome (GOLD analysis project Ga0208825, IMG submission 184450) | Active sludge microbial communities of municipal wastewater-treating anaerobic digesters from Hong Kong - AD_UKC113_MetaG (SPAdes)... | ecosystem: Engineered > Bioreactor > Anaerobic >...
TGCAGCAGGTGGCGGCCCAGGTAAACAAGGCCATGGAGCCGCTGCAGGCCAAGCAGCAGCAAAGCGAGGCGCAGGCGCACTACGACGCCATCTACAAGGCGCACCCGAATGCCGACAGCATCGTGCAGAGCGCGGAGTTCAAGGCTTGGGTGGATGCGCAGCCGAGTGTGGTGCGCAACGCTTACTGGCAACTGTTCGACCCGCAGGAGGGCGGATCGGCCGAGCAAATCGTCGAGGTTTTCGACGCTTTTGTGAAGTCGACCGGCAAACCAGCTCCAACGGCCGTGGCCCCTGATCGGGCCAAGGCAGAGGCCGCCGCAGCGTCCGCGCGGGCCGAACCCCCTGTGAGCCTGTCCGGCATCCCCGGCGGGCGCGCAGACGGGCTCAGTCCGCAAGAGCGTATGGCGAGCTTGGGTGGTCAAGAACTGTATTCGGCCATGGAAAACATGAGTCCGGCGCAGATCGAGGCCTATTTGAACAAGCAAATGTGACCCCAACGGGCGCCGTTCATTCGGGGCCGAACTCTTTGAAGGAGGCCAATCATGGCTGAAAGCAAGACCAACGTGGCGGCCGGTGCAACCGGCGCCATGATCCAGCAGGCCGTGGGCGTGTTCCACACCTGCATGCAGCGCAACACCACGCTGAACCGACTGACCGGAAAGATGCCGACGATCGAGAACGCGATCGCGGGCGCCAAGCGCCAGTCCAAGCCGACGATGCCGATCGTTCGCGCCGACGACCTGTCCAAGAACAAGGGTGACGAGATCACCTTCCACCTGGACAACCCGATCAGCGGCTACCCGATCATGGGCAGTGAGTACGCCGAGGGCAAGGGTGTGGGCATGTCGTTCTCCGAGGATCGCCTGCGCGTGAACCAGGCGCGCTTTCCGATCGACATGGGCAACACCATGACTCAGATTCGCAGCCCCTACGACATGCGACGCCTGGGCCGCCCGAAGGCGCAGCAGCTGATGAACGACTACATCGACCAGTCGATCCTCGTTCACCTGGCGGGCGCACGAGGCTTCCACGACAACAAGATCGAGTGGCGCGTGCCGCTGGCGGCCGACCCCCGGTTCAGCCAGATCATGGTCAACAAGGTGAAAGCCCCGACCAAGAACCGCCACCTGGTGGCAGCCGCCGGAAGCGTGAGCGAGGTTATCCCCAATGCGGGCGACCTGACCATTGCCACCACCGACCTGTTCAGCATGAGCGTGGTGGACTCGCTGCGCGCGTGGATGGATCAGATCGCACTGCCGCCGCCCCCGGTGGAGTTCGATGGCGACCTGGCGGCCACCGACAGCCCGATCCGCGTGGCGCTGGTGTCGCCGGCCCAGTACAGCGGCTTCGCCACCAACGCGGACTTCCGCAGCTTCCAGGCCAACGCCTACGCGCGCGCCCGTTTGGCCAAGGATCATCCGCTGTTCCTGGGCGACGTGGGTCTGTGGAACGGCATCCTGATCGTGAAGATGCCCAAGCCGATCCGCTTCTACGCGGGCGACGACATCGCCTACTGCGCGGCTTACGACAGCGAAACCGAGTCCACGGTGAAGGTGCCGGCCTCGTTCGGCACGACCTTCGCAGTGGATCGCGCGTTGCTGCTGGGCGGCCAGGCGCTGGCGCAAGCCTTCGGGCGCTCGGAGCACAGCGGCGTGCCGTTCTTCTGGTCGGAAGAAGACGGCGACCACGGCGACAAGATGGAAATCTTGATCGGCGCGATCCTTGGGATGTCCAAGGTGCGCTTCGCGGTGGATCACGGCGATGCCAAGCAGTTCACCGACCATGGTGTGACGGTGCTGGACACGGCCGTCAAGATCATCAAGCCGCGCGGCTGATGACCCAGCGGGGCCGGCACACCCGCCGGCTCCGGGTTTGAAACATCAATTTCAGGAGGCCAACATGGCAACCATCAAGAAACTGGGTCTGGGCGCGCAGCAGTTCGGCGGCTTCACCCCCTACGGCAACCTCACGACCATTCGCGCCAAGCTCGAAACCTCGGCCACGGGCGGCGCCATCGGCGCGGACAGCTCGACCGCCATCGCCTCTGGCGATGTGGTGGTGCTGGAGAAGCTGCCGGCCGGCATGGTGCTGGAAGATGCCCAAGTGATCGTGTCCACGGCCATGACGGCTTCGGTCACGGGCTCGCTTGGCTTCATCTACGCCGACGGCGTGGACAGCACCGACGTGCCGCAAAGCGCGACCTACTTCGGTTCGGCCCTGGTGCTCAACGCCACGGGCCGCCTGCGCTGCGCAACGACCAACGCGCCGGTCAAGCTGCCCAAGGAAGCCTTCCTGGTGCTGACCACCGGCGGCGCGGCAAACGCCAAGGCGTCGCGCATCGACGTGATCGTCCACGGCGAGCGCATGGGGCCGAAGTAAGCGGCACAGCCGAACGGGCGGGTCATGGCGGCCCGCCCATCCATGAACATTCACACGGAGCGATCACATGGCGGAAGAACAACTGGTTGGCGTGACCTACACGGGACGCGAAGACCCGTTTGTCGATCGCATCTACCGATCGCGCCTGACGTTCGAGCACGGCCAGACGCGCGAGTTGCCTCCTGATCTGGCGGCCAAGTTCTTGCAGCACACCGATGTGTTCCAGGCTGCCGAGGCCAAGGCCAAGAAGCCGGCCAAGGCCAAAGACGACACGCAGGAGCAGCTGGAGGCCGCCGAGAAGGCCGAGAGCGAGCGCCGCGAGCAGGAAAACACCCGCTTCGAGGTTCACCAACAGATCGACAAGATGGACAAGGCCGCGATGCGCGACTTTGCCAAGACCAATTTCAAGGTGGACTTCCCCGGCGCGCTGGGCGAGGCCAAGATGCGCGAGCAGGTCAAAGGCCTGGTTGACCAGTACGGGATGCCATCGTGACCCTGGAAGAGCTGATCCGGCGCTTTCGCACCCTGGCGGTGGACAAGGTGCAGCCGTACCTGTTCGCCGACGAGGATGTGATCGACTGGCTGAACGATGCCCAACGCCAGGCCTGCATCCGCGGTCGGCTGCTGCGCGAGGACGCCAACCCGGCGGTGTGCGAGATCGCGCTGACGCCAGGGCAGCGCACCTACCCGCTGCACAAATCGGTGTACGAGATCATCAATGCCCGCATCGTGCCGGGCAACGGCGACCGGGCGCGCACGGTGTTTCTGGCTTCGCGTGAGTGGATGGACGAGAACATGCCCGACTGGCGCGACGAGCAAGGCCAGGCCGAGTTCGCCATCCAGGATGACACCAGCATCCGCGTGGTCGGCGTCATCACGACTGGCGACAAGCTGGTCATCGAGTGCTATCGCACGCCGCTCAAGATGCTGGCCAACGACACCGACAAGCCGGAGATTCACGAGGCGCACCACGAGTACCTGATTCAGTGGGCGCTGCACAAGGCGTTCAGCGTGGTGGACGCCGACACGTTCGACCCGCAGCGATCGGATCGCTCCGAGGCGGCATTCACGAACTACTTTGGCCGGATGCCAGATAGCGACCTGCGGCGCATGACGCGCGAGGATGTTCCGCATCACAACGCACCAATTCTCCCGTAACACAAGGAGCCCACGATGGCAGACACCTCTTACCCGAAGGGCATGCAGCGGCTGCTCAACGGCTCGATCAATCTGGGCACGGCGCCCCTCAAGGTATGCCTGGTGACGGCTGGGTACACCTACAGCACCGCCCACGAGTTCGTCTCGGACCTGGGCACCCGCGTCGGAGTTGACCAGGCGCTCACCAACGTCAGCATCACCGGTGGCGTGCTGGATGCCGACGACCTGGACTTCGGCCTGCTCGCGCCCGGCAGCGCACTGAAGGCGGTTGTCATCTACCTTGACACGGGCAACCCATCCACCTCGCCCCTGCTGCTGTACCTGGATCAGCTCGCCGGCTTCCCCATGACCACGAACGGCGGCGGTGTAACGATCCCATGGAGTGACGGCACGAAGAAGATCGCCCGCATCGCTGGGACGTTCTACCCGAAGGGCGCCGCGCTCACCATGGGCGGTGGCGTCAACTGGGGGACAGATGCGCTGAAGGTCGCGCTGGTGCCGGCCGGCTACAGTCGTGACGAAGCTCATGAGTTTCTGTCGGACCTCGGCACTCCCCTCGCCACGCAGGCGATGGCCGGCCGCACCACGACCGGCGGTGTGTTCGATGCCGCAGACAACGACTTCGGCGCGCAGGCCGGACCGGGGGTGGTGGGTGGCGTCGCCATCTTCAAGGACACGGGCGTCTCTGCAACGTCGCCGCTCTTGATCTACACCGAGGATGTCATCGGCTTCCCATTCACGCTGAATGGCAGTGGAGTCAAGGTCGTGTGGCCGGACGTGGCAACCCGCATCTTCTCGTTGGTTCCGGCGTAAGGAGGGGCCATGCTGATCTTCTCCGACAACGCAGAAGCCGAACTGAAGTCCGCGCTGACGGCGCTCGCCATGGACGAGACCCGCCTCGACACGGTGACTGTCGACGCCACCGAGGCGCTCAAGTTCGCCACGCCGGAGTACGGGCGAGAGATGCACGTCACGCTATCCGACCCATCGAGCGCGCCGGGAGTCACGGAGATCGCGGTAATCACCGAGATTGAGCGCGGCGTGACGGATACCGTGTTCACGCTGCGGCGCGTGCGCGACTATGACCATCCAGAGGCGAAGTCGTGGGCGATTGGCGCAAAACTGTCTGGCCGCGTCACAGCGGCGATGCTGAGGTCTTTCGTTCAGGCGGACTCGGAGATTCCCGGCGTCTTCTCCATGGACATCGTGAACCCGCAAGCGAGCGCCAGGGCGTTCGCCTTCAGGACTTTTCCGGTGGTATCACTCGGCACGCCGGTGGGCAGCGACTATCACCAGGACGCCACAAACTACCCCGCCGGAACCGAAGTTATTTTCCGCACGAGGAACGTCGACATCGGTGAGCCGCCACCACACAACTCCAGCAGCTGGTACAGCCGCGGGGACGTGGTGGTTCCGGCCCCGGCCAACGGTCGGCAGTACCAGCTTTTGGTAAAGGACGCGGCTCACTCCCAGGGCACTGTTGCGTATGGGGCGATCACGTTCCCCAACAGTGATTTCGACCCTGTAGATGCGTTTGACGCCGATAATCCGCCGGTGCATGTCGGGTGGTGGGTTCCGACGCCCATGCCGATCGTCCTGGAGGAGGCGCTGCCTGGTGGATTCGTGCTGACGGAGTTCGGCTTCCTGGCCGTGCCGCCGGACCCTTCTCCCCCTGCAACGCCAGCCGTGGTCTCCGTGGGTACGGCAGGCGACAACGTGAAGTTTTTGGACCATGGGAGCCTGGCGGGCCCCAAGAGAATCACTGTCCCCAATGGTGCGTTTGGCGAGCAATCGCTGGTGTTTACCGTGCACAGCCAGGCCGATGTGAGTTTATTCGGCTCGTTCTACTTCAAGGGCTTCGTCGTCCATACGGGGTCGTAGGCGGTGTCTTATCCGCTCATCAACGGAGCGCAGATCAACGGCACCGATGCCGGTGGCTTGCAGCGCGCCGCCGGCGTAGACCTCGTAGGCCAGACACCACCACGCGCGGACCTCTCTTTTGGGGTTCAGCTGACGGTCGCCACCCTGGAGTTTGGCGGTGGGGCCATCAAGTCCGGCACGGACGTTGCGGCAGCGCCGTATTACGGGCTGGAGATGGTGCGCAGCGATGGGTTCATCTCATTGATGTACGGGCAGCCCAACGCGGACACCGTGTTCGCCGTCGCGACCTCCGCCGCGCTGGAGATTGGCCAGGCTGCCGTAGCGAGTGCATTCACGGCAAATGCCGAAACCCTCGGCGTGCTTCTGGATACGGGCAGCGCGAGTGCCAGCAGGACAGTAAAGCCAGCCACGGACGCCGGCGCGATGGAGATCGGCGCTGTCAGCCCTGTGCAGCGAGCGGTCTACGCCACGACGTCCGTGGTGATCGAGTTCGGCGCAGCCAGCGTCGAGCAGTACTTTGGTGCGCGCGGGGTTGACCTGGTGCGCAGCACGCCGCCCAGGCTGTTCTTGGGCGGTGGTTCCTTCCAGGCACTGACGTCCGCGCCCTTCGAAATCGGGGCCGTGGGCTGGCCGACGATGACGGCTCGCGCGCGGACGCATGTCGCGCTTGAAATCGGCCGAGCATCTGTTTCGCGGGGGGCGTCATGCTGACTTTCACCGGGTTCACCGGCATCAACAACGTCATTCCCGAGAGACGGCAGAAAGAGAGCGATCTGGTCAGGGCGGTCAACGTGGACGTTGGACTGACCGGCGAGATCACACGCCGTGGCGGGTACGCCGAGATCGACGGCACCTGCCACAAGAACCTCTGGCAGGCGGCTGGCTTCATGCTGGCGACTTGCGGCAGCGTGCTGACGGCCATCTGGCCGGACGGCGCCCGTCGCGTCATTCACCCCGCGCTTGGCTACAGCCGTGTGTGGTACTGCAACCTCCCGGACGGGCGGACGACCTATAGCAACGGCCTGATCCATGGCGTGACCGAAGGACTGACCGGCGCCGCGCGCAGCGTGCCTGTGCCCGCGTCGCTGGGCGTAGCAGACGTGGCGTTCGGCGCACTGCACCCTGGCGAGTACCGCTACCACCTGACCTATGTGCGCATGAGTGACCGGCTGGAGGGGCCCGCCATCAGCTCTGAGAAGGTCACCATCAGCCAAGGCGGCCTGCGCCTGGACGGCCTGCCGCAGCTTGACGGGCACGCAGTCAACATCTACCTGAGCGGAAAGGACGGGGAGGGCGCCTATCTGGCCGGCGAGACCACTGGCACGAGCTTTGAGTACACCGGCAACAACGCCGCGCTGGTGCTGCCGTGCCGCACGCTTGGAGGCCAGCCGTTCCCGGTGGGCACGATCACGGCGTTCTGGCGCGGGCGCGTGCTGGTGGCGCAGGGTGACGTGCTGTGGGCCAGCCGCCCGAGCGCGCCGCACCTGGCGGACTGGCGCGACTTCAAGCCACTTGGCTCGCCGATCACGGCCGTTCAGCCGGTGGATGACGGCATCTATGTGGGCACGGAGAAAGAGCTGGTGTTCCTCGCCGGCACGTCCTGGGATGCTCTGTCGTTCACGGCGACGGGCCACGGCAGCGTGGTGCCTGGCTCCGGTGTTTCGGCGCCAGGGCAAGACATCCAGCTGGGCGAAGGAACCGGGCGCGGGGCAGCCATGCTGTGCATCGCTGGCGGCGAAGTCGTGGCCGGGTTCGCAGGCGGCCAGACGGTCAGCCTGACCAATGGGCGCTACTGCACCGACGTCCAGGAAGTGTGCGCAACATTCCGCGACCTGCCAGGCGTCGGGCCTCAATACCTGGCGGTGCCGCAATGAGTCGCATCTGGAACCCGCTCGCCTTCGACATCTTCGGCAACCCGAATCCGATCGTGGCGCCACCGCAGCTGCGGGTGCAGGGCGGGACACTGACCGAGGTTCAGGCCTTGAGCGCGCAGAACGTATTCGCCAAGTTCTGCGACAGCGCACGCCTGTCGAACGTGCCGAACCCCACTGAGTATGGCCAGCTCCCCGACGGCTCCCAGTACAAGATCGTCGATGTGGCCGGAAATCGGACGATGTTGGTGTGGGCGAGCGAAGGTGGCGGATCGGAGGAAGGCGGCGGAATGATCTGCCTGCCGCCGTCCAGGCCGAATGTGGACTTCACGGTCCCGTACAAGGGTGTTAGCGCCTTGTTCAGACAGGCAAGTGCCGAGACCGTCGTTCTCGACGTATTTTCTCTCTATGTCGAAGTTTCCGGCGATGGGCGCGTGGTCACATACTACACAGGGCCCCCGAAGGACGGGGAGGAGCAATACGTTTCGAGTAGGGATACTGTCGTGTGGGAGGTCCTGATAGATAACTCTGTCGCGCACACCATTACGTCGGTCAAAACCAGAACAACCGCCCTGGTGCACTACAGCTATACAATCGGCATCACGACGTTTAATTACATAGACGTCAACGTAGACGTCAACGAAGCGAACTGGATCGATTTAGGCATCCCATCATGGAGCGACAGGGACCCCTACATAACGTCGGCAGGAAGCTACACGTATTATTACTCTCTGGTTGACGGCCCCAGCACCGGCCGCGCCCCAGATAAAAAAGAGGTAACCACGCGGGTGTATGGCGCTGACGGCAGTTTGGAGTGGAGGTCATACGTGTTGCCGCGCGAACCGCTGCCTGAACTTGCGTCGGCTATCGCTACCGCCGCCGCCCAGACTGCAGCCAACAAGGCAGCCGCTGAAGCCACAGCCCAGGCGCTGAACCAGCGGAAGGACGCGCTCGTCCTTGAGTACGAAGCGTTGCTGCTCATGGAGTGCTCCGCCGCGTACAACGCTCGGCGAAGTGCATACGAGGCGGCTCTTGCGGAGCTGAAGAAAAGCCCCTATGCCTACACCCCAGGATATGCATGAACACCATCGTCTGCAACACCATGACCGGCGCTGTCTCCGAATACGCCGGATTCAGCTTTCAGAGCATCACGCCCACGCATGCCGGCGACACGGCGGGCCTGTTCACGCTCGGCGGTGACACCGACAACGGGCAGTCCATTGTGAGCACGATCAGGCTGCCCCGGACGCTGCGTCTGGATACGCTCAAGATGTTCATCGACGTGGTGTACGTGTCGATCCTCAGCACTGGGGAGGCGAGACTGACGGTGCATACCCCGAGTGCTGACTTCGACTATTCGTTCGCGCTGCGCGCCAGCGGGCAGAGCCGGTGCGCCGTCGGCCGAGGCATCCGCGAGAACTACACGGGGCTGAGCATCAGCACCCCCACCGGCCAGGCCTTCGCACTCGACCGGGTGGAAGTGCTTGAGCGTAAATCACAATCAAGGAGGGTCTGACCATGGCCAACCCGAGCGGCAGCGTTGCAGCCACCATCGTCAATGACAAGTATGAGAAGTCGGTGGCGCTGGCCAACGCCGCGAACGCGCAAGTCGTGGCGCTGCAAAAGGCACTGGAGAACAGCATCTACGGGCCGGCAAAGATTGATGTGAAGTGGCAGACCTTGCCGGCGCCGAACCTGCCGCCGATTCCGAACCTGCCGGCGCTGCCGAAGTTGACGCTTGGCTCAATCCCAAACGCGCCTACTGGCCTGACGGCGACGGTCGGGGACGTGAGCATCGACGACTTCGTTGTCGCGCCTCCGACGCTGAACTTCCCGGCGGCGCCAGTGATCACGATCGGCAGCGCGCCGGCTATCCCCTCTGTTGCGGCCGTGGCCATCCCGGATGCGCCGAGCGTGACGCTGCCCGACGCGCCGGTATTCCTGGCCATGACGACGCACTCGTTCGGCGGGATCAACCTGCACGAGGACTGGCTGGACAAACTCGACGACATCCCCGAGTTGTCGCTGCTGGAGCCTGCCCCCTTCAACTACTCGCCGGGCGCGCGCTACGCCTCGCAGCTGCTGGACAGCCTGAAGGCAAAACTGAATGCGCGCATCCACGGCGGCACCGGGCTGGCCCCGGAGATCGAGCAGCAAATATGGGACCGCTCGCGCGACCGCGAGACCCAGCTGGCCCTGGCCAAAGAGCAGGAGGTGCTGCGCGGCGCCGAGGCCCTGGGCTTTCCGCTGCCATCAGGCGTGATGGCTGGGCAGTTGGCTGATGCGCGCCGCGAGTACCTGGACAAGCTCTCGGGCCTGAGCCGCGACATCGCCATCAAGCAGGCCGAGCTGGAGCAGGAGAACGTGAAGGCATCGATCCAGGCGGCGTTGCAACTGGAGAGCACGCTGCTGGAGGACTGCTACAAGCTGGAGGTGCTGGCCCTCGATGCTGCCAAAGCAGCTGCGGACAACGCTATCCAGGCCCACAACGCGGCGCTGGAGCAGTTCAAGGCCCTGCTGGCCGGCTATCAGGCCTACGCCCAAGCCTACGACACTCTGATCAAGGCCGAGATGACCAAGGTCGAGGTGTTCAAGGCGCTGCTGGCGGCCGAGGAGACCAAGGCCAACATCAACAAGGCGCTGGTGGATCGGTACAAGGCCGAGATCGAAGGCCGCATGGCCGTGGTCGAAATCTACAAGGCCCGCGTTGGCGCTGCCCAGACGCTGGTGGAGCTGGAGCGCACCAAGGTGCAGGCGGCCGGCGAGCAGATCAAAGCCTTCGTGGCTACGGTGAATGCCGAGACCGCAAAGGCCGATCTCTACAAGACCACAGTGCAGGCCGAGGGCACCAAACAGGAGGCCTACGCCACCACGATGAAGGCATACAGCTCCAAGGTCGGTGCGCAGGCCGAGCGGGCGCGGGTCAACATCGCCCAGTATCAGGCTCACATCGCGGCCAAAGGGCTGGAGTGGGACGGCTACAAGTCGCGGCTGAATGCGCTGGTGGCCGAGGCTGAGATCAGCGCGCGCAGCGCCAGCTTGACCGTGGACGGCTACCGCCTGGGCGCATCGGCCGCAGAGGCGCAAGCCAGCTCGTATATGCGCCGCTGGGAAGCTGACATCCGCCAGTACCAGGCCGGAGCGCAGATCACATTCAACGTGGCGAAGGCCAACGCTGACTCGATCACGCACGCCAACGACGCCAGAATGGAGGCGGCGAAGGTTGGCCTGGCCACCGGGGCGCAGCGGCTGGCCAGCGCGTGGGCGATGGTGTCTGCGGATGCCCGTGTGTCGGACAACACGAACCTGAACATCAGCGCGTAGGGCTGCCTGGTCGCACCAGAATGCAGCCCATAGGGTTTGCCGCCGTCGCTCGTAGGACAAAGAATGCGTTCAACGTGAGAAAAAGGAGAACCCATGCGTGGTTTCAAGCCAGACGATCAGCGCCAGCCGCAAGGTGGAAACATGGGCCATGACGCGGTGATGGCAGCCATTGCACGCCAAAACCAGCAGCAGACTGCGCCACAAGCCGAGCCGCCGAAGCCTGAGAGCAGCCCAATGCAGAGCCTGCGGCAGATTTTTTCTGGCACGGTCTTTGATCCCCGAAGCCGACAAGACAAGCGCGAGCGCGAGGCTGGCCTGGCCGATGGCGGCCGGGTACGCCCGCGCGGCTTTGTGGCCGGGCCGGGCACTGGCACCAGCGACTCGATCAAGGCGCGGCTGTCGGATGGCGAGTACGTGCTGCCGGCCGACACGGTGGCGGCGGTGGGCGTCGATGCGCTGGATGCGCTCAAGGATGCGACACACACTCCGGTTGCGAAGCCGGACAAAAACCGAGCTGGCGAGCCTCTGTTCGCCAACGCGGGTTTGGTGGACGATGAGCGCAAGCGCAACAGCTTTGGCGACGCCGCAGCCGCGGCCAACGACTATGGTGTGCAGCAGGTGATGGGACAGGCCACGCAGATGACGGCGGCGCCCGCAGTGCGAGCCGCGATTGGCCAGCAGATGGATGCGCCGGCTCGCATTCAGGCGGCAGTCAACCAGATTCCGACCGGGATTTCTGGTCAAAGGGCGCCCGTTCCAGTCGCGTCCACGGTATCACCTCCGGTTGCCACGGCTCCGGCGGTCGAAACTGACCATCAAGCCGGCGCGCCGAGTGCCGCGCCTGTCCGTGTCCAGCGACAACGAGATGTTCGTGGCGCAGAGTTTGCTGAACAGCAAAGGGCCGCCGCAGCCAATCGTGCGAGTTGGAGCGCGGACTACGACCGAGCTGGCGCACAGATGGCTGCCGACGCGCGGGAAGCTGCGGCAAGGCGCATTGGCAATGCAATAATGCGTCCGGCAAGTTCACCCGCCACTCCAATCCACCCGGTTGGGTTTGTTCCGGGAGACGCAGACATGCCGGCGCGTGATGTGGGGAAGGTCGATTTCGCCCAGTCGTCGGTAGCTGCTGCACCGGGCCAACAGCCTGGCGTTGCAAATGCAGCGCCCGTTGCGCCAGCGCGGGGTGCCGACATAAACACCACCGACCGCTCGGGCGACGCCAACATGCCCGCGATGGACACGGGTGCGCGTGGCTTGGCGCTGCCGGCGGCCAACGACCAATCCAAGCCGCAGCAGGTGGCGCCTGGCATCTATCGCCAGGGCAATAGCTTCGGTGATTCGCCCGAGGCGGCATCCTGGGGCGCGCGCGGCAGCAAGAACCCGAATGCGAACGATCTGGCGGCGGCCGACGCCCTGGCCAATCGCAGCGCGCAGGAGGTGAGCGCCATGGCGGCCCGGCTGCAACAGCCGACAGCCGCCGGCTTTCAGCCGATGCAGGCGCCGCAGGTGGAGCACAGCGGCAACAGCTGGGCGCGGCGGAATGAACTGCGCAACGCCGAAGTTTCGGCCAGCTCGATCATGAACAACGGCGGGCGCTGGGATCAGCATGGCAAGGGTGTGGTATCCCCCGAACGTGCGGCATATGCGTCCATGCTGGCGGCCGACGCCCGGGCGCGCGGCCTGGGGCCCGAGTTGCAGGGCCTGGCCATGCGTGAGAACGCCGCCCTGCAGCGCGAGGGCATGCGCGAGCAGGGGCAAAACGCGCGCACGGCAGCCGAGTTGGGGGTGCGCGGCTTTGATGCGATGCAGCGCAACGCGATCGAGCGGGGCCGACTGGGACTGGATGCGCGCCGCACGACGCTGGACGAGAACATCAAGAACATCGACATTCGCGCCGGCCAGCGGCTGGAGGCGCTGCAAAACCGCTATGCCAGCGCCAAGAACGACACGGAGCGCGCGGCCATTGCCAAGGAAATCCGCGATTTGTCGGGCAAGGATTCTGGCTCGGACTGGGCGGTTCAGGTCACGCCGGCCACCAAAAACCCGGATGGATCGACCTCCGAGGCGAGCATCTACCGCTACAACAAGCGCACGGGCGATGTGCAGCGGGTGGACGGGCAAGAGAAGCAGCAGAAATTCGAGGACGGCAAGGTCTACACCGACGCCAATGGAAATCGGCGCAAGTGGGACGAGAAAAACAAGCAGTGGCAGCCGGTTTGACGGCCCCGGCGTAGGGTTGGCTATTTCATGTCTCGGCGGGCACATTGGCCCGCATGGCAGACACCTTCGATCCGACGACAGCGCGCCTTGAAGGCGCTCCATCAACACCCAAGAAGGACGAGTTCGACCCG
>Ga0208825_1002281_pt1 | contig 12958 bp, 8 predicted proteins | sample AD_UKC113_MetaG_FD_184450 | JGI IMG/M metagenome (GOLD analysis project Ga0208825, IMG submission 184450) | Active sludge microbial communities of municipal wastewater-treating anaerobic digesters from Hong Kong - AD_UKC113_MetaG (SPAdes)... | ecosystem: Engineered > Bioreactor > Anaerobic >...
GAAAGGTTCATTCGAAAAGACTCTTGCCCTCGCAGTGACATTCACGGCAATGTTCTTTGCAACTGTGTGCAACTTAACACAATGGAAAATGAACATGACACCCAAGACGTCAAGTAACCAAATGTACCTATTATAGACAGAAAAATTAGAAAACAACAAAGCTCCAAAAAATACATACACAATCGGATTAACCTTCATCCATATTCTTCTCATAAAAACTCAACTCCTCAAAGATAGAACCTAAAATCTATCAAATCAATATCTCCAACAAATTATCTCCTTCAATACAAATTATTATCCACTTCAGAAACGTGTAAGTCAAGTAAGGAAGAGTTATCGCTCCTTCCATGAACCATTATTACTAAAAAACAAAATATAAATGAAACAAATCTCTTCTTGCAAAAACAATTTAGAAAAATACGATTTTAATCTTTTGGAATCGCTTGCATAGTAATATTTAAAGCTCATATAGACACAAAACATTAATTTTGAGTTTCCAACACAAAAATGCTATAATAACATATAACAAGATGTTGTATTTTTCAAATCACTTGGTCTTGTGGGGGTTGTATGGTTACGGACTCACCTCATGTACACAAGTTTCAGTTATTCAATCACCAAATTGAAGCAATAAGTTGTTGGAAGGCTAATGGATGCAAAGGAATACTGTCGATGGCAACTGGTACAGGAAAGACATACACTGCGATAGGTGCGTTAGACGAAGTACTCCAGAGCAACAAAATGCTATTCACCGCAATCTCTGTTCCGTATGCTCATCTCATGGACCAGTGGCTTGACTCTATTAAGAAATACGGCCTTGATTTAGACTACACCATAAAATGCTTTTCCGAAAATACAAATTGGCACCAAGAATTAAAAAAGGTAATAAGAAAGATGAAAATAGGTCAGTTCAAAAACGTACTCATCATATCCACGCACAAGACAATGGTAAGCGAGAAAATGAATGAATTGATAGATGAGCTAAAAAATCAAAATATTGCGACGATGATCATTGGTGACGAAGTTCATGGACTTGGTTCTGAAAAAAGGCGAGAAAACCTCAGTGAATTGTTTGAATATCGTCTTGGACTAAGTGCTACTCCCAAGAGAATGTACGATGAAATTGGTAATAGATTCTTGCACAGATACTTTGGAGACGTAGTGTACGAATTTTCACTATGCAAAGCCATAGACAAACTTAATCCTGCCACCTATCGAACTTACTTAACACCGTATTATTATTTCCCATACATATGTACACTGACGTCAAAAGAGACGGAAGAATACAATGAGATCACCAGAAAAATACTTCAAAAGATATCACGCCTTGATGACATCACGTACGATGATATTGAAAGTGATGAAGAAATCAAGAGATTGTTGATCATTCGCAGCAAAATAATAAAAGCGGCAAGGGAAAAGATAAATATCCTCAAAAATATTTTGGTTGACATTAAGGTTAGATTTGGTGAGGTAAATCATACCATAATATTTACAGACGACAGACTGATCACTGAAACATTAAAATTGCTACACGCTGGCGGATTCATTGCAGTCAGATTCACGCAGGAACTGAATATTGATCAAAGAAATCTAATAATAGATCAGTTCGAAAAAGGCAATATTGACGTTTTAGTCGCCATGAAGATTTTAGATGAAGGAGTCGACATTCCAAATGCAAAAATTGCCGTCTTAATGTCGAGTACCTCAAATCCTAGAGAATACATACAAAGACTTGGCAGAATACTGAGAATCTACGATGGCAAGGATTATGCCTACATATACGACATAATCGTAAAACCGGCCTACATCCCTGACGACCTATTTAAACTCGAGAACACTGTATTCAAAGTGGAAAAAGAAAGGGTCAAGCTAATAGCTGAATGTGCTCTAAATTATAAGGAGGCAATCGATAAGATTATCTAATACATAAAGATACATAAGATACATAAAGGGGGTGGTGTGATTGCTTTACACCAACAATTCTGAACTGTATGATATCTTACAAAGTATAATATACGAAGAATTCGAAGGAGAAGAAGCTGATCAAATATTCTCACTACTCTGGGAAATGTTCTCAGAATACGCATCTTCAAAAACGAGCGAGAGAGATACAAAGTTAATAGAAAGCATCATAAAGGAAATTGACCAATATTTTGATTTCTCCCAATCTAATGGCATCAAAGGGGAGATTTGAATGAGATTGAAAACCGTTGAATTGAGCAACTTTAGGCAATATGGAAAGTTTAAAATTGAATTCACCAAGCCCAAGGAATCAAACTGTGATTTACACGTCATTGTAGGAAAAATGGGCGTTGGAAAAACGAATTTCCTTGAAGCATTGAACTGGGGCTTGTATGGTAAAGGCCTTTTTTCAAGCATCTCAAGGGAAGATGATCCAAATCTTCTGAACAACAACTGCTTAAAAACGGATGGACAACGTGCTATTTTTGGTAGGTTCGTTTTCGATTATGAAGAAAACGAAAAAACACTAATGGTATTCAGAGAAGCAAAATACACAATAAGAGATGGGACAGCTTACTCTTTATCGCAAAATAGATTAACAGTCTCAGTCGGAAGTCTGCAATTAATGGATATAGATGCACAGAAAAAAATTCAAGAAGTACTACCCGAAGATCTCAGAGAACACTTCTTTTTTGATGGTGAAGGACTTGATAATTACTTCAAGAACGCTCAAGGTGAAAAGATAAGAAAAACTGTTGAAAAAATGGCACAAATAGATAAAATGGAACAATTTTCAGAGCTGCTGAGAAGCGTTCATCAGAAATATTTAAAGAAGACGCATGCTAGTGAAAAGAACGCTTCGAGGAAAGCAGAACTTGAACGTGAACTAGATGGAATGAGAAATCAACTTGAAGTATTAAAAGCCAAAATCAAAAAATCATCGGAAGATAGACTAAAAGCAAGGCAAGAACTTAGTGAAGTACAAGAAAAACTTGATCAATTGAAAGATTTCGAAATATACAGAAATAAGATAGAGTCACTTCAAAAAGAAATTCAAATCAACAAACAGCAAAAGAAAATGAAGCTCCAAGAAAAGTTTCGTCAACTCCTGTCTACTGGGACACTCATATTTGCGTGGGCAAGCATAGACTTTGCTTTTCGTCAAGACTCTGTACTTTCAAAGAGTTACGATTTCCTGCCAAAAGAAGAAATCCAAAAAGCTCTGTCATCCAACAAGTGTCCAGTCTGTGAGAGAGAACTTGACGAGAATCATGTAAAAGTGTTTCAAGAATTGCTAAATGCTGGAGAAACATATATAATGTCTCGGGAACGATATGAAGAATTGGGGTATGATATAGTCAATTTTAAGCGCGATAAGGACAATATCAATTCCGAACTTCGCGAAGTAGAAAGCAAATTAAAACAGTTGGAAGAAGAAATTAATTACTATCAGGACATGATACGAAATCAAAACGGTGGAAACCTCGACAAACTTCATGAAAGAAGGGACGAATTACAAAAGACGCTGGAAAATCTAATCGAAAGAATAGCAGTTACCGAAGAAAACGTGAGAAGTTTAGAACAAGACATCACGGAAAAAGAGAGACAGATACGAGAAATCGTTTCTGACGATGAAGAGTCCCAAAAGAATCTTTCCAAAGCTGATTTTGTAGAGCATCTACAGAGGATAGTAAATGAAACCGTTGGTCGTAGAAAAGCACAAATAAGGCAGGAAATTGAAAATTATACAAAGCAATACTTAAACAGCCTCATGTGGAAAAAGGAATTGATACACGATGTGAAACTCGATGAAGATTTTACAGTGAATGTATATGACGAGTCTGGTAGGATTATTCTTGATCGTTTATCTGGTGGTGAGAGATCAATCTTAACACTTTCGTTTGCACTGGCATTGCACGAATCCGCGGGTGTCAACATTCCAATAATAATCGATAGACCACTTACGAACATCTCTGGTGATTCTTACATGGAAATGCTTGAAGTTCTATCTAACATAGCTGAAGAACGACAAATCATCATTACTTTGACAGATAGAGAATACATGAATGATGATGTGGTACCATTTCTAAACGAGAAAGCAGCTTCCATAAATATTATAGATCTCGAACATGAGTCAGACGTTTATCTGAATAATGTTAAGTAATCAATAGGGGATGGTAAAATGGAGAGTGCGACACTTTTATTGAGACTAAATCTGGACAGAAACCGACAATTAGATGAAATGATCGATGCTGCAAAACAATTTGCAAATGTCTCTAAAGCAAATTTATACTTTTTAGCCGGTGCATACGGATATTATTTGAACGTAGTGGAAGATGTTGTTTCATCAACAGCCATAGATGTTACACGGGTTGAATTCCTGAATAGGCCGGAATACAGAAATGCGAAGATTATCATAAATTGCATTTACAGAGCACAAGAATCGAAAGACAAGAGTAGTGATGACAAATACAAACTCTTTGAAAGGTATGCAAATGCCGGAGTCAATGAGCTGTACAAAATGTACGAAGAGTCCGGAAAGAACATGGAAGCATTCATAGAACTTCTTGAATTAGAACTAAAAGAAGCTTTATCGGTAATAGACTTACAGGACTACGACGAAGAGGAAAACGAAGGAATAGAAGGTGAAGAGAATAATGAGTAAAGCTATGAACAAACATGGGGCCGAGTTTTTCAATGCTTTAGAGGACATCTTTATAGGTGAGGAAATCGAAGGAAAGTCCGGCTATGTAAACTTGATGAAGATCAAGAGTTCTTACTACAGAAACGTAGTAAAGGATCAGCTCCAAGAACTTATCAACTCAGAATTATCAACAAATGATATAGAAGACTTCAGAGAAGAACTATTTGAGAAGCTCTACACATTCTTCAAACGATACTTTTCTGAAACAGGCTCCATTTACTACACATACACGCCATGGAGTGAGAGAGTATACGAAAGAGTGTATGATCCTGAAAAAGACGTCATCCTCTTCTGGAAGACTCATATGCTATACTATGTCAAAACGGAAAAGAACTACAAAAGCGTCGAAATCAAGATTGATACTACGAATGGCAAAAAAATTCCATTTTTCTTCGATGTTTCAGAACTAGAGCGACAAAAAGCCAACGAAAAACGAGAGATCATTTTCGAATTCAAAGAAATAGATAATTTAGGCAGGGTAGTTCTAATTATCAAGAGTTCTGAGAAAGGGCGTACTACAAAGATTGATGAAATAACAAAAGAAATAATCAAAACTTACGAGGAAATAACCACAGACGACGTAGAGAAAGCGATACGCATATTCAACAAGCAAAGCGAGGTAGATTTTTTCATAAACAAGAATGCAAGAGAATTCTTGAGTGAACAGATCGATATTTATGTATACCAATATATGTTTGACTCCAAAAACGTTTGGAACGAGAACAGGATAAGAGAAATTCAAGCGTTCAAGAAAATAGCGGACAAAATAATAGAGTTCATATCCCAATTTGAGGACGAACTTGTAAGAATCTGGAACAAACCGAAGATAGCCTTCAACAGCAATTACATCATAACCATTGACAGAATTGTTGCATGTCAAGGCTACGACGTTTTGATGAAAATCCTTGACCATCCAGGACTCAACGAACAAACTAACGAATGGAGAGAACTCGGCATAGTTGATGCAAATTTCAAACCTACAGACATTACAAACATTATCAACAATGGATTATTGGACGATCCAAACGTTAACAAAAAATATAAATTCCTACCGATAGATACAAAATATTTCAAAGACATAGAAGTCGATATAATAGGTCTGTTCCAGAACTTGGATGACGAATTGGATGGCTGGTTAATAAAAAGTGAAAATTACCAAGCCTTAAACACAATATTACCTAAATTCAGAGAAAAGATTCAGACCATTTATATTGATCCGCCATTCAACAAAGAAAACGAAGCAGACTACCTTTACAAAGTAGGATACAAAAATGCAACTTGGATTACATTACTCGAGAACAGAATAAGACTGGCAAGGCACTTGCTAAACGAAAAGGGCAGTATCTTCGTCAGGTGCGATTATAATGGAAATATGTTCGTAAGAATGCTTCTGAACGATATATTTGGTGAGGAGAATTTTAGGAATGAAATAATTGTAAAAAGAGGAGCACCAAAAGCAGGGTTGATTTCTCAATTTAAAGATTTTAGAGCAATGGCAACGGCCTACGATAATTTATATTGGTTTTCTAAAAGAGATGATGTTAGATTTACTGGATTTTATAAAGAGGCACCGGAAGAGAAAAAGTTATATGGTTTTTGGGCAGATTTTCAGAAAGGTGAAGCATACGATAGACCAACAATGCGTTATGAAATTTTGGGTATTAATATTAGTAAGGGCCAGTGGAAATGGAGTTATGAAAGAGCTATGAAAGCAGTTGAAAATTACAGGAAATATTTAGATATTCAAAAAGACACAGGTGAAACATTAGAAGAATATTGGATAAAAACAGGCAAGCAACTTGAATTTATAAAAAGAGAAGGAAATAAAATCAAGTATTGGGTTCGTCCCAGAGAAGAATTGCTAATAGATAATAATTGGTTAGATATTTCTGGTTATTCTTCTAGCTGGAATTTTCAAACCGAAAACTCCGAAATCCTTCTCAAGCGTGTCATAGAATCAACATCGCAAGAAGGAGATTTTGTGATGGACTTTTTCCTTGGCTCAGGCACAACCGTAGCAACAGCTCATAAGCTTGGAAGGAAGTGGGTTGGAGTCGAAATGGGTGAACACTTCTACACTGTGATTCTTCCAAGGATGAAAAGGGTGTTGGCATATGATAAATCTGGAATTTCAAAAGAGAAAGATGTTAAAGAGAAATATGGTGAAAATAATGCTGGTGGCTTTTTCAAGTATTACGAGCTTGAACAATATGAAGATGTATTGAGAAACGCAAAATACGAACATGGTGACCTATCTCTTCAACCATCACCAAATGAGGATGTCTTTAATGAGTATATATTCATGAGATCGCCAAAGTTTGTCGAAACTGCTGTTCAACGAGTCGACCAAGGATTCAAAATAGATCTTGGCAAAATATATCCAGAAAAATCAGTCGATATTGCCGAAACGATTTCCAACCTGTTCGGTAAGAAAATAATAAAGATAACAAGAGATGCTGTAGAGTTACAGGATGTGGGAAAGGTATATTTCGAAAATTTACCTATAGAACGTATAAAGTCACTGATTTGGTGGTGATTGAGATGCCAGCGATTGCAGGAACCAGAAAGAAAAATAAAAATTCGGATTCGTCGATATATCCACTCCTAAATGAATTCATAAACGAAAAGGTGCCTTCTTTTGATGCACTTCCTGAAGAATGGAAGAACGTTGATCTTAAGGCATTTTCAGATGATATGCAGTTATGGGATTTCCAGATAAAAGCATTGGAATATGCAATTCGAGCAATGTACTACTATTACAGCGTACTTGGTGAGAATAAACAGAGATTTTGGGATGAGCTACAAGAATATGCTTCTGATCTCGATTTAGCTGGAATAATGAATATAAAAAGTTCTGATGCGGACGTGTGGAACATTCTTAGAAAACATTTTTACACACAGGATGATTCTATTCCTTACTCTAATTTCATAAACAGAATGGGATTTTGGATGGCAACTGGTAGTGGCAAAACACTTGTTATCGTCAAACTCATTGATATCATGATAACGTTTATGGAAAGAGGTTTGATACCAACTAAAGAGATATTGTTTCTCACGTACAGAGATGACCTTATCGACCAATTTACTGATCACTTCGAAAGGTTCAACAAGGGTCAATCGAAAAATATAATAAGGCTCTACGAATTGAAAGACTACAACAAGGTGAAATACAATAATGTCATGTTTGAGTATCCAGTCTTTTACTATCGGTCAAATATAATATCTGACACAGAAAGCACAAAATTTGTAAATTACAGAAACTATGACAACAATGGAGACTGGTACGTTATTCTTGACGAAGCACACAAAGGTGACAAAGAATCGAGCAAGAGTCAGCAATACTTTTCCATCTTGGCAAGAAACGGTTTTCTTTTCAATTTCTCAGCTACATTCACCGATGTAAGAGACATACTGACAACCGTTTTCCAGTTCAATCTTTTAAAATTTATTGAAGAAGAATATGGGAAAGAGATAAAAATATTCGAAGAAAACTTTCGACTAAAGGGCAACGATTTCTCAAGCGAAGAGAAGAAAGTTATAATTCTAAGGTCTCTGATAATGCAAGCTTATCTGAAAAAATGTATGAAAGCTATTCGGAAAAACGAGAGACTCAAAAAAGAAGGTATCTTGTATCATTCGCCATTATCTGTATACTTGGTCAATTCTGTAAATACCGAAGATTCCGATCTGAAGTTACTCTTCTCCCTTTTGAAGGACATCTCCTCAACAAAAGGATACGAGGAATTAAACCGTTCAGGATTGTTCCAGAAAGCACTGGATTCATTTTCAGAACCCAAAGACCCGCTCAACAATTCAAAACAAAAATTCGACTATGCTGCAATTAAAGGAATAACCCCTATGGACGTTCTTCGTGAGGTGTTCAATTCAGATGCACCTGGTGATATAGAAATAGTTAAATCGAAGCCCGGAGAAGAATTTGCCATGAAACTCATGACAAGTGAAAAGCCGTTTGCTCTGATAAAAGTTTCAAAAGCCGATGAGCTTCTAAATGAATTGGTCAAAACGCATGGTCTGAGAGTACAAGAGAATTTTCAAAACGAGGGTTATTTTTCAAAGTTAAATGATGATGAAGATTTCAACATCCTTCTTGGTTCAAGGGCTTTCTACGAAGGTTGGGACTCAAACAGACCGAACATCATAGTATTCGTAAACATTGGAACTGGTGAAGATGCCAAAAAATTCGTTCTTCAATCGATAGGAAGAGGGTTGAGAATTCAACCACGTAAAAATGGTGATAGAAAGAGAATAGCTGAAAACGATAAGTTTTCAAAATACATAAGCTACATGGTACCCCTCGAGACTCTATACGTCTGGGGGACAAAGAAAGAGATTTTGACGAAGATAGTGGAAGGCGTAAAAACTGTGATCGACAACTCTGGTAAGAAAATTGAGTTAAGGAAGAATACGGAGAAAATAAACGGATACAAGCTTTTCATACCAATTTGCGTTAAGAAAAAGGTTGGTCTCGAAAAGCTATCTTTACCATCAAAGTATGTCATAAATCCTATCGATTACTACGATGTGAAAAGTGTGATAAGAAATCTGTCAGATCAGATGCTCTACATACTGTATTTAGCTGATTCAGGACAACCTGCAAAGATGATCGATTTTCTCAGAACCATGTTCGAAGAAAAAAATCAAGATACATTCTTCCAACTTCGCGATGCGAGGAAAAGGGTAGGATGGAATCAAAGCATAAAAAACATAATCGAATTTGTCCACAGCAATGTTGAATACGAATATTTTGCTCAAGTTGATGAAAATGATGATGAATACATCGTTCATTACAGAAACATAGTTGTGAGACTACCAGATGACAAAATATCGAAAGTAAAGGAAGACATAGAGAAGGTGTACGATCGTAAAGAAGAGATATTCGTCAGCATAAGTGGGAGAGATAGCGACGACATAGACCTTGATTACATAGCAGAACACTACTATATACCGCTGATTGAATCAAGAAATCGTGATGCAACAAGAGGGAAAATAGCTAACATACTCACCGAAAAAAGTGAACTCGATTTTGTCTCAAGGCTTGAAAGGTCTGGTCAAATCTTTAACGTTGATTGGTGGTTGTTCAGCAGAATAGTTGATAGCGTGGATAAAGTATACATACCTTACATGGACAACGACAGCGTCGAAAGAAAGTTCTATCCAGACTTCATATTCTGGTTCAAAAAGGGCAATAATTACTTGATAACATTTGTAGACCCAAAAGGTACAGAGCATTCCTTAGCCGAAAGAAAAATCGATGGCTATGAAAAGCTGTTCCTCGAAAATAATGGCCAGCTGAAGGTATTTGATGCAGAAGAATATAAGATAAGGGTAAAGTTATTGCTATACAACGAGGAAGGATACAGTTCTGAGAAGTACAAGAATTATTGGATCACGAGCATGCAAGAGTTTGCTAAAAAAATCAACGAAACATTTATAAGTTTAGATTCGCAAAACTTCTGATGCAATACCTAGGCACTTCCATGCGTGGCCGAAAAGTCAATAAGCAAAAAACTACTTTGAAGGCAATTCTAAGTTGCTTAATTGCCAAATGTGTCTTTGGAACAATATATTCGCCGGATAATTCAAATAACGCTCTTACCTGCGCAGTGTCGGCAACCCACTACTCTCTGAAAGAGATGAGGACATCGCTAATATTAACTGAGAACCATTCAATTCAACGACTATGAACGGAAGTGAGTAGCATGAATGATGAGAAGAACTGCTGTGACAAAGCCCTCAGGTTAATAACATGGCTTGGCATTTCGTGGCTCATTTTTTGCACTGTTACAGTTATCATCGTTTCAATCTTGCTTGTGCAATTGAATAAACACCTGGACAGTGCAATCAAAGATGCTTTAAGCCTAATTGAACCAAAAGCAACGAGTGTGCCACTCGATAGTTTGCACGATTATCAGGCGTTGCCGTATGGGCCACAGGATTTTATAATGTTCAATGCAACTGAGTAGCTGGTGCGCAAAGCATCAAAAAATGCTGTTAACTTTGCATGATAATTGCAATTAAGAATTGAATAATTGCATATTTGTCACATCCTAATTCTTTGAACAAATTGTTGATGTATACCCAGCCATTGATGTATTTCGGTATTTTACAGAGTTTCTTGAAACCATGCTTTGCTCGTATGAAATCTTTTCGAAATGAATATCTTGATTCAACAGCGTCGTTATGACTGAGATGTACTCTTTACCAGATATGCAGAGATGAAAATAGGAGGAAAAGGAGTTCAAGTAATAACAAATGTGGATGAATATCAGATGAAGAAGCTAAACACAATTGGAATAGAAGAGCTAAAAAGAGTCAGAATAATAGAAGTAATGAGGAAGAAAGTGTTGAAAAGCATCATTAATAAAGGAGAACTGAGGCGTGTAGTGACTAAGAAGTAAAAATGAAGAAGTACAAAATATTCAGTCTACTGTTTATTCATGCTTATTTTGGATGTTTTCCCTTTTTCTGGAAGTGTCAAAGTCATTATACACATAATACACATACCACACAAATAGCCATAGAAATAGCCTTTAGGTGTCATAAATAGACGTTATAGAGTAAGTCGTTAAAGTTTTCACTTTTTTGATTACTTTACTCATATCAACTTGTCTATAATACTGAACTTACACAACCTATATCGTTATTTCATGTTATCATACAGCACATTCATTTTTCGAATGTAACATAAGGGAAACCTCCCACGACTTTTCACGATGTTGTTAACACCCGTATGAATCCTTAATTTCTTAAAAAGTCGCGGGGAATCAGCATGAATAATTGACTTTCGTCAATTTTTTTGGTAAAATTTAATTAGACTAAGACTAAATTGCGGAGGTTTCCCTTTTCACGTTCTAAAAGTCTCATGAATAAACAATCGTGGAAGCCTAGAGTCGGAAGGAAACTACTCTCTGAAAGAGATGAGAACAATTTTGCTACCTTTGCTAGGAACTTCAATATTATTATTAAGTCGGAAGGAAACTACTCTCTGAAAGAGATGAGAACTTGATTTTTTTACCAGCATGTCACATAAACCGAATAACCGGAACGAAACTACTCTCTGAAAGAGTTGGGAAGTGTGTTTTCTCTGTTTACCAGTGGACTAACTCAGCGGAAAATTTGAAGGTTTTTGTGAAGTTGAAAAGTAAGGTATGACCTGAAATGGATAATGATTGTTTGTGAGGTTTTGTAGGAGGAACTAGTTGTTTTGAATGAGAAATAAAAAAGTCCGTGCACTTTGTAGATGTACGGAAGATGTGTTTTGTAACTATTTTTGCAGATGAATGAGGCATATAAGGGTGAATAGTGTATTCATGCGGTTTTATGGCAGTGAATTTCGATTTTTTTGTCTGCGGTGAATGCTTTTTGTTTTTTTGCTACTTTGGGTAGAGTTGATCAGATTTTCGAATCGAGAAGTCAAGAGTTTGGTGTGGTTTGGATGTTTAGACATTTGTAAGGAATACGTCGGTGGTAATAAATTGTCAAATAATTTTTGTCAGAAAATCCGATTTTAGTTCGTATATATATATAGGGGGTGTAAGAACAAAAACTAAAGACGTTTTAAGAGGAGGTGGGATGATGGATATGGAATCGGATAGCCCTGATTTCACTGGTGTGAGTATATCGCATTTAAACCGGGATAAGTTTCTTTCAGGTCTAACGGTTCAAGTGCCTGAGCACGAATTTGCCTATAGCGTTGAACACACTGATTTCGATGATGTACTCGTAGTTGAACATGGTGGCGTTCCGATTATCAAGATGTTTGCATCTGTACTGAACGATGGAATTCCCGATTTGTTGGTTAAGCTCGTGAGCAATGAGGATGGAGAGTTTGGCGAATATGAACAATGTGAAGATTTTGAAAAAAACATGGCCATTAAAGTCGATGTATGCAAGAAAGGTCAAGTAGAGTTTTCCGCTTATATTAAGTACGCTGATGAAAGTAGAACACTCGTCACTCATTTTTTGGTACCACACATTATATATTTCCTGGGCTCAACGCTCAACGACTATGAAGAACGCAGGTTGCTGTATTTGTATTCAAATGAATCACCAGAATCGATGAAGTGGCTGTGCACAAATCATCTATACTTTGATCTCACGCAGAGGAAGAACAACCTTAGATACGCGCTCGTTGCTTACACAGGTGGTTCAGGAGTAGTTTTTGTGCCGCAAGGTGTTAACTATCATCCCAACTTTTATCTATATGCTGGTAATCTTGTGCAAACAAATTCCTCTCTAACTGTCTATTCTGGCAAGCACGTCTACAAA
>Ga0208825_1002286_pt1 | contig 12927 bp, 7 predicted proteins | sample AD_UKC113_MetaG_FD_184450 | JGI IMG/M metagenome (GOLD analysis project Ga0208825, IMG submission 184450) | Active sludge microbial communities of municipal wastewater-treating anaerobic digesters from Hong Kong - AD_UKC113_MetaG (SPAdes)... | ecosystem: Engineered > Bioreactor > Anaerobic >...
TGTGCCCACAACGGAGAAACAGGCCAATTGAGAGGTTGAAACCGGCCATCTCATCCATGTGTTGGCCGCGGTGACCACTGCGGCCGTGAACATCATGGTCATGGCCCCCAGCGGCGTCATGTCCGTACCTTTGATAATGCCGGTTCCTATGGTCTCGACGACGTGCCGGCTTTCAAACGTGGCGCCGAGCAAGGCAAAGAGTGCAACCAAAGCAGTGGCCGTCAACGGCCTTTTGACGATCCCCGATCCATAGGCCATGCCCATGGTTGCCCCTGTGTAGTGCGACCCGATTGTCCAGCCGAAGAAGAGACCGGAAGCGACCATTGCGATTGTGATGATGTCCATGAGGAACCTCCTGTGTGTATCAGAACGATGAACGGCTATCACGCCTTGATGGATTTCCCTCAAGGCACATCCTGCAAGCCCGATTCCCTTTCTTAGATGGAACTCTGCACACCCTTTTTCGTCGCTTACCGGTGTTGGGCATCGGGTCTTTCCAGCATCGCCGTGATCGGGGTCCTTGCGGTGTCCTGTCCGTGAGCCCGTCCCAGCGTTGCTTCCGGGGTAATGCGAGACGACGGTTCGACCGACAAGAGAGCCGGAGAACCCCTATTCCAACGATTAGGCATTCCCTGTCGACTTTTCCGTCCCTGCTCCAGCGATTCGTCTCAATCGAAATAAGAGATACACGATGACATGTTTGAATGTCAACAGAACAATGTAACAACGGTTATAAAATAGTCCAGCTCATGCCTGCCTTGATAATGTATCAGATATCAGCTAGACAGCTCAAAGAGAACGGGAGGCACCGTTTTGGAGAAGGCCTCCGACTCGGAAGTTGTGTGTGTCAAGGTCTGCAAATTCGCTCACGGCATTTGGGTATTTTCCGCACGCAAATTCCGATTGGCAAGGGCCGTCGAGAATCATGCAGGGATTCAGACTGCGGGGGCGAAACAAAAGGGGTAATGTTTCAGAATGGATTGACGAGATGGCAGCGATTGTCGGATTAACTGGCCTCTTACGAGGCCGTTTTCATTGGAAAATGGGCGGAGAGTCTTCGCCGAACTCATCCGCCCGAAACCGTGAGCGCAATGCGCCCCAAAGGAGGGAATCATGATAATCGCTGTTGTGGGGGCACTCATGGATGTTTCACTCAAAGGCAAAGGCTATCTCCATGGCTGAAGCCCTCTGAAGGCTCGAAGTGCGCAGGCATGCGGCTGTGAGGACATGGATTCGTGCTCGCCTGATTTGAGGAATGCACCGATCTCATCCACCTGCGGCGATACCGATGCCCGGAAGCCGCTGTGTGATTCGGCTCAAGCCGCGACGCTGCTTCGATAGATTTCACTGCCACATAGAGACTATCCAAACGAAGATCTCCCACAGAACAAAGACGGACCCATGGTTTGCAGGGTTTTCCCGATCTCGTCGGGGGCATTGGCTCAGGGCGCTCATGCGGAATGCGAAAGCCTATCTGTCCGATACGTTCGAGGGCGACCCGGTTGAAGCCTTTGATCAGCTGCCGGGGGCGGGCAAGGTTCCGGTAAGCCGGTCAATCTAATCCGGCGGGGAATCCACTTTGTTGCCACCCTACCGATCAGTGCCGTCGTGTCGGAGCCAGAAGTATTATAGGGATGCCTCAACATTGACCCAAAAGGAGGCATTCCATGACGGAAGAGCAAAAGAAGCAGGTAGGGGCATTTCGATTCGGAGTCATCCAATGGCCTTGTGAACCGATTGGACATGGACCCTGGGGAACAGGAGGGGCTTCTACGGGAGAAGTGTTTTCGGAAATAAGGCATCCCCTATAGCCGAAAGTGTCGCATCGCACACACGACTATCCTGAATCGGATGAAATGCCACGGGGGTTCGGGGGGCAGGGTCGAGTCGCTCTATCCCGAAGAGCGCTTTGACTTGGGCAGGAGCAGGGCCTCGGACGAAGAGACCGTTGATTGCGGCCACCCAATCCGGGGGAATCGGGCCACCGATTCCGGCTGAATCCGGCCAGGCACTTCGGCTGAATCCGTCCCCCGCAACTCCCGTTTTTCGTTTCGCCCCCCCGGCCCGGGGGCACGGGGACCCTTCCTTTCGCAGTGCCGAATCGCGTTGACGCTCAGGGGCGGGGCTGCTATCAACACATGAGTCCAAGGGGATCCTTGTGGACGGGGCTGTCCTCGTCCTTTCCGTTCCTTCCAGCCTCGATGGGTGGAAAACCTTCTCCCTTGCCTTGTGAGAAGGACCCGAAACCAGGCCGTGGTTTCAACGTCGAGCTCGATCGAGGCGGGATTCGGAGCTCCTGGCGTCTGCCGGGTTTCGGTTCTCTCCAGCGTGATGCCGGGATCGAACACGGCACCGAAGACGGGAACGGATTGAAACTCCCCATCTTACGATAAGCTTCAGTCGCAGATGGATTCATGGGGGCAAAAGGCTCGATTCGATGATTGAACGGGATTTCGACACAGCCTTCATTGCCGACCTGGCATTGAGGGAGAAGCAAATACAGCAGAACTATCGACCCATCATCGCCGTTCACAAGTGGTTTGCCCGCAGGCCGGGAACGCTCTTCCGGGGCTTGCTGCTCTCCGAGTTCGTGAATGCTCCCCTGAGAGATTCCTTCTACCGCGCCCACGACCTTAGTGGGATTCGCATCGGGGACCCATTCATGGGAGGCGGTACCCCGCTGATCGAGGCCAATCGTGTGGGTTGCCATGTTGTGGGCCGGGACATCAATCCCATGTCTTACTGGATCGTGAAGCGGGAAATCGAGCACCTTGACCTGGATGCCTACCGAGCGGTCGGTGATACGTTGGTAAGAACCCTGGATGAACAGATCGGCCGGTTCTATCGGACCCGGTGCTCCCATTGCGGCTCCCAGGATGCCCACGTGAAGTACTTCCTCTGGGTCAAGGTCATGAACTGCAGCCAATGCCGGGAGGAAATCTCCCTATTTCCCGGCTACCTGGTTTCGGGAGACAAGCGGCATCCCATGAATGTTCTAGTGTGCGGGGAATGCGGGCAGCTGACCGAGGTGGAGGACGGAAAAAACCCGGGGGTGTGCAAGCAGTGCGGCCGGAGTCTCTCACGCACGGGACCTGCAAAACGCAACCATTGTCCGTGTCCCCGTTGCGGAAGGATCCATGGGTATCCGGATGCCGGGGCGGGGCCGCCCCGACATAGGCTTTTCGCCATGGAATACCATTGTCCTCGTTGCAGGACACGACAAAAGGGCCGCTTTTTCAAAATTCCGGACCCGGAAGACCTGGCTCGACTGGATGAAGTCGAATCGATGGGGAAACGATTGCAGCCGACTTTCGTGCCCGACGATCCCATTCCGGGCGGAGATGAGACCAACCGGCTCCATCGCTGGGGCTACCGGTATTATCGAGAAATGTTCAACTCCCGCCAGCTGGTTGGTCTCGAGTTGAGTTGCCGTTTCATCGCCGCACAACCCGACGAACGAATACGGAATGCCCTGGCGACGAACCTCTCCGATCTTCTCAGGTATCAGAACATGCTCTGTCGCTATGACAGCATGGCCCTGAAGTCGCTGGATATCTTCTCCGTGCACGGATTTCCCGTGGGGCTGATCCAATGCGAGTCAAACCTCCTGGGCATCCCGGGACGAGCGAACGGAGAAAATGTGGGCAGCGGCGGCTGGTCCAACATCATCACCAAGTTCGTCAAAGCGAAGTCCTACTGCTTGCAACCGTTTGAAATCCAGCACCGATCGGGGCGAAAGGTCGTCATAGAAATATCGGGAGAGTGGATTGGCGAAACCAGCCGCCTTTTCCCGGCCGTGAAATCCAGGGGAGTGGACCTTGCCTGCTCGGACGCGGCCGTGGCGGACCTGGAGCCGGGAAGCCTGGATGCCGTGCTGACGGACCCTCCCTATTTCGGGAATGTGCAGTACGCCGAACTGACGGATTTCTGCTATGTTTGGTTGCGCAAACTGGCGGGGAGAGGCGTGCCTGAGTTCTCGACAGGATCGACCCGGAACCCTGCGGAGCTCACAGGCAACGAGAACATGGGCAGGGGCTTGGAACATTTCACCCGGGGTTTATCGTCCGTCTTCCGGAAAATGGCGATTGCCCTCAAACCGGGTGCTCCCATGGCTTTCACCTACCACCACAACCGGCTCGAGGCCTATTATCCCGTTGCCGTCGCCGTCCTCGACTCGGGCCTTACCTGCTCCGCCTCTCTTCCGTGCCCTGCGGAGATGGGAGCCTCCATTCACATTAGCGGGACCAAGTCCTCCGTTGTGGATACCGTGTTTGTTTGCCGTTCGACGGGGAAGATCCCTGCAAAGTGGATCGTCGGGTCCCCCGAAGGGCTGGCGGGCCTTGTGAGGGAAGACCTGGAAAAGCTTAGAGGAGGGAATTTCTCTCCGACCGCCGGGGATCTGCGGTGCATCATTTATGGCCACCTGGTCCGTCTTGCCGTATGGGATCTTCGAAAGGGTTGGAATCGGGACCTGGAAACGGCTCATCGTTTGGGCCGGGTGGAGGAGTGGATCCGTGCGTTTGGGGGGCTTGAATCCGTGGAACGGCACCTGCGCGATGTCATCTCCACAATTCCCCACGTCCAACAAGCGATCGCCCAAGAAGCACAGTCATCCTACAGAGAACCTCCCAGTGAAGTTTCCTTTTGAAGCCTCGTTGCAGGAAATCCAAGAAAACCCCGATCCGTTCGTATCGGCCGTGTTCTCTTGCCTGGAATCCGAATTTCTCCTTATGCCGAAAGGGAGCGGGTTTATCGAATATCCCGTTTTCGAATGCGGTTACGAAGCACTCAAGAAGGCCACCTCGGGGTTCCGAGAGTTTGCGGGCGAACCGGTTTATTCGACGGTGATATCCGTGCCCATCTCCCTGATAGTCCTGCGGTCGATGTTGGGATTCACGCCGTCGGAGTGGGCCTACATTGCCACTCAGCGTACCGGGGTTGAAGTCACACAAGGACATGCGCGGACTTTGGATCGCAAAATACGAATGATGCCCTCCGCCCCACTCAAGGTGCAGGGAGAGGCTGCAGCGAGGCTCAAAGCTCTCGTGGATTCGGCCTGCCAGATGCTCGTGGAGGGGGCCCCCGATGTGGAGCCCGACAAACTTCATCGACTGGACAAGGCGGACACAAGGAACGGTATCCAGGCGGTTCAGAACATGGCCGCCATGGGAGTGCCCTATGCCATGCTGCTCTACGAGCGACTCCTCGGAAGACCCTTCTCCAGTCATCGGGATTCCGTGAGCGAGCTTGTGGGGGATCGTCTCGAGTCTGCAATCGAGGACCTGCTCGCACGCGCAGGGATCAGCTACCGCAAGACGAAACGTGCCAAGCGGATCGAAGGATTCGACCAGGCCCCGGACTTCATGATTCCCAGCGAGTTCCATCCCCAGGTGGTCATCGAGGCGAAATTTACCGAAGATGATGGGACCGCCAGGGACAAGGTGACGCGCATTCAGCATCTCGCGGAGCTGAGTTCTATGGGCGTGCCTTCCGGACAAGCACGATTCGAAGTCATTGCCTGCATCGGGGGGAGGGGTTTCGGGGTGCGCCGAGAAGACAGGAAGAAGATGCTCTTGGCAACCGGCGGAAAAGTCTTCACCCTGAAGGTGCTGGACCGCCTGGTGGAGCATTCACGTCTGAAGGATTTCCGGACCGGATAAGAACCCAAGATGCTCCGGTTCTGCACGATTGTACCCAATCAATCCCTCGAGATATGATTCCCGTCCCTTTTCACTTCATCTTCTTTCTCTCGTTTCAACATCCATTTCGGGGACGGGGGAGGAGCCTATGGGGAGAGCGTGCGGCTCATTCTTCGAGGGATGCACCGGCACCCGAGCTTCCCCATGAGCAGTTCCCGTGCCCGAGGCACGGCGTCAAGGCTTTGGATGTGAGGGGCGAGTGTGGTATAAGACGGGGCAGCCGGGCGTAGACACAATACGAGGAAATCACCATTCGGGTGGAAGGGATGGCCCATGAAAGTTGCGTATTTCAGCATGGAGATCGGACTCAACGAGAACATTCCCACCTACAGCGGGGGGCTGGGAATCCTGGCGGGGGACCACATCAAGTCGGCGGCGGACCTGAATGTACCCCTGGTGGCGGTCACCCTCCTCTACAAGCGCGGCTACTTCGTGCAGAGCATCAATCCTCTGGGGCAGCAGGAGGAGACGTATCCCTATTTTGATCCGCGGGCCTTCATGGAGCAATTGCCCTTCAAGGTCACCCTCAAGCTGGAGGGACGGGACCTGCACATCAGTGTCTGGAAATACACCCAGGTCGGCCTGACGGGAAAGGTTCCCGTGTATTTCCTCGATACGGACCTGCCCATCAACGCGCCCGAAGACCGGTTGATCACCCAGTACCTTTACGGAGGCGATCAGCACACTCGAATCTGCCAGGAAAAGGTCCTGGGGATCGGGGGCTACCTGGCCTTAAAGCGCCTCGAGCCCGGGGTGACCACCTACCACATGAATGAAGGCCACGCAGCCTTTCTGACCCTGGCCCTCTTGAAAGACATGGACGGCAACGAGGAGAAGACCCGGGACAAGTGCATTTTCACCACCCATACTCCCGTCCCGGCGGGCCACGACAAGTTTCATTACGACATGGTGGAGGAGGTGCTGGGGGATTACCTGCCTTCGAACATCCGATCCCTGGCCGGACAAGACCTTCTCAACACCACCCTGCTGGCCCTCAACCTCTCCCGGGCCGCCAACGGGGTCAGCGAGCTCCACGGGGAAATCTCGCGCCGGATGTTCCCCGGCTTCGATATCGGGCACATCACCAACGGAGTGCACCATCTCAGCTGGACGGGGCGGGAATTCAAGGAACTCTTCGACCGGCACGTCCCGACCTGGCGCCAGCAGCCCCAGGCCCTCAAGGGTGCCCTGAACATTCCCACCGACGAGATCCGAGAAGCCAAGCTGAGCGCCAAGAAACGGCTCATCAGCTACGTCAATTCCGCCACTGGAGCCGGGTTTAGCCATGAATTGCTGACCATCTGCTTCGCCCGTAGGGCAACCGCCTACAAGCGGACCACCCTCACCTTCAAGGACATGGAATACCTCACCAATCTCTCTTTTGACCGGGTCCAGTTCATCTTTGCGGGCAAGGCCCACCCCCAGGACGGCGCGGGCAAGGAGCTCATCAAGGAAATCGTCAACACGGGGAGGCAATACGAGAAGCAACTGCGACTGGTTTTCATCCCCAATTACACCATCTGGCTTGCCTCGCTCATGACCCGGGGTACGGACGTCTGGCTCAACACCCCCCGGCGTCCCCGGGAAGCCAGCGGCACCAGCGGGATGAAGGTCTGTTTCAACGGGGGAGTCAACATGAGCGTCCTGGATGGGTGGTGGAGGGAGGTCTGCAGGTCCCGGATCAACGGATGGGCCATCGGGGACGACGAGGACCAGACCGACGAAGAGGCGGCCAACGATCTCTACCAGGACCTCGACGACTTGGTGACCACCTATTACGCCAATCCCAAGCAGTGGCTCGCCATCATGAAGAACTCCATTGCCGACGTGACGCCGGTGTTCAATACCCACCGCATGGTGACGGAATACCTGCGCACGTACTATCTATGACGGGCCTGGGCCGGGGCGTCCTCGGCCCAGGTCGCGCCGGAACTCCCCGGGGCCGGGGGAGGGGGACGGCGGCGGCTCTCAGCTTCGGTAGGAGGCGTTGATCTTCACGTAATCGTAGGACAGATCGCAGGTATAGGCGACAAAGTCGAAGCCTCCCATGCCCAGGTCCAGGTGCACGGGGATCTCCTTTTGCCGGAACACCCCGGCGGCCTTTTCTTCCACGTCGACGCCTTCGATCGGCTTTCCTCCCTTGAACACGCAAACGTCCCCAAAATGCAGGGTCACCTGCTGCGGATCCAGGGGCACGTCGGCCCGCCCCGCGGCGGCCACGATTCTGCCCCAGTTGGCGTCCTCCCCGAAGAAGGCCGTTTTGACCAAGGGGGAGTGAGCCACGGTGAAGGCGACCCTTCGGGCGCTTTCCGCGTCCGGGGCCCCCGTCACGTGGAGCTCGATGAACTTGGTGGCCCCTTCTCCGTCCAGGACGATCCGCCGGGCAAGGTCCAGCAGGACCGCCTCCAGGGCTTCCCCAAAAAGTCGGCTGTCGGGGCTGTCCAGGGCGGAAAGAACGGGGTTCCCGGCGGCACCGCCCGCCAGAACCAGCAGGGTGTCGTTGGTGCTGGTGTCCCCGTCTACGGTGATGCGGTTGAAGGACCGGTCGGCACCCGCCCGGACCCAGTGTTCCAGGACGCCTTTTCCCACGGCGGCGTCGGTGCACACGAAAGCGAGAAGGGTCGCCATGTCGGGGGCGATCATCCCGGACCCCTTGGCTACGCCCCCGACCGTGACCTCCCGGCCCCCCAGCAGGATCCGGGTGGAGGCCATCTTCGGCTGGGTGTCCGTGGTCATGATGGCCCGGGCAACCTCTTCCCAGGCGTCCGGCCGCAGGGTGTTGCGAAGAGTCGAGATGGACTGCCGGACGGGTCCCAGTCGAACCTGTTGGCCGATGATTCCCGTGGAAGCCACCAAAACGGTCTTGGGGTCGACTCCCAGGGATTCCCCGGCAATTCGAGCCATCTCCCGGGCCTTCTCGAGGCCCTCGTCCCCCGTGCATGCGTTGGCGATCCCGGCATTGACGAGGATCGAACAGATGCGGTCCGACTTGAGGTGCTCCCGGCATAGCTGCACGGGAGCCGCCGTGAAACGGTTCCGAGTAAAAACCCCCGCGGCGACAGCCCCCTCGACGGACTCGGTACAGATCCAGGCCAAATCCGGCCGACCTTGGTAACGCATGCCCGAGGCCTCGGCCGCGACCCGAAAGCCGGGAACCTCGAAAGGCCCTCTACTTACCACAACATTTCTTGTATTTTCTACCGCTTCCGCAGGGGCATGGGTCGTTTCGGCCAACTTTCTTGTCCTTTCTAGCGGCTGCCGGCCTGGACGATCCTCCGTCGCCGGGACCGTAAAACATGGGTTGTTCTTCCTGCTCCCTCTTTAGATCCTGGACCTGGTCCTCATGCTGGATCTGAATGTGATAGAGCAGGCGGACCGTTTCTTCCTTGATCCGTTGGATCATTTCCTGGAAGAGCTGATGGCCTTCCCGTTTGTAGGCGATGAGCGGGTCCTGCTGCCCGTACCCGCGAAGGCCGATCCCCTCCTTGAGGTGGTCCATGTTGAGGAGATGGTCCTTCCAGTAGGTATCGACGGTCTGCAGGAGCAGATAGTTTTCCAGGTCCCTCATCACCGCCTCGCCGAACTCTTTCTCCCGGGCTTCGTATTGCTGAACGACCTGTTCAAGGAGGCTTTCCCTCAATTGTTCCTGGGAGACGTCTTCGAGGGATTCCACCGTGAAGGTCGCCTGCATCCCAAAGAGGCGCGAGAGCTCTTTGTTGAGGGTCTCGAGGTCCCAGTCTTCGGCGTAAGTCTTTTCGCTGGTGCAGTCGGTGATCAGGCCTTCCACCAGGTCCTCCACCATGTCCATAATGGCAGGTTTGAGGCTCTCTCCCCGCAAGGCTTCCCGCCGCTGGCGGTAGATGACCTCACGCTGCTGGTTCATGACGTCGTCAAACTCGAGAAGGTGCTTCCGGATGCTGAAATTCTGGGCTTCCACGCGGCTTTGAGCGTTCTCGATGGCGCGGCTGATCAACCGGTGCTCGATGGGTTCGTCCTCCTCCATGCCGATGCGCTGCATGAGACCCGAGATGCGGTCCGCGGCAAAGATGCGCATCAGGTCGTCTTCGAGGGAGAGGTAAAACCGCGAGGACCCCGGGTCTCCCTGGCGGCCCGCCCGGCCCCGAAGCTGGTTGTCGATCCGCCGGGCCTCGTGCCGCTCGGTGCCGGTAATGTGCAGGCCTCCCAGCTTGGCAACGCCCTCCCCCAACACGATGTCCGTTCCGCGGCCCGCCATGTTGGTGGAAATGGTGACGGCCCCGGGTTGGCCGGCCAGGGCCACGATCTCGGCCTCTTTCTCGTGGTGCTTGGCGTTCAGCACTTGGTGGGGAACTCCTTCCCGCTTGAGCATCTCGCTCAGTTTCTCGGATTTCTCGATATTGATGGTTCCCACCAGCACCGGGCGGCCCATCCGGTGGAGTTCCTTGATTTCCCGGGTCACCGCCCGGAACTTTTCCTTTTCCGTTCGGTAGATGCAATCGGGGTGGTCGGTGCGGATCATCTTCCTGTGGGTGGGGATCACCACCACGTCCAGCTTGTAGATCTTGGCAAATTCCGCCGCTTCCGTTTCCGCTGTACCCGTCATGCCCGCCAGTTTTTCGTACATGCGGAAGTAGTTCTGAAAAGTGATGGAGGCCAGGGTTTGGTTTTCGTTTTCGATCCGGACGTTTTCCTTGGCTTCCAGGGCCTGGTGCAGGCCTTCGCTGTACCTTCTCCCCGGCATCAGGCGCCCCGTGAACTCGTCCACGATGATGACTTTTCCGCCCTTGACGATGTAGTCCACATCCCTTTTGAAAAGAGCGTGAGCCCGCAGGGCCTGGTGCACATGGTGGAGAATGGTGATATGCCGGGGATCGTAGAGATTTTCGACTCCCAGGAGGTTCTCCACCCGGGCGACCCCTTCCTCGTTCAGGGCCACCGTTCGGCTTTTTTCCTCGATGGTGTAGTGGGCTTCCTTGTGGAGCTGGGGGATGATCCGGTTGATGCGGTAGTAGAGTTCCGTGGATTTCTCCGCGGGTCCCGAGATGATGAGGGGGGTTCGGGCTTCGTCGATGAGGATGGAGTCCACTTCGTCCACGATGGCGTAATGGAGATCCTTCTGGACCAGTTCTTCCAACCGGAACTTCATGTTGTCCCGCAGGTAATCAAATCCGAATTCGTTGTTGGTGCCGTAGGTGACGTCGGCCCCATAGGCTTCCTGGCGTTCCCGGTCGTCCAGTCCGTGGACGATGCAGCCGACGCTGAGGCCCAGAAAGCGGTAGATCTTTCCCATCCATTCGCTGTCGCGCCGTGCCAGGTAGTCGTTCACCGTAATGAGGTGGACTCCTCTGCCCGTGAGGGCGTTGAGGTAAATGGGCAGGGCGGCCACCAGGGTTTTTCCTTCGCCGGTTTTCATCTCGGCAATCATGCCCTGGTGCAGGACGATGCCGCCGATGAGCTGCACGTCAAAGGGGCGCATGCCCAGGGTGCGAACCGAAGCTTCCCTGGCTACGGCAAAGGCTTCGGGCAGCAGGTCGTCCAAGGGTTCCCCGTTGCCCAAGCGTTGCCGGAATTCCGGGGTCTTGGCCCGGAGTTGGGCGTCCGACAGTTTACGAACCTGTGGTTCGAAACGGTTGACCTCGTCCACCAGGGGTGCGATTTTCTTGAGAGTTCGCTCGTTGTGGCTTCCAAATATTTTCTTGAGTAATGCGCCGATCATAGGACCTCGAACACTCCTTCCTCATGAGGCACGACATTTTCAAGAACAAAGGCACGGGACCCGTGCCTTGGGATATCCAATCCAAACTCAACAATCCAGTATATCCCACCTCGGACCACAATGCAAACCGGTTGAAAAAGCCCCCCGCGGGTGGATTGACGGCCGCCCATCCCCGCCGGATGCAAAGAAAGACGACCATGCGTCTCGACAGGGACGAGGCCGATGCGTCGAAGCCGGACAGGGGAGTGATGGGTTCCTGAATTGAACCATTCCCTGTGATCCTTCCGCAGTCAGCTCGTCGGCATTGTATCTCAGGACTTTGGGACATCCCCTGTTGAGGGGAGCCAAGGCTGCTCAACCACAGGAAATTCCATAGCCAAGGGCTAGAAGCTGATCGCTCGATTTAGAGGGTTATGTCGATGCAATTCGAGCCGGAAGCGGTTGAGCGGCACTCAGGTCCGGCCTCCCGACGGATTCCTATCCCGCCAGGTCCAGGACCATGGCCACCTCGTCGCACTCGGGGAACTTGGGACAATGGAGGCAGTCGGCCCAAATCTTGTGGGGAAAGATGTTTTTGTCCACCAAGCGAAAACCCAGGCGTTCGAAAAACCCGGTTTCATAGGTGAGGGTGAACACCCGTCGGATTCCCACGCTGCGGGCGTCTTCCACGCAGGCATTCACCAGCTTGCGACCCAGCCCGAGCTTCTGGTGGCTGTCCAGAACGGCCAGGGATCGAATTTCGGCCAGGTCCTCCCAGACGATGTGGAGGCTGCAGCATCCCACCACCTGTCCGGTCTCATCGTCTTCGGCCAGGAAGATGTCTCTGAGGTTGGTGTACAGCTCACTCAAAGACCGGGCCAGGAGCCGTTCCTGCTGAGCGAAATGGGCCAGGATCTTTTGGACGACCACCACGTCTTGGGTCTTGGCTTTGCGAATCATGGGCCTGCCTCTGCGGAATTCCTGCCCCGGGGCCTTTTAGCGCCGGTGTTGAAGGATGGTATGGACGGATCGGAGAAAGGAGTCGATTTGCTCCGGGGTGTTCATGTGCCCCGGAGAGACGCGAACGGTGCCCGAGGGAAACGTTCCCAGGGTTCGGTGCGCTTGGGGAGCGCAGTGCAGTCCCGAGCGAACGGCAATGTCGAAGGCCTTGTCCAGGAGAAACGCCACTTCGTCCGGGCTCATCCCTTCCACGGTGAAGGAGACCACGCCGGTACCCCGCACCGACGGTCTCAGGACCTCGACGCCGTTCAATTCCGAAAGGCCGTCCTCAATCTCGGCAGCCAGCTTCAGTTCGTGATTCAGGACGGTTTCGAGTCCTTCTTCGAGAAGGTACCGGATTCCGGCTCCCAGGCCGGCGATTCCCGGAAAGTTGAGGGTGCCGCTCTCGTAGCGGTCCGGACAGAATCCCGGTTGGCGGGGATCTTCCGAACGACTGCCCGTTCCTCCTTCCACGAGGGGAAGTACGTCCAGGTCCTCCCGGACATAGAGAACCCCGACACCGGCTGGGCCCAGGAGCCCTTTGTGGCCGGAACA
>Ga0208825_1002289_pt1 | contig 12915 bp, 10 predicted proteins | sample AD_UKC113_MetaG_FD_184450 | JGI IMG/M metagenome (GOLD analysis project Ga0208825, IMG submission 184450) | Active sludge microbial communities of municipal wastewater-treating anaerobic digesters from Hong Kong - AD_UKC113_MetaG (SPAdes)... | ecosystem: Engineered > Bioreactor > Anaerobic >...
TATAACTTTTTCACCTTTAAATCTTGTATGAATGGCTTTAGCGTCTTTAATTGCACACTGAATTGACCAAGAATTTAACAAATCAATGTTACTTAATGATTTAGTTAAATATCTAACTTCCTTTTCCTCGTCGCCTTCAATAAAAAGATTATAACTATACCTAACAATGGATGAATATTGCTTAATTATAGGCATCAAATCTTTAGATGATTTATATGGAAGTTTAATTGTTTTCATTATTTTGTTATATCAATTTTTCAACTAGTAAAAATAAACATTATTTTTAATAAAACCTTTTATTTATTTTTTTTTATATAATATTTAATGATAGATTTTATCTATATAGAATAATTCTTTTATGATATATATATTAAGGAAAATTATTTTTTTATAATTTTTATGTTAAATTATTATTGATTTAAAAAAATATGGCACTCTTAATAGAAAAAAAATTAAATATTTTAGGAGATATATCTATAAATCAGATATATGTAAGAGTAAAATACACAGTATTCACTAATGGATATGGAGTTAGTATAATTCCAAGCTGTTATATATCCAAAGATTCATATAAAAAAGACGAAAATAATACTATAAAAATAGAAGGAATCCCTGATCAACTGTATTATCCATATAATAGAGATAATGATGGTCTAGATGTTTTATATGTATGTAATCAGGCACTTAAAACTAATTTATCTACAGATAAAATAGGAAGAAGAGAAATAGGCGTAGATCCAAGTACTGGAGAACCTATATGGGAAAATTATATAATAGAAGAAAAATTTGCTCAAGATAGTTCAATAAATATTGTAGATATAATTTAAAAATATAAAATTATGAAGAATTTTTTAAAACAACTGAATTACATTTTTGAGGGTTATTATTGTTTAATTCTCAGAAAATTACGTAGATTAAATAAGCAAAATGCGTTGTTATATGATTTTAGATATATGACATGTCAAAAATGTGAAAAAAGAAATAAATTATTAGATACATGTAGTATATGTGGGTGTTGGCTTCCGGCCAAAACATCAGTTAATTATGAATTAGATGAAAATAGAAAAAGTATCAATGGATGTCCAGAGAAAAGATGGTGAAAATAGTCAGAAAAAAAATTTTTAATGAATTTATATGTTTATTAAAAATTAACAATAATTTAATATAAAAATCATAAAAAATAATTTTCCTTAATAAATATAAAGTAAAAATTTTATCCAAAATTGTTAATAAAATACCGATTGAAGGAAATGGCTATTAACTTCAATGATTGGAAAGAATTTTTTCTTGCATTAAAACTTGAAAATATTTAAATATCGAGTTTCATTAAATGTGTATTTATATAAATTTAATATTTTTCAACAAAATTCAAGTGATTTTAAATTATGTTTTATGATTAATTATTTAATTTTGTATTTTAGTGAATAAATAAAATAAATTGTTTATTCTATGTCAGATAAATGTGGTATACACAACGAGAATATTAGTGGTGCATTTCCAGTAGAACCTAATAAAACTAAATATGGATTACAAATTAAAGAGATTAAAAATAATCTTTTTAGTTATACTCAAATGGCTTCTGCTGTTCAAGTATATAAATCTTTAAATAAAATTGTTAACAAAACATTAGGTGTAGAAGCTCGTTGGTTTCGTGCTGTTCCGCAACAAAGAAGTAAAGATGTAATATTTCAAGAATATACTTTATACAACGTAGAAGAAAATCCTTATTGTATTAATGTTATTATACCACAAGGAAATTTTCCAGATTCAAAATACAATTATGATTTAATGGGATTGGAATATGAAGTGCCATTAGAAATTCAAATTGATAAAGAATATTGGGAAGATATAGTTGGAAAAGGAACCGCGCCACAGAAAAAAGATATTGTATATTTAGTTATTCCAAATAAATTATATCAAGTTGAAACTTCATTTTTATCAAGAGGATTTATGGAACAACCCACTACATATAAATTAAATCTTCGTAAATACATGCCAGAATCTGCACGTAGAGAGCCTATTAATTTGCAAGAAACTATTGATAAGTATACGGTATCTGAACAAGAAGTATTTGGTGCGGCTATTCAAGAAAATGTAGAGAATTTAACTAACGATAAACAAATGTCGGCATTTAATTCTACATCTAGAGATTCTTATAAATATCTTGATAAAAAATTAAAATTAGTAAATACGCCATTAAATATATGGGGTGTACAAGTTACCGATGCATATTATGATATGTATACATCTGATTTTTATACAGCGGTTCAATATACACAAGGTGATTTAATAAAATCAACAGAAGACAGAGCAATAACAACATGGATTCAATCTAGATCATCATCCGCCGCTTTATTAGATGTAGTTTCTATTACTGCAGTTACTACATTAGTTGATTGTAATTATATTATAAAAATTAAAACGGGTAATAGAACTTTTAGCATGGGAGATACATTAGTAATATCTAGACCTGGATCTCTTAACTTTTATGCTAAAATAACTAATACCGAATTGGCCGGAAATGGAACCTATGGTTGTTATATAGATGATGCCGTAATAACACATTTAAATTCTATAAAATCCGATTGGACTTCTGTTAAAAATTATAAATGTGAAATTAGAAATCCAATAACAATAATAGAAGGATATAATTCAAATAACAATGGATTAAAAGTTGAATTATATGCTAATCAATATATTAAAACACAATATGGAACACAAACTTATATATCAATATTACCAGAAAGATTATATGAGAATCAATGGTATCACGTTGTTGTAAATATTGGAAACACATGGGGTCAATATAATGTCGCTATTTGGAAAATAGGAGAAAGCAATGAAACAAAATTGACTAAAATGTTTTATGATACAATGAATTTCATTCCCGAAGATGTTACCGTAGAATATTATAATTTAAATAAGTCTTTAAGTTTTACTACAAATATAAGAGTTTTTAAGTGTACTATAGAAGAAGAAAAACAAAGTAATAATGCTTTACAATATTTAATAGGTGATTCTGCTCAAGCTTTAATATTAGATAATTGTGATCCTTTATTTAAAGGACAATATATAGCAAAAACTAGATAAAAATATATACATTATAAGTGTAATCTTTTAAAAATTAATTATATGAAAAGATCAGAAGAACGTTCTGTGTTAGAGAACTTAATCAACAATAGCGCGGAAAATTTAACTTCATCGGTTGCTGTTCCTGGTAATAATGCACCAGAATTAGTAAATCCATCTGCATTTGAAATAGATTTTGATGAACTAAAAAGTACATGTGACGCCGAAGCAAAATCAATGGTAGAAAATGCAGTAAGTTTTGTATTATCAAAAGAAGTCATTGATAACAATGAATATGTAAAAGCTAAAATAGGCAATGATATATTCTCTTTGTCTGGAATGCTTTATCAACTACGTTGTAATGAAAGAATGCAAAGAGCTTTAATGGAAGAAATAGCCCGTGGTGCTATGCACCCTCGTATGTTTGAAGTATTTGGACAATTATCTAAAACAATAGGTGAATTAAATAAACAATTAATACAAACCGTAGAGGCCATTAAAATGTCTACTAAAGATATTAAATTAGATATAAAAGAAAAACAAACAGAATTGTTAGGACCTCAAACATCGTCCAATGGAATGTTAACTACAAGTAATGGAAATATTATAACAATGGGAACCAAGGAAATGATTAAAAAAATAAAACAAGAAAAAAGAGAAGTGACAGAAGATCAAATAACAGACATTGAAGAAGTAAAATAACATGGCTCAATCTACGGTATGGTCAACGGCATTAATAAATGAAACCTTAGATAAACTAAGGATGGGAATGCCGTGTGATATGTCTTGTTTCCATGAAAGAGATTATGAATTAAAAGCCGCCAACATATTATTTAATTATACTAAAGAAGAACAAGAGGAATTTATAAAATGTTCTCAGGATATAGTTTATTTTGTTAGTAAATATTGTAGATTTTTAAATGATAAAGGAAGAACTACGGTGACTCTTCGTAAATATCAAAAAGATATTTTAAATACAGTAGGAGAAGAAGAATGGAATGATATTATAGAAGATTTTGTACCAAAAAATAGAAATGTAATTATAATGGCCAGTCGTCAAGTTGGTAAAACGGTCACTATATCGGCATTCTTTGCTTGGTATCTTTGTTTTCATCACGATAGAAATGCTGCAATATTAGCTAATAAACAAATAACTGCCACGGAAATAGTATCAAAAGTTGTTGATATATTTAAAGGATTGCCGTTCTTTTTAAAGCCTGGTATTTTAAGTATAGGTGCTTTAGGAATGCGATTAGATAATGGTTGTCAATTATTATCTCAAGCAACTACTAAAACGGCTCAAATCGGTTTTACTATTCATATTCTTTATGCCGATGAGTTTGCACATATTCAACCAAATATACAAAATGATTTTTGGCGATCTGTTTATCCAACTTTAGCATCATCTAACATATCACAATGTATAATAACTTCAACACCTGCAGGGCAGAGTAATTTATTTTTTGAATTATGGGATGGTGCAATTAAAAAAAATAATTCTTTTAAACCAATAAGAGTAGATTATTGGGAAGTTCCTGGTCATGATGATAAGTGGGCCACAAAAATGAAAAGAGATTTTGGTGAAGAAAGATTTGCACAAGAATTTGAATTACAATTTAATGTATCTTCTCGTCTTTTATTAGGGGCTAAAGAAATGGCTTTCGTCAAAAGGATAGAAAAAGAATATATTTTTCAACATTTAGATAATGCAAAAATATCAGAAGAACTTTATAGAAATTTAAAGTGGCATCCTAAATTTGATCCTAATGAAAAATGGGATCCTGAAAAAGATAAATTTATAATTTCTGTAGATACCGGAGAAGGAAAGGATGAAGAAGAAAAGAAAGATAACGATTATAATGTATTAAGTATTTATAAATTAGAATTAAAAAGTCCTGCGTCTTTAAAGAAATTAAGAAAAGATCAATACCAAATTAAAAATATGTTTAAACTAACTCAAGTTGGTTTATATAGAGATAACATTAGAGATGAAGAAATATCGGCTAAAGTATGTAAATCTCTTATATATGACGTATTTGGAGCAGAATCATGTACATTAGTTTTAGAAATGAATTTTAATGGCAAAAACTTTTTATCTCAGATAACATCTCATGATGATTATTTTGACGGAATAGTAATGCACACATATCATACAAAACCTATACCGGGAGAAAAATTACCACCAAAGAAACCAGGTTTTAAAACAACATCCGATAAAGATTATTATTGTAAATTAGCTAAAAGATTAATAGCAGAAAAGACATTAGTACCTAATGATGTAATTACAATAAAGGAATTTGGATCATTTGGTAAAAATGAAAAAGGAAAATATAAAGGTATAGCAATGCACGATGATACGGTTATGGCTACTATTAATATTTCTAGATTATATGAAGAAGAATCATACTGGGCTATGTTAGAAGATTATATAGAATTATTACCAGATTCTAAATCAAAAAGAATAATAACAGAATATTTAAATTCATATGTAGATGAACAATTTGATACAACCGATAATATGTTTAAAGCTTTATATGCAGCAACAGATGATGATGAGAATATTAATACAAATTTAAATAACTTATTGGCAAACAATAATATAAATAGACGATATATATATAAATCTAGTAGTTCAATTAGTATCAAGAAAAGTTAATTTTTATATTTTGAATAATTGATATATAAATAAAATATACTTAAGAAAATAAAATTAAGAATTAAAATATGGCAACAATTGCTTTAGACCTTAGTCAATTTAAATCTGCTGGTGTATATACAATAGAAATAGATCAATCACAACGTATATCTGTTACAACACAATCTTTACGTTTAGTAGTTGGTTGGTCACCTGTTGGTGTTCAAAATGCTCCTGTATTTATTAGATCAACTAAAGAGCGTCAAAAATTTTATGGTGATTATGACAAGAAATCTGAAAGAAAGGGTTCATTTTTTCATCGTTCAATAGATACATGTTTGTTATCTTCGCCTGTGTTTGCAATTAGTTTATTAAATGTTAACCAAAGCCCAGATGTAAGTAATACAGATAAAGTAAATTATACAGCTTTTTCTGTTGATTGTGCTAGTTCTAATACGCCAAATTTTGCAGCTAATGAAACAATAAATAAAAGTTTATATTCAAATTTCTTTAATAAAGAAAGATTCTGGAAAGCAGATCCTGAATATCTACAAGGTGTTATTATGAATGCATATAGTGCTACAGAAGAACAAAGTGCTCCAATATTACAATTAGTAAATTTAGGAACATCTACTGTATCATTTATTATTCGTAAAGCAATTGGTTTAAATGGTTATAATGTATATGCAAAAGATTGGTATGGAAGTGAATCTAATATTCCTTATCAATGGATTCGTCCTTATGATTTAATTAAAGACTTTTTTATACAAGTTATAGCTATTAAAGGAGATTGGACTAATTATGAAGCTCTTTCTGCAGATCCTACATTCTCTCAATATTTTAATGCACAAGGTTTAATTCCTACACAGTTGAATGCATTTATTAACGCTCCTCAAATTAATTTAATAGGATCATGGACTGGAACAATTATTCCTGATTTTAAAGATAAAACGGGAGCAAACCAGTATATCGAAGATATTATTAATAGTTCAACTCCTCTTACGGGTGTATTAATTAATGTTAATAATCAAGCATTAGATAATCTTATTTATGATGCTTCACAAGGACAGTGGGAACTTGGTGATGGTTCATCGACAAGTCAGGCTCCATATCTTTTAGATTTAGTTGGTCATAATTATGCTAATTCTAATGGAGTTCATGCATCATTTTTAAGTTATGATATTAGTGTTGGTGATGCGTCGGTTCATACTACAATACCATTCACACAAAATCCATCGATTAACTGGGATGGAAGAACAATATTAATTGATTCTTCATATGCATCATCTATTACTGTAGGTTCATTAGTTAAATCTTCAACAACAATTCAACCAAGTGTTACATATGTTACTAATAAAATATATGTAGGTGCTAACAAATATCAAATTTCATTAGCAGAACCTCTTTATAATTGGACAGATGGTTCAACTAATAGTATATTAGTTCAAAAAACTATTGATGAACTTGCAACATGTTATAAATTTGCTAAAATGGATGGTTTAGTAATTACTAACAATCATGCCCCGGGTTATGATGAAAATGGTGCTCCAAATGCCGAAGCAGGTGTAAAAAAAATTTATTCTATGTTATATGACCCAGGAATTTTCCGTGGTTTGACTAATCCCGATATGATTTCATATCGTTACATTGTAGATACAATGGCTTATGGATTACAACCATTAATGGGTGGTAAATCATACGTTTCAAAATTAGCCAAAGATCGTGGTAAATGTACTGCTATATTAAATGCTCCAGCTATGACTCAATTTATAACTTCACAAGATCCTTATTTCTGTGATACTTATATTCCTGGTGTAGATCCAAAACCTGTATTTAATACGGCTTATATCCAACAAGGAGGAAATCCTGATATGGCTAGAACATTCAGATTCTCATTCCCTGATGAAGATAATGGATCTAAATATTGTGGTGTATTTGGTCCATTCTTAAGATATAATGATAACGGCGCAACTATCTTAGTTCCTCCTGCGGCTGATGTATCTAATACTTATGTACGTAAATTCTTGGGTGGAAATCCATATGCAATTTGTGCTAATAAAAATGGTATTATTTCTAACCCAGCTGTTTTAGGTGTAGAATATATGATAGATAAAACTGATAGAGATTATTTAGAACCAATGGGTTATAACTCTATCATAGAAAGACCTTCAACTGGTGAAGTTATGATTTATGCTAACGCTACTTCATATCAAACTATTAAGAGTGATTACAATTACTTACATGTAAGAGAATTACTTAATACAATAGAAATTCAGATAGAAGAAATATTGAAAAATTATGTATTTGCATATAATAATGCAGTAACAAGATTAAACATAGTTAATACAATAACTCCAGTACTTCAATCAATACAAGATGCCGGCGCATTATACAAATATGAAGTTATAATGGACGAAAGTAATAATACTCCTGCAGTAATTGATGATGCAACAGCTATTATTGATATTGGTGTATGGATTACTAAAGGTATGCAAAAAATTGTCAACCGTATTACAGTTAATTCTTTATCGGGAGTTAGTTCGGGTGGATTTACAGCAGCATAATTTATAAAATAAAGAAAAATAAAATTTAAACTATATGGCTGAAAATAATATGACAAGTAAGGGAACATTTGCTCTAAGTCACTTTAGAAATTCACGTGCGGCAAAAGAACAATTTGAACCAGTATATTTGAATTTATTTACTGTTGAAATTGCTCTTCCTGTTGGAATTGGAGCTACTGATGAACAAAAGAATTTGTTATTAGAAAATGTTACTCAAATTAATGGATTACAATCTCATTCATTTCCAACAAGTCTTGTGACTCAGAATTATAAATGGGCTCAAAGACGTTATGCTGGTGGAAAACCAGAAAGGACTACTATGGATATTCAAATTGATTTTGAAGTTAACTTAGATAGAACCAATAGTCCATATGTTCTAAAAACATTACGTCAATGGTCAGATCTTGTTTATGATCCACTTACAGGTAGAACTGGTTTAAAACGTGATTATACGGCAGATTGGGCATTAATTACAGCTTATGATAGAGCAGGAAATCCATTCTGGCAATGGAAACTATATCAAGTATTTCCAATGAGTGCCATTCAAGTTCCTACATGGAATTATACATCAAATGATATATGGAAAATATCAAATTGGACTTTAGCTTGTGATTATTGGGATGAAAGTATTATATAACAACAATTTACGAATAAAATATAAAAGGGGAGCAATAATTGTTCTCCTTTATTTTTATGAAACTATACATAAAACTTTTTGACATTTTTTTCATATTATAAAATATATAGTATAAAAATAAAATACAAAATTCAATAAATTTCAATAATTAATCATAAAAAACATAATTTAAAACCATGCTTTTATGACTTGAATTTTTTGTTGAAAAACATTAAATTTATATAAATACTTATTTATTAAACTTGATAACTATTTACTCCCATTGGTGTTTTACCAACAGCGTTGGATAAAATCCTTTCTTGTTTTTCTTTATCCTATATTCATATCCTCTTCTTGCAATCTCTATTGAAGCGTTTACTGCATCCGTGTAGTTATACTGTAAATTTCCAATAAAACTTGAATAAGCAGGATTTATTTACAGAATATAATTTAATTCCTTCTATGTTTAATCTTTTGGTTAAGTTATTGATAAACAATTCTCTTTTCCAGAGATTTTTGTTTTTTTCTATTTGATATTTTTATTTTTGAACAACCTTTAAAATGTAGGTCTTCAACAAAAACTGATTTACAACTAAATTGTTTTGCTAGATTTGCGATCGATTTACTTATTTCATAGGTTTCAAACTTTAATTTGTTTTGAAAATATTTCATTCTACTTGAGTTTGAACTTAGTTTTTCATTTAAAATTTTATTAAAAATTTTCTTTAAACTAAATTCTTGAGCATGAATAACGTTTCCATTATCTAAAATTGAAACACCTATTGCACCTTGGTTTAAATCTATTCCTAAATATCTATTTTCATTTAAATTTCTAACTATCTCGTTATTTTGTTATATCAATTTTTCAACTAGTAAAAATAAACATTATTTTTAATAAAACTTTTTATTTATTTTTTTATATAATATTTAATAATAGATTTTACCTATATAGAATAATTCTTTTACGATATATATATATTAAGAAATATTATTTTTTTATAATTTTTATGTTAAATTATTGTTAATTTTTAATATTAAATATGATGAGTCAAAATTATTCTGAAGAAGAAAAAGCTAAAAAATTTGTAGAAGAAGAGGAAGGAGTTGAAAAAGAAATTAAAGTAAATAAACCAATTACCGAAGCTCCTGTGTTTAAATCACCCTACAGTAAACCAGATGAAATAATATCTCTTGGTAATAGAATAGGTTATCAAAAAATACCTATTGAAGATCTTCCAACACGCGGAATGTTTTACCCAGAAGGAACAGAAATATTTATTCGTGCTGCTAATGCTGGAGAAATAAGACACTGGTCAACGATAAATGAAACTAATATATCGGCAGTTGATGATATGTTAAATTATATCTTAGAGAGATGTGTTACTATTAAATTTGGACAAAATAAACATTCATCTTGGAAAGATATAAAAGAAGTAGATAGATTTTATCTTATTTTAGCCGTAAGAGAATATACATTCATTAAAGGAGAAAATCAACTTCAAGTTAAAGTAGCCGAAGGAAAAAAGATAAATGTATCCAAAGAAATGATAGATTATATTTCTTTTAATGAAAGATTGTTAAAATATTATGATGAAAATAGTCGTTGTTTCTTATTAAAATTTAAATCAGGTAAAGTAATTCCATTCCATATTCCTTCGGTTGGTGTGGTTCAATGGATTAAACAATATGTACAGAGAAAACAACAATTACAACAAATGATAGATGAAGATTTTATAAGTTATGCTCCATTTATTATAGGTGATTGGCGAGGATTAAATGATTTATCATATGAAAAATATGCTATTGATTCTAACGATTGGAGTACTGGAGAAGTTTCTGCTATTACAAATATAAAAGATATGTTTGCCGAAACAGTAGATCCTCATATTAAGTATATTGATGAGGGAGGTGCGGAGCGTCGAGCTCCTCTCAACTTTCAAGGCGGGTTTAAATCTCTTTTCATTATTTCAGATCCACTTGGAGAATTGGTCTAAGATTGAATTCATATTTACTTTTAAATTACATATTCCGCCACCAATGTTAGATACACTAGAGTTTTGGAGAGTAGAAATGTTATTAAAAGATTATGAAGAATACTTAGAAGAAGAAAAGAAACAACATGAAGAACAAAGAAAAGAACAAGAAAAACAACAAAAGAATTATCAACAACCTAATATATCGGATGTATATAAAAATATCCCAAAATTTGATGGATGGAATAATTCAAATATGCCAAAAGTTAATATACCTAACATATCAATGCCAAATATTTAAAAGAAAAGAGGGGGCTTCGGTCCCTTCTTTTTATTTACATGAATATATAAAATAAAATATCAAAAGATAATTAATGGACAATTCCGTAACATTACTAAAGGGTATATTAACAACTCTTCTAAGAATAGAAAAGAAAATTGGTACTAGTACTGGTGGACCTACTACTGCTGCGGGTTCTACTACAAGTTCTACAGAATCAACTAAAGATACGGGTTATGCATTTAGTGGTATTTTTGGAAAAGGAGATATTAAAGGAACTTTAAATGATATAGCAAAAGGTCTAGATGGAATGGGAAAAACCATTAAAGAATTATCTATAGGTTTAAGTAAATTTAAAGATTCTGGTGGAGCTAAAGCTCTTACTGATTTTATAGAAAGATTAATGAAAGCGGCAAGTTCTGGAATAGGAATAAGCTTTAAATCCGTATCACAGGCATTAGAAACATTAGCCGCTTCAATAACTCCATTAGCATGGGGTGTTATGAAATTTGGTTTAATGCAAAAAATTGGGTTAGTTCATGCTACGGCCGTTGGTTTATCAGAATTATTGGGTGTATTGGCCGGTGTTGCCGTAGCTGCACCAATGATTAATTTAGTTTCTCCTGTTTTAAAGGGTTTAGGAATGGCTTTAGAAGGATTAGCTAGTGTTCTTAAATCTATAGGTATTGTTATGTTATCATTTGCAACTTCTATTCTTATATTAGTTGGTGCTGTTAAATTAGCTCAGATGTTATTTAATACATCAACAGCATGGGAAGCCATAGGAATGGTATTTACTATAATAGGAATGTTTGCTTTAACATTTAGTATGTTATCAGTTTTGTCGCCTGCAATAATATTAGGTAGCGATGCTATGGCTGCTATGGGTTTAGGATTAACATTAATAGGCGTTGGTTTAATATCATTCTTAGCAGCAACTTTGGTAATGACTAAAATAGGTGACTGGAAAGCTATATTTAATACTATAGCTGTAGTTGGTTTATTAGCAGTAGCATTTTCTTTATTAGGATTATTATCAGAGTTAATTATTTCTGGCGCGGATGCGGCCAAAGGAATGGGCGTAGCATTAATAATATTATCTGTTGGAGTATTAGCATTTGGCGCCGTAAGTGTATTATTAGACTTAATGGGGCTTTCAATGGATAGTATATGGAACTCAGTAAAAATGGTTGCTTTATTAGGATTAACATTTGCTGGATTAGGAGTATTTTCTCCTTTTATTATTGCAGGTAGTTTGGCAGCCATTGGAATGAGTATAAGCTTAGTTATATTATCTTTAGGTTTATTAGCATTTGTTTATTTATCCGATGAAATTAATAAAAAATTGGGAAAAGATGGTATAACAGGAATGCTTAAAATAGCAGGATTAATAACAGGAATATCACTAGTATTTTCTGCACTTGGTTTATTAATTACACCATTAACAATTGGATTTATTGCCGTAAGTTTATTAACATTGGGTTTAGTTGTACTTTCAGCTGGAATTAAAACCATAATGGATTTATCTAGTAGATTAGATATGAATCAAGTAAAAGAAACGATATCGGATTTAATTTCTTCTACAATGATTGGTGTCACAAAAGGCATATCTAAAGGATTATTAGGAGAAGATGGAGATTCTAAAGGATTTTGGGGAAAAGTCGGATCTATAGCTAAAAATACTGCAATACTTTTATTTGGCATTGGATTAGTAATGCATACCGCTATGGCCGTTTCTATGCTCGGTTTAGCATTAAGAGCATTCACACAAGCTGGCA
>Ga0208825_1002291_pt1 | contig 12887 bp, 9 predicted proteins | sample AD_UKC113_MetaG_FD_184450 | JGI IMG/M metagenome (GOLD analysis project Ga0208825, IMG submission 184450) | Active sludge microbial communities of municipal wastewater-treating anaerobic digesters from Hong Kong - AD_UKC113_MetaG (SPAdes)... | ecosystem: Engineered > Bioreactor > Anaerobic >...
TGGCCGCAGTCATTCCTCTTTTTATTTTAAGAGATTTCACGCCCGACAATGAATTACGATATCTAAGTATTGCTGATGAAGCTATCAGGAATGGCAATCTATTTACATTTACAAATCACGGCATCCCATATGCCGATAAACCTCCTCTATATTTATGGATAGTAATGGCCGGCAAACTATTGTTCGGCCATCACAGCATGTTTTTTCTTGCCTTATTTTCATATCTCCCAGCCTTAATAATTGTCTATGTAATGGTTAAATGGACAAAAAAATATGTCAATCAGCAGGCTGTAATTGCAGGAGAATTAATGCTTCTGACAAGTGTATATTTCATGGGCGCTGGAGTTGTGATAAGAATGGACATGCTTATGTGCATGTTTATAACTCTTTCTCTTTATGTTTTTTACCGTATGTATACGGGAGAGGGCAAAAAGTATGACGGATTACTGTTCCCTGTCCTGGTCTTTATGGCCATCTTTTCCAAAGGGCCAATTGGCATACTGGTACCACTTGTCTCAACAATCACTTTCCTTCTTCTCAGAAGGGACTATAAGGCAATTGGACGTTTCTGGGGAATAAAAACACTATCCGTCTTGCTTGTCCTTTGTTTGGTATGGTTTGGCATGGTTTGGGCAGAAGGGGGAAAAGAATATCTCAACAATCTTCTTTTCAATCAGACAGTCAATCGCGCTGTCAACTCCTTCCATCACAAAGAACCATTTTATTACTACTTCATATCAATAATATATTCTCTCTTTCCCTGGTCAATCCTGGTAATAACAATGATAATCACAGGCCTCTCCAAAAGAGCTAAGATCAACGAAGGGAATAGTTCAACCCTGGAAAAGTTTTTCATGGTCGTCGCCATTTCTACATTTGCTGTACTCTCCGTTATTAGCTCAAAACTGCAAATTTATCTCCTTCCTGCATTTCCTTTTTTCATATATCTTACTCTTCTCTGGCTGCAAAAATTTGGAACTACGGGGTTCGGACCTGCAAAGTTTGTTAAAATTTCTCTTGAAATACCGGTTCTATTTCTTATTCTGGCCACACCTGCCTATTTTATCTATATTCTGTCATCAAACAGACCTGAAATCTACACTGTAACACTTCCTGCTTCAATTTTGATTCCTGTAGCTCTTCTAATTATTTCCACAGCCGGAATTTTGTCCCTACGTATACTTCACAGCAGTAATATACAGATATACAAAGTTATCACAACTATGGGTACAGGAATACTGCTGTCAATTTTTGTTGCCTCATTTGCCATGCCTCAAATAAATCCCTTTATCGGTATGGAAGCTTTGTGTAAAGAAGCCAAAGAGATTGCAGAAAAAGAAGGAATTAATAACTTTGTATACTACAGACTTAAACAAGCTGATAATTTGGATGTCTTTCTGGGAACTCAACCTCAAGCTCTCTCTATAGAAGAGTTGAAAAACATTGTTGACAAGCGGATGTCAGAGGAGAAGGAAGATCCGTCCAGACAGATAGGAAGTCGTTCCATTCTCTTTGTCAAACAATCCCATATGTTAGAAAAAGATAAAGAGGCTGCAACACTTCTTGAAAAATATGAAAAGCATCCTGTTGGAAAATATTTCTATATTATTCTATAATAAATTATGAAGATTTTAATTACCGGATCGGCAGGTTTTATAGGACATTATGCAGCAATGCACTATGCTCTCCAAGGAACCGAAGTGGTTGGTCTGGACAATCTCAATGATTATTACGACGTTAACCTTAAATCCCACAGAGGTTTTATCAGTGGCTTTAACTTCCAGGAGACAGAACCAGGTCAAATAGTCAAGAGCATAAAATACGATAATTATCGCTTTATCAGAGGAGACTTAACCGACAAAAATCTTGTCGATAATCTTTTTGATAATGAAAAATTTGATATAGTTTGCAATCTTGCAGCACAGGCAGGCGTAAGATATTCCATAGAAAACCCTTACTCCTATATCAATTCCAACATTATTGGATTTATGAATATATTAGAAGCCTGCAGACACAATACTGTCAAACATCTTGTATACGCCAGCTCGAGCAGTGTTTATGGAATGAACAGCAAAGTTCCATTCAGTGAAGACGACAAATGCGATTCTCCTGCAAGCCTCTATGCTGCAACTAAAAAAGCTGATGAACTGATGGCACATGCATACAGCTCACTTTACAAAATTCCTTCCACCGGTCTTCGATTTTTCACTGTCTACGGACCTCTTGGAAGGCCTGACATGGCTCCTGACATCTTCATTAAAGCTATAATTGAGGGTAGACCCATCAGACTGTTCAATCACGGGAACATGTTCCGGGATTTCACATATATCGACGATATAATTCAAGGTCTCTCTACTGTCATAGACTCCCCTTCGCCTTCAGGAACTATCCCTTACAAACTGTTTAACATAGGCAACAGCACTCCTGTCCCACTCTTGGAATTTATAAAAACCATTGAAGAGGTTACCGGTAAAAAGGCAATTATTCAAATGGAAGAGATGCAGCCGGGAGATGTAATCATGACATATGCTGATACTACAAAGCTACAAAAAGAATTTGGCTATAAACCTCAAACTCCTGTTCGCAAAGGCATTGAAGCTCTCTACAAAAGCATGTTGAATCTTTAGATATCTTGCTATGAAACAACTATTTCGCACACTGATTATTTCCATAATCACCATTGCTCTATCGTGCAATATTATTGTAGCAAACAATAGAGGCTTTCAGAAAGTTGCTAACTATGTAAACCCTTTTATTGGCACGGGCGGTCATGGTCACACATTTCCTGGAGCCACTTATCCATTCGGAATGATGCAACTCAGCCCTGACACGAGGTTTTCCGGATGGGATGGATGCTCTGGATATCATTACTCTGATTCAACTATATACGGATTCAGCCATACTCATCTCAACGGCACAGGTTGTGAAGATTACTGTGATATTCTGCTAATGCCTGTAGTAGGATATACAAATGATATAATTGACCGGGAGCTATACAAATCACCTTTTTCCCACAAAAACGAATCTGCTTCTCCAGGATACTACAGAGTACTGCTCAACAATGGGAATATCCTTGCTGAGCTTACAACAGGCAAAAGAGCCGGAATGCACAGATATACCTATTGTAAATCCATACCCGGAAATCTTCAACTAATTTTAGATCTCACCCACAGAGACCTTTTGCTCGATTCCCGCATTGAAATTATAGACAGTAATACGATTCAGGGCTACCGACGCTCTTCTTCATGGGCAAAAGATCAGATAGTATATTTTTACATGAAGTTCTCCGAGCCAATAATCTCAAAAAAAGCAGACGACAAAAAAGCTCTTCTTACATTTTCTCCCAACAAGTCGGGAGAAATTTTAATCAAAGTTGGAATATCCTCCGTATCATGTGATAATGCGCGCCTTAACCTTGCATCAGAAATAAAAAAATGGGACTTCGACCAAATCAGAAAAAGCACTTTTGATGCGTGGGAAAAGTATCTGAGCAAAATAACAGTTGTACCCTATGAAGGACAAAACTGTTACGACAATCTGATTACCTTTTATACAGCACTTTATCATACAGCCATATCTCCTAACCTATACTCCGATGTTAATGGTGAGTACAGAGGAATGGATAGAAAAATCCATATTGCTAAAGATTATGATCAATATACTGTATTTTCCCTTTGGGACACATATAGAGCATTGCACCCGCTTTTTACAATTATTGAAAAAGAAAGAAACAACCACTTTATTAAGTCCTTTCTTTCTATTTATGAACAGGCAGGCAAACTTCCAATCTGGGAACTTAGCGGTAATGAAACCAATTGCATGATAGGATATCACTCAGTGTCAGTCATTAACGATGCATATTCCAAAGGTTTCAACGGATTCGACAGTCAAAAGGCACTCCAAGCAATGGTAAACAGTTCGAAAGTTAAGGAATTCGCAATAGATCTTATACCTAAATATGGATATGTTCCTGCAGAATTAGAACATGAATCTGTTTCCAAAACTCTTGAATACGCCTATGACGACTGGAACATAGCCATGATGGCAAAGCAATTGAACAATGAGGAAATTTACAGAGAATATATCACGAGAGCACAGTTCTACAAAAACATCTTCGACAGCACTACCTGTTTTATGAAACCTAAAATTCGCGGAAGATGGCTTACACCTTTCGATCCGTCAGAAATCAATGTCCATTATACTGAGGCAAATTCATGGCAATACAGTTTCTATGTACCACATGACATTGAAACATTTATAAAACTATCCGGAGGAGATGCTGCCTTTGTCAAACGCCTCGATGCACTCTTTGATGCTCCGTCAGAAATGAAAGGCTGGACGTCTGCAGATGTAACGGGCTTAATCGGAATGTACGCTCATGGCAACGAGCCGAGTCATCACATTGCATATTTATACAACTATGCCGGTCAACCTTCCTCTACTCAAAAAATAGTAAGAAACATAATGAGTAATCTATATAAACCGGCACCTGACGGGCTTTGCGGCAATGAAGACTGCGGACAAATGTCTGCCTGGTATGTTTTAAGCTCTATGGGGTTTTATCCCGTTTGTCCTGGAGATAAGAGCTATGCCATAGGTTCTCCCTTATTCAAAAAAATCATAATTCATACCGGCAATGGCAATCACTTTATTATAAGTGCACCCTCTAACAGCGATGAAAACATTTATGTTAGATCTGCGGCTTTAAATACCTCCCCTCAGAATAAATTGAGATCATATATCAAACATGAAGACATTATGTCAGGGAAAAAGCTTTTATTTGAAATGAGCCGCATGGCAAACCAGGAATTTGGCAGATCTCCCGAGAATAGACCTTCCTCAAGAATAGATGTAGAATCTATCGTAACTAATCCGTGGTTTGAAACTCCCAGTCTCATTTTCAAAGATTCTGCGTTTGTTGATATTAAGGCACAAACAGGTTGTACTATTTACTTTAAAACAGATACTACCGAAGACTTCTGTCTATTTTACTCTCCTGTAAAAATTGATAACACAACTGCCATAAGCGCATATGCAGAAAACAGAGAGGGAAAAAGAAGCTTTATTGTTACCACTTTGCTCAACAAAGTCAATCCTGAATGGAAGATAAAAATCAATTCACGTTACAGCTCTCTTTACACCGCAGATGGAAACGAAGGCCTAATTGACGGATTACGAGGCGAAAAAAATTTCAGGCTGGGAGGATGGCAGGGCTATCAGAACACAGATTTTGAGGCCATTGTTGACCTTGGCAAACCAACCGATTTAATAAGCATCTCCGGAGGATTTCTCCAAGATGCACGCTCCTGGATTTGGATGCCAAGATATGTTGAATATTATATCTCACAAGACGGCATAAACTTCGTTTTGGCAGGAAGAGTAGACAATAGCTTAGATGAAAAAGAGATGAATCCTACAATAAAAGAGTTTTCAATTGAAACAGACGCAAAGAATATACAATATGTCAAAGTCTTTGCAAAGAACTACGGTACAATCCCGCAATGGCATCAGGGAGCAGGTGGCGATGCGTTTATATTTATAGATGAAATAACTGTAAAACAAGTAAAATAACTAAAAAATTACAAGTTGTTTCGGAAATTATAAGGATTTTACAGCTTGATAGTGAAATAAAATGTAGTTCCTCTGTCAACTTCAGATTCCACCCAAATCCTTCCTCCAAGCATTGAAACAAATTCTTTCACAATAGATAATCCCAACCCAGTACCCTCCACTGTTCGTGAGAAACTATTTTCAACCTGATAAAAACGTTCAAATATCTTATCCAGTTCACTCTCTTCAATTCCACAACCAGTATCCTTAACAAAGAAAATTATATGCTCAGGATCTCCGACAAAGCCATCTTCATAAAAGAAACCAAATTCCACATACCCGGCTTTAGTAAACTTTTGAGCATTACTGACAAGATTTATGAAAATCTGAGTAAGTTTGGCTTTATCGGTACACACCTCTATGTCAACTCCCTCTGAAGGAGCCACTTTGAGCACAATCTCCGAATTGAAACTACTGCTGAAAAATGAAAAAACGCTATTGATAACTTCCCCTAAATTGAATTTTTCCAGCCTTACATCAACTTGTCCTGCCTCCAATTTTGCAATATCCATCAAATCATTAACTGTATTAAGAAGTCGATATGTACTATTGTTGATAATAGAGAGATACTCCTTAAGACGCTCGTCCTTAACTTCATTCATCAAGATATCTGTAAATCCTATAATGCTAGTCATTGGAGTACGTATTTCATGGCTGACATTGGCAAGAAAGGCACTTTTGAGTTTATTGCTTTCCTCTGCACGTTCCTTGGCCAAACGTAAATCCTCTATCTTGGTCAATTTTTCATAAAATAGACCAATGTACGCTGCAAAAATCTCAAGAGTCATTAAGTCCTCTTCGTTGTATGCATCTCTGTCCTGATAATCCTGGACAGCCACAACTCCTGTAACCCTTTTATGAGATATATCAAAGAGAGGAGCTCCCATCCATATTTGAGTATCGGTCCCTAACAATCTCAATTCATATCTCTTGTTAATTTCATCAATATCCTCCTGTCTCACCAGATGCCCTTTTGCAGATGTCCTTACATAGTCTGTAAGTGTGTTATGAAGAGACATCAAATCCGTCCCTTCAAAATTGTCAAATTCATCAACAAAATAAGGAAAGGAGTACTTATCTTCAACTTCGTAATAAATTGCAATAAAAATATTTTCGGCTTTCATGACATTCTTAAGCTCGACATGTGATCTTCTAAGAAATTCATGAAGAGAAATATTTTCAAGAAAAATCCGCGAAATATTGAGCACTGCTAATTGTAATGAATTTCTTTTTCTATTTTCAGTAACATCTCTCATTACACCACCTATGCCGATCCTCCTATTACCAAAATTCAATGGAAATTTGATAATCTTATAAATTCTATCCCCCATTTTCTCCTCCTCAACCACCATGTCATTATTCTCAATTGCACTGAGGTCTGAAAAAGAACAAATTTGTGCAATTCTGGGTTCAAAAATTTCATGATCTGTCTTCCCTGTTATTTTGTCATCTCTCAATTTTACCAATTCCTGAAAGGCAGTGTTAAAAAAAGTATAACGGAAATTTTCATCCTTAATGAACATACAGTCTCTGTTGGCATTCATGAATTTTCTATTTCTCTCTTCACTGAGCATGAGGTCATCACGGATCTTCCAGTAATTCATTCTCCTTACCAGCAATATTCCCAATACAACAGTAGCAAAAGGATATAATGTCATCGTAGGAATCAAAATATTCTTCAATGTGGGTATAATCAGTTCTCGAGGAAGTGCAAGAGTACACAACAGCATAAAAACATGGGCTATGTAGCTCACAATTATTAAATGCAAAATGTATTTACCCTTGCGCCACTGTGGAAATATTTTTTTCCAAACCAGTCCTGTAGCAGCAGATGACACAATCACCAGAACACCCATCCACACTCCATGCCCCCCCTGAATAATTCTGAAAGCAGAAGTAATTATAACCGCAACAATAGTTGAGATGGGGCCAAAAAAGAGACCTGCATTGACCAAAAGTGCAGATCTCGTATCAAATACCAAACCAGGCATCATCTCCCACGGAGTCAACATCAAAATTATCCCGATGATCCCGATGCCGACACCAAGTAAAACTCTATAGCCTATCGTCTTAAAATGACCTGACCTTTCCCAAACCAAATCATAAAGGAGAGTGAAAGAGATCAAAATAGCCAGATTCTGAACGAGACCGAGTATAATCGAAAAATCCATTAAAATGCCTTTATATAATAAAAGTACAACAACAATCTATGAAAAACAAAAGCAATAATACCATTTTTTACTAAAAATAACGAATTAAACGGGTTTTTGTTATATTTGTTTTCAAAAAAATATTAAATGTTCATCGCAGTTGATTTTGACGGCACAATAGTTAAGCACAAATACCCCGAAATCGGCGAAGAAATACCCTTTGCCATACAGACACTCAAGATGATTCAGAGTGAACTCCGACATAATATTATTCTTTGGACAGTCAGGGAAGGAGAACTCCTTGAAGAAGCCGTAGAATACTGCAAATCGAGAGGTCTTGAATTTTATGCTGTCAATAGTATTCATCCGGATTGCACAAATGGTGATTCTCCAAGAAAGTTAATGGCAGACATGTACATTGATGACAGAAACTTTGGAGGAATGCCTGATTGGGGATTTATTTACAATGCGCTCAAATACAGACTTAATGAATGTTTCTCGCCGGAAATATTTCAACAAAATGAGGAGCAATTACCAAAAACAAAAAAACGAGGTCTCTTCAGACATAAATAAAAACAGTTTGACATGAAAGGTATAGTGCTGGCAGGAGGTTCCGGAACAAGGCTTTACCCCATTACAAAGGGTGTTTCCAAACAGTTGCTGCCAATATATGACAAACCGATGGTATATTACCCTATTTCGGTACTGATGCTTGCCGGAATAAGAGAAATATTAATTATTTCGACACCGGACGATCTTCCCGGTTTCCGAAGATTGCTCGGAGACGGTAGTGACTTTGGAATCAATTTTGAATATGCCGAACAACCTTCACCGGACGGACTTGCACAAGCCTTCATCATTGGTGAGAAATTTATTGGTCAGGATTCTGCCTGCCTTGTACTTGGCGATAATATCTTTTACGGCCAATTTTTTTCAAGAATGTTAAAAAATGCCGTCAAAAATGCGGAAGAGTGTTCAGAAGCCACCGTATTCGGTTACTGGGTCAGTGACCCGGAAAGATACGGCGTTGCTGAGTTCGATAAAACCGGTAAAGTACTCAGTATTGAAGAGAAACCCAAAAATCCCAAAAGCAATTATGCAGTAGTAGGCCTCTATTTCTATCCCAACAAAGTAGTTGAGGTTGCAAAAACCATAAAACCATCTGACAGAGGAGAACTGGAAATTACAACTGTCAATCAGGAATTCCTCAAGGAGAAGAAATTAAATGTTCAACTTCTTGGTCGCGGATTTGCATGGCTCGATACTGGCACACACGACTCGCTCTCAGACGCCTCTACATTCGTAGAAGTGATTGAGAAACGACAAGGCCTCAAAATTGCATGTCTTGAAGAGATAGCATACAAAAATGGCTGGATTAAAGAAAATAAACTACTTGAAATTGCCCGACCAATGATAAAAAACCAGTATGGACAATACCTGATTAATCTTACAAAAAAGAAAAAATGAATTTTATTAGAACAGCATTATCCAATGTATATATCATAGAACCAATTGTTCATGGAGACGAGAGAGGATATTTCATGGAGTCCTTTCTATTGGCAGAATTTGAAAGGGAGATTTCTAAAATATCTTTTGTTCAGGAAAACGAATCCTGCTCAAAATACGGAGTATTACGCGGCTTGCACTATCAGACAGAGCCATTTGCCCAGTCAAAGCTGATCAGAGTAGTTACCGGCAGGATAATGGATATAGCAGTTGACATTCGCAAAGGCTCTCCTACATTTGGCAAATATATGGCTGTAGAGCTCTCAGGAGGGAACAAACGGCAATTGTTTATTCCAAAAGGTTTTGCCCATGGATTTTCTGTCCTTGAAGATGACACAATTGTTCAATACAAGACCGATAACATCTATTCTCCCAAGCATGAAAGAGCAATTCTCTGGAACGACCCGTCACTTGGCATTGACTGGGGAATACCGGCCAAAGATATAGTACTAAGTGATAAGGATAAGAAACATCCTCTTCTGAAAGATGCATATCTTTTTGAATATAAAGACAAAAAACAATAATCGATGGCAGGAACTCTTGTTACAGGCGCTAACGGCCAACTTGGCAATGAATTACGGGCAATTGAAAACAAGTTGCCCGGTACTGTTTATTATACAGATATAGCAGAACTGGATATTTGTCAAAAAGAGACTTTGATCCAATTTGTTAAAAAGAACAATATAGATCTGATAATAAACTGTGCCGCATATACTGCAGTAGACAAGGCTGAAGATGAGCCCGACGCTGCATATCAATTAAATGCAGAAGCTCCTGGTTTCCTGGCAGAAGCTGCAAGAGAGAATAATGCACTCCTGCTGCATATCTCTACAGATTATGTCTTTGATGGTAAGGGGCCAAAACCCTATAAAGAGTCAGATAAAACTGCCCCTGTCTCCGTGTATGGTCAAACAAAATTTGCAGGAGAAAAGGCTATAGAAAATTCCGGATGCAGATATCTGATCCTTCGGACATCTTGGTTATATTCTATTTATGGCAACAACTTCGTAAAGACAATCGTTCGTCTCTCAAGAGAAAAACAGGAATTAAAAGTTGTATTTGATCAGACAGGCACTCCAACCTTTGCAGCAGATCTCGCCCTTGCAATTGCAGAAATATCCGCCCACAAAGATGAGGCATTTTATATTAAAAATGCTGAAAACCAAATCTATCACTTTTCAAATGAAGGAGTATGTTCCTGGTATGATTTTGCAGTAGAAATAATAAAATTTATCTCAAAAACACTTCCCATTCATCCAGTAAGAAGTGAAGAGTTTCCTTCAAAAGCAGCAAGACCAGCTTTTTCTGTGCTTGACAAAACTCTCATTAAGAAGGTTTATGACATCAATATTCCACATTGGAGAGATTCTCTTGAAAAATGTATGAAAATATTATTACAAACAAAACTATGAGACATATATTGATTACTGGAGGAGCCGGATTTATTGGTTCACACCTGGTTCGCCTAATGGTTAACAAATATCCTGAATACAAAATAGTAAACCTGGATAAACTGACTTATGCGGGTAATTTGTCAAATCTCAGGGATATTGAGAAAAAGGAGAATTACACCTTCATCAAGGGGGATATTTGCGATTTCGAATTAGTGAGAAGCATTTTTTCAGAGATGAATATTGATGGAGTGATGCATCTGGCAGCCGAATCACATGTGGACAGATCAATCAGAGACCCTTTTTCATTTGCTCAAACAAATGTAATGGGCACACTCTCTCTGCTCCAGGCAGCTAAACTTGCATGGGATAATAACTTTGAAAATAAGCTTTTTTACCACGTCTCAACGGACGAAGTTTATGGCTCTCTAAATGATAGCAAATCTTTGTTTAAAGAGACCAGCAGATATGAACCTCACTCACCTTACTCAGCCTCCAAGGCTGCTTCAGATCATTTCGTAAGAGCGTATCATGACACTTACGGACTTCCGACAATTATCTCAAACTGCTCCAATAACTACGGAAGCTACCAATTCCCTGAAAAACTCATTCCTCTTCTTATAAACAATATTCGGCACGATAAGCCTCTCCCTGTCTATGGCAAAGGTGAAAATATAAGAGACTGGCTGTATGTTGAAGATCATGCAGCTGCTATAGATCTTATTTTTCACAAAGGAAAGGTAGGAGAAACTTACAATATAGGAGGATTCAATGAGTGGAGAAATATCGATCTTGTAAAGCTGATTGTCAAGATAGTAGATAAAGAACTGGGAAGAGAGGAGGGAAGCAGTGAGAAACTTATAACCTATGTCACAGACAGAGCAGGACATGACTTACGATATGCCATCGATTCCACCAAACTTCAAGAAGAACTCGGTTGGAGTCCATCAGTGAATTTTGAAGATGGACTTACAAAGACTGTACGCTGGTATCTCAGCAATCAGGAATGGTTTGACAACGTTACCTCCGGTGAATACAGAAGATACTATGATGAGATGTACAGACAATCATAACTATTTTTAATTATCTTTGCCGCAGTTTATAGAAAAAATGATGAAAAATTTTGCATTGATTGGCGCAGCCGGATATGTAGCTCCTCGCCACATGAGGGCAATCAAGGAAACAGGAAACAACTTGATAGCAGCTTACGACATAAACGACAGCGTTGGAATAGTCGATTCTTATTTTCCAAAATGCGCATTCTTCAAACAGTATGAGCTTTTTGAAAGACATCTTTCCAAAAAGAGAGCAGTTTCAAACACTGGGAACATTGAAACAGACTATCCAAAAGGCAAATTGGATTATGTGTCAGTATGCACACCCAACTATCTGCATGACGCTCATATAAGATTTGGATTAAGAGAAGGAGCAGATGTTATCTGTGAGAAGCCTATTGTACTCAACCCATGGAATATTGATGCACTCGAATTTGCTGAAAAAGAAACAGGACACAAAATTTACAACATCCTTCAACTCAGACTGCACGATGCCATAATTGCACTTAAAAAAAGAGTTGATGATGGGCCAAAGGACAAAATATATGATGTTGACCTGACTTATATTACCTCAAGAGGCAACTGGTACTACACCAGTTGGAAAGGAGATGTTCGCAAGAGCGGCGGAGTAGCCACAAATATTGGTGTCCACTTTTATGACATGCTGGGATGGGTTTTTGGCGATGTCAAGAAAAATATTGTACATATATCTTCTCATGACCGCGTGGCAGGCTATCTTGAATTTGACAAAGCCAGAGTCAGATACTTTCTAAGCATAAACGTCAACACACTTCCCAGCGAGATAAGAGAGTCCGGCAAAAGAACATACAGATATTTAACCATGGAAGGAGAAGAAGTGGAATTTTCAGAAGGATTTACAGAACTTCATACTGCCTCTTACAGGCACATTCTCGAAGGCAAGGGATTTGGCCTTGAAGATGCCCGTAAATGTATCCAAATAGTGCATGACATCCGAAATGCAACACCAATTGGACTAAAAGGTGACTATCATCCATTCGCACGTCTCCAACAGACACCACACCCTTTTGGCTGGTAATGAAAAAGAAAAAATATAATAACTTGGAAACAGAAAAAAAATTCGCATTAATGGGTGTCGCAGGTTATATTGCCCCAAGACACCTGAAGGCAATTAAAAATTCCGGGAATACCCTGGT
>Ga0208825_1002294_pt1 | contig 12877 bp, 11 predicted proteins | sample AD_UKC113_MetaG_FD_184450 | JGI IMG/M metagenome (GOLD analysis project Ga0208825, IMG submission 184450) | Active sludge microbial communities of municipal wastewater-treating anaerobic digesters from Hong Kong - AD_UKC113_MetaG (SPAdes)... | ecosystem: Engineered > Bioreactor > Anaerobic >...
CCAACCCGCTGCGCGTGGGCCAGCAGGTGCAGCGCCAGTCCACCATAGAGTCCGTCAAGCACAAGGCCGGCCGCACGGGCGAGCTGCTGTTCGTGCTGGTGCGGCACCGCCTGTCCAACGCCAACGGCCTGTCGCTGACCGAGGAGCACGACATCGTCTATCGCTCTGCCGCGCACCGGGCCCCCACGCTCGGCACTGGCGTGTCCTCGCTGCCCCCCGAGGGGGCTCTCGCGGCTCGGGGCGGCCCGTCGCCGCTCAGTGGCGAGGCCGCGCCCGCGCCGCAAAAGCCGCCGCTGGCCGGCCAGGCTGCCTGGTCGCGCACCATCGTGCCCGATGACGTGCTGCTGTTTCGCTACTCGGCCCTGACCTTCAACGACCACCGCATCCACTACGACCGCAAGTACGTGACCGAGGTCGAGGGCTATCCCGGCCTGATCGTGCATGGCCCGCTGATCGCCACGCTGCTGCTGGACCTGCTGCGCCGCCAGCTGCCGCAGGCGCAGGTGGCGCGCTTTGAATTCCGCGCCGTGCGGCCGACCTTCGACCTGCACCCGTTCAGCGTGCACGGCAGGCCCAGCCCCGACGGCAAGACCGTGGAGCTGTGGGCCCAGGACCACGAGGGCTGGCTGACCATGCAGGGCCAGGCCACGCTGGCCTGATCACTCCTTTATCAATAGCTGTCGGCGCTTGATGGACGGACGACAGAGGCCAAAACCATAGAAAGACCACCATGATCCAACACACCGGCTCCGACAACCACCACGAGATCCGCGACGCCATCCGCGCGCTGTGCGCCGAGTTCCCCGACGAGTACTTCCGCAAGGTGGACGAGCAGCGCGCCTACCCGGCCGAGTTTGTTGACGCCCTCACCAAAGCCGGCTGGATGGCCGCGCTGATCCCGCATGAGTACGGCGGCAGCGGCCTGGGGCTGACCGAGGCCAGCGTGATCATGGAAGAGATCAACCGCGCCGGCGGCAACAGCGGCGCCTGCCACGGCCAAATGTACAACATGGGCACGCTGCTGCGCCATGGCAGCCAGGCGCAAAAAGAAAAGTACCTGCCGAAGATCGCCTCCGGCGAATGGCGCCTGCAATCCATGGGCGTGACCGAGCCCAGCACCGGCACCGACACCACCAAAATCAAGACCACGGCCGTGAAGAAGGACGGCCGCTACGTGGTCAACGGCCAGAAGGTCTGGATCAGCCGCATCCAGCACAGCGACTGGATGATTTTGCTGGCGCGCACCACGCCGCTGGCCGAGGTGACGAAGAAGAGCGAGGGCATGTCCATCTTCATGGTGGACCTGCGCGAAGCCGAGAAGAGCGGCATGACGGTGCGCCCCATCCTGAACATGGTGAACCACGAGACCAACGAGCTGTTCTTCGAGAACCTGGAGATCCCCGAGGAGAACCTGATCGGCCAGGAGGGCAAGGGCTTCAAGTACATCCTGGACGGCCTGAACGCCGAGCGCACGCTGATCGCAGCCGAGTGCATTGGCGACGGCTACTGGTTCCTGGATCGCGTGACCAACTATGTGCGCGACCGCCAGGTGTTCGGCCGCCCCATAGGCCAGAACCAGGGCGTGCAGTTCCCCATCGCCGACGCCTTCATCGAGGTCGAGGCCGCCAACCTGATGCGCTGGAAGGCCTGCGAGCTGTTCGACAAGCACGAACCCATGGGCGCCCAGGCCAACATGGCCAAGTACCTGGCGGCCAAGGCGTCGTGGGAGGCGGCCAATGCCTGCCTGCAGTTCCACGGCGGCTTCGGCTTTGCCTGCGAATACGACGTGGAACGCAAGTTCCGCGAGACACGGCTGTACCAGGTGGCGCCGATCTCGACCAACCTGATCTATTCCTACGTGGCCGAGCACCTGCTGGGGCTGCCGCGATCGTTCTGAATGAAGGCAAACCTCAAGCAGCCGGACGCAGAGGACGCAAAGGTTTCGCAAAAGACGCAAAAAATCATTTGCATGAGCGTATCGGCAACGCCATGCGTGTTTTCAATCCTTCATTCAATGCTTGAATTTTTTGCGTCCTTTGCGTTCTTTTTGCGTCCTCTGCGTCCGGCTGTTTTGATGAAACGGAGTCATCCATGCCCCGACCCCTCGACGGCATCACCGTCGTCTCTCTAGAACATGCCGTCGCCGCCCCTTTCTGCACGCGCCAGCTCGCCGACCTGGGCGCGCGCGTGATCAAGGTCGAGCGCCCCGGCAGCGGCGACTTTGCGCGCGGCTACGACCAGCGCGTGCGCGGCCAGTCGTCCCACTTCACCTGGATCAACCGCAGCAAGGAAAGCCTGGCGCTGGACGTCAAGCAGCCTCAGGCCAAGGCCGCGCTATTGCAGTTGTTGAAGACGGCCGACGTGCTGGTGCAGAACCTGGCGCCCGGAGCAAGCGCGCGCATGGGGCTGTCCTACGAGGCGCTGAAAGAACACAACCCGAAGCTGATCGTCTGCGACATCAGCGGCTACGGCGCCGACGGCCCGTACCGCGACAAGAAGGCCTATGACCTGCTGATCCAGAGCGAGGCGGGCTTTCTGTCCGTCACCGGCACGCCCGAGACGCCCAGCAAATCCGGCATCTCGGTGGCCGACATCGCCGCCGGCATGTACGCCTACACCAACATCCTCTCGGCCCTGCTGCTGCGCGGCAAGACGGGCCAGGGCAGCCAGATCGACGTGTCGATGCTCGAGGCCATGGGCGAGTGGATGGGCTATCCGCTGTACTACGCGTTTGAAGGCGCGCCGCCACCACCGCGCACCGGCGCATCGCACGCCAGCATCTACCCCTATGGGCCGTTCAAGGCCGGCAAGGATGTGGGAGAAATCGGCACCGTGATGCTGGGCCTGCAGAACGAGCGCGAATGGCAGGCCTTCTGCGACGGCGTGCTAGAGCAGCCCGAGGTGGCGGTGGATGAGCGCTTCTGCTCCAACGCCCTGCGCAACCAGCACCGCGCCGAGCTGGAAAAGCTGATCCTGGAGATCTTTGCATCCATGACCGCCGCCCAGGTGGTGGAGCGCCTGGACGCGGCGGCAATAGCCAACGCCCGCGTGAACGACATGGCGGGGCTGTGGGCGCACCCGCAGCTCAAGGCGCGCAATCGCTGGCGCCAGGTGGCCACGCCGGCCGGCGAGGTGCCGGCCCTGCTGCCGCCGGGCGTGAACAGCGCCTTTGATTACCGCATGGACGCGGTGCCCGCCGTGGGCCAGCACAACGCGGCCATCCTGGCGGAGCTGGGGTGGACGGCGGAGCAGATCGCTGGAATTTCTCCCTCCCCCTTTGGGGGAGGGTAGGGGTGGGGGCCAGCGACGCTCGCGCCCCGAGGCCAGCACGATGCTGGCGCACCAGCCCCCATCCCAGCCTCGGTGCTGGCGGCGAGACGCCGCCGCTCTTGAGGCTGTCCAGTTCCGCACTGGCGGAACTGGAGCCGCAGCCCTCAGCCCCAGTGGGGGAAGGAGTGAAAACCAATACCCCGGAGCCCCAAATGAAGCAAGAAACCCAAGCCACCATCCACCCCCTGGCCCAGTTCGCCGCCCAGCTCCAATGGAGCGATGTACCCGGGCCCGTGCAGCGCCGCACCGAAGACCTGTGGGTGGACTGGTTCGGCTCGGTGCTCGCCGGCTGCAAGGCGCGGCCTGTGGCCAGCATCACGCGCTTTGCGCTGTCGCAGGGGCCCGCACAAGGGCCGAGTGAAGTCATAGGCCACGGCGCCACCAGCTCGCCCATGATGGCGGCGCTGGCCAATGCCGCCGCGTCCCATGTGGCCGAGCAAGACGACGTGCACAACGGCTCGGTGTTCCACCCGGCGGCCGTGGTCTTTCCGCCGGCGCTGGCCGTGGCGCAGAGCATTGGCGCCAGCGGCGCCGAGCTGATGGCGGCCTGCGTGGCGGGTTACGAGGTGGGCATTCGCGTGGGCGAGTTCCTGGGCCGCAGCCATTACCGCATCTTCCACACCACGGCCACGGCCGGCACGCTGGCCGCCGCCGCCGCCGTGGGGCGTTTGCTGCACCTCACGCCGGCGCAGATGCAGCACGCCTTCGGCTCGGCCGGTACGCAGTCGGCGGGGCTGTGGGAATTTTTGCGCACCGCCGCCGACAGCAAGCAGCTGCACACGGCCCATGCCGCCAGCGCGGGCCTGATGGCGGCCTATCTGGCGCAAGACGGCTTCACCGGCGCGCAGGACATCTTCACCGGCCCCCAGGGCCTGGCGGCGGGCATGTCCACCGACGCCAACCCGGCCAAGCTCACCGACGGCCTTGGCACCCGCTGGGCCACGGCCGAGACGAGTTTCAAATGGCACGCCTCCTGCCGCCACACCCACCCCGCCGCCGACGCCCTCTTGCAGGTGATGCGCGCGCACGGCCTGGCGCCCACCGACATCGCCCAGGTCACCTGCCATGTGCACCAGGGCGCCATCGACGTGCTCGGCCCCGTGGTCTCGCCCGCCACCGTGCACCAGAGCAAATTCTCGATGGGCACGGTGCTGGCCCTGGCCGCGCGCTTTGGTCATGCAGGTTTGACCGAGTTCGACACCGACTACCTGGCACCGGACACCGTGGCCCTGCGCGAGAAGGTCAGCATGGTGCTCGACCCCGAGGTGGACGCCGCATACCCGCAGCGCTGGATCGGCAAGGTCACCGTCACTACCACCGATGGACGCGAGCTGCATGGCCGCGTCGATGAGCCCAAGGGCGACCCCGGCAACACCCTCTCGCGCGAAGAAATAGAAGCCAAGGCGCTGCGCCTGGCGGCCTATGGCGGCGCGGTAAGCACAGCCCAGGCCCAGCGCGCCGTCACCGCGCTGTGGCAGGTGGCGCAGTGGCCGCGCGTGGGCCATCTTCTCGCCGAAGGCGCATAGCGCCTTCACCATTTTTTTCGCGTTCGCAACACAGGAGTCAAACGCATGAAGTCATCCTCTCTCAACACCCGCCGCGGCATCGCCGGTGCCTGCGCTTTGCTGGCCTTGGGACTGACCGGCCCCGCCCAAGCCGCCTGGCCCGACAAGCCCATCACCCTGGTCGTGCCCTACAGCGCCGGCGGCCCCACCGACGTGGTGGCGCGCGTGCTGGCCATACCCATGGGCCAGTCGCTGGGGCAGACGGTGATCGTGGACAACACCGTCGGCGCGGGCGGCACCATTGCGCCCGCCCGCGTGGCCCGCGCCAAGCCAGACGGCTACACCATCCTGATCCACCACATGGGCATGGCCACCGCGCCCGCGCTGTACAAGAAGCTGCCCTACGACCCGCTCAAGGATTTCGAGTACATCGGCCAGGTGCTGGACGTGCCCATGACCTTGCTGTCGCGCAAGGACTTTTCGGCCAACACCTTCCCCGAGCTGCTGGACTACGTGAAGAAGAACCAGGACAAGGTGACCCTGGCCAACGCGGGCACCGGCGCCGTGTCGCAGCTGTGCGGCATGCTGTTCATGCACCAGGTCGGCGTCAAGCTGACCACCGTGCCCTACAAGGGCGCCGGCCCGGCCATGAACGACCTGATGGGCGGCCAGGTGGACCTGCTGTGCGACCAGACCACGCAAACCGCGCCGGTGATCGCCGACGGCAAGCGCGTCAAGGTGTTTGGCGTGACCACGCTGCAGCGCCTGTCGTCCATGCCGGGCATCCCCACGCTGGACGAGCAGGGCCTGAAGGGGTTCGATCTGAAGGTGTGGCACGGCATGTACGCGCCCAAGGGCACGCCCAAGGAAGTGATCGACAAGCTGAACCAGGCGCTGAACGTGGCGCTGAAAGACGCCAACGTCAAGAAGCGCATCACCGAGCTCAGCTCCGACCTGGTCTCGCCCGACAAGGCCACGCCCGAGAGCCTGCACACCTTGCTGCAAAGCGAGACGGCGCGCTGGGGCAAGCTCATCAAGGCGGCCGGGGTCACCGCGGATTGACCAGGACGGCATCCATGTCCCATCTGGTGCGCCAAGCCTGCTCTTTCCTGTTCGTCCCCGCCACGCATCCCGAGCGCCTGCCCAAGGCCCTGGCCAGCGGCGCCGACGTGGTGATCGCCGACTGGGAGGACGCCGTGGCGCCCGCTGACAAGGCGGCCGCCCGCGCCGCGCTGGCGCAGGCCGTGGCGCCGCTGGACGCGGCCCAGCGCGCGCGCCTGCTGGTGCGCATCAACGCCGAGGGCACGCCCTGGTTTGCCGATGACCTGCGTGCGCTGGCGGCGTTGGTGGCGCAGGGCTGTGCTGGCGCCGTCGTCCCCAAGGCCGAAAGCGCGGCCACGCTGCAGGCCGCGGCCCAGGCGGCCGGTGTGCAGGCCGCGTTGCTGCCGCTGGTCGAAAGCGTGGCCGGCCTGGACGCCGTCGACACGCTGGCCAGCGCGCCGCAGGTGGCGCGCCTGGCCTTTGGCCACCTGGACTTTCAGGTCGATGCCGGCATCGCCTGCGGTGACGACGAAGCCGAGCTGCTGCCGATGCGCATGGCCCTGGTGCTGGCCGCGCGCCGCGCCGGGCAAGCCGCGCCGATCGACGGCGTGACGGTGAACACGCGTGAACCCGGGCGCATGACGCACGACGCCGAGCGCGCCCACCGCATGGGCTTTGGCGGCAAGCTGTGCATCCACCCCGCGCAGGTGGCGCCGCTGCATGCCGTGTTCGACCCCGACGAAGCCGCCGTGGCGCAGGCGCTGCGCGTGCAGCAGGCCTTGCGCGAGACGGGCGGGGGCGTGTGCGTGCTTGACGGCCGCATGGTCGATGCGCCCGTGCTCAAGCGCGCCGAAGACACGCTGCGCCGCCATGCGTGGGCGCGGCAACGCGCCGGCGGGGGGAATTGAATACTATCAATAATATAGCTGCTTGCGCCTGATGGGTGGGCGCTGACGCCATGTTTTGTTCAAGAACGCGGCGGACTGCGGCGCTGCGTGTTCACGGCGCCGGCGTCTTGGGCGTGTAGTCGCAGCAGTCCGCCACCGCGCACTGCCAGCAGCGCGGCGTGCGCGCCACGCACACGTAGCGCCCGTGCAGGATCAGCCAATGGTGCGCGTGCGACAGGTAGGCGGCGGGCACGCGCGCGAGCAGCTTTTGCTCGACCGCCAGCGGCGTCTTGCCCGTCGCCAGGCCGGTGCGGTTGGCGACGCGAAAGATGTGCGTGTCCACGGCACAAGTCGGCTCGCCAAAGGCCACGTTCAGCACCACGTTGGCGGTCTTGCGGCCCACGCCGGGCAGTTGCTCCAGTTCTTCCCGCGTGCGCGGCACTTCGCCGCCGTGGCGCTCGACCAGGATGCGGCAGGTCTGCATCAAGTGCCGGGCCTTGCTGCGGTACAGGCCGATGGTCTTGATGTAGCCCTCCAGGCCCTCCATGCCCAGGTCAATGATCTTCTGGGGCGTGTTGGCGACGGGAAAGAGCCGCCGCGTGGCCTTGTTCACCCCCACGTCGGTCGCCTGCGCCGACAGCAGCACGGCGGTGAGCAGCTCGAACACGCTGGTGTACTCCAGCTCGCTGGCGGGCAGCGGGTTGGCGGCTTTCAGGGTGGCAAAGAAGCGGTCGATCTGTTGGGCGTTCATGCGCCGGATTTTGCAAGAATCGGGGCATGAACCGTCCGACCATCTGCCTGAACATGATCGTCAAGAACGAGGCGCACGTCATCGAGCGCTGCCTGGCCTCGGCGCGCCCGCTGATCGACGCCTGGTGCATCGTCGACACCGGCTCCAGCGATGGCACGCAGGGCACGATTCGCGCCCTGATGGCAGGTATTCCCGGCACCCTGCACGAGCGGCCGTGGAAAAACTTTGGCCACAATCGCACCGAGGCCTTGCAACTGGCCCACGCCCAGGGTTGCGACTACCTGCTTTTTATCGACGCCGATGAGTGGTTTGACGCCCCCGCCGACTTTGCTTGGCCGCGGCTTGCGGACGACGCGTATGAACTGCCCTGCCACTACGCCGGCATCGTCTACGCCCGCTGCGCGCTGGTGGCCACGCGCCTGGTTTGGCGCTGGGAGGGCGTGCTGCACGAATACTTGGCCAGCACACCGGCGCACCAATTGGCCGCACTGGTTCAGCCGCGAATCGTCGTGCACCACGACGGCGCCCGAGCGCACGATCCCGACACGTATCTGAAAGACATCGCCGTGCTGCAAGCTGCGTTGGCAGAGCAGCCGGACAACGCGCGCAACGTCTATTACCTGGCGCAGAGCCTGCGTGACGCAGGCCGTCTGGACGAAGCGCGCACGATGTACTTGCGCCGCGCCGCCATGGGGGGCTGGGACGAGGAAGCCTGGCACGCCCTGTACCAGGCCGCAAAGCTGCTCGACCGCCTGCAAGGCCCGCCCGCCGAAGTGCAGGCGGCCTACCTGGCCGCCTTCGAGGCGCGCCCCACCCGCGCCGAGCCGCTGGTGGAACTGGCGCGCCACCACCGCGAGCGCCAGCAGCACGCCCTGGCGGCCCTCGTCGCCCAGTGGGCCGTCGCCATGCCGCGCCCGGCCGATCGCCTGTTTGTCGAGCCCGCGGTGTATGACTGGCGCGCGCTCGACGAACTGGCCGTCAGCGGTTTCTACGCCCGCTCACCCGAGTTGAAGACCGCTGGCCACGCCGCCATGCGGCGCCTGATGGAGCGGATCGACGCCCTGCCGGACGAGGTGCGGGCAAGGGTGCGGGCCAATGCGGGGTTTTATGACCCGTGAGCCAGCCGCTGCCACTGTGCGCGCACAAAAAAGGGCGCCGCAGCGCCCTGGTGAATGTCTTGCCTTGAATCAGTTGATGATCGTTGGCAGCGCGGGGACGTTGCCATAGTAGCCAGTCCAGCTGAAAGTCCGAGCTGTCCCACCGCCGCCACCGCCGCCGTCGGTGTATGACACGGATACGTTGATTTTGTCGCCCGCCACAAAACTGACTGTCCCGGCGGCGGTGCAAGAGTTTGAACCAGCATTGATTGTGCAGGTGATCGACGTGGCCGTATTGTTGTTGCGCACGGTCACGGTCGCAGGAGAGCTGCCCGGGAGATTGCCTGATGCCGTTGCCGTGAAATTGCTCAGGACGCCTGCGACGCCGATCGTGTTCTGGTTGTTGGTGGATGAGTTGTTCGGAGCTGAAGTACCCTGCAAGCGGTAATATTGAGTCGTGCCTCGCGCTTGAGTGCTGGTCCCTCCGCCAGCAAGGCTGACCGAGAACCCGGCAGGCCCAGCAGGACCTTGTGCACCTGCAGGCCCAGCAGGACCTTGTGCGCCTGCAGGTCCAGCAGGACCTTGTGCACCTGCAGGCCCAGCAGGACCTTGTGCACCTGCAGGCCCAGCAGGCCCCGCAGGGCCTATCGCCCCGATCGGTCCGGCCGCACCAGTCGCTCCCGTTGCTCCGGCCGCACCAGTCGCTCCCGTTGCGCCCGTGGCTCCGGACGGCCCCGTTGCGCCTGTGGCTCCGGACGGCCCCGTTGCGCCTATGGCTCCGGTCGGGCCCGTTGCACCCGTGGCTCCGGTCGGCCCGGTCGCCCCATACGTCGACGGGCACGGCCCCAGTGCGCCGCCGGCGGCCATGCAGACTACGTTGGCGGTTTGCTGGGCGCTGCCCGGCACGCCGGGCATGGAAACCGGGCCATTCACGACCACGCCGCCGCCGGCGGGCGGGGTGATGGTCACGTCCGCCGCCAGGGCGGGCGTGGCGGCTGCAGCCAGGGTAATACCTGCTGCCGCGGCCAGGCCGTGGAGATAAAAACGCTGCTTCATGACGACTTCCTTCCTGTGGGGGTGTGTGTTTTTCGGGTACGGCGTTGGCGAGCGGCGAGCGCGCCCAGCGCGAGCGCCATGCCCATCAGCGTCCATTGCGATAGGGTGGGCACGGGAGCGATGCCGCCCGGCGGGGTGGGGGTGCCGAACCAACGGTTGACCGGGCCGGCGCCCTGATTGGTCTGGCCGGCTGCCAGCCACTGGCCGCTGGCGCTCATGCCGCGCACGGCCAGGTTGGCCAGGTTCTGCGTGCCTCCAGTGAGCAAATTGATGTCGGCGCTCACGCTGGCCGGCGTGGTGGATTCGATGCGCAACGGAGTGCCGGCAGCACCTGTCAGCGTCAGGGCCGACTGCACGGTCTGTACGCTGCCGGCGGTGAATTGCACCAGCTTGCCAGTGGTGCTGGTGATGCTGAACGCGTGGAAGCTGCTGTTGCCGCTGACGACCGAACTTGTGGCGCAGGCAGCGTTGTCGACAATGCTGACGGTACCGGTGCCCGCATTCAGCGCGCCGCCATTGCTCCAGTTGCCGGCCAGGTTGACGGAACCGCTGCCCAGCGCCAAGCTGCCCGCGGCGCCGATCTGCACATGCCGCACGTTGGTGAGCGAGCCGCCTTGCAGGTCAAAGGCGCCATCGACGATGACGTCGGTGCATCCGAGGTCCATCGAGCCGCCCCCGAGCCCGAAGCTGGCGCCCGCTGGCACCACGTAATCGGGCGTGTGCCACGGCGGTGGCGAGCAGCAGGCATACCCCTGCAATCGGCCAGCGCGGCAAGGCGCCGCGCCGCTTGGATCGATTCATGTTGACGGCCTCCCCTTTTAGGGACAATGATGTTGTCACTTGAGGAAATGTAACGGCTCTAGACTGAATTGGTCAATTTGTAAACCGTGCGAAATTTCACGGTTGCAATCGATCATTCGTTGCTGACGAGTCTTAAATTAGAACTTATTTTTACTTCATTGGGCGAATCACGCCCAATCTGCCTTGTAAAATTCAAACAAAACTAAATAATTGGGCAAGGGATGCGGGTGTCTCGAATTGACCACTCACTATCGGCTTGGCAGCGTTTCGGAGTGCCTGCGCCCCGTCGCGCGGCCAAGAAAAAAGCCCGCTTCGATGAGGAAGCGGGCTTTCGGGGAAAGGGTGGGGTGGCTGATGGGACTCGAACCCACGACGACCAGAATCACAATCTGGGACTCTACCAACTGAGCTACAGCCACCACGTCAAGCCCAAGATTATAGCCGCTCCCGTGCCGGCGATGGCCATGAAAAAGCCCCGCGGACGGGGCTTGGAAGGCTTGGGGGCAGGCCGCTCAGTCGCTGCTGCCGCCCAGTCCCAGCAGGGCCAGCAGGCCCTGGAAGACGTTGAACAGGTCCAGGTACAGGGCCAGGGTGGCGCTGATGTAGTTGGTCTCGCCGCCGTCGATGATGCGCTTCAAGTCATACAGCATGTACAGGCTGAACACGCCCACGCACAGGGTGCTGATCACCATCATGCCGGCGGTGGAGCCGACGAACACGTTGATGATGGCGCCGGCAATGATGATCAGGGCGCCGACGAACAGCCACTTGCCCATGCCCGACAGGTCGCGCTTGATGAAGGTGGACAGGCTGGCCATGACAAAGAACACGCCGGCCGTGCCGCCCATGGCGGTCATCACCAGCTCGCTGCCGTTCTTGAAGCCCAGCACCACGGCGATCATGCGCGAGAGCATCAGGCCCATGAAGAAGGTGAAGGCCAGCAGCACCGGCACGCCGGCGGCCGAGTTCTTGGTTTTCTCGATGGCAAACATGAAGCCGAAGGCGCCGCCCAGAAAGACGACGAGCCCCAGGCCGCCGCCCAAGCCCAGCGTGATGCCGGTGGCCACGCCCATCCACGCGCCCAGCACGGTGGGGATGAGGCTGAGGGCCAGCAGCCAGTAGGTGTTGCGCAGGACCTTGTTGCGCTGCGCTTGCAATGCGCCCGTGTCGGGGGCGCTGCCGTATTGGGTAAATGCGGGTAGACGGTCGTTCATCGGTCAAATCTCCTTGGATCGGGCCTGAGGCTGCCACCGCGGCGGCCATTGAGCTTCATTGTACGTAGAGTCTTGCGGATCGCAGAAATTCCCTTGCGTTTGCACGATATGCAAATGGGGGCGCTCGAATCCGCGGGTTTTCCCGGAGGTTATTCGGAAATTTGTATACAATCCATGGGAAAAGCCGCATGGGCTGCGCGGCCGATGGGGCAAATGCAGCCGGTTTCCTGGATCAAGCATGAAAACGAAATTTGTACTCGAAGCGGCCGACGTCAAGATGATTGCCGCGGCGGCCGAGGCCGAGGCGCACAAGAACGCCTGGCCGGTGACGATCGCCATCGTGGATGACGGCGGTGCGCTGCTGCACCTGCAGCGCCTGGACGGCGCCGCGCCGATGAGCGCGCACGTGGCGCCGGCCAAGGCGCGCAGCTCGGCGCTGGGCCGGCGCGAGAGCAAGGGTTTCGAGGACATGATCAACGGCGGTCGCACGGCGTTCCTGTCCGTGCCGGTGCTCGACGGCCTGATGGAAGGCGGCGTGCCGATCATGAAGGACGGCCAGTGCATCGGCGCGGTCGGCGTGAGCGGCGTGAAGGCCCCCGAGGATGCGCAGGTGGCGCGCGCCGGCGTGGCGGCACTGGGCCTGTAACGGCGCTGCATGAAAAATATGGCTGTGACGCTTGTCCAGCAAGCGCCGGCAGCTATTGGTTTGATAGTTGCCAACCGGATGCCGAAGGTTCGGACGGCGTGAGTGAATGGCGAGTGTCCGAAAGGATCGCCGAAACCTGTCCGATCAAGACGCAGGGCGCAGATGCAGCCCGGGCCGCGGCGAGCATTTGCACCGCGGAGCGGGCGGGTCTTTGGCGCCCAAGGCGGGCCTGAGGGGTTCGTTCACACCGCCTCAGTAATTCAGCCGTTCGGGGCGCACCTCCTGCAAGATGGTGGTGGCGATTTCCTCGATCGACTTGGTGGTGGTGGACAGCCAGCGGATGCCGGCGCGGCGCATCATGGCCTCGGCCTCGGCCACCTCCATGCGGCAGTTGTCCAGCGCGGCGTAGCGCGAGTTCGGGCGGCGCTCGGCACGGATCTCGGCCAGGCGCTCGGGTGCGATGGTCAGCCCGAAGATCTTCTTGCGCCACGGCGTCAGCGCGGGCGGCAGCTGGCGCCGCTCGAAGTCCTCGGGGATCAGCGGGTAGTT
>Ga0208825_1002295_pt1 | contig 12877 bp, 10 predicted proteins | sample AD_UKC113_MetaG_FD_184450 | JGI IMG/M metagenome (GOLD analysis project Ga0208825, IMG submission 184450) | Active sludge microbial communities of municipal wastewater-treating anaerobic digesters from Hong Kong - AD_UKC113_MetaG (SPAdes)... | ecosystem: Engineered > Bioreactor > Anaerobic >...
AAGCTTTAGATGATTCTTTTGATGTTGCTGATTTTTTGAATAAAGCGAAAGACCATGTTGCTCAGCAATATTTGAAAAAAACAGAGAATTACGGTTGGATTTTAAAAAATGACGGAGAATTTGAAGTTTATCGTAAAACTGATTTTAAAATGCACTTAAAACCTTTTTTTGCAGGAAAAACTCCAAATACAGAAGGAGCAATTTGTACTCCTGACGCGAACGAGAAAGAAAATGTCAGACGAATGAATAATGATGAATATTCTCAGTTTTTATCTTTTCAAGAAAATATATTGTCTAACATTTCTGAAAAAATAAAATTGGGCAAGAAAGGTTTTATTAATTCACCTCCGAAATATGAAATAGGCTCAAATTTTACAGAAGAATTCCTTAAAAAAGGAGGGAAATTATGTTCATTTAGCGGGAAGCAATTTAAAAATGCAAATACAATTACAGGAATGAATTACCCGTTTTTGACGGGAAATAGCGGTGAACTAAATTTTGATTCCGCATTAAAAGTAAAACCTAAAATTTCTGCACTTTATGATTTTGTTTCACTCTTCTCCTTTTACAATCTGAATTATTTAATGCAAGATGATTTAAAACACTATTTTATTTTGTATGATGATAATTTAAAAGAACTTGAAAGCTTTTATGATATTATTAATTCAAACATAAATAATCTTACAAAACCTGATTTTTGCAGTTTCGAAACCCAGATTATAGGAACTCAATATGAATCAGAAAGTTTGTTCAATTTCTTACTTTCTGTTTATGCGCAGGTAAATCAGCGCATCAACAGAGATAAAAGAAGAGGAATTTTGTTAAGTAAAAGCGTATTCACCTTAGCAAATGACGATAATATTTTTCGCGATGTAAAAGAATATACTTCGTTGAACGCATTGTTCGAATTATTGGATTGTTTTGAAAACTACAAGGATGATGAACGCAGTTACCGTGAACCTTTTTTGAATTTTATTCGCTACTTTACTCAACGATTGGATAGCGGAAAGTACGATACAACTTGGCGTAACCGCTTATGCTCCGATATACTTTCATTTCGTAGCATCCTTAAAACGGTTGAATGGTTTTTAGGTGAAGTAAAAATAAAAGAAGATAAAGGAAATATCTTATTCATGGATAAAATCATTGAAATATATAATTTTAAAACCAAAAAAAATATGAAAGCAGAAATGGTAGATATTTGTAAAGCGGTTGGAAACCGTATCGGCGCCTATTGTCGTGAAAAGGATGACAAAGGAATTCTTTTTTCAATACGAAATGCCAAAAGCAGGACTGAGTTTCTTAACGTATTGGCTGAAACTCAGTTTCGGACTGAAGTCTCTTATAGCGAAACTTTTTTCAAGGAGCTACCTGACAATTCACAATGGGAAGAATATAAGGCATTGGTAAGCATTTTTGCCATGAATAGCTTCTTATTTAAGGAAATAGAAAAAAAAGAAAATAATAAATAATGTTAAAAAATTAATTATGGAAACAAATCAAATCGTTAATTGCGTAAATATCGCTTATATTTTTAAAACTTCCTTAGGGAGCATCAATGGCAGTTGGACGGAAGGAAATGTCAGTACTGTAAAGAAAATCACATTACCAAATGGGACACAGCTACCATATGTTTCAGGACAAAGTATTAAATATCAAATTCGTAAGGCATGGAAAGAAATGGGATTGGAGGATTTATTGTCCGAGGTAAAGCAGGCTGAAAAAAAGGCCGGCGTTGACTTCACTTCCGGAGAGCCAAATCTCTATTTAGATGATGATTTATTGGGTTATATGATCGCCTCCACTGGAGAAAACAGACGCCGCACAGCAGTTGTACGTACTTCAGCTGCAATCGGATTATTCCCATTTCGAAATGATCGTGATTTGGGCACTAAATCAAAAGAACAAACAGGAGGCGATGTGTCAGCCGGCGGAAATATTTTTGAAACAGAGATTTATTACAACTATTTCAGGGTAAATATTTTGGTAGAGCTTGATCGATTGGGCGTATTTCAGGATTTTGAACTGGCAAAAGCCAATAAAGGCAAAGTTCAATCATTAGCACCTCAAGAAAAACGAGAAAGATTGATTTATTTACTGAGAGCACTTTCTCATATTTGGGGAGGAGGCAAACAGTCACGGTTGCTGACTGATATGTCGCCAAAATTTTTGGCCATTACTTTTCAAAACGTCAAATCACCCATTTTCCTTGAAACATTAACCGTTTCAGAAAATGAAGAATTAAACACAAAAACCATAAACGAGGTGCTTAGCGGAAATTCTGGAATTATTGAAAAACAATTGTTAGGTTTCCAATCCGGGATTTTCAAAAATGATGATGCGATTTCACTCTTACCTGAGATAACGAATATACAAACGGCATTTGAAAATGCGGTAGAATATATAAACAATGAATTGTTTCAACAATGAAGTTTATGCGAATAGTATGTTCCGGTAGCCTGAATTCATTTCGGCAACCGGACTTCCACACCTATCATAAGACACTCCCTCTTCCTCCCAAAACGACGGTAGCGGGAATGATTGGCAGTGCTTTGGGCATTTCTCCTGAAAAAGTTAATAACGAATGGATAAAAAATAATCGTTTCCAGATGGGAATTGTGGGTAAAAATAACGGCAAGGCAAATGATTTATGGCAAATAAGAAAATATACAGATAAATACATCAAAGATTATATTAAAGGTAAACATCAATATCCCTTCTTTTCTGCCGTAATTGTCAGAGAATTACTGTATTCTTCAGAATTTATTCTATATCTTCATTTCGAAGACGAAAATGATTATGAACTAGTCGGTAGTAAATTACAAAATCCTGAATGGGCACTTTCTTTAGGCAGGGAGGATGAATTGGTGTTGATCAAAGAAATTCGGCAAATGAATTTGGAAGAAAAGTCAAATATTAGTTTTTGCAATACCGTTTTACCAATTGATTTTACAAAGACACCCTATGAAATTGTGATAAATACGCAAAATCCTTCAGGTAATTTATTGGATGAAGCACCCAAATCGATAAAATTACCCATAACGTTTTCGTACAATGATGATGGGGCAAGAGAAGCAAATGAATATCAGCAATTTTCATTTATCTACAATTTACCTATTAAACCCAAGGATAGCAGAGGCTTTTATGATGAAGAACTAAATTATTCATTCCAGATTTTTTAGTTCATGAAATACAATGAGATTTTAGCGAAAAGCGAACCCCAAAAAACATTGATAGAGCATACGAACGATAGCTTATATTGGTTTTCGAAGGTTTTGAATTGGTATGATGTTCTGATAAGTAAAATGTCGGAACATTATTCCCTTTCCAAGTCCAATATAATTAAACGTCTTTTTATTACAGTGGCTTTCCATGACATAGGTAAAGCTACGGAACGGTTTCAGGATAAAGTTAGGGGGCTTCCTTTGAATATGCTTGAATCTCACGCGTTGACTTCCGTCCCTTTTATTTACAAGGAAATAAAAGATAACCCTATAAAAGTTATTGACGGGAATCCATTCTTTCCGGAAATTCTCGCTATAGCAAGCCATCACAGCAAATTGAAAAATGGACTGTTCCAGGATTATGAAAGAATGAGAATTGCCTTTGCCGATAAAGATTATTTCCAAACATTCTATGAAAACATTAACCAGCAGGCAATCAACTTAAATATCCCCAATTGGCAATTTTTAAAATTTTATGAAGAACTAGTTGAAGAAAATCCTTATTGGATTTTCTATGATGAGGTAATGAATTATATAGGTTCTTATAAATATGAAAAGACAAATGTAATCAGGGATTTATTTTTGCTTTTTAAATCGGTTTTGCATTATTGTGATTGGTTAGCTTCCTCCAATAATACAACCTATCACTATTCTGCTACCGAAAATAATGAATCGATTACGGCTAAAATGAAAATTAAAGTGCCCCAATTTGTTAGTTGGGAATCTTTTCAATTGCATGCTGCAAAATCATCTTCAAAAAACGTTTTTATTCAGATCCCCACAGGACAGGGAAAAACGGAAGCTTCCATTTTATGGGCAACACAAAATAATGTCAATCAAAAAATCTTATTTTTATTACCTACAATGGTAACAACAACCAAAATGTGGGAAAGAATGATTCACTTTTTCGGAGGTACAGAAAATGTTGGCCTTTCACATGGTACGGCAAAATATATATTAAGAGAAAAAGAAGAGGATATGGAGCCGGAAACACTGAGAAGTCATTATCTGTATAATCGTACGTTTTTTAAACCTGTGACTGTAGCCACTCTCGACCAACTTATATATAGTTTTTTTAATTGGGGATATTGGGTGTTAACCGGAGCGGCAAGTTTCAATGCAAAAATTATTATCGATGAAGTTCATACATATGACGCTTATACTTTTGGTCTGCTATTAAAAGTTATTGAATGCATTACTCCTTACAATACACAATTTGCAGTGATGAGTGCATCTTTGCCGGAAGTATTAAAACAAGAATTAGAAAAAGTTTTGCCCAATTACGAATTGATAAAAGAACAAAAATTCGACAGCAAACAACGCCATATAGTTGAAGTGCGTGATTGTTTTATCGAACAATGCGTAAGTGATATTGTTAGCGATTACCGTTTAAACAAAAAAGTTTTGATTGTTTGCAACACAATTGCCAAGGCTCGCGAAATTTTCGATCTTTTGGATGAAAAAATACCCTTGGAAAACAGGATGCTTTATCATTCTCAATTTATTTTACAAGACAAAAAGAATAAGGAAGATTTGCTGGAAAATTTGAAATCGAAAGATGATAGATTTGTCGCCGTTTGTACACAAATTGTAGAAGTTAGCCTGGATATTGATTTTGATGTTCTTTATACCGAGAATGCCCCAATTGATGCAATTATACAACGACTAGGAAGAGTTAACAGAAGAGGTGAAATTAATAAACGCTTTCCCGATATGCAATTTGCTAAAGTCATTATAACTCGCGAATCAGAAAAAAGCAGAAAATATGTATATAAAACTTTATCTAACGTTTTGTCATTGACTTACTCGAATTTAAGGAATATTGCAACCAAACAAAAAGGGAATATTTCGGAAAAAGATTTGAAAGATCTTGTCGATATCGTTTATACAAAAGAAAATTTGGGAGATGAATATTTCAATGAACTAAATGAAGCAAAGAACTTAATTCCAACAATTTGGAAAGACTATTTAAAAAATATTTATACTTTAAATGTTGATGAAGCAAAATTGTATCAAATCAGTTCCCGCAAAAGCGAATATATAACAGTCGAAGCTGTTTTGTTAAAACATTATCAGCAGTATAATTTTGACGAATGCATTGCTCATAACAATTATGACTTATTGCGAAAATACATTATAAAAGTTCCTTTGCACATTGCAAGAAAATATTCTAACAAAAAAATAAATGATTCTGACATTTATTTATTAGATATGAAATATGATGAATTTTATGGATTATCATTAGAACCTGACGATCAAAATATAATTTGATAATATGCAAGTTAATGCAACATATATTAATCTTTATCATGTTTGTAAACGTGAACTGTGGCTTCATGCCAACGGGATAAGGTTTGAGCATACTTCTGACATAGTATATGATGGCAAACTGATTCACGAAACGAGTTATCCGCAACGTTCGGAGCGTTATGAAGAAGTGGAAATCGATGGCATAAAAATCGATTATTACGATGCGCGGAATAAAGTGATTCACGAAATTAAGCGGTCGGACAAAGTGGAACCTGCACATGAATGGCAAGTGAAATATTACATTTACGTGTTGGAACGCAATGGCGTGAAAGGTGTGAGTGGGTTGTTGGAATATCCGACGCTGCGTCAAACCACCAAAGTGGAGCTGACGGATGCCGATCGGCAGAAGATTGCCAAAATGGAGAAAGAGATTACGGAAATTATCCGCTCAGATGATTGTCCGCCCGTTCTTCACTCGAAAATCTGCAAAAGCTGCAGTTATTATGATTTTTGTTATGTAAAAGAGGAAGAAAAAATATAAATTTGCAAAAATTACTTGATTATGGAAAACAATAATACATATAGTAGATTTTTACTGAAAGTCGATATCTCCGGAATTCAAAATTTTATTTTTGATATTCCATCCGATAAAGCTTCTAAAAATTTAAAAGCTCGTTCCTTTTATGTTTATTCACTAACTTACTTTGCCGAAACCTTTTTTAAACAAAATTTTTCTCATCCGCCTGTTGAAATTATTTACAATGGTGGAGGCAATTTTTTAGTGTACCTTTGGGCAAACGAAAATGATTTAAAAAATAAAATTGATGAATTCCAAACCCATTTCCTTCAAAGCGATATTTATCCCTTCATAGCATACATAAAAGCTGATGGGAATGATTTTGATGAACAAAATAAACAATTGAGTATTCTGCTTAACAATGAAAAATGTAGACGAAAATTAACCTTTACAACTTTTGATTCTGAAATTGGTGATATTAAATGGGATGAGTTATCAAATAATCTCAAAGAATCAAATAGTTTCGCTATCAGAGAAAAGGATAAAAACGACGCTATTTGTGTAGGAAATTTATCATTAACATTCAATGATCCAGAAATAACAACTCTATCTTTTGAAAACAATCTTTTGAATAAATTTCCATTAGAGAATAACGGTAAGATTGTTGATTTTGACAAGATCGCCCTAAAAGCACTATCACGGGGAGCAGATGAAAAGTTAGCAGCACTAAAAATGGATGTTGATAATTTAGGTATGCTTTTCATGAACAAAAATAAAGATGAGTATAAAAATTTATCGCAAGCTATCGAATATTTTTTCTCGGTAACCTTATATACCAAAATTTTGAAACCTTATATTGAAAATGGAGATATTTATCCGGTTTTTGCAGGGGGTGATGACACTTTTTTGATTGGATCATGGGATAAAATTTTCGAAATTGTTCCTACAATTCAATCAGAATTTGATAAAGCACAAAAAGAATGGAGAAATAAAATTATAAAAAAAGATGATGACATAACTATTTCTGCCGGATTAGTTGTGGTTCATCCAAAATTCCCGATGATACGCCTGGCTGAAGAAGCCGAAAACATGCTTTCATTAGCTAAAAATGAAGGGAAAAACAGAATAAGCGTATTTGGTGAATGCGTTACATGGAAAGAGTTCAAAAAAACTTCAGATATGGTCATTTCTTTAAAAGACTTAATTCTTAATAAAGGTGAATCCAAAGCTTTGCTCCATAGAATAAGCTCGTCAGAAATTGGTTTCAGAAGTTTACAGGATAAAATCAAGAAACGGAATGAAATTGACTTTCCTAAAGTATATCGCTTGAAATATTACTTACGTAATGCTAAAACTGAAGAAAATAAAAAACAGCTGGATGAATTTTTCCAAAGTTATTCAGAAGCATTGTTAAGTGATTTTATGGCAGACAAAACCAAAGCTGATAAATCAACTTTAACAAATCCGGCAATATTCCCAATAGCTGCCAGATGGACAGAGTTACTAGTCAAAAACATCAATAAATAACCACTGTAATTTATAAAAATTATGAACACAAATCATAACAACAAACATGGTAATTCCCCTTCCGAGAATTACGGTAAATCTGGAAAAATTCAAAATCCAGATAAATTAGCCGATAATATTAAAATAAAATTTTTTTCGGATAAAACCTTGTATAATGATCTGTTCGCATTGAAGTCGAGTATGCAGTTGGACAAAGTTTTTGATCAGCTTAAGCTAATGGTACAACAATACGCCGATAGCGTAACTACGAGTCAGCTGCGAAATGTGTATGCCGAAATTGTAAAAGCCGAAACATCTAATGATTTAAAGCTAATTAGACCACATTTGGCTTATATAGCTGCAAGACAGGAAAAAGTAAAAGCTAAAGAATTCATGGCATTTATTGACCATTTAATTCAAAAAGTCAATACTGAAGATGAATTGCATTCTTTCAAAAAAACTATGGAGGCTATAGTAGCTTACCATAAATTTTACGCTAAAAATTAATTATTCATGCGAATCAGTATTTAAAAAATCAGATAAATAAATGCGATGGCAATTTTTCCCATCGTATGTATTAGTAATCCTTTAGTGGATCTTACTTTTTGCGCTCTTTGAATGGTTGTTTTTTCATTCAGCCAGTTGAAGAATGATTCTATGGGTTGTCTGACCTTGGAAACTGCCGTAGAGAACAGGTCATTATAAGCCCTGAAGCTTTGTCTTTCCCGTTCTGATTGTCCCTTGACAGCTTTAATTGGAGTGAGCATTTCGATATTCTGTTTTTGTTTCTTACTATCACTGAAGTATTCAAAATCAGAATATATTTTGTCTCCAAAGATCCTTGTGTTACAGATATGATCACCCCATATCTGCTTAAAGACGGTCAGATCGTTATCCTCTGCGGAAGTAAACATCAGGGATTCAGGAAAGGGAATTTTACCTTCTCTGCGTAAAGTTAGTGCATGAAGTTTCATTCCATAATAATACTGGTTCTTCGTAGAACAGTAACCCTTGGAAGTTATTTCACTTGCTACTTTTCCTTGCCTGTTTCTTCCAGCACAAGTCATCACGGGTAATGAATCAATAAGAGATATACCCCTATCACAATCAACCGGTATGAATGAAGATATCAATCTTTGGGATAATATTCTGAAAGCCTCATCCAGACGGTTTAATCTGAGATTAAAGGTCTGGTATGAAGGTAATTTAGGAAACCAGGAGGAAAGATATTCAGATGCAAAGTTATGTATATCTTTGATTTGGAAATACTTTTGACAATGACCTGCGAAAAGGTATATAGTCATAATTTCCTGATCGGTGAAAGCAGGATTAGAATTATTGCTGTATCTTTGGCAATAATATTTAAGTTCCTGATCGTATAAATCACATATATACATATAAATCTGTATTAATTTAAGCTCTTTCTTCTTGGGAATCATACTTGAAAAATATTTGATATTATTCTTCTAAGTTAGTGATTTCCAGGGGATTGAGCAAATGTTTGGAGCACTTATTTCGCTGATTTTAAATACTTTAACTAAATAAACTAACGAACAGTTTCAACTACTGATTCGCATTATTCATTTCAAAATACAATTGCCCTATGAAGTTACAAGAAAAAATCACCATTACAGGAACCATAACAACGGAAACAGGCCTACATATTGGCGGTTCAAAAAGTACCATTGAAATAGGAGGAATGGATAATGTGGTAATTAAAACACCCTTAGGTGTTCCTTTCATTCCAGGCAGCTCATTGAAAGGGAAACTTCGTTCACTCTTAGTGAAAAAGAACAGCGATTCTAAAAATGAACATGAGGACCCTATTGAAATTCAAAAATTATTTGGTTACCCCGGAAGAAATAATGATGAAAAGAATCCGGGAAAAGAGCCACAAATATCTCGCCTGATCTTTAGAGATTCCTTTTTAAATGAAGAACAATTTAATAATACTTTTAAAAAAGCTTCTCTAACTACCAATTTCAGTGAAGAAAAATATGAGAATACAATTGACCGAAAAAGCGGAAAAGCCCAACATCCTCGTCAAATGGAAAGAGTTCCCGCCGGTGCCGTGTTTGACTTTGAAATTATTATGGACATATATGACGGGGATGATAAGGATAAAATGCTTGAAATGCTGAAACAAGCCTTTGCATTACTCGAAGACGACTACTTGGGAGGAAGTGGCACACGTGGCTATGGAAAAGTAAAAATCAATTACACCATTGGGAACCCTAAAACCTACTAAGTTTTATGAAAGCAATTATCCTAAAATGCCAGCCGGGAAGCCGTTTCCATTTAGGTGAATATACCAACTTTCGGGATACCGTTCTTCATAATGTTGCAGAATACATTCATTCGGATGTTTTGTTTGGGGCTTTCTTTTCTGCCATGGCAAAAATCTATCCTGATCAATTAGATGGCTTCAAACAGCATTTTATAAACAAAAGGATAAGCTTTTCTTCGGCACTCTATTGCATAAAAGAAAAGGACGCCGATAAATACCTTTTTCTTCTGCCCAAACCTGTCAGTTTAAATCTTTTCAAATTAAAAGATCCTCTAGGTTATAAGGCAGTAAAAAAAGTTAAATTTATTTCTAAAGGAGTTTTCGAAAAAGGATTGCAACCTAACGATTGGTTTACCGATACATGCACGATGCCTAATGGGATAAGTGTTTTTTTAAAAGAGGAATTCACCGAGAATAGTCCTCAATTTAGTCTCTACAATAAGGTAGATTTACAAAAGGTTAAAGTCCATTCCGATGAATCTGAAGGCAAATTATTTTCACAAACGGATATTATGCTTTTGGGCTCTGAAAAATATGAAGTCAACTGGTATTTTTTACTGGACGAACAGCTGCCAAATGAAGATAAGGATATATTTTATAAAACATTGGATTTGATGGTAGTCAATGGAATTGGCGGTGAACGCTCTACAGGTTGCGGAACAATTGAAGACACGGAAATTATTGAAGATTTTAACATGGATATTCATAATCCATCGGATAAACACGTTTTGCTATCATTGGCATTTCCCTTAGAAAGTGAAGCGGATAAATATCTTTTATATAAGACTAAAACAAGGGGTGGAATGTGGTATGATGTAAAAAAACGTTTGAAAAAAATTATGGCTGTAGAAGAAGGCAGTATAGTAAATGGTAGTATCACCTCCCAAATAATTGATTTATCGGAAAATAATTATCCATATTGGAAATACGGAGGAAATATTTCTTATCCACTTCCAATAGAATATATTAATTTTTTAAACGTTTAAGTTATGGCTCAAGCAACCAAACAATACCACATAAAAATCACATCCATAACACCGGTATGCATCGGCGATGGACAAAAACTATCTCCCTTTTCTGATTACAAATTAAAGGTTGATAAATTGATTTATTTGAATCAGGAAACTATCCAGCAAATTTTGAAGACACGCCCCAATTTAATCGAAGATTTCGTTAAGGGAATAATTACCGGGATGGATAATACGGGAAGTAAATTTGATATCGAAAGTTTTTTCTATAATCGGGCAAAAGTAGATTTAGCTTCTATAACTTTAAAAACAATCGATTCCACGGCTGTTCCAAAAGGAAATAAGAATCTTTATACAATTATAAAAAATGCAGGAGTACATCCCTACATACCGGGTAGCTCATTGAAGGGAGCCGTAAAAACAGCTTTACTTTACAATTGGCTTATGGATAAAAACAATCATTGGTGTAAAGATTATTTGAAATCGGGTGATAAGAATTCTATAGGTAATTTATCAAAAAAAGAAGAAGATAACCTGCAAAATGAAAAGAAAGCCTTGGAAGAAGAATTGAATAATAAACTTAATAGCTTCGAATTTGCTGTAAGTGATAGCGACTTATTTTCTGAAGACAGCATAAAAGCCATTGACACCAAACGTTTACACCTTAAAGAAGGTAAATTTACCATACCTCAAACATGGGAGGCTATAAAAGAAAATAGCAGTGCTACCCTATCGATCAGTTCAATAAAAATGGGTAAGGATGAACTATTAAATTGGACTCAAATATGTAAGGTAATAAATTTATTTTCTCAAAATTCTAATGATATCGAATGGGAAATTTTTGATAATTGCTGTCAAAAAAATGATAAATTAAATGATGATTTATATGATAGTTTATTTACATTTTACGAGACGATGGAAGGAAATATCAATAATGCAGATCCAACAACATGTTATTTGAAATTAGGAAGTGGAAAAGGTTATTATTTCAATTCTATTGGACTGGCTTTATATAATGCCGACGAAACGGAAGATAAGAAATTATTTGCCAATTTTCTACGAAACAATGGTTTTGGGAAAATATTTAACAGAACAAACAAACAATGGGAAAAATTTGATTTGCAGTCGGATGAATTTCCTCTTACCCGTGTTCTTGATTTTAAAACATCCAACCCTTTAGGTTGGGTAAAACTGGAATTATTAAAAGAAAAAGAATTATGAGAAAAGTGATAATCAGCACCGTTGGAAGTAGCCTCATTACAAACAAATTTTCAAATAAAGAAAGAAATGAAATCAATGCTATTTCCAACTTTACCTTTGATGAACTTATTGAGGATGAAAGATATCATGAGATAATAGATAAAATTGACAAGATAAATTATACAGAAATCAATAATTTAGAAAGTGCTAGTGCAGAACTTAATGGCATTGTAAAATATTATGGCGCTCATGAAGCAATAGATAAAAACGATGAGCATTTTCTGATTCATACTGATACTTATCTTGGAGAATTCGCTGCAAATCAAATTCAAAATATTTTAAAAGAAAGAGAGATAATTAATGTTAATTTAGTAAAAATAGATAGGTTAAATACAAAAAGTTCTAAAGAGTTTAATCAGGGAATTAAAAATCTTTTTAAATGGTGCTATGACAATGTCCCTAAATATAGAGATAATAAATACGATGTTATTTTTAATTTAACAGGAGGGTTTAAGAGTTTACAAGGATACATGAGTATTGCAGGTATGTTTTATGCTGACAAAATTGTATATGTATTTGAAACAGGAAAAGAAATTATAGAAATCCCTATATTGCCTATTAAATTAAAAAAGGAGAAAATTGAAGAATATATCACTGAATATTTATATGCAGCCATAAATATATGCCCAATTGAATATGTGAAAAACATTCCTGATATTTATTTAGACAAAGATAATGAATATGCCGTTTTTTCACCTATAGGTCAATTGGCATGGGATCAATTTAAAGATGAAATTCTATTCGAAAAATTAGCTCATTTTAAAAACATAGAATATTCTGAGTCTTTCAAAAAAGATTTCAAAGATCATAAAAGAGATGTGGTAAAACTTCAGGAAACGTTAGCTAAAGTCTCTTTACTTTTACT
>Ga0208825_1002296_pt1 | contig 12868 bp, 10 predicted proteins | sample AD_UKC113_MetaG_FD_184450 | JGI IMG/M metagenome (GOLD analysis project Ga0208825, IMG submission 184450) | Active sludge microbial communities of municipal wastewater-treating anaerobic digesters from Hong Kong - AD_UKC113_MetaG (SPAdes)... | ecosystem: Engineered > Bioreactor > Anaerobic >...
CGCCGGCGCTGTGGATTTCTCGCTAACCCTCAACGGGAGCGGATTCTTCCCCGAATCGGTGGTGCGGTGGAATGGCAGCGACCGACCAACAACCTACGTCAACCCAACCACGCTTAGCGCCAGCATCAGCGCGGCAGATCTTGCCACTGCGGGGAATGCCCAGGTGACCGTGTTCAATCCCGAACCCGGCGGTGGTGAATCGACTGCCAGCAATTTTTCCATACTGGCGATCTCGCCGCTGAAGAATGAGAAGATGACCACCAGCACGGTGACCTTTGACTGGAGTGACATCCCCAACGCCGGGCGTTACCAACTGCAACTCTCAACGACCAGTACCTTCACCTCTCTCTTGAAAGACGTCAGAGTAACCGATTCCAGTTATGTCTATGATGTGCCGCTGACCACGCCAAACGTCTATTACTGGCGCATCCGGGCAAAAGTGTCAGGCTCTTGGCGCGACTGGTCGCCGGTGTGGAAGTTTAATTCGATGGATGCCCTTACCCCGCCGGCGTTGACCATTCCAGGCTACCGGATGACGCTGAACCTGGATACCCCCACCCTTGCCTGGCAGTCCGTGGTGAACGGAGTGACCTACAAAGTGCAGGTAGCAAAGGACAAGACCTTCCTGCTGGTGCTCCATCGCACGATCATCTCTGAGACCTCCTGGTCACTCAAGCTGCCGGATGGAAAGTACTTCTGGCGCGTGCGGGCGATCGACGCTTCAGGCTATAAAGGACCCTGGTCTGAAGTGGGTATTTTTAGAGTGGATGCCATACCGTAAATACTGAGAGATTTAAAGCAGCGGAGCCTGGCAGCCAGGCTCCGCTTGATTTCTATCGACAGGATTCTTCCTCTTCCAGAGGCAAACTTCTATCTATGAAGTCACCTCTGGAAGAGATTCCAATGGATGGCGGGGTTGAGGAGAAAAGGATCCGCAATCCATCGTTTTACCTCAAGCACTGGGTTTAAGACCCGCCTTCTCAGCCTCCTGTTGCAGCAATGTGAAGAGCTGTACGTGTGGAATTTCCGCCGGGCAAACAGCGGAGCATTTCCCGCACAGGGTACAGTCAAAAATGCCCGAAAAGGCTGCCTGCGCTACTCGGTCTGCCTGATCTTCCGGATCCACGAAACGCTTCGCAACCTGTGCCATGGCGGAGGGTCCAATAAAGGATTCCCACTTGTTTTCTTCCTGTAACGGTGGGCAGACAGTATAACAACATAAGCAATCCCGGCACATGTTCAAAGGCTCAAGCGTATTCCAATAAAGATCATACGGGATGTTTTGTAACTTTACAATTGGTTCCACAGATTGCACAGCAAGACCGGTGGCTACAATTTTCTCCATAATTTGGCTATGATCCACGACAAGATCTCGAATCACAGGGAAGCCTTTTAGTGGTTCAAAGGTATATTCTCCCGGATCCAACGGCTTTACACACGCCAGGAAGGGTCGCCCGTCTACCATAATTGAGCAACGCCCGCACAGGCTGCTGCGGCAGCAATAATCAAACCCGATTGGTTCAATATTCTCATTGATGTAATGCAGACACTCCAGGGCGGTGGTGTATTCCTTCCACGGGACTTCATAAGTTTTAAAGTACGGCTCCGTATCCACACTTGGGTCGTACCGGAACATTTTTATAGTTACAATTTGGTCAGCCATTGTGTTCTCCTAGTTTTTGCCTAATTTGCCTGGTCTGCAATACCAATTTCGGCTACGATTTGGGCAACCTGATCAGCCGGGACAAAAGTGTCGACAATTGGTCGGGTAACTGCCGTCCACTGTCCATCTTTCTTCTGAACAATTGTGTTCACCAGCCAGTTGGCATTATCCATATTTGGATAATCCGTGCGGCAATGTGTTCCGCGGGTTTCCTTGCGGATGATGGCAGCCTGGGCGGTTCCCATGACACAATCCCACATATATGGAATTTCCATCGCATAGCGCCAGTCTGAGTTAAACCGTCTGCTCTTGACCGGAACCGAGATCGTCGGGAAATCTTTTTCTTTAATTTCAGTAAGGGCATCGATTACTCCCTGAATGCCTTTTTCATCCCGTAGAGGAGAAAGCCCATTCCACATTGTTTGCTGAATCTTGTGGTAGATTGACAACGCCCGGACGCCTTTCTCGGGTGTACTTTCCAATTTGCCATAAGCATCGTTTAGCGCTTCCTGCACCTGGCTCCAAACAATCGTCGGACGCTCCACTTCCTTCGCCCTTATTGCCGCATTCTTTCCAGCCATGTAACCCGAACCGGTAGCGCCAAAAAATGCACAGCCAGAATACGCTTGGGTATTGGAAGCCGCATAGAAAAGACCGGGAATTTGCGTTTCGCCTGTGGTACTAACCTCAGCCGGACGGGAGGCATTCTCCCAGAATTCCCAATGCAATTCTGCTAAATCGGGGAGTTCATAACCAATCATGCGGTTTCGTGTCCGGGCACGGCGATAATACCGGTTCAGCTTATCCAGATCCGAGGTATCGAACAAAACGCAGCCATTTTCAAGTCCTCTGCCGTTAAAGATTTCCCGCATCGTGAGGCGCATGAAGATCGCATTGTGCCCCGGGTATTTTTCGTCCATGATTTGGGTATAACGTTCCTTGTTCTTATTAAGAGCGTACTGATGGTTTACAACAGAAAGACCGAGCGTGCCCATGCCGTAAGCCGTTGAGGTGGGGTAAATCTGGACGCAGTCGAACGGTAATTGTTCCATATCCCGCATCTCAAGACCCAGGTTAAGAAACATCGAGTGACCGTCTCCGGTATTTTCAGGTCCTGCAATAGTGCAGGCTGTATTACCCGTCCACCCATAACACCAGGCGTATGAACCGGTAGCCATTACTACTGACTTCGCGCGGAAGACAATTGCATCTCCGGTAACCAGGTTGATTGCCACAGCGCCTGCAGCTTCCCCTTTATCAGAAATCAACACGCCATTTACCATTGTCCGATCAAAGATTCTTGCGCCTTGCCGTCGGGCAAACTGGCTGAAGGCTCTTGGGAAACACCCATGGTCCACAACAAGCGGAGCGTCTGTATTTTTTGAAATCGGCTCTCCTTCTTGATCTCGTTCAGCAATGTTTCCCATTTGTTCATTTGTGGCAATCGGTCTCGCTTCATGCACAGCCTGGGCAAGAGCAACATCATAATCCTGGTCAACCATGCCATCATTTAACCAAATACTGGAACTCAAAGTTCCAGAACCATCATCTGAAGAAAATTCGTTGGACTCCATATCATGCCCCCAGTTAATGCCCGAGGTGCCGCTATGTCCAAAGGGTCCTTTGTCTACAATAATTACACTCGCCCCACCTTTCAGGGCTTCTTTTGCCGCAAAGAGACCCGCAATTCCTCCACCGATGATCAGTACATCCGATTCGTAAACTGCGTAAGGTCTTTCAACTCCGGTGGCAGTGATGCCAACCTGTACATCCGGGGTCACATTCGCCTGCTGCCCGGTTTCAGACTTGCAACCAGAGAGCAGACCGGTTACCGTCAAAGCCGCTCCGGTACCGGCAACCGTCCCCAAAAATTTTCTCCTCGAAATTTTCGTGGCACTTATCTCGGGAGGATTACTGGGCTGTTCAATTCCTCGTTTCTTGCTCATACTCCTGCCTCCTTAAATCAATTTGTCGATCTTTTTTGATGCATCGCTAACACGGATGACAAAAGGAAACCTCCAGGGTTCTTTTGGTTTCTTTTAGTCTAGTCATTCCACGCGCTTTTTACATCAACCGAAATTAGGAAAAAATCTGGCATTAAGGGGGAGCGAACCCTCCCCCATTTGGGGGATGCCTGAAAGGGTATAATTTCGTAAAATGAGTACAGTCAGGTAATTTTGGATTCTTTATGAAAAACAGCAAGAATTTTCCAGCTACAACTACTGAGGAACAACTAATGCCACCCTCACCGGTAGGAGAGGAAGAGATTTCTCCACTGGATCCGGGCATACTTACCCGCGTCAGCCAATCCTGGCAGCAGTGGATCCGCAAATCCACCGACCTGCAATTCGAATCTGTTGCCCTTGAAAAATGGCTTGAGGATTATTTTTCCGCACTCTGGCATAGAACGAAACCAATGGATTCTCAATTTCAGATGAGCCGCCTGTTGGGGATATTCCAGGAAAATAATCCACCGCCGGACGACTTTTTTTTGCTTTTTTTCGGGCTATCAAATGTTCTCTCTAATGTTTGCGCGGAGAAATCGAACTTCGATCCCTTGCACGCCTGGCTTTCAATAGTTCAAAAAGATTTCTCATCTCACATGAGCAGTTTTTACCGCCAGGCGGTAATCAATAGTAATAAAGAAAGCAGCCGGTCAGCCACCTTGCTGCGGGTGACCAAAGCTGCTAACAGCTCCCTCGAACTGGATAAGGTATTACAGGCGATTTCCGACGAAATCATCCTTGCCCTTGATGCTCTAGCCTGTAACAGCTATCTCTTTCCTTATAAATTAAAATACGGTCAATATTATCTCCTTGGGGGAGTACCAGAAGGTTATGATGTGCCCGACCCACCGGAACTATTTGGCCTGGATGCCCTCCAGCGCGGTGAACCCGTTTTTTGTTACGATGCCGCAATGGATCCTCGGACGGATAAAAAGACAGTGGCGTTTTTCAATCTTAAATCCCTGATGGCTTTCCCGCTCATTTCTAACGGCAAGACCATCGCTGCCGGTCTGATCGTCATGAAAGATTATCATCAGTTCACCCAGGATGAGGTTGATCTGGTGATGGCAATCGCAAACTCTGCCGCCATGGCGGTGGAAAATGCCCGCCTGTATGATTCACAAATCCAGCTGACCATCGCCCAGGAACGAAACATGCTCGCCCAGGAGCTGCACGACCGCATCGCCCAGAACCTGGCAATCGTGAAACTGAATCTCAATGCCATTTTGCAACACAAACCCGAGCAATCTATTAAGGAAATCGTCGAAGAAAGCAAAATCCTTGTGGACGAAACTTACCAGGAACTCCGGGACGCCATATTGGGTTTGCGCTGTCTGCCTTCGTCGACAGTCAACTCGCTCGAAGATGTCCGGGAGTACTTGACCACCTATGGTGCCCACCATGATCTGGATATTCAATTTCTGGTGAACGATCGTGATTTTAGAGAAATCAATGCCGAAGCGGTGCTGCAAATCGGACGTATTATCGACGAAGCGGTTGTCAACACCTGCAAACACGCTTCTGCTGATCATGTATGGATTTCGAGTGGTGTAGACAAAGAGCGATTCTGGGTAAGCGTTGAAGACGATGGGGTTGGGATCGATTGGGATAGAGTAAATCACCTGCAAGAAGACCACTTTGGAATCAAAATCATGAAAGAAAGGGCGGAATCCGCGGGGGGGCACCTTACCATCGAGGATCGGGAGGCTGGTGGCACGCGCGTGATCCTTGAAATACCAATAAAGAGATAAAAAAATGAAAACTCAAACTCTTCGGATTTTGCTGGTGGACGATCATCCACTCTTCCGTAAAGGTGTGCGGTCATTAATCGAAACCCATGCGGAATTTCAGGTGATTGGTGAAGCTGGTAATGGTTGTGATGCCATTGAAATGACAAAACTTACCAGACCGGATGTGATTTTTATGGATATTGATATGCCCAAAGTAAACGGGCTTGAAGCCACGCGGTTGATCAAAAAGGAATTCCCGCAAACAAGTATTATCATATTGACTGTCTCTGACTATGACAGTGCGCTCTTTGAGGCGATAAAATCTGGCGCATCGGGTTACCTCTTAAAAAATCTCGAGCCCGCGGATCTTTTTTCCACTCTTGAGAAAATTCAGCAGGGTGAGGCTGTCATCAACGGTGTACTGGCAACAAAAATTTTACGGGAATTCAGCCGTCTCTCGGAATCACACGAAAAATCCAGAGAAATTGAACCCCTGACGGATAGGGAGATCGAAGTGCTCCAACATCTGGTTCGGGGTGAAGATAATAAAAAAATTGCCCAGTCCTTGTCCATTTCGCCGAGCACAGTAAAAACCCATTTGCAAAACATTATGGAAAAATTGCACCTGAAAAATCGTATTGAAGCCGCAGTCTACGCCGTGGGTGAAGGTCTGGTGGATTACCACTCAGAATGCGAGCAGGAATAGCCCTTATTTCCACCCCTGGGCGTACCACGTCAGATAATCTCGCACATGCGCCTGCCAGTAGTCGCCATTGTGCGCGCCAGACCAGATGTGAAACTCGTGCGGAATGCCGTTATCCACCAGCACACTGACGAAGAAATCAATATCCGCATACAGATAGTCGTCCTCGCCGCGGTCCACCCAGATGCGCGGATACTCGTCCACGGTATGCGTCTCAAGATGCTTCTGAATCTGCCACCAGTCGCCCGCCATCAAGCCCATCGAATGGGCACCAACAGCACCAAAGACATCGAAGTTGCGCGCTGCCAGGCGCACCGCCCAGCCCCCTCCGCGTGAAATTCCACCAATGGCGCGGCAAGCCCGCTGCGTGCAGACAGTATAGTTGGCTTCCACCCAGGGGATCAATTCATTCAACACCGAGGCGCCGAAGCCATCATCGGTCACCGGGTCATAATCGTTCACTTCCCGCGGCAGCACCATCAAAAAAGGCTCCGCTCCATTGGCAATCAGTTCATCCGCAATCTCGGCAGCCCCCAGGCTCAGCCAGTAGGTGTCATCCATGCCTTGCCCGTGCAGCAGGTAGAGCACCGGGTATTCCCTGCTCTCTTCCTTGCCATAACAGGGCGGGGTGTAAATGCTCACGGTATAGGTCAGCCCAAGCAAGGCGGAGTCAAGCGAGGAGCGGGTCACCTGCCCGCCGCTGGAACGGTCGCAGGGGGGCGGTGTGGGGAGCGGGGTGGAGGTGGGAACAGGTGTGCGGGTGGGCGTGCGGGTGGGGGTGGGCGATAGAGCCGGGAGGGGCGCAGGGCGCATCCCACAGCCCGTCAGCAGTAGGGCAAGAAGCCATAGAGAGCCCCTTTTTGCCAGATGGAAAAACCAGCGCCTCACTTGGTTTTTCCCTCCAGTTCGGCGATTTCCTGCGGCCACACCGGAAAGAACATCATCCAGTTGAACGGGTCGCGGCGAATGAACGCTTCCACCTCGGCAAGCACTCTCTCGGCATTGCGTACCAGCCCCTGCGGCGAGTCATCCTTTTCCAGGTGGATTTCCTCGGAGACGTCAATCCAGTGCGAATGATCGGAAAGAGAGGTAAAGCCCACCACGAACACGCGGGCATTGGTTTTGAGCGCCAGCCGGATGTAAGCCACTGGCAACGCGGAAGGATAATTGAAGAATCGCGGACCAAGCGGTGCGTTCTCCATCGGGCGATCCACCCCGGTAAGCACCGTGCCGCCTGCCTGCAGCCGGGCGCGCGCCTTGGAGAGTGCCTGGAAGGTAAAGGGCATGACTTCCATGCCAAAGCGGCTGCGCAGTTCATTTTGCCACTGGTAAGCCGGTGAGGTATCGGTATTCGCCAGAGTCAGATAGCGCATTCCTTCCTGCACCAGCCGCAATCCTCCCAGATTAAACCCGGCAAGGTGAGCGATGAGCAAAAGCGTCCCTCGCTGCTCTTGCTTGCATTCCTCCACCAGGTGGCTGAAGGCAGGGCTGAACTGCACCTTTTCACGGGCAATTTCGGGATGGGCAAGCGCACGGTAGTAATCGTACAGGGCGATGCTCTGATTGGCAAAAACCCGGCGCACTGTTCGCTCCAGGTCGCGCCCCTGCAGGCGTTTGCCGTGGATCATCCACTGGTTGAGTCGGACGGAGCGGTAAGTTCCACTGCTGCGGAAGGCTCCCATCAGAAAGCCCATTGCCCGTGCCAGCGGGTAACCCAGCCAGTGAGGCAGTTTTTGGGCGATAAAAAGTGCCAGCCCTACACCCCAACCCTGACCTGAGATCGTAGAGCGGACAGATTCCTGTTTGTTGGTGGAGTCAAGATTTTCCATGCAGCATCTATTGTACCGAAGGCTCGTCCGCTTTGGAATACCCTGGGGTATAATTTCTTGCATGTGCATCCAAAAAGATGCATCAGTGTTTTATTAACAGTGTTTTTTTTACCCTGACGGAATTCCTTCCGTCCATCCCCTTGCAGGAGCAATAAAATGACAGCCGTATCCCTGGATCAAAGAACAAGTAAAAGTGCCCGCCGGTCCTGGTATCTTTATGATTTTGGAAACTCTGCTTATGCCGCAGTGGTTCTTCTTGCCATCTATTCCGTCTATTTTTCCAGTGTCGTCGCCGACCACGTGAAAGGTCCCTCGCTGTGGAACCTTGCGGTGGGGATTGCGGCGATCGTTGTGGCAGTCATCTCCCCTGTGCTGGGCACAATTGCTGATTTTTCCCGCTCGAAGAAAAAGTTGCTGGTCATTTTCACCGCCATATCGGTGGTATTTACCGCCCTGCTCTTCTTTGTGCAGGAAGGTGATGTCTTTACCGGCATTCTCTTCTTCGTCCTGGCGGAAATCGGCTACCGGGCGGCGCAGGTCTTTTATGATGCCCTGTTGGTGGATGTTTCTACGCCGGAGACGATCGGCAACGTATCGGGCAAGGGGTGGGCGCTTGGCATGCTGGGAGGCATTGTTTGTCTGATCCTGGTCTTGATCCCCATTCAGCTCATTGGCGGCAACCTGATGGTGCGCATCGCCTTTGTCATCACCGCCCTGTTTTACGCGCTGTCCTCCATCCCCCTCCTGCTCCATGTCCGGCAGATTAATGAACCCGAAACCCTCCCTGCCGGCGAGTCCACCTTCTCCCACGCTTTCAAGAAGCTGGGCGGCACTTTCCGCGATATCAAGCGCTACAGGGAATTCGTTAAATACACCATCAGCTTCCTTATTTACAATGATGGCATCATGATGCTGCTGGACAATGCCGCCATCATTGCCGGCATCCTCTACGGGTTTAAGACTTCTGAATTGATCATCCTCATCATCATCCTGCAGGTTTCGGGCGCCGCGGGTGCCTATCTCTTCGGGCGCGTTTCCAACAAGCGCAGCAGCAAACAAGCCATTCTTTATGCCCTTTCGCTCCTTTTGCTCGTCATCGCGCTGCTCTTCTTCGTCAAGAGCAAAGGGGTCTTCTACATTATCGCCGCCCTGGCTGGTTTCTTCCTCTCCGGGGTGCAGGCGGTGAGCCGAACCATGGTCAGCCAGCTTTCTCCTGCCAGCAAAACCGCTGAGTTTTACGGTTTCCTCTCGGTTGCCGGACGTACCTCCACCTTCATCGGTCCACTGGTGTTTGGCTCGGTCTACGCCGGGTTCACCAATCTCTACCTCAATCGCGGTTTGAGCGAAGCGGTGGCAAAGAGCAACGGCATTCTGTGGGCAATCGGCTCAATTGTCGTTTTTCTGATTGTCGGTCTCGTTTTCCTGCTGCCGGTTCGCAAGGTAACCCTTCAGGACCCCATTATTTTTGAAGTCCCTGGCGAAAATCTTCAGAAAGGGCTATAGTTCAAGGGAATGACAAAAACAATTCCTTATCCCCGGCGTCAGTTTATCCGCGGTATTCTCAAATCGGGTATCGCGCTGGCGTTTGGTTTACTGGCGGATATCAAAGTAAATGGTCGGGAAAACCTTCCCGCCGGTGGACCATTGATTGTGGTGGGAAATCATTTTCACTTTCTCGATCCGCTGATGTTCATTCACCTTCTGCCCTACCCGGCTGAATTCGTTGGTGGCGCGAAAATGCCCAACGCGCCTACTTCCGTTCATTTTTTGGAGCGCATGTTCGGAGTGATTCCCACGGCGCGCGGCACGGTCTCGCGCGATACTCTTTACGGCGCCGAATCCATCCTGCGACAGAACGGCGTGCTGGCGATTTTTCCGGAGGGCGGCAGTTGGGCAACGGTGCTGCGTCCGCCCCGCCCGGGCACGGCTTTTTTAGCCTGGCGCACCGGTGCTCGCATCCTGCCCATTGGCATTGATGGCACCGTAGGCTTCTTCAAGAACCTTGGCAAGCGCCGTGCTGCCATCACCCTGAACATTGGCAAACCTTTTGGACCACTGACCGGCACAGGCAACGGGCGCCCGTCTCGCACCGAATTGGATGAGATGGGGCATACCATCATGCGTCACATTTCCCCGCTCATTCCGCCGGAAAGGCGTGGCTTCTATTCCGATGACCCCGCCATCCGTGAAGCCGCCCGCGGCAGTGAAATTTATCCCTTTGCCAACGTGGCGGAAGTGTAAGCACCTCACGCTGACTCCCGTCAGCCCCATCCTCTTGATCCCTCATGAATCCAACAACGGTGCGGATGCTTTTATCCGCACTTTTTTTGTATTTGGGATTGTGAATTCACCCGGTTTTGCGCTATGATGAGGTTATCGGTTCTCTTTATTTACGGAAAGGATTTGCGATGAAAAAAATCTTTTTGCTCTTCGTCGCGCTGCTTTTCGTCGTCGCCTGCAATTTGCCGTTTTTCCCCTTTGGAAGTTCCCCCACTGAAACGCCAAATGTCATCGTGGTCACCGCAACCCCGCAGTCGCCAGAGGTGCCGGCTGCTTCCCCGCAGCCTGAGGAGACTGCCGCCACGCCCGACGGCGGTCAAACCCTGCCCCAATTTTCCCTGCCAACGGAGCCGACCAGCACGACGATTGAAGGCGTCACCATGAGCTTTCCGTCCTGCCTCTCCAGCGCGGTGATTGGCGGAACTTACCCCGCCCAACCCTACGACCCGATGGGTGGTCTGATGGAGGTTTACCCGCAGCACCGCCGTTTTGATTTCACCAGTTATCCGCTCAGCGGTACCTTCTTCACCCCTTTTATGCGCGTTTTCCCGGTGGCTGGCTTTGCCGATGCTTACGCGCTGGCGGATGACAACTATGCCCAAGAGCAGGTGGATAACTTGTATGAGATGCTGACCATCCGACCGTTGGATGTGGATCATGCGCTGCCCTTCCTGGTGATGACTGGCGCGGCGCAGCTCTTTCACACCAAGGTGGCTTACCTTAGTTTCGCCAATGGCAACGGGGTCCGTTATCTGACCGAATACGGGCAGTATTACGCCCCCTATAACAACCATGATCTCTTTTACACTTTCCAGGGGATCACCTCGGATGGCAAGTACTGGGTATCTGTGGTCTTTCCAGTAAATCACTCTCTGCTGCCCGCGAGCGCTGATGCCACAGAGGTTCCGCCAGGCAGCATTCCCATCCCCTCAATGGAATCGTCCACCTTTGAGGAGGACATGATGGAGTATTACGCCAGGATGGATGCTTTGATGTACGCCACCCCGGAAAATACTTTTACCCCCGCCCTCGATTGCCTTGACCAGTTTGTGCAGTCCCTCTTCATTGGAGAATGAAAGCGTCACCATCCCCCGTACAACAGACCCCGCGAGGGGTCTTGTTATGCCAAAGCCCCGGTTCTCCATTACAATAGGGGGGTTATGCCGCAATCCTTTCGCAATTCCGTTCTGCGTTTTCTGCTGGCGCTTGGTCTCCTTGTGTCGCTCCTGCCCGCGCGCAGTGCACGCGCCCAGTTCAATGGCGCCATCTACACCGTGCAGGAAGGGGAAACCCTCACCGACATCGCCGGGTATTTTCACACCTCGCTGAACGAACTGCTCGCCCTTAATCCGATCGCCAACCCCGATGCCATCTCTCCCGGCAGGGTGCTGCTGATCCCCGGCTTTGAGGACCTCAGCGGTGAGATTGTGCGCATGGAAATGCCTGCAGGTGAAACCGCCCGCACGCTGGCAGGCGCCAGCGCGATGAGCGGCGAGCTGTTTACCCGGCTCAATTTTCTTACTTCACCCGCCTCGCTGATCAGCGGCAGCCGGGTGTTTACCCTCACCCCGCCCGACCTGGTGCAAACCCGTCTGCAACTGGTCAATGATCTGACTTCCCTCGAGCTGGCTGCCTGCGCGGGTGCCAGCCCCTGGCTGGCAGCCCTGGCGAATGATTTGCCCGCGCCCTGGCAGTTGCAGCAGAACGATACGCTCTTTTTACCCGGCGACCCGCAGGACCCTGCGCGCGCTCCCCTTGCCTCTTTGCTTCCCTCCATCACCGATCTGCGCTTCACCCCCGCCCGGCTGGAGCAGGGGAAAACGTCCGTGATCCGCGCACAGGCTTCCCCTCAAACCACTTTGAGCGGTGAACTATTGGATTACCCGCTGCATTTCTTCCCCAATGAAAGCGGTGCCGGCTTTACCGCGCTCCAGGGCATCCCACGTTTGGCGGATCCCGGTATTGTGCTCTTTTCGATCACCGCCGCCGCGGCAGATGGACGCACGTTCACCCTCCAGCAGCAAATTCCCCTGATCCAAAAAAACTACGGCACGGATACACCGCTTCAGGTGGATGAGAGCAACCTCGACCCGGCAATCACCGAACCTGAGTTTGCCCTGCTGATGGAGATCGTCTCGCCCGCGCCCCCTGAAAAACTCTGGCGCACCCGTTTCTCCCCTCCCAGCACCACTCCTGAATTCATCACCTCCTGGTACGGTCGGCTGCGCTCCTATAACAACAGCGACTTCACCTACTTCCACAGCGGCATAGATTACGGTGGTTCTGCCTCCTCCCCCATTCTGGCGCCGGCGCCGGGTATTGTCGTCTACACTGGCTTGCTGGATGTGCGCGGGAATACCACCATCATTTCACACGGCTGGGGGGTCTATACCGGTTACTGGCATCAATCCCAAATTGATGTCTCGGTGGGAGACCGCGTGGAAACCGGTCAGACGATTGGCATGATGGGCGAGACCGGACGGGTCACCGGTCCGCACCTGCACTTTGATGTTCTTGTGGGCAGCGTGGAGGTTGACCCCGAGGACTGGCTCAATGGCTTGTACGCGAGCGTGGGGGAGTGAACCCCATGCCGCACTCCGCAGCCACGTGCCAGCTTTCTGGCACCGACTTTTTACCATCAGACCCCATTAAAAAAG
>Ga0208825_1002298_pt1 | contig 12865 bp, 9 predicted proteins | sample AD_UKC113_MetaG_FD_184450 | JGI IMG/M metagenome (GOLD analysis project Ga0208825, IMG submission 184450) | Active sludge microbial communities of municipal wastewater-treating anaerobic digesters from Hong Kong - AD_UKC113_MetaG (SPAdes)... | ecosystem: Engineered > Bioreactor > Anaerobic >...
GGGCTTCCTCCTCCATGACAAGGTTTAAAAACCAAGTAATTAAACAACGAATTCCATCTTCCTGATCGACAAGATAATCTTTTATGAGTGAGAATAAATCTACCATTGACTCTGCATCCTGTTTTTTTGTGGTAAAAGAAAAAGGATACAGAGTCAATCATATTTTACAGAACTTTCGCTACACTGCCAGCTGATTTTTTAGATGTTTTTGAGAATCTTTATTTTATTTTAATTTTTTCTTGCTCTTTTTTTTTCTTTTCTTTTTCTTATTTCTTTTTTTCTTTCATTTCTTTTTCTCTTGTTTTTTAATTTTCTAAATCGTTTCACTATTTTTATTTCCTTTTAACCATGATCCTTTTTATTTAAGTTACGTTTTGATTTATCCTGGAACAACGGACAATTAAAGCCATTCTGGACTTTTATGATTCAAAGAAAGTCTTTTTTTCGGTTTTTATTCCATAAGTCTTTTAAATAAAACTGGTTTTACTTTACCTATATGAATGAGCAGGGTCTTTCTGAAAGAGAGATATTTTCCTATCTGGAAAATGCAAAGTCAGAAGATACGAATTATTATCGGGTATTAAGTTCAATGTGTACACACCCTCATAAGATCGCGGTCGAGGCTAACAGGCTCTTTATTGAAGCTAACCTGGGCGATCTGGGTCTTTTTGCCGGAGCCCGCAGGCTTGAGCAGGAGGTTGTCAGAATGCTTGGGGAACTTCTTCATGCACCTTCAATTGATGTTTCTTCAGGAAACTCATGCAAAAGCTCGGTATGCGGCTACCTTACCACAGGAGGCACAGAATCCAATATTCAGGCTGTAAGAGGAATGAAAAACCTGGTAACAGCAGGAAAAAATGGGTTTAAAGGAACTCCAAATATTGTCATTCCCGAATCGGCTCATTTTTCTTTTGATAAAGTTGCCGACATGATGGGCATAGAAGTCAGAAGGGCTTCTCTTGATTCGGAGTTCAGGGTGGATCTGGCTTCTGTTGAGAAACTCATAAATGCAAATACTATAGGACTTGTAGGAATAGCAGGGAACACTGAGTTTGGGCAGATTGACCCCATTGACAAACTCTCTGATATAGCTCTTGAAAATGAACTTTTCCTGCACGTAGATGCGGCTTTCGGAGGCTTTGTAATTCCTTTCCTCGATAAACCCCAACCTTTTGATTTCAAAGTGCCGGGAGTAACTTCCATTGCTATAGACCCTCATAAGATGGGCCTTTCAACAATTCCTTCAGGTGCTCTGCTTTTCAGGTCTCCATCTTTTCTGGATTCTCTCAAAGTAAGTACCCCATACCTTACTACAAAGGCACAGTTTACACTTACAGGCACACGTAGTGGAGCCTCAGCTGCTGCTACCTGTGCAGTCATGAAATATCTTGGTTATGAGGGTTACAGGAAAAATGTGCAGTACTGCATGCAGCTTACATCAAAAATGGTCTCAGAAGCTCGAAAAGCCGGTTTTGAACCATTAATGGAGCCTGTTATGAATGTGGTTGCTCTGAAAGTACCGAATCCTGATCTTGTCAGAGAACAGCTTCTTAAGAGATTCGGCTGGAATGTCTCAATCACGCGCACTCCAAGAGCCCTTCGTCTTGTCCTTATGCCCCACAATAGTCCAGAAGACATTGAACTATTTTTACAGGATCTTAAGAAAGTGATAGCTGAAATTTAAAACTTAAAAATTTAAAATTTAGAATTCAAAACTCAAAAATTTAAAACTGTTTTGTTTAACTGTTTTATTTTATACCAGGTATTTCCTTTAACTAAATTTTATATAACAGCTCGACTCCTTATTTAAGAATTGGAGCCGTATATCAGTTTTATGACAAACTCATAAAATAATATGGTAATTTTATTAAGAGTCATTCTTTTCTTCGATTTGATGCAAAAATAATTATGTTATTTAAAATAATATAATATATGTTCTAACTTTACAATTGCCGACTTTTAAGTAGATTGTCGTTTAGTAGATTAATAGTTTATAATCATCAAGTCTCTATATATTATAGAGACTAAAAGGGGTACTTACTTCGTGAAATCTGCACTGAAAATCGGAAGCATACTGGGTATACCTATCAGACTGCATATCACTTTTCTTTTAATACTTCCCATTTTTGCATATATATTTGCAACCAATCCATATCCTTATGGATTTCAGGAAGTTGAGCCGGGTACAACAAAATATACGCTTTCAGCCCTGACCGCAATCCTGCTTTTCGCATCAATCCTTTTGCACGAGCTTGCACACTCTTTTCTGGCAAAACGATACGGAGTTAATATAGAGAGCATCACGCTTTTCCTTTTCGGAGGAGTATCTTCAATGGAAGAGATGCCAAGAGATCCAGGGCAGGAAGCAAAAATGGCTTTTGCAGGACCTTTAACGAGCCTTATTATAGGCACTGCATGTTTCTTGATATTTAAATATATAATTGCGCCAAATCCTGTACTCTTAGAAAATCCCGTTTATTTGATAGTCTGGATCCTTGGAGCAATGAATATGGTGCTTGGAGTTTTCAACCTGCTGCCTGCTTTTCCAATGGATGGAGGCAGAGTACTCCGTGCTTTCTATGCCAGGAGAATGTCTTATGTCAAAGCTACTCAGAATGCAGCTGCTGTAGGAAAGTTTTTTGCTATCCTGATGGCTATTTTTGGAATCCTTGTAGGAAACCTCTGGTTTCCTTTGATCGCTCTCTTCATTTACGCTGGTGCATCCGAGGAGGAACGCTCTACTCAGGCATCTGTAACCCTGGAAAATATTCTGGTAAAAGATATAATGACAAAAGATGTGGTTTCGGTGCCACCTTCTATGAATGTTGAAGATCTCGTTCATTTCATGTTTGAGAAAAAGCATATGGGTTATCCTGTAATAGAAGGTGGTATCCTGAAAGGGATCATAACTTTTACAGATATCCAGCGCGTTCCTACTATTGACCGTCCTGTAATGCGAGTCTCAGATATTATGACAAGAGATGTAATATCTGTTCCTTCCAGTGCGCAGGCAATTGATGCTCTCAAACTGGTTACATCCAAAAACATAGGAAGAGTTCTGGTAATTGATAACGGGTCTCTTGTAGGAGTGCTTTCCAGAACAGACCTGATACGGATACTCAAACTCAGATCAGAATAATGAACCAACCAGGACAATAAACCAACCAGGACAATAAACCAGCCAGGACAATAAACCAAATCAGAAAGATAAGTAATTTATTAATGTATAGTTTTATATTTTCGAAGTATAGTTTAATATCCCAGGTTTAATATCCCAGATGTGAAGATTGTATTTAGGTTGGCTGTTTAAAGATCAGCCACTTACGGATCAGTTATATAACATACGCACCTTAACAGATGTAACTTATTTAATGTGTATCTAACATATATAACTTATTTAATGTGTATGGTTAATATACCATACATTAAATTACTTGTACGTTAAACCGTTCACTTGATATCTCAAATTCGCGGCGGTAAGTGTTTAAATTCGGAAGTATAACAGATAATTTAACATATTCTGGCAATAAGCTGAAGGTAAATAATGTATCTAACAGCAGGTATAAAACATAAAATACTATGTTCTATACATTTTTGTCCGGCACTTCTAATCTGCCGCAACAAAGAGACTGATTATGAAAAAATACGAAATTACAAATTCTCAGGACATGGGTCCTGAATATAATTCTCAAAGTTCATCTCAGGAGTCAATATATTCTATGGACAAACCTATAGAATCCAGGGAAGGCAACGTTTCTGCCGGGGAGTTTAAATTTTCCGATTCTTCAATCAACAAGCCAGAGGAAACCAGTTCGCCGGCATCTACAGCAGAAGTCGAACAGGTTGAGGTCAAGCTCGATACAGATGCCGGGCGTATTCATGAACCTTTTCCTGAATCAGCTTCGGAGCTTTCAATTCCTTCTTCCCAGCTTAAAAGCCCGGACGGGAACAGTCCAGCTGTTGAGTTTCAGCCTTCAAAAGTTGTGCTTATAGGCACTGCACACGTTTCCGAAAAGAGCGTTGAGGAAGTCAGAAACGCTATCCGAAAGCTTAAGCCAGATATTGTAGCCGTTGAGCTTTGCAGGGCACGTTATGATTCTCTGAAAGGAAACGTTCCTGAAACGAATCAGGTTCCAATAAAGGAAATTCTCACTGAAGGAAAAGTGTATTACTACCTTGTCCACTGGCTACTTGCTTATGTGCAGAAAAAGATCGGTGACGATATGGGTGTAAAACCTGGTTCCGAGATGATTTCCGCAATCGAAGAAGCAGAAGCTTCAGGAGCCAAAGTAGCTTTAATCGACAGAGATATTCAGGTGACACTCCAGCGTTTCTGGGGCCGCATGAAATTTATTGAGAAAGTTAAGATGCTGAGTTCTCTCATAGGCGGTCTGATAGGAATAGGGAAAGGAGCCGAGATCGATATCGATCAGATCACTCAGCAGGATGTTGTCACAGCTCTTGTCAGTGAGCTCAGGGAATTTGCCCCGACTGCAGCTGAAACTCTCATAGACGAAAGGGATGCATATCTTGCAGGAAGTATTGTCAGGACGGCTGCAGGTGGAAATAAAACTATTGTTGCGGTGATTGGGGCCGGACATAAACCAGGAGTAATTAACTACCTCAAAAATCCAAAGAGCATTCCTCCTCTCAGCTCTCTTATGGAGATTCCGAAAAAACGCTTTGGCATTGGGAAATTTATTGGTTTTGCTTTCGTCGCCGTTATAGCTGGATTCTTTTTGATGCTGCTGCTTTCCGGCGTTCCGCTGAAGCTTCTTTTGATAGCTTTCGGCTGGTGGTTCATTATCACAGGAACGTTGAGCGCAATTGGCACTCTGCTTGCAGGCGGCCACCCTTATTCAGTTCTTACCGCCTTTTCGGTTGCCTGGCTAACAACTCTACACCCTCTTATTGCCGCAGGCTGGTTTGCTGGTCTTGTAGAAGCAAAACAGCGAAATCCTACTGCTGCAGATTTAAAAGCTCTGGCAGGGATAGAAACCTTCAGGGAGATGTTCAAAAATAAATTCATGCGAGTCCTCCTTGTTGCAAGCTTTGCAAATATAGGAAGTATGACAGGGACAGTCGTTGGAGCTTATGTTACGATGCATCTCATAGGTCTTGATCCAAGAGATATTCTCCTTTCCGGATTCAGTGCCCTTGGACTCTAAAAAATACGCCAGATCTCTCAAAAAGCACTCCTGGACTCTAAAAAGCAGTTCTCTGGCAGTGAGGTAAGCTCTCTGCCTTCCAGAATTTTTTCCTATTCATTTATTCTTTAGTTCCCAGCTCACATTTTCCTTTCCTGAAGAAATTTCTCGTTGTGCATACAATTCACTTCCAATGCAGGATAAGGTGAACAGTTACGAAAATAAAATGAAACTAAATTGACAAAAAAGGAAATTTTGAGCTCAGAAGAGCTCATTAAATCTGAATTCTTAGAAGAGATCGTGAAGCTTGAACTGGTACTTACCTAGTTTGCCGCCGTAATTGCCTGCGGAGATCTTCTTGACTCCGGGGACAGTAACCGCAGCTTCTATTCCGGCTTTCATGGCTGCTTTTATGCTTGCTTCATCAAGCCCGTTGATGACGATTTCATAAACAGCGTTGACATCAGCAGGAATTTCGCTGTTTTCTACTTTGCCCTTTATGGAGGGACAGAACTTTTCATTTGCAGTAGCTTTCAGGAATTTGTACTTGTTTGCTCCGGACTTGGACCCGCTTGCAACGATACCTCCTGGGAAGGGGGTAATTGTACCTTCAAGCTCTGAAATTGCATCTACAGCAACCTCGGCTGCAGTCAGGGCGCTCATCTGGGAGTCTCCGAATATAAAGAAGTTTCCGCCTGCAATTCCGGCTACGGCTCCTATATTGTCTTCTGTCACGAAATCCCCTTCCATGATCGGGACTTTGTATACCTTGCGGCCTGCAACCTGAGCTTCGGACTCCATTCCGTCCCCGAAGAATTTGAGTTTAAAGCCGGTATTAAATTGTTTTTCAGAATCAGGAAGCCCGTTAAATACTGCAGTTGTAGGAGCGGTAAGTACGCACTGCCCTATCCTTTCGAGCAGCTGTTCTTCAAGAGCTTCGTATTTGAAAGTACAGATTTGAATATAGACTCCAGGTCTACCGTCAGGAGTCTCACTGGGGCTTGCGAACCTTTCAATTCCCGCTTCTGCAGGGCACATTATAACTGATGTCCCGAAGCCGGTAGCTTCTGTGGCTGCGACCTGAGCCCAGCGCTTTGTTGCTGCTGTTATGAGCACTCGTGCAATCTTGATCGGAAACGCTTCTGCATAAGTATCTTCAATTTCTACTCCATTGATTTCCATGAAATTCCCCTAGTTTACTTTTCGTTATCTGTTTCATATTGTTCAGGCTTGATGTCTGCTATAAACAGCATGTTTCAGTTTGGTTTAGCGTGCTTTAGTATACTTCAGCAATTCAGTATACTTCAGCAATTTGTATCAGTAAATCTAGCATACTCCGGTCCAGCATGTTTCAGCGCAGTCCATCCAATCCTTTATTTTCTTTTAGCCTGGTTAAGATATTCTTGAACTATTTATACTGTTTTAAATTTATGCTGTTTTTAACTGGTCTTTCCATGCTGATTGCCAATGCTCGGCTGTATTTTTATGCCATATAGAAAAAGTCTCGTAATTACAGCGTTACTTAATCTCAGGCATACACTTAAAGTTTTATGGTATTTTTCTCTGGGTTTATTAACCGGTTTCAAGCGTTAGTTTTCTTGCCTGTAATCGATTAGATAATGAATGTCTATTATAATATTTATGTCAAATATATAATTTTTCGAAGAAAAGAAATCAAATCTAACTTAGACAGTTATAGGCTATTGGAAAAGGGTAATAGAGATAATAAACATGGTGGTATCAGAAAAGGGTGATAGAGATAATAAACAGAATGATATCATAAAAGGCTAATTGAAGGAACTAACAGGGTGAGTTTCTGGAAAAGTTATTAGTTTTGTTATTCTTAGATTATTTTGTCGCCTTTTAGAATTGTCTTTATAAGAAGATCCCCATTAAAAGTGTCGAATATTACTGTGCGCCCATAGTTTTTTCCAGTATCTTCAGCTATCACCAATATTCCCAGTTTTTTCATAGTCTCTTTCGCGCTTTTTATGTTCCTCTCACCTATATTCAGGCGTGAATTTTCGAACATTCCTGCTCCCCCAACAATTTTTGCTTCAAGTTTTTCTATCGACCCCCCTCTTTTAATTATTTCATTTACTAGATACTCTATTCCCGCATCTGTAAACTTGGCAGGATTATCTTTTATCCTTGAATCTTTTATATTCGGAAGCATGGTATGAAGAAGGCCTCCTATCTTTTCCTGTCTATCATAGAGGGTTATTCCCAGGCAGGAACCCAGTCCGGAGGTTTTAATTTTTACAGGGCTTCTGGCTATTGCGCAGTCCCCTATTCCGACCATAATTATGTCCGAATCGGCCAATTTGTAAAAACCTCCTTATGATTTTCTAGTTTCATAATTTGCTAGTTCAATAGTTACTGGTTAAATTTGGTTTAAAAATTTGTTAGTTCCAAAATTACTGGTTAAGTTCTGTTTAAATTTTAATGCTTATGTTGTGCAGTTCTAATAAAGTAAAATTAAGGATTTTGATCGACCATTGCGTTTATTCTTTCTAATAAACGGTTAAGAGATTCAGGATCAAGTAAAGTCAATATATTCCCTTTAATTTTCTTTTCTTTTATTGTAAACTCTGCATCAAGTATGAGTGCAAAATCTGCGATGTATCCCATTTCCGTTACAACTGAATTAAAAATGGAGTCAGACATGTCATATGTTGCATAAGGTGTTGAGATCGAAAGGTTGAGCTTCAAAAACTCTGAAAGGGAAGTTATGTAGGTTCCTGCCATGATGTGGCTAACTTCTTCAATTAAAGACAGCTTCAAGGGATCTGTCAGCTTTTTTTCTCCTTCTTCGCCTGAAAGGCTCAGGTAAAGGCTTTTTGCGCTGATTTCAGAGAAAAAGACAAGGATATAACCATTGAGGTCTTCTTTTATACGTATTAATGTACCCATCACCGGGAAATCTGAAAAGCCTTCTATTTTCGGTATGTCTTCGATCAATCCGAACCTTATATCGATAACTCTGGTATAGACAAGGCTATTAACGAGCCTGGAAAGAGAGACCGCTGAGTTTCCTATTCCTATATTTCCTATTTCTTTCAATGCTCCATATTCAAATTCTCCCAAGCTTGTGATCTCTTCCATGAAATTCCCCTCAGTTTCTATTCCCTTCAGTTTTCCCGGATTACTCTATAAATTCTAGTGCTCTATAAACCCTAATCTTCTTTTGTAAACTTTGATTTTCTTTTATGAACTCTAATCTTCTTTTATATACAGGCGTTCTCTTGCATTATAAGGCTTAAAGCGATTTGAGGCATTTCCAAGTAGTGTTTCGGCTTTTCCTATCACAAAGAATCCACCTTTATTCAATGCCTTATGAAAATTAACCTGTAATTGTTCCTGAATTTCTTTTTTAAAATAAATCATCACATTTCGGCAGATTATAAGGTCAAAACGGTCTGTGCAGGATTCTGATATCATATCTTGCCGTTTAAAACGTACTATACCTCTTAACTGGTTAGAAATCTGGTATGTTTCACTCTGTTTCACAAAATAGGTTTCTTTTGTACTGGCATCTACATTTTTGAGTACATTTTCAAGGTAAATTCCTTTTCGAGCTTTTTCAAGGCTTAAAGTGTCAATGTCAGTTCCTATTATAATTATTCTATACTTATCAAAGTCTTTCCCAAGAACTCTATGCAGCAAAATGGCAAGAGAATAGACCTCTTCTCCTGTTGCACAGCCTGCACTCCAGATACGGATTGATTTTATAAGCGAGTCTGATCTGGATTTTATCAGAAAAGGAATAACTTCTTTTTCAATTACATCAAAGGTTTCCGGGTTTCGGAAAAACTCACTGACATTTATTGTAAGAGCATTAATGAGACGTTCACGTTCAATCGGATTTTTTTTCAGCAACCTGAGATATTCCTGGTAATTATCTGAACTGGTAGCTCTGACCCGGACATTAACTCTTCGCTTGAAGTGGGCTTCTTTATATTGTTCACAGTTAAAACCAGTACTTTCCGTAATCTCTCTTTTTAATAGTTCAAATCCCACATCTTCTTCAAGATTGTTGCCTGTTTTTATTTTTTCTTCATCTATCTTTACTCTATATTTATTTTGTTTCATTCACGTTCATTTCACCTGCATATATTTACTCACTTATCATTATCTTTATAACTCCCTTAAAATTACTCCTTAAAATTAAGGTTTCAGGCTATGGAATTAATGTCAAGGATTAAAATGACACTTCCATCTCCCATAATTGTTGCTCCTGAGAATCCGCGGGTCTTTTCCAGCAGCCTGCTTTTGAAGTTTTTTATAATTACTTCCTGCTTTCCAAGAAGTGAGTCCACGACAAGTCCTATATATTGTCCGGCTTTTTCAACAATAACAACAACAAGGCTTTCTTCATTTTGTAAATCAGGCAATTGAAACAATCTGCGCAATCTCAGCAGGGGAAGTGCCTTTTCGTTTATCAAAATAACCTCTTCACCCCTTATATGCCGGACTTCTTCGTTTCTTACAGAGATACTTTTTACTATATTTGTAAAAGGAATCGCGTATCTCTCCATTCCTACTTTTACAAGCATAGCCTGATAAAGAGCGATTGTTATGGGAAGCTTCAATTCGAACCTTGAACCTGACCCTGGTTTTGACTCCACCCTTATAGAGCCTCCCAGTCTTTCAATTCGGTTCTTTACGATGTCCATCCCGACTCCTCTGCCTGAAAGATCTGTGACCACGCTGGCAGTGCTGAGCCCCTGTGCGAAAATTAGCTGTATTGACTCTCTCTCAGAAAGCTTTTCGGCTTCCTCTCTTGAAATGATCCCTTTTTCCAGTGCAGCTTTTCGGATTTCTTCTGGATCTATCCCTCTTCCGTCATCTTCTATCCTTATAAGAACATAGTTTTGCTGCCTTGAAGCTGTAATCATTATATTGCCGGTTTCGTCTTTCCCGGCCTCTGTACGCTTTTCTGGAGTTTCTATTCCGTGATCGACTGCGTTTCTTAGCAGATGCACAAGAGGGTCTCCAATTTCTTCCATAATCGCTCTATCGAGTTTGATTTCCTTTCCTTTTATTATAAATTCAATTTTCTTATTTTGCGCTCTTGAAAGATCCCTTATCATTCTGGGATACATATTGGTTATGTGATCCAGAGGAATCATTCTTATTTCCAGTACTTCTTCTTGAAGCTCCCTGGTCAGCTTCTGGTAATCGGAAAGTGCAACCTCCAGATCCTTTGATTTTGATTCTCCTGTAAGCTCTTTTACCCTGCTTCTGTTTATTACGAGCTCGCCAACAAGATTCATCAGCTTATCTAACTGTTCAGTGCTGATCCTTGAACTCTGTATTTTCGAGCCTTTTCTTGAGCTTTGTATGCTTGAGCTTTGTATGCTTGAATTTTGTATTCTTGAGCTTTGTATGCTTGAGCTTTGTATGCTTGAGCTTTGTATGCTTGAGCTTTGTATGCTTGAGCTTTGTATGCTTGAGCTTTGTATTCTTGAGCTTTGTATGTTTTTTACTTCGAAATCCGTTCCAGTATAAATAAAACTCTTTTTTTCTTTCTGCTCATCCTTTATACTTTCGAGTTTCTTTTCTTCCTTTTTTTCTCCCTTTAAATCCTCTCCTTCTCTTTCCTCTTCTTCTCTTTCCTCTCCTTCTCTTTCCTCTCCTTCTTTTTCTTTCTCCTCTCTAATTTCCTTTTCTCCTTCTCTTTCCTCTCCTTTTTCCCTTTCTCCTTCCTCTTTTTCTATTTTTTCTTCTTTTCTCCCTATTCTTTTATCCAGGGAAAGGGCATATGATTCGTTTTTTTGATGGAGAGCTTCTTCTGAGGGATTATTCAAACTCCTGAGAGTTTTCAAAATATTTTCTGCATCAGGATAAGAGTTATTGCCTTCAATTCTACTGTTTTTTCTTTCTTCGGTTTTGTTTTCCATGCCTGCGCAGACTTTCTCAACAAGCCCTTCCAGAGAATCCAGACATTCGAAAAGGATATCAATTAAAAAAGAGTCGAGGGTCAGCCTTCCTGTACGGAATCTATCAATCAGGCTTTCCATCTCATGTGTTAATTCAACAATTTGTTTGAACCCCATGGTTGCAGCCATGCCTTTGAAAGTATGGGCTGAACGAAATAATACATTCATCTGCTCCATATTTTCAGGGTTCTGTTCGAGCTCCAGCAGGGAATCACTCATTTCTTTAATATTTTTTTCAGATTCGGACCTGAAAATGCTTACATACTTAGAAATGTCCATGATTTTGCCTGCCTTTTATAAACATTTGTGATTCTGAGATTTACCTGAATTTCCGGTAACTAAAAAATTATTAAATTATTCTATTTAAAGTTCATTTGACTATTTTGAGAATTTCTTCAGCCATTTTATCCAGAGGAAGCACGAGATCTGCCAGGTTTCTTCTTACAATCTCCCCAGGCATTCCGTATATCACACATGAACTCCGGGCTTCTGCGATTACTTTACCACCCATCTTTTTAACCTCTTCAGCCCCATCCGCTCCATCGCAGTTCATTCCCGTAAGGATGAGGGAAATAACTCTGGAGCCGTAAATCGAGGCAACTGATCTGAAAAGGACATTTGCTGAGGGTCTGGACCCCAATTCTTTAGGTCCACAAGACAGATGCACTGTATTTTCCTCAAAGCCGTTTACTTTATTCCGCGAAATTTCCATATGATAATTACCCGGGGCTATAAGCACAGTTCCTTCTTCTACAATATCTCCTTCCTGTGCCTCTTTTACCCTGAGGGCTGACTTTTCATCAAGTCTTTTAGAGAGGGATGCCGTAAAACCCTGGGGCATGTGCTGCACTACAAGAACTGCCGCCGGGATATCAGCGGGAAGCGAGCCTATTAGTTTTTCCAGAGCTCTTGGTCCTCCTGTAGAGGCGCCTATGGCCAGAACATTTCTAACAGAGCCTGATCTTTCCCTGAGCCAGTTCTCTTTTTTCGGACTGATTTCAGAACTCCGGGATTCGAAATCTCGCATGCATCCAAGGTTTTTAAGATTAGCTTTTGAAGCTGTTCTGACTTTCCTGCAAATTTCTTCTGCCATCTCAGGCATGCTTTGACTGAGAATACCCGCGGGCTTTTCGATTACTTCTACTGCTCCATACTCAAAAGCTGTCAGGGTAATCTCTTCAGCTCTTTCCCCAAGAGCTGACACTATAACTACAGGAGTCGGGAATTCTTTCATGATATGGGAAAGAGTCTTAAGGCCGTCAAGGACAGGCATTATATTATCAAGAAGTACTACATCGGGCTTAAGCCTCTTTATTTTTTCAAGACCATCCTTTCCATTGACTGCAGTTCCAATAACACTGATCTTCGGGTCTTGATTCAGAATATCGGAAAGAACTTTGCGAATCAAAGCAGAATCATCTACAATGAGTGCGCGGATAAACATTTTATGCACTTTCTGTTGAATGTTTTATTTGAAATTCGTTTTTATTCGATTCAGGTTTGATTCAGGTTTAATTCAGGTTTAATTCAAATTCAGGTTTAATTCAAATTCAGGTTTAATTCAAATTCAGGTTTAATTCAAATTCAGGTTTAATTCAAATTCAGGTTTAATTCAAATTCAGGTTTAATTCAGGTTTAATTCAGGTTTAATGGCAGTGTAGCGAAAGTTCTGTAAAATATGATTGACTCTGTATCCTTTTTCTTTTACCACAAAAAAACAGGATGCAAAGTCAATGGTAGATTTATTCTCGCTCATAAAAGATTATCTTGTCGATC
>Ga0208825_1002299_pt1 | contig 12859 bp, 13 predicted proteins | sample AD_UKC113_MetaG_FD_184450 | JGI IMG/M metagenome (GOLD analysis project Ga0208825, IMG submission 184450) | Active sludge microbial communities of municipal wastewater-treating anaerobic digesters from Hong Kong - AD_UKC113_MetaG (SPAdes)... | ecosystem: Engineered > Bioreactor > Anaerobic >...
GCTGAATGCTCTGGACGAGCTGGAGAGCGCAAATTTAGCTGTTCGACAGGTTTATAAATCATAAATCCAACCGCAAAAACGTGCCTCGGACTGCTAAATGCTCATTTGTCAATCATAAGGTCAGGCTGCTAAAGCCGGAGAGGTTGGCTTCGGGCATCTTCGGCCGTCTTGTCTTTTCTTTCTTTTAAAAGGAGGGGGCGAGCTATTGAAATTCGTGGAACTTCGCCCGTCTGCGGGATGATGATATGTTATCTGAAAACGATCTCAAAATTCTAAAGGCAATATTGCAGGGCCATGTGGATCCTCAGAGCATCGCAGGGGATCTGAATATGAAAGTGGAGGCGGCAAGGGCGGCAGCGGATGCCCTGGCCGAAAAGGGGCTCATCAGGGTGAACAAGTCTGTGGATGAGCTCTTCGCCCTCACTGAGGAGGGGCGGGGGTACGCCGAGAGGGGCCTGCCGGAGAGGGCTATGCTTCTCTCCATCGGTCAGGGCATGCCCGTATCCGATTTGCGGGATCCTGCCCAGAAAATCGGCTTCGGGTGGCTGCGAAAGAAGGGATGGGCGACCATAGAAAATGGGATGGTCCGGCCTGCCGGCGAGGCTGCCATCGGCAAGGATGAAGAGGTCATGGCAGCGCTCCTGGCCGGGCCGAAGAGCGGCTCGGAGCTGGACCGAAAGGGTCTGGCGGATCTGAAGAGCCGGGGTCTGGTCACAGCCAGCAAGAGAAAGGACTGGCGCTATGAGATCACTGAGGAAGGGAAAAAGGCAGCGTCTTCGGCAGTTGGGGCGGCGGCTGCAATGGAGATGCCCCCCCTCTCTGCAGAAATGATCAAGAGTGGTGAGTGGGAGGAGAAGGACGGGGCACTCTATCTGAATTACCGGGGTGCGACCTTCAGCCCCCGTCCCTACGACGTGACAGTAGCCGCGGACAGGATCTATCCTGGCAAGAAGCATCCCTACCAGAGGCTGATCGACTTCATGAGGGAGGTCATGCTGGAGATGGGCTTTGTGGAGATCAAGGGCCAGATTGTGCAGTCCAGCTTCTGGAACTTTGATGCCCTCTTCCAGCCTCAGGACCACCCCGCCCGGGAGATGCAGGACACATTTTACCTGGACAGCCTGGCTGAGATTCCTGACTACGCAAAGGTAAAGGAGATGCACGAGCGCGGAGGAGACGTGGGCTCCACCGGCTGGGGAGGATGCTGGAATCCGGAGGTTGCCAGGCAGGAGGTCTTGAGGACCCATACCACGGGCCTGACAATCAAGTACCTCTCAGAGCATCGGACGCCTCCGGTCAAGGTCTTCGGCATCGATCGGGTCTACCGGCGGGAGGCCATAGATGCCACCCACACCCCGGAGTTCGAGCAACTGGAGGGGGTCGTCATGGACAGGGATGTTACCTTCTCTCACCTTCTCGGCATACTCAAGGAGTTTTATGGCAAGGTGGGCTTTGAGGAGGTTCGATTCAGGCCCGGCTACTTCCCCTACACCGAGCCCTCTGTGGAGCCGGAGGTGTTCATTGACGGCCTGGGCTGGGTGGAGCTTGGCGGGGCTGGGGTATTTCGCAGGGAGGTGACTGCTCCCTTCGGCATTGAGCATCCGGTTCTGGCATGGGGGCTGGGCATATCCAGGGTGGCCATGCTGAAGCTGGGGCTCAAGGACCTGAGGCTGCTATATCAGTCGGACATGCAGTGGCTGCGGGAGATGCCTGTTTCCATCAAGCTTTAAGAATGGGGATTTTATCATGCCGGTTGTCAAGCTTTATTACGAGGATATGGAGAGGCTGATCGGAGCCTCCAGGGAGAGAATCATGGGCAGGCTGGCCATGATGGGCGCAGACATTGGAAAGCGGGTCGAGGAGGACCACGTGGATGTTGAGTTCTTCCCGGACAGGCCAGACCTGTACAGCGCCGAGGGTGTGGCGAGGGCCATGCAGGGCTTTTTGGGCATCAAGACGGGTCTCGTCGAGTATCCTGTGCATGCAGGCCAGGTGGCACTGACTGTAGAGGAGTCTGTGAAGGCGGTGCGCCCCGTCATCGGCTGCGCTGTGGTGCGGGGGCTGCATTTCTCAGATGAGGCCATAGAGTCCCTCATGGGCCTGCAGGAGGACCTGCACTGGGGCCTGGGCAGAAACAGGAGAAAGGTGGCCATTGGCGTGCACGATATATCACGGGTCCGGCCGCCCTTCCGCTATTTGGGAGCAGATCCGTCCTGGAGGTTCGTGCCCCTGGACTTCACCGAGGAGATGAGCATGAGGGAGATTTTAGTCAGGCATCCCAAGGGAAGGGAGTACGGCCACATCCTGGATGGCTGCGACCGCTATCCGCTCATAGTCGATGCAGACGATCATGTGCTCTCATTTCCGCCCATCATCAACGGTGAGCTGACCTCTGTCACCGAGGAGACTGAGGAGCTGTTCATAGATGTGACGGGAATGGACGGCATGGTGCATAAGGCCCTGAACATAGTGGTCACCTCCCTGGCTGAGAGGGGAGGCAGGATCGAGAGCGTTCTGGTCAAAAGGGGCAATGAAGGCGACTTCGTCTCGCCCGACCTGCAGCCGTCCTTCTGGACTGTGAGCGCCAGGGAGGCCAACAGGCTCATAGGCTTTGACCTGACGGGCCAGGGCCTGGCCGAGTGCCTGGAGAGGATGCGCTTTGGTGCTCAGGCAGGAGTTGATGGCGACCCAGACAGGGTCAGGGTGCAGGTGCCTGCCTACCGGGCGGATATAATGCACGCCTGGGACATATTCGAGGATGCTGCCAAGGCCTACGGCTTTGACCGGCTGGAGGCCAGGCTGCCGTCGACTGTAACTGTGGGGCAGGCACATCCCTCTGAAGCGCGCAGGGGAGAGGTTCGTGAGGTCATGTCAGGGCTGGGCTATCTGGAGGTCATGCCCTTCACTCTGACCAATGAGAAGGTGCACTTTCAGTGGATGAGGCGGGAGAAGAGCCCTGAAGCCCGCCGCGCAGTCAGGGTCATGCATCCCATCAGCGAGCTGCACACCATCCTGCGCACTTCTATTCTCTCCAGCCTGCTGGAGATCTTCGCAATGAACCAGCACCATCCCCTTCCCCAGAGGATTTTTGCTGCCGGGGATGTGGTGCTTGAGAGGAGGACGCACATGAACCTGGCAGCCGCCAGCATTCACAGCGGGGCAAACTTCTCTGAGATCCGGTCTGTGGTGGATGTCGTTTTGCGCGAGCTCGGCCTCGGGGCAGAGATCGTGCCTTCAGCGGACGGCGCATTCATGCCGGGCCGGGCCGGGGATCTGATGGCCGCCGGGAAGCGGATCGGCTGCTTTGGGGAGCTGCATCCCCTTGTTCTGAGGAGCTTCGGCCTGGAACAGCCTGTGGTGGCCCTGGAGCTGCAGTGGGGGGTGCTCGAAAGCTGCTGAACAAAACCACATAGAAAAAGAGCAGATTTATCTGCTAAAAGATGCAATAGTTCTCTGTGGTGGGAGCATCGCCGGTCATCGGCTCGTTGCTCATGTCTACCGGCGCTCTCCCGCCGAACAGAGGACGCAAAGAGGCGGATATGAAGGTTCGAGATCTGATGAGCTATCCCATTGCCACTGTGCCCCCCGATGCCACGGTGCTGGAGGCCATGAGAAAGATGGGTGAGGAGGGTAAGGGCAGCCTGCTTGTGGCAAGGAGCGGGCTGCTCAAGGAGTGCTTGGGAATAGTTACAACCAGCCGGATCTTTCACAATGTCTTCGCAGAGGGGCGCGATCCAGGGCAGGTAACTGTCTCTGAGATCATGACGCCAGCGCCTCTGGTCACCATAGATCTGAATGCCAGCACAGAGGAGGCGGCGAAGCTGATGCAAAAGCACAACATCAGGAGGCTTCCAGTGATGAAGGATGGAGCGCTTGTCGGCATAGTCACCAGCAAGGACCTGCTGGCGTGCGTCAAGTAAAAGCCATCAGGCGCGGACTGAGCCGGACTCGCCGGGACTGGTATCCGCAGATTATAAATAGCCTTAGGGCGAAGTGGGTGAGGTGAGTCGAGGTTGCCTAGCCTGGTAAGGCGCAGGTTTGCTAAACCTGTTCCCCTCCGGGGATCGTGGGTTCGAATCCCACCCTCGGCGCTTTCTTACATGTAATAAAGCAGCGCCGGAAACGGATTTAAGGCAGGAAAAGCACATCACTGTCATCTGTTCTCGCCAAACGGGATGACTCAAAGAGAAGCCAGGGCCTCACAAGGGTTTTCCTGGCTTTTCTTTGAGCTCTTCGCTATTTCCTGTGGGTAACCTCATGATATCTATTTTGGTATCATGATGCAACTTCACTTATTACTCCGACTTGAGAGGCGGTTGGCATTGATATTATGATGATTGGCGGTCTCCCGGCAATTTAGCTATAACTTGGATTGTGTCTCGGGATTCCAGCTTACCCACACAAAACAGCGAGGAGCCGTAAAGATGTCATAGAACCAATCACCGCCAGATGCGCATCTTTGCCAACAACCTGCCCACAAGCTTGTTCTTCGCCCTTCTTGCGATCTTCTCCGGGTTTCCGCTTGCCAGGACTTCGATGTCCCTGGCCGTCCTTGCCGTCTTATACAGGCTGCTCGATGCCTTCTTTGCCATCGGAATCCCGTCCTTCAAGCCAATAGCAATTCTTCGGGCTTGTCTTTCTTATCGCTTGATGGGTCGTTCTCATAATCAACAATGGCCCTAATTAGATCATGGCCCGGCGCTACAACATCCGCGATATCCTTGTGTGACTCCCCGGCTTCCTGGTGCATCAGGGCGAAGTGTTCAGAGATCGCATCGTCTAGCTCCATGAGCTTTTTGACGATGGGATTCTGCTTGTTCAGCCGGTACATCTTGGCCTGCCCTACCGTGCGAGTGGCGGTGATGAGTGCCAACGCCTCCAGCTTGGGCCACGCCTTGAATAATGTGGTCCTGCTCAGCCCGGTGCCTTCTGCGATGTCGGTCTTTGAGTAGTCGAAGGACTCGTTATCCATCAAGAAGTCCAGTATCTTAAGCATCGGACTCTTAATTCCAAGCTCTCTAATGAACAAGGAATCTTCCATCGGCTTTGCCTCCTCTTTCATTAGTTCCCTATCTCACTTTTATGGTCTCTGATGATTACTTATAGTACCTTAGAAGATGAACAAAGTTTAAATACTTTACCGATATTGTTTTAAAAAGTATACACGAATATAATTGGTAGAATCTACCCAATAGAGAGGGTGAATTGTTGGTAGCAGAAACGATGCCAACTTTGAAGGCGCAGATATTAAAGAAACTTCGCAGGCGCGGTAATTGGGGTGCGAACCATACCGCTTTTGACGACCTCCCTAAGAGCATGCCTAAACACCTCAGGGGTGAAGCCAAGGACGCCGCCAAGGATCTGATCAGCGAGGGGCTATTGATACCTAAGCAGACCAGCTATGGGCTTCATGTATCTTTGAATCCACAGAGGAAGGCCGATATCGATAAGATAATCAAAGAAGTACTTGGGGATTAGATCCCCAGCTGTGGTATGCACGCCAGATAAGCTTCTCTCAGCTCCTTGAGGTCGATGTGGTTGTACAAATCGAACGCATCTTTTCTGCTATCGCCCCGCAGCTCCTTGATGAACTCCCGCCGCATCCCAGCCCGAAAGAGATGGGTGCAGAACCAGTGCCGGCAGCAATGGGGCGTAAAATGGTCCTCAAGCCGCTCGGAGGCCGGATCATGCAGGCCAACCCTCCGGGCCGCCTCGGTCACAAGATTATAGATTCCGGTCCTGTTAAGCCGTTCGCCTTCGTTATTCAGGAAGAGGGCGGGGCTGCCTTTCTTGTTGATGTCCTCCCGGATGGCCAGCCAGCGCCGGAGGATGTAAGCGCACTCATCATCAAAGAACACTGTCCTGTTGGTCCTCTTGGCTGTGGGCTTCAGCCTGATCTTGTTTTCGATCAGGTCAACGTCGCCCACGTCCAGCTCTACCAGCTCATGCCGCCTTATGCCTGTCTTGGCCAGGAGCGTGATAACGGCTTTGTCCCTCAAGTCCAGGGTGCAGTTGATCAGGTTTGCCATCTCTTCCACAGAAATGAGCTTGCGGGCCTGGCCGTCGTCGTTGTCTTTGTAGCGCCGCAGGTATCTCTTCCTGACTGCAATAACCGGATTGTCCGCCGCCTTCCCCTCAAATACCAGGTATTCGTAGAAGCTGGAGAGCACGGAAAAGTAGTTCTCAATCGTCTTTGTGGTCTTACCCAGATCTGGATGTGCGCTACCTCGTACCTCCGCATCCTGCGGAGGACCATATAATTACGGGCCACCAAGGAGCTGATGGCATTCAGGACACCTTTTCAGTGTTTCGAGTACACGGCCTGATTAAGAAAAAGGATTAACGATTTACTCTGAAGAATTGGCGGATGGGCCTTTTCTTCCAGCAATAAATGAAAGCGAATGCCTTAGGTCTCTCTGATTGAGTTAGGATTCACTTAGCAATTATATGCGCCGATCGGGATTCGAACCCGAGTTTAGGCGTTGGCAACGCCTAGTGATAACCGCTACACTATCGGCGCTCGCATGCTGCACGAGGCATCCCCTACAATCACCTTCTAGTCTAAAAACATTGCGGGTAAAACCAACCGGGGGCGCTCTTCCGGATAAGCCCTGCATACCCTTTATCTACCTTGAAGGGCTGCTTGTTTATGGTGATATTGGCTTGCATGACGTCATCATAGTGGGAGCGGGCCCTGCGGGGCTGACCGCGGCCATGTACTGCGCGCGAGGGGGAAAGAAGACTCTGGTCCTCGGCAACATCTACGCATCGCAGCAGTCCATGGGCGGCCTCTATGAGAACTACCCCGGATTTCCGGATGGCATCCAGGGCATAGAGCTGTCAGAGAGGATGCTCGCTCAGGCCCAGAAGTTCGGGGCTGAGAACCAGACGGAGATGGTGGAGAAGATTGTGAACCTGGGCGAATTCTTCCGTCTCAAGACTGAGAACTGGCAGTACGAGTCCGGGACGGTCATCCTGGCCATGGGGGCCCGCCACCGCTCCATTGGCGTCCCTGGAGAGAAGGAGATGACGGGCAGAGGCGTCTCCTACTGTGTGCACTGCGACGGCGCGCTCTTCAGAGGCAAGCCTGTGGCTGTCGTAGGCTACGGCAACGGAGCGGCGCGGGCTGTGCTCTATCTGGCTGGCATCGCCAGCAAAGTGCACCTCATCTCCCCGCGCGATAAGCTCGTCGCCGAGCCTGTCTACCTGGAGCGCATCAAGAATCTGCCCAACTACATAGCCACATTCGGGGCGGATGTCACAGCGATCCTGGGCGACCAGTTCGTCTCCGGCGTGGAGTTCAAGGTGGGAAATACTCTGCGGTCATCGAAGGTGGAGGGAGTCTTCGTGGAGATGGGCGTAAAGCCCAATGTGGAGCTGGCAGAATCCCTGGGCCTGGAGCTCACGGCCGGCGGATTTGTCAAGGTAAACAGGCTCAACCAGGAGACGAGCATGCCCGGAGTCTTCGCCGCAGGAGATCTGACTGGTGGAAGGCTGCAGGTGGCCACAGCAGTGGGCTCCGGAGCCTCGGCTGGGATCAGCGCCATGCAGTACCTGGGATGAGCAAGCCTCTCTTGTGATGATTCTGGCTGAAGAAAAATTAGGATAAGACTATGGCAAAACAGATGGTGGAAAGAGTGCGGGATAGGGATCGAGAGCTGGACCTCAATAAGCCTGTCGCAGTCTGGCGCTCCCAGGAGCTGCTGGATGGCGGGGCAGCGGAGTCGGTTACCATGATACTGCGCACAGTGGGCTGCCGGTGGAACCGCTGCACCATGTGCGGCTACGCCGGGGAGGGCGCGCCTGCCACGGCTGACAACCTGATTGCCCAGTTCGAATATGGTATGCATCGATCCCATCCCGATGTGTCCGTGGTCAAGATATACACCAGCGGCAGCTTTCTCGACCCCCAGGAGATGCCTGTTCAGGCCAGGGATGAGATCCTTAAGAGGCTGGAGGGCATGGGCATCAGGAAACTGGTCATCGAGAGCCGGCCGGAGTATGTGACCGGGCAGAGCATCAGCGCCTGCCTCTCCCGCCTGCCCACCGAGTTTGCCATAGGCCTGGAGACGGCCTCAGATCTCATCAGGAACAGCGTCATACGCAAGGGCTTCTCCTTCCAGGACTTCGTATCTGCATCCCGGACTGTGCACGATCTGGGCGGAAGTGTCAAGGCCTACCTGCTGCTCAAGCCGCCCCTGCTCTCCGAGGGTCAGGCTCTGAGAGATGCCGTGGCGTCAGCGCGAGCAGCTGCAGCCCACGCCGATATCATCTCACTGAACCTATGCAATGTGCAGAGGAACACCGTGGTCGAGCGGATGTGGCAGGAGGGTGAGTTCCGGCCGCCCTGGCTCTGGTCTGCCCTGGAGGTGATCAAAAGCGCCCCGTGCCCCATAGTCTGCGATCCTGTCGGCGCCGGCACCCGCCGGGGCCCGCATAACTGCGGCCGGTGCGATGATGTAGTGGCGGAGGCCATCAGAAAGCATGCCCTCACTCAGGACGCTGCAGCCTTTGACGAGCTTGATTGCAGGTGCAAATCCGCCTGGAGCGAGCTGATGGATCTGGAGGAGGAATCCTTCGGCTCTCCTCTCTTTTAGGCGACTGGAATATGATCAAATTATGGAAAAAATGACGGACAGATTTAAAAATCAGATAGCTTCAAGTATTAATACGTAGATAAATTATTGCTGGTGAGTTGGTATGTTCGAAAAAGTCTTGGTACCTACGGACTTTTCTCCATACGCCGGCAAGGTTTTGGAATGCGTGTCCGAGATTCCCGGAGTCAAAGAGGTCAAGATCCTCCATGTGGTAACCAGGCCAGCCCTGACCCGATTCTGGGACCCTCTGAGTGAGGTAAAACAGGCGGAAAAGAAGCTGGAAGAGGAAAAGAAGCACGTGCCTCCGGGGATTGCCGTGAAGACTCATGCCGTCTCCATCCTGGAGGGGGATGTGGCGGCTGCCATACAGAAGGTTGCCGCAGATTATGGAGCGTCTCTGGTGGTGATGGGGGCCAGGGGAAGAAGTCTCATCGAGAGCGTTCTTTTGGGAAGCGTCTCTCGGAATGTGCTGCGCTTTGGAGAGCAGCATCTTCTCATAATGCGCTTCAAAAAGGTTGGCGGTGCCAAAGGCCTGGAGTTTCCGGGAGCCAAAGGGACCAAAGGGCTGCGGGATGAGCAGGCACCTGCCGAGCGCATGGAGAAGTTCTGCCCGAACATCTTCTCCAAGGTGCTGGTCCCTACAGACTTCTCTCCGCCCGAGGAGGCAGCCATATCCTTCATCAAGGGCATTCCCGGCATTGGCGAGGTTCACCTGCTCCACGTGGTATCACGGGGAGAGACACAGGAGGAGCTGGATGCAGCGGTGAAGGATGCTGAGGCGAAGCTGGCGGCCATCAGCCAGGAGATTGGCCGGGCTGGGATAAAGGTTACAGCCGGGGCGGTTGTGGGAAATCCTGTAGAGCAGATATGCAGCAAAGGCGATGAGCTGGATGTCTCTCTCATAGCCATGAGTTCGGTTGGAATGGACACAATGCACTCCGGGAGGATAGGCAGCAGGACATACGATGTGGCAAATAAGGCCAGCCGGCCGGTACTGGTCATCCGTATGAAGCCGATATTTGCTGTGCCCGCCCTTTAAGCCGGCAAAGGGCTTTTTCATATTTTTTTTTTGACCCATTTTTTCTCTGGCTTCTGTCATCATTGGTGCCGCCATACCTGAACAGGTCATGGCCAATATCAAAGGAAAATGGCCAAATAGTTATTTTGAAAAAAAACCTTTTTAGGCGATATTTTTGGATTTAGGCTGTTTTGGGATCTTAAATATTAATTTTAAGTATAAAGATCAAAACTCAGTATATTTTCTGTTTTTAATTTACCTTATTTCCTTTTTGACCTAAAAAACTCCAATTAACACGAGTTTTCCCGTTTCATACAGCTTTGATCGCCCGAATAAAAACCAAAAACGTTTAATATTGGGAGAACGTCCGACTACCACGCTCTCATCTTGGAGAGCGGATGTAGGATTAGATTAACGAGGTGGTCTAATGGTCTCTATACTGGGGGAAGTTGTCACCACAGTAGATATGGCTTTGTTCTTTATAGCCTTCCTGGTGCTGATACTACCTTTCAAAGTGAAAATCGTCGAACATAATTTAGAGGTATTCCTATTTATCATGGGCGCGGCTGCAGTCACTGTAACCAACAAGTGGACGATGGAGGTCGTTATGACTGCTGCAGAGGAGCCCATCATCAAGGGCATTGTGCCTGCTGTACTGGTGGCCGGATTCCTATTCCTCTATGGCCAAAAGGCCTTTCAGAGCTTTATGGACGGCCTGGTAAAAAGGTTGAACCTGGGTGTAATCATATTTGCCACCACCCTCCTCTTGGGGCTGATCTGCTCGGTCATCACCGCCATCATCTCCTCGCTCTTCCTCTGCGAGATTGCCAACACCCTGCCCCTGGACAGAAAGAACAAGATCAACTATGTGATCATCGCCTGCTTTGCCATTGGCCTTGGCGCAGTGCTCACCCCACTGGGAGAGCCCCTCTCCACCATTGCCATCTCCAAGCTGTCCGGTGAGCCATTGTATCCGGGCGGACCCGGAAACGCCGGATTCTTCTATCTGATGGACCAGTTGGGCATTCTCGTCATCCTGGGGGTTCTGCTCTGCTCAATATTTGCCATGTTCTATGTCAAGCCCTCCCCCACAGGCAAGGGCGAGATAATGGGTTCCACCGAGGGCAGCAGCGTAAAAGAGGTTCTCATCAGGACGGTCAAGGTCTATGCATTCGTAGCCGCCCTCTTCCTGCTCGGCGCTGGAATGGAGGTCATCATCTTCAAGTACTTCACCAAGATTCCGGACTACGTCCTGTTCTGGGTGAACATGATCTCCGCCATCCTGGACAATGCCACTCTGACCGCGGCTGAGATATCCAAGGCCCTCACTCAGAAGCAGATCAACGCTGCCCTCTACGGCCTGCTCATCTCCGGCGGCATGCTCATCCCGGGCAATATCCCCAACATCATCTCCGCTGGAAAGCTGGGCATCACCAGCAGCGAGTGGGCAAGGCTCGGCGTGCCGCTCGGCCTGGTTTTGAACGCCCTGTACTTCGTAGTGGTATTCATCCTGGGAATCAACCCCACCCTCGGGCTGTAAAGCGGTGCCATCGCATCGCTTTATCCTTTTTTTCGTGCTTAAAATCTGCCCTTTTTGCTGTAAATCGTCAATTCGCACATGGGATTAGCCGAGAAAAGAATAAATACCATGTTCATCATGAATGATATTAGCAAATTCTTAGGTGATTTAATTGAGCGAAAAGACAATTGCCATAATATTTTTGCTGGGGACGCTCTGTCTGGCCGCTTTGGCTTCGATTATGTTCCCGGAGATCTCCGGCCTGCCGTAGCCTCCCCAATTGCAGTGAATGAGGTGCTGATTATTCCTGGAAAGATGGGCGCACTGGCAACAGGGCAGCTCTTGCTGGCGCTGGGCGTGATAATGTCGCTGTTCATTGGCAGGGGGGATCTCACTGTGACGATCTCAGGACTGGTAGCTGCCATGGGCGGCATGTACATTCTCAGCCTGGCCCATCCAGCCACCAGGCAATTTATTGGCATGGGATGGCCTGAGAGGATTTGCCGGGTATCCGCATTGCTTGCCGGGCTACTGATGGCGGCAAGCGGATCGATCAGCATTGCAGAACGCTTCAAAGACATGCTTTTCTTGCAGGCCGTTCCTGACTATGTCCTATTGCTGATCGGCCTGCTAATGCTGGCATGGGGACTATATATATTGATTCTGGCCGTGTGGGGCGTCAGATCATAAATGCAAATGATTAATAATTACATATTTGCTCTCATCTGGCCAAAACCTTTAATATGATTGCATGCTTTTGTTATTATCACTAATTATGAGTTTAATTCAAACCGAAATCAAAAGAAGCATATAACTGTTTGGAGATCTCAAAATGGGCCTGATTTCAGTAGAATATGGGTTAACTGCCGTCCTCGCCGCCGTGCTCCTGGGGCCGCTGCTCGTGCAGAGAATACAGCGCAATCTGGAAGCCTTCCTATTTCTGATGGGCGGGTGCGCTGCTGCTATCTCGCAATCCTGGCACATCGTCATGATCGAGGAGGCGATTCAGGAACAGGTAGTGGTCGGAATAATGCTCTCTGTGATAGCCGCCGGATTGCTGGCACACTACGGCAAGCCCGATCTCTGGCAGAGCATAAACAGCGTCCTCCTGGATACGATCAGCCTGAAGGTGATCTTCCTGGAGATGGTGGTGGTGCTGGGACTGCTGGCGGCCATCATCACGCCCATACTCTCCCTCTTCCTGCTGGTGGAAGCAGTAAACCACCTGCCCATCCACAGGCGCACCCGTACCCTCATGACCATTTCCGGGTGTATCTCGATCCTTATGGGAGCGGCCCTCTCCCTGGCGGAAGAGCCCTCTTCTGCTATGGCGGGCATAAAGGTGCATGGGATGCTCCCCTATGCCGGGCCGCTTCCCCATGAGGTGCAGAGCCTTTATCTGATCTTTGGCATACTGGCCGTTGGTCTGGCAAGCACATTCATCTCGAAGGCGGAATCAACCGGCCTGGAAAGGGCTGGTCTGGAGAAAGCCTCACCTCGCAGGAAAATTGCCCTTTCGAGCGCGAGGGCCTGCCTGTTTGTCGTCTCCCTGCTTCTCATCGGCGTGGCATTCGGAGTGAATACGTGAGGGTGGAATTTTGCAGCGAAGGTGATGTCATATGTATCCATCAATTGAAACCGGGACCGCCATACCCTCGATAGCCGCCCTGGGTGGCTGGGGTCTATCCTTTTTCGGGATGAACAGGTACCTGCAGGGGCATAAGG
>Ga0208825_1002306_pt1 | contig 12832 bp, 12 predicted proteins | sample AD_UKC113_MetaG_FD_184450 | JGI IMG/M metagenome (GOLD analysis project Ga0208825, IMG submission 184450) | Active sludge microbial communities of municipal wastewater-treating anaerobic digesters from Hong Kong - AD_UKC113_MetaG (SPAdes)... | ecosystem: Engineered > Bioreactor > Anaerobic >...
GTCTCGGGATCACGCCCGAAAGGAGTGGTTTCTGTTTTTTGGCCCGGCAACGTGGTCGGCGCCATCTGCCCGCCGGTCATGGCGTACTGCGTGTTGTTGGCGAGAACTACGGTGATTTTTTCATTGCGCGCCGCCGCGCTGACCAGATGCTGCACCCCTATGGAGTAGCCCCCGCCGTCGCCCATATAAGCGATGCAGATTAATTCCGGCCTGCTCCTTTTGATGCCGGTCATTACCGGAGTAGTCCTGCCGTGGTGGGTCTGAACCGTATCCAGGTTGAAGAAATCCCAGGAAAGAAGGGAGCAACCTATATCACAGCCGTAAACAACCTTCTCCTGGACGCCGAGTTCATCGATGACCTTCCCCAGGGACTTCAAAATCAACCCGTGGCCGCAGCCCGGGCAGAACTTGTGGGGCTTTGTGTCAACCCGCCAGCTGCGGGGCATGTCAGGCCGTGGACACATTGCAAGTCCTCCTTGGCAGTCAAAATCAACGCAATATTTCTTTTACCCTGGACTTCACTTCATCCGCAACAACCCCCAAACCCGGCTTGTAAAGTGTGAAGATCTCAGCGGCGGTTCCGCAGCAAGCGTCCTTAAACAGCCTTCCCAGCTGGCCGTAAGCAGACTCGACCACCAGAAATTTTTTTGCTGCGGCGGCAAGCTCTTTAATTTTGGGCAAAGACAGCGGCCGCAGGGTCAGCGGGCGAAAGTAACCGACTCTTTCTCCCAGTCCGCGCAGGTATTCGACCGCTTCCCTGACCGCCCGGAAAACCACCCCGTGGGCGACCACCACCAATTCCGCATCCTCCGTCCCGTAAGACTGGCACTCGGCAACCTCCGGGGCAATCCGCTCGTACTCCCCGATATCGCTCATCAACTTTTCGTAGAGCTCCTCTTCGAAGTTGTATGTGTTTCTGTACTGGGCGGGAGGCCGGTCCCTTCCCGGCGCTCCCTTCCCGCCGACAAACGGCTCGGGCTCAACCATGCCGTACCCCCTCGCTTCGGGATCATAAACGGTCAGGGACTCGCGCATCTTGGCCTGATATCCGTCCCCCAGGATAAAAGTCGGAAAGCGGTATTTCCAGGCGGTGTTGAAAGCCTTTATGGTATAGTCGAACAACTCCTGGTGCGACGATGTCGAATAAACTATCCGCAGTCCCTCTCCGTTGCCGCCCGTGGCGGTCAGGGTGACCTCCTGCTGCGAGTATATCACCGTGGCCGTGGAAGGCCCGCCCCGCTGCTGAACTACCGCAACCGTAGGCAGCCGCATCATTTCCGCCATGGACATCGGCTCCTGCATGAGCACGTTGCCCACTCCCGCAGTCGCCGTGAAAGCCTTGTGCCCGGCCAGAACACCGCCGATCGTCGAGAAGCCCGCAGAGAGCTCGTCTTCCGTCTGGAGAAATTTTCTGCCGTATTTATGGGCAAGCCTCGTCCAGCAGTGCATCACCTCATTTTGAGGAGTGATCGGGTATCCGAACATGACATCCGCCCCGGCCGCCAGAGCCGCCCAGGCCACCACCTCGTTTCCCGTCATGAAAACTCTCTTTTCTTCCCGCAAGTAATCTACCGCCATCCCAACATTCCATCTCCCTGCCGTTTGTTATTGCGGCGGGACATTTTCCCGCACCCCGCTTGCCCCATTCTCGCGTCTCTTCCCGGATCACCAAAATGCCCCGCTCATATGCCTCTTAATCGGCCTGACCGTATTGCCCATGCAGTCGACCGCACCGATTTCAGCCGCCACCGGCACCGCCGCCGTGGTGGCTATCAACGGCAGTCCGAGGACTTTTGCCGCTCCGGACACTGTACGGGCTCCCTCCTGCACTACCTCGGCGGTTGTCTCCCCGGCCAGATGGGTATTGTTTATCAGCCCGTCCAGCCGGTTCATATCTTTTAAACTTTCCACGATATCCCCGACGGTGGCGGTCATCGGCCGCCTCGCATTAATTACGGCAATAACCTTCAGGCTCCGCTCTTCCCGGACGCCATCCAGCAGGTTCAGAATCCTTGCGCCTTCCACTCCGTAACCGACATCAACAACAATATCCCCCTCCCGCCGCAGCGCCCACCTGGCTTGAGGCTTAACGGTGCAGCCCGCTTCCCCGAGACCGGCCGTCTCTTTTGTTTTCCAGGCTATCACGTCGACGCCGCGGGCTTTCAGTTCCTCCTGGATAGGCCTCAATGTGTAAAAAGGCTCTACAACATCGAGGTCCACGAGGGTAACTTTCCTTCCCCTGCCGGCCAGTTCCAGGGCCCTGTTGACCGCGACTTCGCTCTTCCCGGCGGCGTATTCGCCTACGTATGCCTCTACTATTCTTTCACTCATCGTTCCAATTATTATGTTCACCTGTTTATTTTTTAAGCAAAAAGCCTTGAAAATAAAAAGGGGGACAGATCGCCCGTTCCCCGACAAAAACCTGCTGCCGGCGTCGCCCCGTTTTTCAAGGCTTCGCACGCAAAATATTACAAAAAATCGCAAGGTTGCCGCAACCGGAAATGCCCTCCTCCCTGTTTTCCAGAACCCCTCTCTCAACCCGCAAGAAAGTAATTGATGAGAACCAGCGCCACCACCCCCGGCAGTTGAAGAATCCCCGCGGCCAGGATTGTAACCGGGTTAATGGCGATATGAAAGCCGAAGTGCCCGAACACCGTGTTGACCAGAAACAATAGCGCGGTGCCCAATATACCCCAGGCAATCAGGCGGATTAAAAATTTCAGCGGCCGGAACAAGACCGTCCCAACCAGGTATAGTCCGAAAAGTCCAGCCAGTCCGGTTAAAACATATTTCCATTCCACGGCCGTGCACCTCCTAACCCCATTATATGGCCGGGAATGAAAAATATTCCTACTTTATTTCTTTCCTGCCTTCCAGCGCCTTGCTCAAGGTTGCCTCGTCAGCATATTCCAGGTCGGCCCCCACCGGAAGCCCGTGGGCGATTCTGGTCACAAGAATGCCCAGGGGCTTTATCAGCCCGGCCAGGTAAAGAGCCGTCGCATCCCCCTCCACATTGGGATTGGTTGCCAGGATCACCTCGCTGACCCCTCCGCCTTCCAGGCGCTTCAACAGGCTCCTGATATTGAGATGTTCCGGCCCGACTCCCTCCATCGGCGAGATTGCCCCGTGCAGCACGTGGTAAACCGACTTCAACCCTCTCGCCTTTTCCATCGCGGCCACATCCCTGGGGCGCTCCACCACGCTGATAATATCGCGCCTGCGCCGTTCGTCGCCGCAGATAAAACACGGATCGCAGTCGGTGAAGTTGCCGCACACCGAACAGTAACGGATATTCTTCCTGGTTTCCTCGATAGCCCGGGCAAGGTTCACGGCCACTTCGGCCGGGGCATTCAATAAATAAAAGGCGAGACGCTGGGCCGTTTTCGGCCCGATGCCGGGAAGTCTGGCCAGTTCGTCAATCAGGCGGGCTACCGGTTTGGCGTAGTAATTCATATTAGAACAGGCCGGGGATCTTCAAGCCGCCGGTTAACTTGCCCATCTCCTGCGAAACCATTTCCTGCGCTTTTTTCAGAGCCTCGTTTACAGCGGCGAGGACTAGATCCTGAAGCATTTCCACGTCGTCAGGGTCTACCGCTTCCGGTTTTATTTCTATGGCAACTATTTCGTTTTTTCCGTTGGCAGTTACCTTCACCGCGCCCCCGCCGGCCGCACTCTCCACCGTCCGGTTCCCCAGCTCCTCCTGCATCCTCACCATGTCCTGCTGCAGCTTCTGAAACTGCTTCATCATCCTGTTCATATTTCCGCCCATCATAAGAAATCCCCCTTTATCATCGTCAATGACCGGCACCCCCAAATCAAAAGAGCGTTCCGTCATTTTCACCGTCAAGTTTTATCTCGGTTCCTCCAAACAGCCTTTTCACGTCAGCCATCTGCTCTTCAGACGACCGCTTTTTTTCGCGCGAACGCAACTTTCCCTGGTAAAATTTGAACGCCACCTTCCACTCCCCTTTAAAAAATCTCCCCAGGAGCGTTTCCAGGTACTTTTTGTTGTCAGGCAGTTCCGCCAGATCTTTTGCCAGTGAGTCCCCTTCCGGGAAGCCGACTACCAGTCCCCCGTCCTTCATCACCATGGGAAACGCCCTCAGATAATTATGGTAAAGGGGCAGTCGCTCCTTTTTCAAAGCGTCCAGAATATCACCCCAGGAATCCTGAATTTCCTCAAGGAGAACCGGATCTTCAGGTCTGCCCGGTTCCGCAGCCTGCTTCCGCCGCGGCCGGAACCCCGCAGGTTCTTCCTTTACAATTCCGGGAGGGGACGGCTTTTCTGCCGGCGCAACTTTTTGCGGCTTCGCCGGCTCCCCGCCGGGTCTGGCCCCGCCGTACAAATTCCTCTGTGCGGCCAGCTTCTTAACATTCTCCTCCAGGTCGGCCAGCCTGGCGGCAAAAGACGCAAGATCACCCCTTGCGCCGGGCTTGCTTGCTTTCACCAGGGCAACTTCAAGAACGATGCCCGGCATGGTGCTCCATCTCATTTCCTGTTCCGCGGCGGTCACGATCTCAACGGCGTCCAGCAGCCTGTCTTCAGCAAACCCGGCAGCCAGGGCGGCCATCCGCGCAGGATCGTCCCAGGCCTCGTCAACCGAAGCCCCGGGCGATATTTTTTCCAGCAGCAGCGCCCGCAAAAAACCGGCTAATTCCCTGGCGAAGAGACGGAGGTCCTTGCCTTCGCCCGTCAATTCACCCACCAGCCGCAGGGCCGGACCGGCCTGCCCGGAAGACAGGTAAGCGGCCATTTTGTTTAAAGCGTCAACCCGAACCGTTCCAAGGATGTTGTGAACGTCTTCCGCCGTCACCCTCATCCCCCCGAAAGCGGCCCCCTGGTCAAGAATGCCCAGGGCATCCCTCAAACTTCCCTCGGCGGCCCTGGCAATCAGCCTCAAAGCTTCCTCCTCCACCTCAAGCCGCGCCCCTGCAGCCACTTCCTTTAGCCGCTGCATTGTGTCCGCGGGGGATATCCGCCTGAAATCAAAGCGCTGGCAGCGGGACAGTATGGTCAGGGGCACTTTGTGCGGCTCCGTGGTGGCAAGAATAAAAATGCCGTGGCGGGGAGGCTCCTCAAGCGTCTTCAGCAGGGCGTTGAACGCCTCGCTGGTGAGCATGTGAACCTCATCGATTATATAAACCCTGAATTTTCCCGCGGCCGGGGCGAACCTGACCTTTTCCCTCAGGTCCCTGATCTCGTCGATACCCCTGTTGGAAGCGGCGTCCACTTCAATAACGTCGACAGAAATTCCTTCCGTAACGGCCACGCAGTTTTCACACCTGTTGCAGGGTTCGGCGCCCTCCCGGCTCAGGCAGTTCACCGCCTTGGCCAGAACCTTGGCGGTAGTCGTTTTACCGGTGCCCCTGGTACCGCAAAACAGATAAGCGTGCCCAACCCGGCCGGTCTCCACCGCGTTTTTCAACGTCCGGGTGACGTGTTCCTGCCCGATTATGTCCTTGAAAGTCTGGGGTCTCCATTCCCTGTAAAGCGCCAGATATGCCATGCAAGATTCCTTTCCCGCCGCCTGGTTTTATTTTGCCTTTATAGTTCGCCGGTTGATACATATTTCCTTCAGATAAAGCAAAGAACCGCCCTGTTTAAAACCGGGGCGGTTAAATTAAAGCCGTGCACCCGCCTTTGAATGTTGACTTCCGGGCGATACACCCGCAGGTAGCTCGGACCAGGCACCCTCGCGGCACCCGGAGGATTTCCCTTAGTGCTGCTTCCGCCAGGACCTGACACGGTTCAGGAAGCTCCGTCGCGCGAGACCCAATCGTCTACACCCCTTACGGATGCCGGACCCCACAAGCCAAACCCTCGGGCGGGAATTCAACCCCGCTGCAGCGGATTGCGGGTACAGGGCACCGCTACCTCCCCGCCTAGCACGGCCAATCCTCTCAAAGGTTCAGGGACAGCCCTGTTTAAATATTAAAACTAAAAAATAACAGCTTTATCCAAACCAGGTCTGTCCCCGTTTGCTTATGGCGGAGAGAGTGGGATTCGAACCCACGAGACGGTTACCCGTCCACACGCTCTCCAGGCGTGCGCCTTCATCCACTCGGCCATCTCTCCGTGCACTACAAAAAATGCTTTAAGTTGCCAAAATGCACGGAACGTTTCTACAACCGTGCGTAGCTTATTATACATGTAATCACGCCCAAATGCAAGCACTTATGATGCACGCATGTGTTTATTCTGTGATCCCTCATTTGAAAAAGTAAATTCTACCCCTGCAGGTACCTGATGTGGAAATAACTTTTTCAAAATAAATGATGGAATTTAGTTTTGCATAAAGTTATGATGTCTGGGGTGGTGCCTCTTTAGGAGGTACATATGAAGAACAGACATCTAAACCAGGAAGAAAGAAATATCATTGAACAGAGATTGATTAGAAAGGAATCTTTTAAAAGCATTGGCCGTGAACTTGGTAAGGACCCAACCACTATTGCGAAGGAAATAAGGAACCATCTCCAATTTAGAAAGACCGGCTGTTACGGTAAACCCTTTAATGACTGTCTGATTCGGAAGGGCTGCACCGCCCAACATCTCTGCGGAAACCGTAGGTGCCACCGATACTGCTGTTTCTGCAATACTTATCCCTGCTCAACCCTATGCCCGGATTATCATCAGCAAATATGTTCCAGACTTTCAAAGCCTCCCTATGTCTGCAATGGTTGTGATGTCAGAAAGTCCTGCACATTGGAAAAAAGGATATACTCTGCTACCCATGCGCAAAGAGAGTACGAGGCCGTTCGTTCTGAAGCCCGCCAGGGTATACAGCTTACCGGAGAGGAGGCTTTGAGACTGGATGCCCTTATCAGCCCTCTCCTTATGAAAGGCCAGTCACTTCACCATATATGTGTTAACCATGCTGATGAAATCATGCTCGATGAACGTTCCCTTTACAATTACGTGGATAGTGGCATCTTTACCGCTAAAAACCTCGACATGCCCCGTGTCGTACGCATGGGAAGACGGAAAAAGAAGAGGAATCGTTTCAAGGTGGACAAAAAATGCCGTATCGGCCGATCTTATCAGGACTTCCTTCAGTTCTTGGCCGAGCATCCGGGCCTTCCCATCGTGGAAATGGACTCATTGGAGGGAAGAAAAGGCGACAAGGTGCTGCTAACGCTGCATTTTACTATACCGCAGTTCATGCTTGCTTTTATCAGGGATGCCAATACATCCCGGTCTGTCATCGATATTTTCAATCGACTTTATCTGGAACTTGGCCCTGATGGTTTTTGTGGACTATTCCAGGTACTGCTTGGAGACAATGGCAGCGAATTTTCCAATCCCTCTGCCATTGAGACCGATCTGCAGGGCAACCGGAGGACTCGTGTCTTTTACTGCGATCCACAGGCTCCTCATCAAAAAGGAGCGGCCGAAAACAACCATGCCTTAATCCGGCGCATCATCCCTAAAGGCACATCTCTTGACCCTTTCACCCAAGAAGATATTACCCTTGTGATGAACCATATCAATTCCTATGGGAGGCCCAATCTCGGGAATAAAACACCTTATGAGGTTTTTGCTTCCCTCTATGGGGAAGATTTTTTAAGAAGAATGGGCGCAGAACTTATCCCCCCAGATAAGGTTACTCTTCGCCCATCCCTCCTTAAAAAATAGATCATTTGATAAGAGGCACCACCCGCCATAACTCTATATGCCTTATTCATAAGGGGTGGAATTTACTCTTGCAAAAAGTTAGTTATATTTCACGTCTGGTTCATTATACCCTAAAATGAACTCAACATCTCTGCTTTTGATTTCATTTTTTTCTTTTAACAACAGAATTACCCTAATATTTACCAGGAATAAACCTGCTCAAAAGCATGTAAACAGGGATTTTTTTAGCTAAATCAGTTCTGTGGAAGTTACTTTTGTAAACCGGAAATTTCTTTTTCAATTGACCTTTATTCTGTGATAATGTCACCCTGAAATATTTCTGTGAAAATGTCACCCCTTGGCAAATCATGCCGTAATCTCTCAAGGCTTGCTGGTAATCGTGGCAGGCGTATTGGCTTCCCCGGTCTGAGTGATGAATCAAGCCTGCCGGTGGTCGATATCGCCAGACGGCCTGTCTGAGGGCATCCAGTACCAATTGCCGGGTCATAGTGCTGTCCATAGCCCAGCCCACAATTTTCCGCTGGAACAGGTCCTCAATAGCCGCCAGGTACAGCCACCCCTCACCCGTTGGAATATATGTAATGTCTGCTACCCATAAGCGATTTGGCCGGTTTGCGGCAAAGTTCTGGTTGACCAGGTTTTCAGCAACCGGGTAGTTATGCCTCGAGTTGGTTGTTGCTTTGTATTTTCTGTTGGTTTTAGCGGCAATGCCGTTCTCCCGCATAAGGCGGGCCACCCGGTTCCTGCCGCAGGAAATGCCTTCTTTCTGCAAAGCTATGGTTATTCTCGGACTGCCGTAAGTCCCTCGGGAAATCCGGTAGACCTTACGAATCTCTTTAAGCAGTTTTCTGTTCTGGCTTTTGCGGCTGCTTTCCGGTCGCTTTAGCCAGGCATAGTACCCGCTTCGTGACACTTCAAATACCCGGCACATCTTCTCCACTCGAAATTCGAAGCGGTGCTTATGAATGAAGCTGTAAGCTATTTCTGGTGTTTTGCGAAGATGGCCGCTGCCGGGAAAAGCATTTTCCTTGTGTTTCTTATACTGGTTAATCCATTTGTGCAGGGTATTTTCATGGATACCAATTTCCCTGGCTACTGCCGCGACCGGCCGCCTCTGGTCCAGTACCAGCCGGACCATTTCTTCTTTAAACTTTTGTCATATCGCTTCACGATGGACACCTCCACTGGTTTTATTGTACCAGCCATTCCTCGTGTCCATCAAACCGAGTCAAGTCCAATATTATTTCAGACTGTCCAAGATCAAGCCATCCAAATCAACTCCTGATAAAACAAGCGCTTCTGCTGTGAGCAGGATTGATGCCATTCCTACCGCGCTTCTCAGTGCAGTAATAACGACCTTAGTAGGATCTACAACGCCAGATACAATCATATCGACAAATTCATCTTTGATAACATCGTATCCAGTCTGAGGCTCAAGAAGACCGACCATCTCAATAACCCTATCTTCATTTCGGCAGGCATTTCGAATAATTTGTCTTAATGGCTCTTCCAAAGCTTTTTGAACAAGCCTTATCCCGGCCAATTCATCATCAGTGCCTGCCTGACAATTATCAAGCGATCTCGCTGCCCGGACAAATACAGTTCCGCCTCCGGGAACAATACCGTCCTCCGCCGCCGCCTTAACCGCATTAACAGCATCAGTAACCCTATCCATAAGTTCATTCATAGCCATTTCAGTATCCGCACCGACCCGGATAACAGCAATACCTCCTGAAAGCCGGGCAATGCGCTCTTGTAACATTTTGCGTTCCTGTAAACCCGAAGTTTGCGTGAGTAACACTTTAAGTTGTCTTACTCGCTCGTTCACAGCCTCCCGGGAACTGTTGCCACCTGTAATTATCGTCTTATCACGATCCACAGATATTTTGTCTGCTCGTCCGAGCATGGACATTTCAATACTATCTATTGACAATCCAATGGTATCAGAAATAAACGTACTTCCTGTAACCACCGCCAAATCCTCAAGCAAACCCAAGCGGTTTTCACCATAGCCCGGGTTCTGCACTGCCGCCGACTTGACTCGACCGGCATTTTTATGGGAAAGCAGCAGTTCGAGTGCTTCTTTCTTCACATCCTTTGCCACAATCAACAGGTGTTTGTTCTCCCACATGCACCAGTTGAGAATGCGCTTTACCTGATTAGCATTTACAAGAACGTTATCCGTAATTAATACCAGAGCATTCTCAAGTTCGACAGTCATCTGCTCACCTTCTCCTACAAAATACGGAGACAGATAACCTTTATCTATTTTCATACCATTGACAACTTCAACATAAGTACGTCTCTCATGGGTCCTCCTCACGGCAATGATACCGTCGCGCCCCACCCTGTCCATGGCCTGTGCTATAAGTTCTCCTGTATAATTGTCTTTTGCCGAAATGACAGCTACGCTCAAGATTTTCTCGTATGTATCCGCCGGAACACTTAACCGTTGAATCTCTTCCGTAACTGCTTGGACCGCCTTATCCATTCCTTTTTTCAACAGAATAGGGTTAAAACCCGCTTCGACTAGTCTGATACCTTCCCTAACCATAGCCTGGGCCAAAACAATCGAGGTCGTGGTTCCGTCCCCTGCCAGGTCATCAGTCCGGATAGCAATTTCACGGCATAATTTTGCCCCTGTATTTACTTGACGATCAGAAAAATTAATATGCTTTGCAACTGTTGCCCCATCTTTTGTAACCAGGGGATATCCGATCATTCTTTCGATCACAATATTTCTGCCTTTGGGGCCAAGAGTAGCCCTAACAAGGTCGGCAGCCTGGTTAAATCCTTTTATTATTGCTTTTCTCGCCTCGCCTTTCAGGAGCAAACCGCAACTTTTATTGATTGTCATTGCCTTATCTCCACGATAATTCCGTCTTTAAGAACTATTTCAGCATTAATTGCTGCATCTAGCTTGTCGCCGACCCTAAGATCACAAGGTCCTTCTATCGAACCGATGACAACTTTTTCGCCTAATTTCAGTTCATCCACTGATATCATACTCGCCCGTATTTCGTCCCTCCTAACATGGAATTTGCTTGCTTCCGTTTCAAAATGCTGCCTCATTTGATTGATTTGTGAAACATTCGCTCCTTTAAGAGAAAACTCTGTAAGGGTCTTGTTTTTTTCTTCTTCAAACTTCATCTGCTCCTGGTCTAAGATAAACAATTCTTGTCTTAATTTTTGTCTGGTTGCTTCCTTGAATTCTTCTGTCACGATCTGGGACAAAGTTATTTCCCGAAAAATTGTGATTTTGGACATTGGTCTTATCTCCCTTGGTAATACTCATAAATTCAAGTCTTTAAACTAATGTCTTTTTGATGTTCCACTCCAAAAGGAGATCAAAAGTTTTTTGTCTTAGCACATAATTACGGAAATGCTCTTCGGAAGGAAATAATTGGCTATAAGTTTCCTGTCCCACGAATTCGGAAAAGCGAAACATTTCCTCTTCAAGCTCATCATCGCCAATATCTATTCCCTCCAGGCGGATTATCTCGTTGATTATCAATTCTTCTATGATAGTTTTTCCCGCAAGCATTTCGCATTTTTTATTAAAGTATTGATCATCCTCCAAGGGAAAAATGGATTCCATTATTGCCGAAATTGGTAAAGAAAACATTTTTTTTTGACTCTCAGCCATTATTTTGTCATAAACTTCTTTGAACTCTTTCTCATCAATTTCATATTCGGAACCGGAAATTATTGTGTCAAGAATAGCCTGAATATTATTATCTCTAATCATCTGAAGCCAATTAGCAGTTATTATTTTCCGCAGCTTTCCCTTAAGTTCATCAACCCCTTTGACGCCAGGGTCAATTTGTCTGGCGATTTCATCATTGATTTCCAGTTGCCAATCGGCATGTGTGATATCCTCAACAGTTACACAGAAACTAACAGTCTTCCCTCTGATCCTTTCATTGGGGGAATTTTCGGGAAAAGCAATCTCCATTGTGAAGCGGTCACCCTTTTTTCTGCCAATAACCTGACTGAAATGTTCAAGCAGTTCCGGGTCCCCGACGCGATATTTGAAATTAGATTTTAATAATTCAGGAACAACCATATCGTCGCATTTTGCTTCAATATTAACTACTACTTCATCTCCTTTCTTGGCAGGCATATTATTCCTCGCCCATTCACTCACAAGTTTTGAACACAATTCAATAATGGCAATGCTAATATCTTCTTCTGTGAACACCTGAAAAGGCTCAATTGCCAGCCCTTTATATTGTCCAATTATTAATTTATGCATACTTCCGTAAAGGCCCTCCTCTTTGCAGTACACCCAGTTTTTAACATCAGGCATTGGACAAAGCTAATATGCTTCTTGCTTTTGCCTTTGCAGATTACAAAATTAAATTAATATTGATAATTTATATTCTGCTTATTACAATAATGTTAACTAGGGTTTTCTTCTGCCAAATACTACTTGAGGGGTATTGTGATGGTGGATTATTCTATTACAAATCATAGTGGGAAAGGCCTTCATACCGAGTTTTTCAAACTTATTTATAAACACGGTTCAAAAATTGTTATTGACAAGAGGCAAGTTATTATTAGCACTGGAGATATTGTTTCTAATTATTATTACATTGATCACGGAATAGCTAAATATTTTATTGTCAGTGAGGATGGAACAGAAAAGATCTTGATGGTTTTAGAAAAGGGTTCTAGTTTTGGAGGCCTACCCATAATCTTGGAATCGCCCACCACTCTATCCGTATTAGTTGAACCTTCTACTATCTTGTATAAAATTGACAAAAAAAGAGTATTATGTCTATTAGATCAATCTCACGCCTTTCGAATGTACTTTATAACGCAAATATGCTTATATGGCAGACATTTGTCGGCTCATGTATCAAGCCTATGCTTTGAGTCTGCGACAGATAGGTTATATAATCTGTTAGCATCCTCGACAAAAGAAAAGCCAACTGAGGAATGCTGGTATGAGCTTAAAAGGAGATTCAATCAAAATGAAATGGCCAGCATTATTGGAGCTTCCAGGGTTACAGTTTCAAAGGCATTAAATGAACTATGTGAACAAAAAAGAATTAGAGTATTAAACCGTACTATTTATGTTAAAAAGTAAATTGTATAATTAAGCTGGGTCTGTCAACACTTTTGTGTAAACCCATAAATTACCTATAGCTGTTTTTCCACCCTCTCTCCGAATATGACTGTTAATTGAGCCAGGAT
>Ga0208825_1002310_pt1 | contig 12815 bp, 10 predicted proteins | sample AD_UKC113_MetaG_FD_184450 | JGI IMG/M metagenome (GOLD analysis project Ga0208825, IMG submission 184450) | Active sludge microbial communities of municipal wastewater-treating anaerobic digesters from Hong Kong - AD_UKC113_MetaG (SPAdes)... | ecosystem: Engineered > Bioreactor > Anaerobic >...
AACCGGGCCAAAGTGGACTTGCTGGGGGTAGATCCGGAGCTGATCGAGAACCTTGGGGCCGTGAGCGAACCGGTGGCCCGGGCCATGGCCGAAGGGGCCAGGAGGAAGGCCGGGACCGACGTGGCCGTATCCGTCACGGGGATTGCCGGGCCCACGGGAGGGACCCCCGAGAAGCCCGTGGGTACGGTATTCATCGCCTGTTCGACGGCCTTGGGCTGTGAAGTGGAGAAGCATCGCTTCAAGGGAAGCCGGGGGCACATCCGGGAGTGCGCTGCCCAGGCGGCCCTGGTGCTCCTGTGGAGGGTTTTGTCCGATGATTCGAACCTTTGTGGCTCTTGACCTTCCCATGACCGTCCGGCAGTCGCTGGGCGGTCTCATCGAGGCTTTTCGAAAAAGCGGCGCCGCCGTGGCGTGGGTGAAGGGGGAACGGATTCACCTGACCCTCAAGTTCTTGGGGAACGTGGCCCCGGAGAGGATCGACGGAATCAAGGACGCTCTGGGGAAGGCCGCAGCGTCCGTTTCACCGTTTCGACTGCAGCCGGGGGGTTGCGGGGCTTTCCCTTCTCTCAAGCAGATGCGGGTGGTGTGGGTGGGGATGAAGGGAGATCTCGAGGGCCTGAGCACCCTCCGATCCCGGGTGGAGGCGGCCCTGGCTCCCCTGGGTTTCGAGCCCGAGGGCCGGCGCTTTCGGCCTCACCTGACCCTGGGGAGGGTCAAGGGGCCCAGGGGAAACCGGGAACTCACGGAAATCCTGCTGGCCAACCTGGCCTTCGAGACGGAAGCTTTTGACGTCTCGGATCTTGTACTGTATAAAAGTGACCTGAAACCAGACGGCGCGCACTACACTCCTTTGTACCGGGCGGGTTTTGCCCGGGGGTGAGTTCCAACCGGCGCTCGGAATGGAAAAGGAAATGGGGGTGGATGCCGCAAAGAATCCAACCCTGCAGTCCGTGCTCTGCCATTTGTCCTCTGAACCCCGTGAAGATCCAAAGCCCTCGAGCCCCTTTTGCTTTCCGGGAAAAGGATCGCTACACTCATACCATGAAGAGGAGATCCCGCATGGGAGCCAACGACGACAGGCAAAAGGCCATCGACACGGCCATATCCCAGATTGAGCGCTCCTGCGGCAAGGGCGCCATCATGCGATTGGGAGAAGGCGCCCTCCAGGTGGAAGTTGCCGTAATTCCCACAGGCTGTCTTTCCCTGGACCTGGCTTTGGGCATCGGAGGAATCGCCCGGGGGCGGATCGTGGAAATCTTCGGGCCCGAGTCTTCGGGCAAGACCACTCTGGCCCTTCACATCATCGCGGAAGCGCAGAAACTGGGGGGATTGGCCGCTTTCATCGATGCCGAGCATGCCCTGGACGTCCATTACGCCCGCAAGCTGGGGGTCCAGGTGGAGGACCTGCTCATCAGCCAGCCGGACTACGGAGAACAGGCCCTGGAGATCGCGGAAATCCTGGTTCGAAGCAATGCCGTGGACGTCATCGTGGTGGATTCGGTGGCGGCCCTGGTTCCCAAGGCGGAAATCGAGGGAGAAATGGGAGATCCCCACGTGGGCCTCCAGGCGAGGCTCATGAGCCAGGCCCTGCGCAAGCTGGTCTCTTCCATCAGCAAGTCCAGGACCTCCGTCATCTTCATCAACCAGATCCGGATGAAAATCGGCGTCATGTACGGGTCCCCCGAGACGACCACGGGGGGCAACGCCTTGAAGTTCTACGCCACCATGCGCATGGATATCCGGCGGGTGGCCCCCATCAAGGAGGGCCAGGAGATGGTGGGCAACCGGACCCGGGTCAAGGTGGTCAAGAACAAGATTGCGCCTCCCTTCAAGGAAGTGGAGTTTGACGTCATCTACGGCCGCGGAATCTCCAAGGAAGGGGATGTCCTGGACTTGGCCGTGGATACGGGGATCGTCGACAAGTCCGGTACCTGGTATTCCTACGGCGGAGAGAGGTTGGGACAGGGTCGGGAAAATGCCAAAAGCTTTTTGAGAGAACATCCGGATCTTTTCCTGGAAATCGAACGGAAAACCCGTCAGGCTCACAACCTGAAAATCCCCCCGGGCGGGCCGGATGCCGTTGCAGCGGATTGAAGATCGAGGATCGAGGAGACCTTGGAATGAAGGCCACGGAAATTCGTAAGGCTTTTTTGGAGTTCTTCCGGGACAGGGGGCACACCGTCGTCAAGAGTTCATCGCTCATTCCCCACGACGATCCGACCCTGTTGTTCACCAATGCCGGAATGGTTCAGTTCAAGCGGTCCTTCCTGGGTGAGGAAAAGCGACCCTATAGCCGGGCGGCGAGCAGCCAGAAGTGCATGAGGGCGGGGGGCAAGCACAACGACCTGGAAAACGTGGGCAGAACGGCCCGGCATCACACCTTTTTCGAAATGCTGGGCAACTTCTCCTTCGGCGACTACTTCAAACGGGACGCCGTCGAGTGTGCCTGGGCGTTTCTCACGGACCGGATGGGACTGCCCAAGGACAAGCTCTATGCCACGGTGCACGAGGGAGATGCGACCATGCACCTGGGGCCCGATGAGGAAGCCAAGGGCTTCTGGGCCCGGTATCTTCCCCAGGATCGAATCCTCGAATTCCCCACCAAGGACAATTTCTGGGCCATGGGCGATACGGGTCCCTGCGGACCGTGCTCGGAGATCATCATCGACCAGGGAGAAAAAATGGGATGCGGCGGGCCGGACTGCAAACCCGGGTGCGACTGCGACCGCTATCTCGAACTGTGGAACCTGGTCTTCATGCAGTTCAATCGCAAGGAAGACGGGAGCCTGGAACCCCTTCCCAAACCCAGCATCGACACCGGCATGGGCCTCGAGCGCATCGCCGCCGTAAAACAGGGAGTCCCTTCCAATTACGACACGGACCTGTTCTCTCCCATGATGTCAAGGATCGAAGAGTTGACCGGCTACCGTTACGGCAGCTATGGGGAAAAGGACGTGTCCGTAAAGGTCATCGCCGACCACAGCCGGGCGGCGGCCTTTCTCATCAATGACGGAGTGCTTCCCGGCAACGAGGGCAGGGGTTACGTCCTGCGCCGGGTGATCCGCCGGGCGTTGCGGCATGGGCGTTTCCTGGGTCTGGACCGTCCGTTTCTCCACGACATGGCGGTGGCGGTGATGACCTCCATGGAGGACGCTTACCCGGAACTGCTCGAGAGCAAGAGCTTCATCACCCGGGTCATTCTCCATGAAGAGGAACGGTTCAACGAGACCCTGGACTTCGGTTTGAAGCTTCTCCAGAGCGAAGTCAGGCGTTTACAGGACGAAGGAGAGAAGTCCATTCCAGGTTCTCTCATCTTCAAGCTCTACGATACCTATGGTTTTCCGATTGATATCATTAGTGATACGGTGAGGGACCGGGACTTCCGGGTGGACGAGGCGGGCTTCCAGGAACTCATGGAAAAGCAGCGAAAACAGTCTCGACTGCACTGGAAAGGAAGCGGAGAAAGGGAAATTGCCGAAGTGTATCGGCAGCTCTCGGCTCTGGGCCTGAAAACGGTCTTCTTAGGGTACGAAACCCTGGTGGCCTGGTCTAAGGTGGAGGCCGTCATTCTGAACGAGACGGCCGTGCAGGAGGCGGAAACGGGGGAAGAGATCGAGCTGGTGACCTCCGAGACCCCCTTCTACGGCGAAACGGGAGGACAGGTGGGAGACCGGGGCGAGATCCTGGGGCCTTCGGGACGGATCGAGGTTCTGGATACCATGAGGCTTCCCGGGGACCTTTTCGTCCACGTGGGAAAAGTTCTGGAAGGGTCGGTCCGCGTGGGGGACGAGGTGACGTTGAAGGTGGATGAAGCCCTGCGACAGGACACGGCGCTGCATCATACCGCCACCCATATCCTGCATGCGGTTTTGCGCAAGGTGCTGGGAGACCACGTGAAGCAGGCGGGGTCTCTGGTGGCCCCCGACCGTTTGCGTTTCGATTTCTCCCATTTTGCGGCCCTCAGCCCCGAGGAAATTTCGGAGATCGAACGCCGGGTGAACCTGGAAATCCGCCGGAATCAAGACCTCGAAGTTCGGGTCATGGGGTTGGAAGAGGCCATGAAGACGGGCGCCATGGCGCTTTTCGAGGAGAAATACGGGGAGGAGGTGAGGCTTGTGGAGATCCCGGGCCTCAGCCGAGAGCTTTGCGGAGGCACCCACACGCACCGCACGGGAGACGTGGGGCTTTTCGTCATCCTCCAGGAGACGGGAATCGCCGCCGGGGTGAGGAGAATCGAGGCCCTGGCGGGAAGACGGGCCCTCGAGTATGTCCAAAAGCAGCAGACCGTGCTGCGCCAAGCCGCCGGTTTGCTCAAAACCGGGGTTGTCGAGCTCCCCGATCGGATCGAGCGACTTCTTAATGCTCAAAAGCAGATGGAAAAGGAGCTGGAATCCCTCAAGGCTTCCTTTGCCGCCCGACGCTCTGCGGACCTGCTGGCGGAGGCCGGGCAGATCGGCTCGGCGACCGTCCTCGTCACCCGGGTGGAGGCGGACAATCCCAAGGTCCTGCGGGAAATGAACGACCGGTTCAAGGAAAGGTTGAAGAGCGGGGTGGTGGTGCTGGGATCGGTCCACGAGGGGAAGGTGTTTCTACTGGTGGGGGTTACCCCGGACCTGGTCAAGCGGGTTCACGCGGGGGAACTCATCCGGGAGATCGTCCGGGAAGTGGGGGGCAGCGGCGGCGGAAGACCCGACATGGCCCAGGCGGGAGGAAACCGCCCGGAAAAACTGGACGATGCCCTGGACCTCGCTCGGAGACTGATCGAGGAGAGACTCTAGGTCGGGATCGCCCCCCGGGTGCAACGAAACCTGCCGGGAGTCTCCCGAAAACGGCAAGGGCGTCGAGGGGGAAAAGGCTCGGCCCGCTACAGCCGGTCCACCCTGCAGTGGGAAAGCTCGGCCTCCGTTTCCTCCGAAAGGGTGTGGCGGAGCTCCGATAAGGGATATGTGGCACCGCAGTCCCGGCAGTGCCAGTACACCCGACGTCAGGTTCGAACGAGGTCCAACTCTTTTTCACACTTTGGGCAGGTCAAGGCATTGTCTCCTTTGTTTGTCCGGATCTTGCGGGGCCGACGACCGACGAAACCCTTATATAGACTTTGCAGACGCTTGGCAACCGGGAAGCTCCCGTTTCAACGGCCCGGGGGCAACGATCCATAGATTCTGTGGAGAGAAAGGAGCAGGGGGATTCGCGTATGCCCGCGAACCTGCCGCCGCACTATTACGAAGCGGAGAAACGATTTCGGGAAGCCAAGACCTCCGAAGGGAAGATCGAGGCCCTGGAAGAAATGCTTACCATCATGCCCAAACACAAGGGCACGGATAAGCTGCGGGCGGACCTTCGCCGTCGCATCGGGAAACTCAAGGACCAGGCCCAGCAGAAGAAGGGCGGAGCCAGGAGGGCGGCGACCTTTTCCATCGAACGGGAGGGAGCGGCCCAAGTGTTGGTGGTGGGCGCTCCCAACGTGGGAAAGTCCTCCCTCGTAGCGTGCTTGAGCAACGCCTGCCCCGAGGTGGCCGAGTTCCCGCACACCACCTGGAAACCGACCCCGGGGATGGCTCCCTTCGAAAACATCCAGTTCCAACTGGTGGATACTCCCGCCATTACCCTGGAGCGGATCGATCCGGGCATGACCGACTTGATGCGCCGTGCGGACATCCTGGTCATCCTCGTGGACCTGCATGCGGACCCCCTGCAGCAGCTGGAAGACACACTGAAGATCCTGGAGGGGCTTCGGATTTATCCCCTGGGCCGACCGGTTCCCGGGGACCTGCCCAAAATGCCGTTCGTCAAGAAGATCCTGGTGGCGGTGAACAAGGTGGATGAGGAAGGGGATGAGGAAGACTACCGGGCATTCCTGGAGCTCTCGGAATGGAAGCTGCCTTGTGTGGGAATTTCGACCCGGACTTCGCGGAACCTGGGGGCTTTTCTCCGTATGGTCTTTGACCAGGCGCAGATCATTCGGGTTTACACCAAGCCCGGAGGGAAGGACCCCGACATGACGGCGCCTTTCATCTTGGCCAAAGGAGCCACTATAGAGGATCTCGCGGAAAAAATCCACAAGGACTTCAGAAATAAATTGAAATTTGCCAAAGTATGGGGTAAAGGGGTCTTTGACGGACAGATGGTTCAGCGGGATTATGTCCTGCAGGACGGAGACATTGCTGAGATTCATTTATAGGACGGCCACATATCGGGAAACGCAGCTCCTCTCACGCGACCAACCGTGATCCAAAGGTTTCTGGAAGAATCCAGGAAGCACGCCGAAGGTTTGGGCCTACCGGGGATCCTTATTCCTAAGAATTGACTAAGTATTTGAGTGTACTTATCATCTTACGTGGAAAACCGCAGGGTGGATCCCTTCCGTTGCCTTCGGGGCAAGGATGCGAAAGCCTGCGGAGAACCAATAGGAAAGCAGCGGGGGGAGGAAGATCGCTTCAGGATGTACCCCGCATTGGAGGGTTTGAATGACCACATACTCTTCGGAAAACTGCATCCCTCTGGATCTTCTCTTGACCAAGTCGGAACTGCAGGATGATTTCGACAACCTGTTTCAAGAGGGGATGATGGAAGGAGAATTTGCGGAAACGGATCTTGCCCTGGATACGCCCGAAGCGGAAGAGGAACGGGAAGAAGCCGGGCACGAGACGGGCTATGGCGGGGAGGAAGTGGAAGAGGAAGATCTGCCCGCGGGGGGAGCGGCCCTGTCCGAAGATTTCGAAGACGATCCCGTGACCTGCTACCTCAAGGAGGTGGCCGGCTACCCGTTGCTGACGCAGGAAAGGGAAATCGAGCTGGCTCAAATCATCCGCCGGGGGGAAGAGGAACTCGTACGAATGGTGGAAGAGCACGCGGATGAGGATTCGGCCCTCGTGGACCTGCAGGGCAAGATCGAAAAGCTCATCTGCCATGAGAAAACCTTCCCGGGGGTGAGGGACAAGATCCTCAAGGTCATCCTTCGCACTCTCGAGCGCGGGGCGGAAATCTCCTCCAACACACCCTTGTTTTCCGACCTTCTGCGGCGCACCCGGTCCATCCTGGCGTCCATCGATCTTGCCAAGCAGGAGATGGTGAAGGCCAATTTGCGCCTGGTTCTCAGTATCGCCAAACGATACCGGGGGCGGGGAATGAGCTTTGATGATCTGATCCAGGAAGGGAACCTGGGGCTCCTCAAGGCCGTGGGACGATTCGATCACACCAAGGGGAATCGGTTCAGCACTTACGCCACCTGGTGGGTCCGACAGAGCATCATCCGGGGGATTTACGACAAGACTCGAACCATTCGTCTGCCCGTGCATTTTATCGAGATGAAGAATCTTTTCTACAAGGTTTTCTACGAGCTCTTGAAGGAGTTGGGACGCGAGCCCATGCCCCACGAGATCGCCGAGCGGGCCAAGTTGCCCCTCGAGAAAGTCCAGACGGTGCTCACCCTGGCTTCTCAGCCCATTTCCCTGGAAACGCCCATTGGAGACGATGAGCAGCGACTGGGGGATTTCGTCGAGGATGATCGGGCGGCTTCTCCCATGGAGGAGTGTTCCGACCGGGAGCTGGCCGAAATGACCCGGGTACTCCTGTCCAGTTTGCAGCCTCGGGAAGAAAAGATCCTGAGATTGCGCTTCGGGATTGACGGGCAGCCGGCGGAAACCCTGGAGAAGATCGGAAGATCGTTTAAAGTGTCCAAGGAAAGAATTCGACAGATTGAGAAGAAGGCCCTGAGAAAGCTTCGAAACCCAAATCGGCAGTCCACTCTCAAGACCTTCATCGATTAAAGGCAATCCGGAGGCTCCAAGGAGCCTTCGAATTGCCTTGCTTTCCCTCCGGTTCCCATTCGGCAACGAGGCCGGTCCGAAGACGTGAGGTTCTTTTTCGACATCATCCTGGTCAAGATGGTCACATTGGGATGGGCCGTCAATCTCACCCCCTTGGTTCTTGCCTTTTTCCTCCGCCGACGTTGGGATACGCCTTTGGATCGGGGCCTTATTCTTCGTGACGGCGAAGCCTTGTTTGGGCCTCACAAGACTTCGAGGGGGGTCCTGGGCGGTGTGGTTGCGGGCCTGGTTGTGGGCCTTCCTTTGGGGTTTCCCTGGTGGCTGGGCCTGTCCTGCGGGATCCTCGGGATGGGGGGGGACCTGCTCTCGAGCTTCCTCAAGAGGAGAGCCGGCCTCGAGGCGGGAAGAGTTGTGCCCGGTCTGGACCAGGTATTCGAGGGCGGCCTGCCGCTCCTGGTGCTGGCTCCCTATTTTTCATTGAACCTACTGCAGGCGGCGGTTTACCTGGGAATTTTCGGGTTGGGAGCCTACGGAGGGTCGGTTCTTCTTCAGAGGACCCTGCTCAGCAAGCCTTTTGAAGGGTACCCGCGACCCGTACGCCCCGACGTTCGGTTTCGCGAGCTCCGTTCCTGCCGGATTCAAAACGATCCGTTCCGCACCCTCTTCAATTTCGAAGACGCCGTCTATTACCACATGCTCATGAAGACCACCTTCCGGGTCCTGGGGCTGTATGAAAAGGGGAAGGAAAACGCGCTTCGGGTGAGATCCCGAAGGGTCGTCTTCACTTTTCGGGATCTGCCCCCCTCCTTCGACGGCTACACCGTCCTGTTCCTCACGGATCTGCACCTGGACGGAGTGGACGGGCTCACGGAAAAAGTGCAGTCCATGGTAAGGGATCTTCCCGCGGACCTGTGCATCCTTGGGGGCGACTTTCGAATGGAGAATTCCGGGTCTTCCGCCGAGGCGCTTTCGAGGCTCAGGCGCTTGTTGCCCGAGATTCGCGCCCGGGACGGCATCCTGGGGGTCCTGGGCAACCACGACTGCATCGAGCTGGTCGAGCCCCTCGAGAAAAGCGGCATGTCGTTTTTGTTGAACGACGCCGTTAGAATCCCTCGAGGCGGAGACGAGGTCTGGATCGTGGGGGTGGACGACCCGCACTATTACCGATGTCACGATCCGGGGGCGGCTTTTGCCTCGGTCCCTTCGGGGGCCTTTTCCGTGTTTGTGGCTCATTCCAACGAGATCTACCGGGAGGCTTCCCGGTACCGGCCTCAGCTGTACCTTTGCGGTCATACGCATGCCGGGCAAATCCGAGTTCCCTACCTGGGGGCTGTTTTCACCCACAGCCGGGCCCCGCGCCGCCTGAGCTACGGAACCTGGAGTCACGACGGCATGATGGGGTACACGAGCTGCGGGGTAGGGGTCTCGGGCATCCCCGTTCGTTTCGCCTCCCAGGGCGAAATCGTCCTCATCCGCCTCCGGCGTGGAGATCCTCCTTCGGCCTCCGTCCTCGATCCGTAGCCCAACCGCGGCAATTCGGCCATTAACTGCCGGCAAGAACCACCGGTCATGCCGGTACCGCCGATTCCTGAATCGCTCTGCCGCAATTGCAGGCCTTTGCTCTTCCTGTCGTTGCCGAACGGCGATGGCGGACGGCCGAACGCTCACGCACAACCGATTCCACGCTCCTCGCGGCAGGGCCCGGATTCCGTTACAACGGGCCGGGGGATGAGCAATCGCAGCAGGGTGGAGGACTGCCGTATCCCCTCTCCTACCGTTTCAAAGGATTCTTGGGCTTTTCCCCCAGGGTCACGGTGACCGTTTCCCGTCCTCCTTCCCAGTGCACTACCTCCATGCGCACCCTGTCTCCCGGTCGGTGTTTGCGAATCTTTCGAATGAGGCCGTGGGCACTGGTGACGGCCTCCCCGTCGACGCGGACGATCACGTCCCCGCCCACGGTGATGATCGTATTTCCAACCTGGGCTCGGGCGTTTCCTCCCCGGATCCCGGCCTTTTCCATGGGCCCGCGGGGAACCACTTCCAGGACCATGGCTCCCGACTCGACCGGCAGTTTCAAAGACTCGGCCAGGTCACGGGTCAGGGTCAACAGGCTGGCGCCCATCCACGGGTAGGCGTAATAGCCCCGGTCGATGAGTTCTCCTATGACGGTTTTGGCCGTGTCGATGGGGATGGCAAATCCAATTCCCACGTTGGCTCCCGTGGGACTGAAGATGGCGGTGTTGATGCCGATCATCTTCCCGGAGGAATCGATGAGGGGGCCACCGGAGTTTCCCGGATTGATGGAGGCGTCCGTCTGGATGATGTCTTCCACCAGGATGCCGCTGGTGGCTTTGAGGGTCCGTCCCAGGGAGCTGATGACCCCGGTGGTGAGGGTCTGACCCAGGCCGAAGGGATTTCCGATGGCCAGGACCTTTTGGCCCACTTTCAGATTGTCGGAATCTCCCATGGGGATCACCGTGAGGTCGGACCTCTTGGCGTCGATTTTCAGAACGGCCACGTCGGTATCGGGGTCCGACCCGATGAGCTTGGCGGGATACCTTTTCCCGTTGGCCAGGGTCACCTCCAGTTTGCGGGCATCTTCAATGACGTGATGGTTGGTGAGAATGTGGCCCGCAAGGTCGATGATGGAGCCGGAACCGGCTCCCTCCCGGGGAACGGCGTTGAAGAAGAAATCCCTCTCGAGGACGGTGCTGGTGATGTTCACCACCCCCGGGGCCAGTCTTTGGTACACCTCGATGTTGTTGCGTTCGTCCTCGGTCATGGAATGACCCGAGTCGGGAAGGACTCCAACCACAAGGATGACCCACAGCAAACAGCCCACGGCTCTTCTCCATGGACGGTTGCGGGTTTCCTGCCCGTTGAACGCCCGGGGAAGCATTCCCCGGGGATCGAATGGATTTCGTTTCATAGGTCGTGTTGCTCCCTTCGTCCCAGCCGAGTTATTCTTCGGAAAACCCAATATCCGAACAATGCCGGAAGGATCCACCGGGCCCATGGGGGCCACGGATACCTCATTGCGGAAAGCTCCTTGTCGATCTGATGGGTAGGAACGGCAAATCCAATGCCTGCGCTCATCCCCGTCGGGCTCAGGATGGCGGTGTTCATGCCCACCATCTCCCCTCTGGAGTTGACCAGCACCCCTCCGGAACTTCCCGGGTTGATGGATGCGTCCGTCTGGATGAGGTCCCGCAAGATCAAGCGACCGCTCCTCACGTCCCGTCCCACCATGCTCACGGTCCCCGTCGTGAGGGTTTGCCCGAGGCCAAAGGGGTTTCCCACGGCCAGCACTTTTTCTCCGACCCGCAATTGCCGGGAATCGCCGTTGACGATTGGGGTGAGGGGCCTCTGCCCTACGTCCACTTTCAGAAGGGCCAGGTCTTCCTCGGGGTTGGTTCCAACGATTCTTGCCTTGAGATGCCTGTCATCGCTGAGGGTCACCTGGATGTCCCGGGCCTGGGCGACCACGTGATAACTGGTGAGGATGAGACCGTCTTCCTTTAGGACGATCCCGGACCCCGTGCCCGCCCCCGGAACGGCGCACTGGAAAAAGTCGAGGTCGCAAACCTCCGTGGAGATGTTGACCACCGAGGGGGCTACCCTTTCATAGACGGAAATGGTATTTTTCTCCTCGGCCGTCAGGGCGGAGCAACGGTCCGTCCCCGGTCCGGCAAACCCCAGGAAAACGAACACGGGAATGAGTCCAATCATCCGCTTCGAGAATCGCATAGTATCGGGGACCTTTTGCAGGCAACCGCCCGCTATGTCGACAAACGGGACAAAGGATCGCGGCAATTGCCGATCCTCCAACGAAACATCCTATTTCTAATCTCGAACGGAGCCAAAGTAAATAGGACCCGGAGAGCTCATGAGACTCGATCAACCCAAGGCCCGACGATGGTTGCGCAACCCGTGGATGTGGATCGCATGCTTTTTCATTCTGCAGTTCCTGGGGTCCCTGGGGGTGATCCGGAGCCTGAAGGTCGATCTTTGGGACGTTTATCCGGCCCTGGCTTTCCTCTTGGCAGGGTTCGGCGTGTCTGCGGCGCTTGCCGGGCTGGGTGGTCGAATGCGAATGACCGAAGGGACCGTTCGGTGGCTCCCCGCCGTCCTATACGCCCTGTTCATCTTTAGCCTTTCCCACCGATCCTTTTCCTCGGTCTCCGCTTCCGTGAACTCGGATCTCTTTCACCCCCTGGAATACTGGAGTTTTTCCCTGCTTCTGAGCTGGGCACTGGAACCCCTCTTTGAAGTACGGTCCATGCGGTCTTTTTCTCTCGCGGTTCTCGGGATAGGCCTGGTCTACGGAATTGGGGACGAAATTCACCAGGCCTTTATTCCGGGCCGCACCCCCAGCCTCCTCGACCTGGCCCTGGATATGGCGGGCGTTGCGGCGGGTTGGGGAACCTTCATGGTCCTGAGACATCTGTTTCGGAGCACCCCCCAGAAACGCCCGATCCTCTCGTAAGGGCCGCGTTCCCCGGGGACGGGGGAACCCCTAGGGCCGGTTGAAAGCAAAGCACAGCATGGTTGTCAAGGCAAATGCGTAAAGGCCTGCCAGGACATCGTCCAGGACAATGCCCAGGCCTCCCGAGACCCTTGCTTCCATGGAACGGATGGGCCAGGGTTTCCAAATGTCAAACAACCGAAAGGCGGCGAATCCCCACAAGAGGGGTCCGAAGCCTTGGGGCAAGAAAAGGATCGTCACCAGGTACCCCACGATTTCGTCCAGAACCACCCGGCCCGGATCCTTTTCCCCCAGTTCCTCTTCCGCCCTCGAGCAGGCCCGGCAGCTAAGAGCAAGGAGGATCAAAAGAAAGAAGAGCCCCAGGGGGATGGGCAGGGATTTCAGAGCGTAGGCTGCGGGGATTCCCGCCAGGAACGTGGCCGCCGTTCCGGGAGCGACGGGGATGTTTCCCATGCCTCCCAGGGTTGCCAACCGCCCCCACGTACTGAGTCTTTTCCCTCTCATGGTTTCCTTTCATGGTCGAGTCGACTCGTAATGTCGTTCCCGGGGCATTCCTGCCG
>Ga0208825_1002311_pt1 | contig 12806 bp, 13 predicted proteins | sample AD_UKC113_MetaG_FD_184450 | JGI IMG/M metagenome (GOLD analysis project Ga0208825, IMG submission 184450) | Active sludge microbial communities of municipal wastewater-treating anaerobic digesters from Hong Kong - AD_UKC113_MetaG (SPAdes)... | ecosystem: Engineered > Bioreactor > Anaerobic >...
CACCGGCTCCGGCCTGGGCCTGGAGCTGCGCCGCCAGCTCGAAGGCACCGGCCAGATCGAAGTCATCACCGACGCCGCCCGCAAAAGCAAGGCCGACGTGGTGCTGGAGAGCGCCGGCGAGCAGCGCGAGCGCATCGTGGTCAGCCGCACCTCCGCCGGCCAGGTGACCGAGTACCAGCTGCGCATGCGTTTCACCTTCAAGGTGCGCACGCCCGCCGGGCGCGAGTTGCTGCCGTCCACCGAGATCATGCGGCAGATCGACCAGAGCTACAGCGAGACGGCCGCCCTGTCCAAGGAGCAGGAGGCGCTGATGCTCTATCAGAACATGCAAAGCGACATCGTGCAGCAGGTGATGCGGCGGCTGGCCACCGTCAAGCTCTGATACCGCAACCCTGCACGCCCTGCTCCTTCCGCCGCTGGGGGAAGGCTGGGATGGGGGCCCGCACGACCAAGTCGGATTGGCTGCGTCCGCGCCCTGTGCGCAACTTGCGCTGGCATTGCCCCGCCGCCCGCACGACCGCATCGCACGAGCGAAGGTGTGACCCCTTGTGTCAAATTTGCCGCATGGGTGCAGCAAATTGAGGCGGAATAACCGAAACAACTAAAACAATACGTTACAGTGGCTTTGGGCGTGCACTACGACATCACCTGTCGCGCCGCCTTCTTACAGTCTCTCCGTCGCCACTGCACACCGCTATCCATGACCGCCACCGTCGCCCCCCGCCACACCGGCAGCAAGGGAGAGAAACTGGCCCAGCGCCTGTCTCACATCCTGGCCCTGCTGCACCAGGGCGATGCCATCGACAAGCATCGGCTGGCGGACGATTTTGGCGTGGACGTGCGGACCATCGAGCGTGACCTGGGCGAGCGCCTGCGCGGCATCGCCGAGCGCAGCCCCAAAGGGCAATGGCAACTTGCCCACCGCCACCGCAGCACCATCCCGGCCCAGCGTCTGCACGACTATGCACGGCTGACCGGAACCGAACACCTTTTCCCCAACCCCAGCCTACCCTACCTGCTGGAGCAACTGGAAACCCCAGAGCCCCGCCGCGCCACCCAAGTTCAGCCCACGCCGCACGAAGACCTGCGCGCTCAAAACCTGCTCTTCGCCCAACTACAAGCCGCCGTCGAGCAACACCACGAATGCCGTTTTGTCTACAAAGACAAGCCCCGCCACGCTCAGCCCTACCGGCTGATTCACAAGAACGGCACGTGGTACCTGGCGGCGGAAGAAGCAGGCCGCCTGAAGAACTTCAGCGTCAAGCTGATCGAAGCGCTGCAAGTGGATGAAGCCACCCGCTTCGCCCCCAAGCAAGCGCACCAGGACTACATCAACGGCAAGGACGACGTGTGGTTCACCGAAAGCACCACCGAAGTGCTGCTGCGCGTGGCGCCCGCAGTGGCCCACTACTTCGAACGCCGCCCGCTATTGCCCCGACAGCAGCATCGGGCGGACAGCGACGGCTCGCTGCTCGTCACCGCCCACATCAACCACATCAACCAACTGCTTCCCGTGGTGCGGTACTGGCTGCCGAATGTGCGCATCATCCAGCCGCAAGCGTGGCAAGAGGCGCTGGTGGATGGGCTGAAGCAGGCGCTGGAGCGGTGGGGCAAGCACTGAGCCGCCGTTTCGGCATTCATTGAGTCAAGGATTACGAACCATGCAACTCATTTTCATTCTGCTGGTGCTGTTTGCCATTGGCTGTGTGCTGTATGGGATTTCGGCTGGGGTGCAAGTCTTCGTGCGCGGGTTTGCACACCTGACCAGAAGCGCGCGCGACCACTCGACCGACGAAAGGCCTTTGGCCTCTCCGCTCGCGCCTGCCACGGCAAAAACCGCCGATGAACCAACTTTGAGGCGAGGAGCACCCCAATCAGAAACGGGCGCATCCAAAACCACCGAGGCATCGCCCGTTCAACGCAGCATTGATGAACTGCGGGAAATATTTTCGCTGTACCAGCAAGGCGCGTTGACCCAGACAGAGTTTGAAAACATCAAACAAGCATTGCTAACCACTATCAATTGAGGTCGCACCCAGATTCGCCCAGTAATGTGGCAGCATAGATTCTTATAGATCAATATTCGCCTTCCAAAAACTCCCTGGCTAAAAATCCGCGGACTTATCGCTATCCTTGTTCGCGACTACCGAAAAAAATACACACTATGGCAAAAAAAAGCACTGGCAGCGAAGCAGATCTGCGGCGAAAGCAGTACCTGGCACTGGGCTGCCTGGCAGTGGCAACGCTGATCTTCATCGGTACCTCCATCCTGCCCCCCACATTTTCCGTGCGTTTTTTTAAGGCCGGCGCTGAGGCTGCGATGGTCGGAAGTCTAGCCGATTGGTTCGCAGTAGTCGCTTTGTTCCGACATCCACTGGGGTTACGGATACCGCATACCGCCATCATTCCGAATAGCAAAGATCGAATCTCGGACAATTTAGCGAATTTTGTACGTGAAAAATTCCTCAATCCTCAAATTCTCACCCAGTTAATAAGGCGTAGCGATCCCGCTCAACGCTTTGCCGGCTGGTTAGCTCACCCTGACAACGCTCGACGGATCGGCCGACATACCGCTGATTTGATGAGCGGTTGGCTTGATCTGGTAGATGATCGGCGTATTCAACTGTTCATAAGCGATGTGACGCGAACCCTACTGGGCAAACTGGATTTCTCGAAAGCTCTAGGCGCCGTGCTGGAGATGCTGACTCAAGATGGGCGCCATCAACAATTGCTTGATGCAGCATTGACCTATGTGAAAAATATGCTACGCGAGCCCGCATTTCGCCATAAGGTTGCCGAACGGGTGGTCGCCTGGTTAAAGGATGAGCACAAGTGGAAGCAGATGGTGTTACCCACCGATTGGATTGGAGATCAAGCGGCCGAGGCTGCAAGCAGTGGGCTGAATCGCTTCCTCGAAGAAGTGGCGAATAGTCCGACGCACGATCTGCGTAAGCTCTTCGATGGCGCATTGCGGACACTCGTGGCAAACCTCAAGACGGATGAGAAGTTCCAAAGCAAAGGCGATGAAATTAAAGCTTATATTCAAAATAACCCAGAGCTAACAGACTATGCACGCAGCCTGTGGGCCACCCTGCGCGACTGGATTTCCAACGACTTAGAGACAAGTTCTTCACAACTGCAACAGCAGGTCGAAAAAATGGGCCGCTGGCTTGGGGGGAAGCTAATGCAGGACGATAAGTTACGAGCATCCATCAATGACCACATCGAGTCATTCTCAAGCGCTGCCGCACCTCAATTTGCAAATTTTCTGACACATCATATTAGTGACACCGTGCGGAAGTGGGATGCAGAAGATCTGTCACATCAGATCGAGTTGAGCATCGGCCCGGATCTACAATACATCCGTATCAGTGGTACTGTCGTTGGGGGTTGCATCGGATTGCTGCTATTTCTAATCTCTCATGGCATTGAAGCCATGCAATTTATCGCAGGTGTTAGAACTTATTAACTTTACTTCAGGAGATACTTTTATGGTACTGCCATTAATTCCCGTAGTGCTTGGCGCCGGCGCACTGGCCTCGGCGGCGACGGGACTCAAGAAGGCTTGGGATGCCAAGCAGAATTTTTCAACTGCTGAGCAATGGATAAATAATTCAGGGCGCGAATGGCGTGATGCTGCGCAGGCGCTTGAATCTCGCCGCGAAGAGGTCAGTTGCGAGCTTGAAGCGTTGGGTATGCAGCGCTTGCAGGTCGGTAGCAAAAGTCTCTCAAAGTTCGCGCGCCTAGTAGATCAGATCGCCGCAAGTGAATTTGACGTGATCGAAGTAGATGGTTATGAGGTTCCCATCGAAGTTGTCCCCAGCAAAGATATTGAAGTGGCAACGTACGAGGCTACGGAATTCTTGAAACATGGGATTCAAAGCGCTGTAACCGGAGCCTTGGTGGGAGCCGGCCTCGGGCAGACGGTTGGCACGTTCGGCGTTGCGTCTACGGGTGCTGCCATCTCCGGTCTCTCTGGCGCGGCTGCCACCAACGCGACGCTGGCGTGGCTAGGTGGTGGTTCACTTGCATCAGGCGGGCTGGGCATGGCAGGCGGGACGGCCATTCTTGGTGGTGCAGTGGCGGGCCCCGTCTTGCTGGTGATGGGCTACCTTGCTGCAGGTAAGTCCGAAGAGGCGCTAACCCAAGCTCGCGCCCATTCAGCCCAACTGGATGAGGCGGCGGAACAGCTCAGGAATGCGAGTGTCGCGCTGGACGCCATCGACCAGCGTGCAAGGGAAGTTGCGTGGATTCTACAAACGCTCGATGAGCGTTTTCAGGCTGCGGCCAGCCGTGTCTCGCGAATGTTGGGCCGCGTGCGGCGCGAGCGCGAGGCACGCTATGTAAACGCTGGAAAACCAATTCCTGCCAACCTCGTTGCACGCAAGATCGAATATGCGAAGCTCTCCGACAAAGATCAGAACAGCTTCAATATGATGGTTGCCTTAGGGTCTGCTCTGTATCGTGTGACCAAAATTGAGATTCTCAACAAGCGAGGAGAGCTGACCAAGAAAAGTGGAACACTCATCGACGAAATGCAACAACTAATGGAGGCTGTATGACGAAAAAATACGAAATTGTGGATGTGGTAGCACGCAACGTTGTCAGCAATGGAGTAAAACAGACTATGAAGCAGATCCCAGGCCCATCGCTGGTGGATGGTCTTGGGCGCATGTACCAGGCACGTTCGGACTATCAGAAGTTGCGTGAACAGGAGAAAACTAAACGAGTGGCTATCTTAGCGGATCGTGATGCGACCCTTGAACAAATTCGCGCGCACCGCGATGTCATCCAGCAGGCGCTTTCGGAGGCTTTTGAGCTGCGCAAGACAGGATTGCAGGCACAAATTCGAGCCATGGACAAGGCGCTTGAGAGTGGCAATGTGGAGGCATTGCATATCGTGATGGAAGGAATGGTCAAAACCATACAAAGCTCGCCATTCAAGGATGTAGCCGATATGCGCGAACAACTCTCCAAGAAAGACTTTGTTCTACGATTGAAATGATAGGGAACATCTACGCGAATTTTCATGGCTTGATCTATGTCATAGCAAAACTGGCGGCTGCGTCAGATTGACGGCTCAAGAATGGCACCGTATTCACCCGCTTTTCCTTGAGGTAAATTTTGCCCATCCGTCCCACACCGCGCCGCCACCAATGCCCCGCCTGCAACTGGAGCAAAACAGTCGCCCCATTGAGCGATGCACTGGTGCCGGGCCGCGACCATTTCGATGCGTGCCCCCAATGCGGTCATGCGCCTCTACTCACCACAACGCCGGCAGCCGTTCCGGCAGCTATGGTCCAAGTCGCCAACGCCTTGAAAAAGTGGCTCAAGCGCTGACCGAAAACGCACCATGCTCTCCAACACAACGTCCGTGGCCGCACTCGCCAAACGCTACCAGTCTCAAATCTCCCAGCAACGCAACCCTTTCACCCTGCGCATGCACCGCGCCCTGAGCTGGCTGCAGCGCGCCGAGACGGCGGGCGACGATGACGACGTGGCATTTATCTGCCTGTGGATCGCGTTCAACGCGGCCTACGCGCAGGATTTGGGCGATGGCGCAAGCGGCACGTCGGAGCGGCAGGCGTTTCGCAATTTCATGGCGGAAATCTGCGCGCTGGACAAAACCAAAGCCCTTTCCGCGCTGGTGTGGCAGGTGTTTCCGGGTCCGGTTCGCCTGCTGCTGGACAACCAGTACGTCTTCCAGCCGTTCTGGGACGCGCTGAACAACCCGCGAAGCGACGGCAGCATTCCCGGCCATTGGCGCGAGGCATTCGACGATGCGCGCCAGCGCGTGCACCGCGCACTGGCGCAGCAGGACACGGAGCGCGTGCTGTACGAGGTGTTCGTGCGCCTTTACACGCTGCGCAATCAGTTGATGCACGGCGGCGCGACGTGGAACAGTTCGGTCAACCGGGCCCAGGTGCGTGATGGCCGGGCGCTGCTGGCGCGGGTGCTGCCGGTGATGCTGGGGGTAATGATGGACTGTCCGGCACGGTTCGAGGGGCGGCCGTTCTATCCCGTAGTGAAGAGTTGAATGCCGTGGCGGGGTGCACTGACGGTGGAGTTCGATGGGTCGCTTGGGCTACCGCTGGCCCTCATGCCCGGCGTCTGAGGCTCCTCGCTACTCGGCTCGCCACGCTAATCGGAATAGGGAAACGAGCTGCCCCATGCTCCTGAAGCTGGGGCATCAGTGATAGTCGTCCTCGCGCTGATGGCGGATGGCCGACACGATCACTTCCGTGTCGCTGACGATGTGGAACAGCGCCACATAGCCCGAGGCGCCGAACGGGATCACCAGTTCGCGCTCCAGCCGGTCGTCGAAGGCGATGCGGCAGGTGAAGGGGTTGCGCGCCAGGATGCGAAATTCGCGCTGGATGGCGGCCGTCGCGCGAGCAGGCAGGTCGAAATCTCCATGGGCCAGGGCGGACTCGATGAGAAAGTCTTCCAGCCGTTGCAGGTCGTCCAGCGCCTCGGGCGTCAGACGCACGACATAGCTCACGGTGCGGTCTCGGTGCGGAGGCTCATCGCCGCCGCAGCGCGGCCACGCGGTCACTCATCCGCGCCTGCATGGCGGCCAAGGCATCGTCGGCATCGTGCAGCACACCCGTTTCCTTTGCCCGCGCCAGCGCCGCGCGGCCACGCGCCACAAACGCCTGCTGAGCTTGGCGGCGCTGCGCGGCCTGCACGGCGGCCTGCTCGACGAACTGCGACAGCGTTTCGCCTGCTTGCAGCACGGCTTCGATTTGTGCCCGCACGGCGGGGGCGACGCGCACCGGGGGCAGTTGGGCGGTTTTCATGGCTTCAGTGTAGTGCAATTGCTATGCAACCGATTTTGACCACCCCTCACAATCCAAGTCGCTTCGCGCATCGCCAAGGCCGTGTTCGCCATGCCGACTTCGCAGAGGAAGCCGCCCGCGCAGCGGGACATTGACATGCAACTGAGCCCTACCCAACTGCCCGCCCACCTACAGAAAACCCTGCGCCCGCTGTACGTCCTGCACGGCGACGAGGCGCTGCTGGCGCAGGAGGCGGCGGACGCCATCCGCGCCGCCGCGCGCGCCCAGGGCTACACCGAGCGCAGCAGCTTCACCGTGGCGGGTGCCAACTACGACTGGAGCGCCGTGCTGGCCGCTGGCGGCAGCCTGAGCCTGTTTGCCGACAAGCAGATCGTCGAGATCCGCGTGCCCTCGGGCAAGCCGGGCAAGGACGGCAGCGCGGCGCTGCAGCAGATCGCCCAGCAGGCGGCGGGCAACGACGCGGTGCTGAGCCTGGTGCTGCTGCCGCGGCTGGACAAGGCCACGCGCAGCTCGGCCTGGTTTGCCGCGCTGGAAGGCGCCGGCGTGGCGATTCAGATCGACACCATCGAGCGCGCGCAGCTGCCGGCCTGGATCGCCCAGCGCCTGGCCGCGCAGGGCCAGCGCGTGCAGGCGGGCGAGGCGGGGCAGCTCACGCTGCAGTTTTTTGCCGACCAGGTGGAAGGCAACCTGCTGGCCGCGCACCAGGAAATCAGCAAGCTGGGCCTGCTGCACCCGGCCGGCGAGCTGACGCTGGAGCAGGTGGCGGCCGCCGTCACCAACGTGGCGCGCTACGACGTGTTCAAGCTGTCCGAGGCCGTGCTGGCCGGCCGGCGCGAGCGCGTGCAGCGCATGATCGACGGCCTGCAGGCCGAGGGCGAGGCGCCGGTGCTGGTGCACTACGCGCTGGCCGAGGACATTCGCGCGCTCAAGCGCATCCAGGACGCCATGGCGGCCGGCAAACCGCTGCCGCTGGCGCTGCGCAGCGAGCGCGTGTGGGGCCTGCGCGAACGCCTGTTCGAGCGCGTGCTGCCGCTGCTGCGCGAACGCCAGCTCGACGCCCTGCTGGAGGCCGCCTGGCGCGTGGACGGCATCGTCAAGGGCCTGCAGCACCCCGGCTGGCCGCAAGACCCCTGGCAGGCGCTGCAGCGACTGGCGCAAAGCCTGACCGGCGCCTGCGCGCCGGCGCGCTGAACCGGCGTTCGGCGCCATCTTTTGGGACAATCGGGGCATGAACGCGCCCGATGTCTCCCTCACCATGCAAGCCCTGGGCCGCCAGGCCCGCGACGCCTCGCGCGCCATGGCGCGCGCGCCGGCCGCCGTGCGCAACCAGGCGCTGCGCGAGCTGGCGCGCCTGCTGCGCGCCCACGTCGAGCCGCTGCAGGCCGCCAACGCGCGCGACCTGGCGCGCGCCGGGGAGCTGAGCGCGCCGATGCGCGACCGCCTCAAGCTCACGCCGCCCATCATCGAGACCTGCGCCCAGGGCTGCGAGCAGCTGGCCGCCATGCCCGACCTGATCGGCGACGTCGTGGGCCTGCGGCAGCAGCCCAGCGGCATCCGCGTGGGGCAGATGCGCGTGCCCATCGGCGTGTTCGGCATGATTTACGAAAGCCGCCCCAACGTCACCATCGAAGCCGCCAGCCTGTCGATCAAGAGCGCCAACGCCGCCATCCTGCGCGGCGGCAGCGAGGCCATCGAGTCCAACCGCGCGCTGGCCGCCCTGGTGCAGCAGGCGCTCGAAGCGGCCGGCCTGCCGCCCGCGGCGGTGCAGTTGGTGCCCACCACCGACCGCGCCGCCGTCGGCCTGCTGATCACCATGCCCGAGTTCGTCGACGTCGTCATCCCGCGCGGCGGGCGGGGCCTGATCGAGCGCATCAGCCGCGAGGCCAAGGTGCCCGTCATCAAGCACCTGGACGGCAACTGCCACAGCTACGTCGACGAGCCCTGCGACCTGGACTTGGCCGTCACCGTGGTGGACAACGCCAAGACGCAAAAATACAGCCCCTGCAACGCCACCGAAAGCCTGCTGGTGGCGCGCGGCGTGGCCCAAGCCTTTCTGCCGCGCATCGGCGCCGTGTTCGCCGCCAAGGGGGTGGAGATGCGCTGCGACCCCGAGGCGCTGGCGATTCTCAAACAAAATCGGTTTGCAGCGCCTGTCAATCAAGCGCCAGCAGCTATTGATTTCGAAGCATTGCTGAAGCCCGCGCAAGAGTCGGACTGGTACGAGGAATACCTGGCGCCCATCATCAGCATCAAGGTGGTGGCGGGCCTGGACGAGGCGATCGCCCACATCAACCACTACGGCAGCCACCACACCGACGCCATCCTGACCACCGACCACCGCCACGCCCAGCGCTTCTTGCGCGAGGTCGATTCGGCCAGCGTGATGGTCAACGCCAGCACGCGCTTTGCCGACGGCTTCGAGTTTGGCCTGGGCGCCGAGATCGGCATCAGCACCGACAAGTTCCACGCCCGCGGCCCGGTGGGCATCGAGGGGCTGACCTCGCTGAAGTGGGTGGTGCTGGGCGAGGGCGAGGTGCGGGGCTGACGTCGTCGCGATGGCCCGGCAAAGACAAAAAAAACCGGCCCCTTGCGGCGCCGGCGAAAACTCCCTTGAAGACGTGGTTGTTGTGGCTGAAGCCCGTCAGCGAGGCACCAGTTGCACGACCTGGCCGTTGCTGCGCTTGATGTACACGTCCTTGCCCGCCACGCGCAGGTCGTTGCACGCCGAGGGAATGGTCTTGAACTGGTAGCACACGCGCCCGTCCTCGGCGCGCCAGGTGCCGCTGTCGGAGCGGCCGCCGAAGTAGGCCACCAGGGAGCCGCTGGCATCGTCGGCATGATCGACCCGCGTGGTGCTGCCATTGGGGTTGACCAGGGTGAACGACTTGCCGCGCAGCAGCGACGTGATCTCGCCGGTCGCCGGGGCGCGGGCGCCGGGCGGAAAGTCTGTGGCGGGCGGCGGCCCGGAGGCGCAAGCGGCCAAGACGGCCGCGGCGGCCAGCAGGGGCAGGGCAATGGCTTTCATGGGAACGCTCCTTCAGGTTGAAAGGCGGCGCCGCGGGCATGCCCGCGGCGCCTGGGGTTTACAGGCCCAGCTGGGTCTTGAACGCCGACCAGGCCGCACCGTTGAGCCGCAGCGACTGGGCAAAGCGGTACTGGTAATCGGGCTTGGTCGCGTGGGCGCTCCCGGCGCCCACCGGCCATCAGCCTGCCTACTGAAAACGCACGATGGTCGCCACGGCGCCGCGATTGCGGTCGGTGTAGCTCGTGGCGTACTCGCCATACACGGTTGAAGCGGCGCCGGCGAGAACGCCTGGCAAGGCCACGGTGGCGCTGGTGGCGCTGGCGCCGGGGTAGTAGGACACGGTCTGGCGCACGCGCGGGTAGTTGGCTGCGCCCTGCTTGGGGCCCTGATCGTGCGCCCAGACCGAGCCCAACGCCAAGGGCAGACCACCCGCCGGGGGCTTGGCCGCCGTCCAGCTGAGGGTGGTGCTGCCGCCCGCGCCCTTGAAGGCGCTGGCCACGTCGGCCAACGCCAGCGAGCTGGTGACCACGCTGAAGGCTGCCGGCGCCGCCGTCATGTCGGCAAAGCTGTAGGGCAGGCGCGGCAGCGTGACCTGGTAGCTGGCCAGGGGCGTTTTGCCCACGCTGCCGCCCTTGGTGGCCCAGCCGTCGTCGCCATACACCTCGAAGGTGTAGGTGCCACCGGCCTGGAAGCCCCAGGCGGCAAACGATGCATCGGCACCGGCAACCTCAGGGGCGCTTGCACCGGCCGCCACGCTCCAGCCCCAGGAGTCTCCCCCCGTGCCCTTGCTGGCGCAGGCCGCGTAGGCTTGATCGGGGACCTTGCTCGTGTCGTCGCCAAGGCACATACGGAAGTTGTCGTTGTCCTTGTAATTGCCTGAGCCCAGCAAGCCTTGCATGGCCGGCGCATCGCGCATCAACCGGGGCGAGAGCATCAGCAGTGAAAAATCGGCCCCCGAGCCGCCCTTGGGCCCAGGCCCGCGCACCACCACGTAGGTGGCGACTTTGCCCGGGTCGCTCACGACAAAGCGCACCTCGCGCCGCAGGGTGGCGCCGTTGGCGGCGCCGTCGGTGATGCGCTTGGTGGCGTAGTAGATGTTGCGCGCCTGCACGCTGGCATCGACGATGCGCCGGTTGCCAAAAAAGCGCAGATCGGGCTTGTTGGTGGGCGTGCTGCAGCCGGGCGTGCCGCTGGAGCTGCCGGCAATCATCGTCATCGGCGCGCGGCTGGACGCCAGCGAGCGCGTGCCGTCGGCATAGACGATGTCGTAATTGACGTCCACCTCCTGGCGCGCCGTGCCGTCGGCGTTGGCGCTGTTGCGCTCGGCCAGCACGGTGATGTTTTCATAGTGCAGGCCGACCCGGTAGGCCTGGCTGGCGATCGCCCCGGCGGCGTCCTCGGCGTAGTCATTGGCCACGGTGGCCTTGGAGCCGCCGTCCGCCAGAAAACAACCGTCCCAGTTCGCAGCGCGGGCGTCGGCGGTGGCGGGCGTTTGGGTCGCCCACAGCTGCTGCTCGGCCAGAAGCAGCGCCTGAACTTTTTGCAAGGTTGTTTGGGGTGCGGGTGCGGGTGCGGGTGCCGGGGCGGGCGCGGGCGCCGGGGCGGGCGCGGGCGCCGGGGCGGGCGCGGGCGCCGGCGCATCGTCGTCGCCGCCGCAGGCCGACAGCGTCAGCACGGCCGCCGCACACAAGGCGCTGAGCATCCACATGTTTCGTTCTCGGGTCATGGTTTTCTCCTCGATCGGGGGTTGGACTTCTGGGGCGGGCACTTCCGTATCGAGCCGGCTCGAGTGCACCCGCTGGCCTGCCGCCCGGCAGGTTCAGCCAGTGTCACGGCGCAGCGGCCATGGCGCCATTCGTCCTTGGTGGCAACCGCGGTCGCATGCGGCACTGAACTTTGGTTGAGGGCCCTGTGACGGAAAGCGCATTTCCAAACCCGGGCGATGGCAGGTATGCTGCGCAGCACGCCAACCACCCACGCTTGCGCCGGGAGCCGACATGCGGGTTCTGCTGATCGACGATCACGCGCTGTTTCGCCGCGGACTGCGGCTGATGCTGCGCGAGCTGATGCCCGAGGCCGACGTGAGCGAGGCGGACAGCTGCGCGGCGGCCATCGACATGGCCGACAGCGCCTTTGACCTGGTGCTGCTGGACCTGAACATGCCCGGCATGCAGGGCCTGAGCGCGCTGGACGCCATCAAGCCGGTGTTCAAGCAATGCCCGGTGGTGGTCGTGTCGGGCGAGGACAGCCCCACCCTGATCCGCACGGCCATCCAGGACGGCGCCGCCGGCTTCATCCCCAAGACATCGGAGCCCGAGGTGATGCAGGCGGCGCTGCGCGTGGTGTTGGCCCGCGGGGCCTACGTTCCGGCCGATGCGCTCGGTGCGCAAACGGGTTCGCTCGAAAACCTGACGCCGCGCCAGCTCGAGGTGCTGCGCCGCGCCCTCAAGGGCACGCCCAACAAGCTGATCGCACGCGAGCTGAACATCTCGGAAGGGACGGTCAAGTCGCACCTGTCGGCCACCTTCCGCGCCATCAACGCGCGCAACCGCACCGAGGCCCTGTACTTCGCGGCCCATTCCGGGTTCAAGCTGTGACGCCGCGCGACGCAGGCACGCGCACCGAGCCCGCACCAGCGGCGGCAGCAGCGGCGGGCGAGCCGAACACGCCGGCGCGGCTGCTGCATTTCACCGTGACGCAATTGGTGCGCAACGCCTGGACCATCTGGGTGATCTGCTTTTTTCTGGGGTTCACGTGGTGGCGCCACGCCTTGCCCGCCGTGGCGTTTGGCTGGCTGGCGGCGCTGGTGCTCAGCTTCATGCTGCGGGCGGTGTGGCTGCGTCCGGCATGCGAGCTCCAGACATTGGCAGCGGATTACCCGCGCTGGCGCCGCCGCTTTCTGGTGGGCACCGTCGTCACGGGTCTCGTGGTGGCGGCCGGGCCCGTGCTGACCTTCGGCGAACTGCCCGACACCGGGCGCA
>Ga0208825_1002313_pt1 | contig 12795 bp, 10 predicted proteins | sample AD_UKC113_MetaG_FD_184450 | JGI IMG/M metagenome (GOLD analysis project Ga0208825, IMG submission 184450) | Active sludge microbial communities of municipal wastewater-treating anaerobic digesters from Hong Kong - AD_UKC113_MetaG (SPAdes)... | ecosystem: Engineered > Bioreactor > Anaerobic >...
CGGTCCACAAAATTTTTTGTCCGGCAAAGAACTTATCGGGAAGAGGGATAATCGTATATATTCCGTTGTTTCTCAAAATGAGAATCTTGTCGAATTTAGAGGCTTCAAGCAATTTTTCGCCTGAAACCTCTGTTCCTAGATAACCTGCTTCAGCGTCATATTTGAGTGCAAGATCATGCCGCGCGACAGCCCTGGCTTCTACTTTTTTGAATGCTTTTAGTTTGGTTTTACGAGGGCAATTCTTTTCGATCATTTCGATATAGCTCTGCAGTATTTCGATTGCGTAATCTACCAGATGACTCAAATGCCTTGCATTCTCGGATATCTTTCTTTCGATCTGCTCCATTTCCTTCTTGGCTTTTTCTATGTCATAGAGAGATATCCTGCGAATGGGTATCTTGAGGAGCTGCTCGACATCTTCTACTTCGACTTTTCTGGCAAGTTCTTTTGTAAATGGCTTGAGTCCGTCTAGTACAGCCTTAATAACGGTATCATTCGTTCTCTTGGTTTCGATCGATGTATAGATTTTTTCTTCGATGAAAATGCGTTCGAGCGTCCTAGAAAATAGTTCATTCTTTAGCTCCTCTCTTTCCAGTTCGAGCTCTTGGCGCAGTAGATTCAGGAGTTTTCCTGCATGGTATTCTATAGTCTCGGATACTGTGGTAATTACCGGCTTTCCTTCTTTAATAACTAAGCAGTTGCAGGAAATGGATCGCTCACATTCCGTGAAGGCATAGAGCGCATCTACGACATCCTGTGCATATACTCCTCTCGCCAGTTTTAGCTCTATCTCGACCTTGCTAGTTGTGAAATCGGAGATAGAAGCGATTTTGAGATGACCAGCCCTGACCGCTTCTTCAATGCTGTTTATGAGACTTTCAGTTGTAGAACCATAAGGGATTTCTTTTATCAAGATTTTTTTGGGGTCCGAGCTGTCGATTGTAGCGCGGATCCTCACTTTCCCATTTCCATCTGAATATTCGCTACAATCGGCAGTTCCTCCGGTTAGAAAATCTGGAGAAATGCTAGTGGCTTTTCCTTGGAGATATGCGATTTCAGCTTTGATTACTTCGATAGGATTGTGCGGCAGTATCCTTGTGCTCATTCCCACTGCAATGCCTTCCGCTCCCAAGATCAAAATCACGGGGATTTTTGCAGGGAATACGAGTGGTTCTTTGTTTCTTCCGTCATAGCTGCTTATGTAGCGAGTAATCTTAGGATGATAGAAGATTTCTTTGGCAAATTGAGAACATCTGCATTCTATATAGCGTGGCGCAGAGGCTTCGTCTCCGGTTATAGGGTTTCCGAAATTTCCCTGTGTATCGATGAATAAGCCTCTGTTAGCAAGGCTAATAAGGGCAGAAGCGATAGAAGCGTCTCCATGGGGGTGGTATTTCATGCAGTGACCCACAACGTTTGCGACTTTATGGAATTTACCATCGTCCATCTCGAAGAGAGAGTGAAGAATTCTACGCTGTACTGGCTTAAGGCCATCGTCCAATTCTGGGATTGCCCTGTCCATAATTACGTAAGAGGCATAATAGAGGAAGTTTTCGGTGAGCAACTTATTTATATATGCCACTTTATTCTCTATCCTTTCATAGCTTTTTGGCTGATTTCTTGGTTTTAAAGCTCAGAGGTCCAAGACTAGATTGTCCATTATGAATTGTCGCCTCTGTGGTGTATTTTTCCCCATAAAGAAATTTAGAAGCTCTGGGACAGACGATAATGTCTGAATATCGACCTTTACCAGTCGAATATTTTTCCCGATGAATTGTCCGAATTCTGCGGGGCTTATCTCGCCTAGTCCCTTGAACCTTGTGACTTCTGATCCTTGACCAAGCTTTTTTATCGCATCGTCTCGTTCATGAATTGAATAGCAATACAGAGTCTCTTTTTTTGTTCTTACTCTAAAAAGTGGTGTTTCGAGCAGATAGACTCGTCCCTGAACGACTAACTCTTCGAAGAAAGTCAAGAAGAATGTTAGAAGAAGGTTTCGTATATGAAAACCATCATAATCTGCATCAGTAGCGATAACGATGCGAGCAAAGCGCAAATTCTCGACATTATTTTCTATGCCTAGCGCCATCATAAGATTGTATAGTTCCTCATTCTTATAGATCGCAGAGCGAGGGCGCTCGAACATATTTTCAGGTTTGCCGCGCAAGCTGAAAATGGCTTGAGTGTGTACATTCCGTGCGCTTACCATGCTTCCAGACGCAGAGAGGCCTTCGGTAATGAATATCGTCGATTGGTCTCCCATATCTCCGTCTCCAAGGTGTATCTTACAATCCTTGAGATTGGGTATTTTGAGCTCGATCTTCTTTGCAGCTTCTTTTGCTTCTTTTCGAACGATATTTAGTTCGGTACGGAGTTTTTCGTTAGTAAGGATCTTTTCTTGAAGGATTTTTGCCGCTTGAGGATTGCGTCGCAGTACTTCATCTACTCCCTTCTTGACTTCCTGGAGTATCCATGGGCGGACATCGCTGTTGCCAAGCTTGTTTTTGGTCTGACTTTCGAAAATCGGATTCTTGATTCTAATGGAGATAGCCGCCGCAAGGCCTTCGCGGACATCTTCTCCATGATAAGACGCCTGAAAGAACTCGTTTATCGCTTTTAGAAAGCCTTCGCGGAAGGCCGAGAGGTGGGTTCCTCCAGCCGAGGTATATTGACCATTTACAAAAGAGAAATGCTCTTCTCCATATTCCCTTGTATGAGTAAAGGCAAACTCGATATGATCTCCTCGATACCAGCCAATGTCATAGAGCGCTCTCCCTCCAAGCTCTGTCGACAATAGATCCTGGAGCCCTTTTTCGGTTTGAAACTCCTTGCCGTTTATAGAGAGCTTCAAGCCAGGATTGAGGCAGGCATAACTCCATAGGCGTTTTTCTATGAATTCTAATACAAAGCTGTATTCTCCAAAGATCTGTTCATCGGGGACAAATTCTATTAGCGTTCCTGTCTTTTCGCGAGTCTCGAATTCTCGAGAATCCACGCGCAAGCCTCGTACGAATTTGGCTTCGAAAGCATGCCCTTCTCGATAAGAAACAACCCTGAATTCGCTGGATAATGCATTGACGGCCTTTGTCCCTACTCCATTCAATCCGACAGAGAATTGAAATACATCGTCATTGTATTTTGCGCCGGTATTTATCACTGATACACATTCGATGACCTTTCCTAAAGGTATGCCACGTCCATAATCTCTTACGCGGATTCTTTTCCCTTCGAGGTTGATTACGATTTGGTTGCCTGCACCCATGATGAACTCATCGACCGAGTTGTCAATTATCTCTTTAAGTAGAATGTATATTCCGTCGTCGGGGCTCAGACCGTCGCCGAGTCTCCCGATATACATGCCAGTTCGCAGCCTTATGTGTTCCAGTGAGGACAGTGTCTTGATTTTTGATTCATCATATATCGATTTATTGCTGGTCACGCTCTGTATTCTATCATGATGGGCTACAAGGGGTATAGAGTATTTTGTATTCGATGATTGTATGATAGACCTTCGATTATAGACCTTCGATTATAGAGAAAGCGATTCGAATACAAGGCGGTCATTATGCATTTTGAGCTAAAATACGGGGATGGAAGTCTCCCATTAGATCTGGATCCATCAAGGATTCTCAGTGTAGTACTCCCCAATACAAGAAGTACACTTGGCGATGCTCGCAATGCGGTACGAAAGGCGCTGGCGCAACCAGAAGGCACAGAACCTCTTTTAGAGATGTTAATAGATCGAAAGCCCAAGAAGCTTGTAATCATTGTCAACGATATTACAAGGCCAACACCATATTCGATCTTGATGCCCGCTCTTGTCGAAGTGATAGAAAAAGCAGGGATTCCAGATGAAAATGTGACGATTCTGATAGCCACAGGGATCCACGACCTTCATACTTATGAGCAGAATCTTCTTGTTTATGGCGAAGAGATATGTAGTAGATTCAAGATTATTTCGCATGATGCAAGCGATTCTTCAATGCTCTCGTACAAAGGGAAGCTACCTTCTGGCTATGATTTTTGGCTGAATAGGATTGTGGATGAAGCGGATTTTCTTATAACAATTGGTGTCGTCATGCCACATTATTTTGCAGGGTTCTCAGGTGGCAGAAAGTCCATTTTGCCAGGAGTTGTCGGAAAGCAGACCGTAGAAAGAAACCATGCGCGGATGGTCGAAATCATGGATAATCTGCCTCCAATTCGGGAGAATCCGATAAGCCTGGAGATGATCCATGCCGCCCGAATCGCAGGCGTCGATTTTATACTGAATGTTGTGGTAGACGAGGGCGAGAACGTAGTAGAAGTAGTCGCCGGGGACCTCGAGAAGGCTTGGTACAAAGCAGTCGATGTTAGCCAAGCGATGTATATGATCCCTATTCCTGGAAAGGCGGATATCACAATTTCGGCTGCTTCTGGATTTCCAAGAGATATCAATCTATATCAAGCTCAGAAAGCGCTAGATCATGCCGACCGCGCCACTAAGCGGGGAGGGACTATCATACTTATTGCTGAGTGTCGCAAGGGATACGGAGAAAAAGTCTTCGAAGAATTCATGAATGCAGGCTATTCGCCAGAAGAGATTATGTCGCGCATCAAAGCGCACTTTGTTATGGGTGGACATAAGGCCTATGGTTTTGCAAAAGTAGCGGCTGAGAAAAGAGTTATAATGGTGACCGCCCTTTCAGAGTCAATAGTGTCAAGCTGCTTTGCTCAAAAGGCTTCTTCGCTCGATGCAGCGATCGAGATGGCCATTGCCCAACAAGGGCCAGAAGCCAAATTCATAATTATGCCGGAAGGAAGTATTGCCGCGCCTGTAATCCTATAAGACAAGGCTAACTGTTTACAAAATAAAAGCAAAAACCAGGCGCGTAATCTGTAATCTGCATAGGTGCATAATCTGCATATGTGCGTATTCTGCGTTGGCTATAGGCCTTCATACAAACTCATTTTCTATAAAGGCTCCAAGTTTGAGGTAATCTTTGTATAGAGTATCGTAGAGCGCGGTTAAACTAAGATCAGGCTTGATCAAAGTTTCTATTTCAGGCTTCATAGCCAATTGAGCCTTTGGAACAGAACCATAGACTCCTGCTACCACCGACGCAAACATTGCCGCACCCAAGGCAACGGATTGATCGCTTGCGACAATTTCTATTGGACGGCCAAGAACATCGGCGACAATCTGCACCACCAATTTAGATTTTCGGGCGACTCCGCCTACGGCCCGAACCTTCTTTATCTGTATGTTTTCTTGTTCGAAACGCTCAACAATGGCTCGTGAACCATAAGCCGTAGCCTCAATAAGCGCTCGATATATCATAGGTGCAGTAGTGCCTAGGCTCAGGCCAACAATTGCCCCTTTGAGTTTCTGATTGGCATAAGGAGTACGCCTTCCATTGAGCCAATCGAGAGCAAGAACACTGGATTCTTCTGGTTTGATTTTCGAAGCAGCCTTATCCATGACGAGCATGAGCCGAGCATCCATGCTGTCTATTAAATCATCAAGTTTGCTTGCAGAGATGTCCAATTTTATTGCTGATTCAGCGGACTCGGCTTTCATCTCTTTTAGTGGCCACGAGAGAAGATTCTTGAACCATGCATAGACATCGCCAAAAGCACTTTGGCCCGCTTCGTATCCTATCATTCCGGGAATGATGGAACCGTCGACCTGGCCACATATTCCTTTCACAAGATGCTCGGTTGATTCTTGATTTGCCGAAGACGTTTTTGGTCCAACAATCATATCGCAGGTGCTTGTGCCCATAACTTTCACAAGAACACCTTCCTCGACTCCGCCTCCAACCGCTCCCATATGAGCATCGTAGGCTCCGACCGCCACTGGAATACCAGCTCGAAGATGAAGCCTTCGAGCCCATTCGCTCGAGAGCTTTCCAAATTCAGTATCGCTTGTGTAAGTATCTCTTCCTAAGGTCTTTTTGATGCGCACTAGCTGCTTATCGAGAGCTTTAAAGAAATCGTCGCTTGGATAGCCTCCAAAGCTCTCATGCCACATCGCCTTATGACCCATTGCACAGCGGCTTCGCTTTATTTTTTCAAGATTATTGGTTCCAGTTAGAAGGGCGGGCATCCAGTCGCAGTGTTCTATCGCAGAAAAGCCAGCTTTAATAGTGTTGGGGTTTGTGCGCGCGATATGGAGGAGTTTTGCCCAGAACCATTCCGAAGAATATACGCCGCCCTCATACATTGTATAATCGATGCTCCATTTCCGGGCAAGTTCAGTGATTTCGAAAGCTTCTTCAGTAGAACTGTGATCCTTCCACAATATGAACATAGCGTCTGGGTCGTCTTTAAAATCTGGGAGCATGGCGAGAGGGCAGAGAGTATCGCTTATGAGGCAGGGCGTCGAACCTGTAGTATCTATGGCAATGCCTTCCACGAAGGGCAGTGCATCTTGTCCAGTTTTTTCGTGTATCTGTTGCATGACGACTTCAAGTGATTCGATATAATCCAGAGGATGTTGCCTGAATTGGTTTATTCTTGGATCGCAATAGAGTCCCTGTGACCATCTAGGGTATGCAGCGGTTGCACTGCTTATTTCGTAGCCATTCGCAGTATCTATGATCACCGCTCTACACGAATCTGTTCCATAGTCTATGCCAATGACATACTTGGGCTTGGTTTCTTTTTTCATCACAGTCTCCATGTTCACTTTAGCTATTATATCGAAAAATCAACCAAAGCAAGGGTGCAAGGTCAAATAAAAAGAGAGAGGCGCATTTAGGCTATCGCAGGGCTGTCCACTGATAATTGGAGAATTTTTCCCGGGCAAGCCTCTCGGCATTTTGGAGCTCGAGATCTGTCGGTTCGGATCGCTCGTAGCTAAGGTTGAGCGCTCGTGCAAACCCTTTTTCGAGCGCTGCTATAGTAGTCGAAAAAAGCTCTTCAAAGCTCATAGAATCTGGCACAGAGAGGCAGCGCCGTATGCTAGTAACGCGCGATTTTATATCTTCGATGAGCTTGCCTTTGGTCTTTTCCTGAGGGACTCTCAAGATCGAGAACATAAGATCGACATCTACCTCAACAATGATGGTGCCATGTTGAAGTATACAAGCTTTTTTTCTAGTTTGGGCATTTCCGGAGATCTTTTTCCCTGCACTTATTATATCGTTGATGGGAGCGAATTCAGCTTGAATGCCGAGTTCAGCAAGACCTTCGATAATACCAGCCAACAATAGCCTATATGAATCGATTATGCTGGCTCGAGCTAGAGGATGTTCTAGAGGTATTACAATACTATATGTCACTTCATGATGATGAAATACGGCACCTCCTCCCGTGATGCGTCGAACAGCATCGATGCCGAAAGCTCTACATGCTTCGATATCTATTTCTTCTTGTAAGCCTTGAAAATATCCTAGGGATACGGCCGGAGGATCCCAGCCATAGAAGCGCAGAGTTGGAAGACAAAGACCCTGCGACACCGAATCGAGAATTGCTTCGTCGAGCCCCATATTGAAGACTGCGGGATGGAAGCCTGTCTCGAGAAGCCTAAAATCATGAGCCATGGCTGAGTTCCTTCTCAATGAGTTCTATAAGTCCTTTGCTGTTAATACCTTCGAATTCTAGAGCTTTCTCTTTAGAGAGTCTATCGAAGCAGTCAGCGAATTCTCCGATAGTCACTCCGCATAGCTCATTTTGGATTTCATCGAAGGCTTCTTCTGGAATTGCGAAGAAATCCCCTCGTATAGAAAGGGAAATGATCCGCGAAGACAGGGAGAGCGGAGGCTCCACTTCGAGTGTCATGCGCAAAAGCTTGCATCCTTCTGGCTTACCGATCAGTTCGAGCTTCATTTTTATAGCTCCTTTTTAGAGGTACTCCAAGCCTCGCGAGCATGAAAGCTCGTTCTAGCAAATGGAGCTGACAGCACAGAGTCAAAACCGAGAGTCTTTGCCATGTCTGCATATTTGCCGAACTTTTCTGGGCTTATATATTCCTCTACGGGAATCTCATTTGGCGATGGCTGCAGGTATTGGCCCATCACTATTAGGGATACACCCACTGACCTGAGATCTTCGAGAGCCTTTAGCACCTCTCTTTCAGTCTCTCCAAGACCGAGCAAAAGGCTCGATTTTGTGGGAATTCCTGTAGATGCAGCTTCGCTCAGGGTTTGCAGGCTCTTATTGTAGGAAGCTCGTTGATCGCGCACAGACTGCAAGCGGCGAACAGTTTCTATGTTATGGGCAAGAACGTCCGGCTTTGCAGATAATACTTCCTCAAGCTCCTGTCCGATATAGTCTGGAATTAGGACTTCTACTCGAGTAGATGGACTAAGGTTGCGGATTGCGTGGATACAAGCCGAAAAATGACTTGCACCGCGATCGGGTAGATCATCTCGATCCACAGAAGTTATCACCGCGTAAGAGAGACCTAGCGATTTTACCGCCTCCGCCAGGTGTTGCGGTTCTTCCGGGTCCAGAGGCTTGCCAAATCTAGCAGCTTTTACAGCACAGAAGCGACAGCCGCGAGTACAAGTGTCTCCCATAATCATGAAGGTCGCTGTTCCAGAGCCCCAACATTCTCCTTTGTTGGGACAATGCGCCTCATCGCATACAGTATGAAGACCATGACTTGCTAGTACTTCTTCGACATGACGCCAATTTTGGCCATGCGGAAGCTGTACTTTGAGCCAGGATGGCTTTGGGCGGGCAATTGATATTCTCATTGATATATTATAGACGGATCTGCGAAAAATGTCATGGTGGATCGTGATTGACTGCAGATTATATGGTTCTATTATGATTAAGGTTGCTATTCGCTGCAAAAAAGTAAGGAAAGGAGAGATCTCGATATGCAGATTCCGCAGACATTGAGGCTTGATGATGAAAAAGGTGAATTGATCATTCTCGATCAAACCATGCTACCAAACGAGATTACGTACTTACGGCTCTCGAAAACAGAGGAAATCTGGGAAGCGATAAAAACTCTTCGAGTTCGAGGTGCTCCAGCGATAGGCATAGCAGCGGCATACGGTGTATATCTGGCCGTCCGGAATGCCCAGCCTTCAACCATGGAAGATGTGCTGCGAATATTCATGGAAGCTCGAGCCTACCTCGCTACTTCAAGACCCACGGCGGTCAATCTTTTCTGGGCCCTTGATAGGATGCAGAAACGACTAGAAAAAGAAATATCGCAATCTTCGGTGCAGAGGCTTTGTGCTGCGCTAAGAGAGGAGGCCGATGCTATTCGCCACGAGGATGCACAAGTGTGCAGATGTATAGGCGAAAACTCTCTATTGCTCCTCGAAAGAGGATGGGGTCTTATCACCCATTGTAATGCCGGAGTCCTTGCCACCTCAGAGTATGGAACAGCACTCGCTCCAATCTATCTTGGACAGGAAAGAGGCTATGGTTTTCGAGTATTCGCCGACGAGACAAGGCCATTGCTGCAGGGAGCTCGCCTGACCGCATGGGAACTAATGCAAGCAGAGGTTGATGTCACTTTAATCTGCGATAATATGGCAGCGAGTGTCATGAAAAAAGGTTGGGTGCAAGCTGTGCTTGTAGGCTGTGATCGCATTGCAGCCAATGGAGATACGGCGAATAAGATAGGAACTCTAGGGCTTGCCATTCTTGCGGCGCATTTTGGAATTCCTTTCTATGTCCATGCGCCGAGATCGACAATAGATATGGATTGCGAAACAGGACTCGAAATCGAAATAGAGGAACGTCCTAGTGAAGAAATCACGACAAGGTGGTATGAAAAGCCAATGGCTCCAAAGGATGTTAAGGTATTCAATCCTGCATTCGATGTAACGGATGCGGAGCTAATAACCGCTATAATCACGGAAAAAGGCATCGCTCGGCAGCCATACAATCGATCATTGAGAGCAATGATGAATTGATATTATCGAGATAGAAAATCGAATTCTTGCTGTATCGAGGGGGGAGGCTGATTCTTTTCTCTTAGCATTTCACGCAACATTTCTGGATTTTCAAGCTTCTGGCCTTCGATCGAGTATCCAGACCTATAAAATTCATCTGGTGAAGTCTTCCCATTGATGGTGATAAAGCAAGCGGTCTTTCGAGTCGGTATGTGTAGCTTTTTCAGCGATGAGAATTCCAACCTTCCATTCTTGCGCATCTGCAGTATTCTGCGTGCAGCTTTAGGTCCAATGCCAGGAATGTGCAGAAGCTCTTCATAGTCTGCCGTCATAAGTTCAACAGGAAAAAGCTCCAAATGTCGCAAAGCCCATGAAGTCTTTGGATCCAAATCTTCATCGAGAGAGTCTTGCTCCTCGAACAGTTCGATCGGTTCAAAGCCGTACCAGCGGAAAAGCATATCAGCCTGGTAGAGTCGGTACTCTCGGATATATGGCGGGGCGGCTAGCCTAGGCAAAGAAGGATCCGTTCCATCAGGTCGAAAAGCCGAATAATAGACTCTCCGCACATCGAAATCTCTATAGAGATGATATGCAAGCGAAAGGATGGTGTTATCTGATTCAGGGCTTGCTCCGACGATGAGCTGGGTTGTCTGGCCTGCAGACATCTCTGCTGCCTGATCGTTCACGCTGATTTTCTGAAGAGGTTTCTTTGATCGATTTGGTTCCTCGAGCTCACGAAGCCTTCCATATATCGTCATCATGGGAGAGAGAATAGAATCGGCTGATTTATCGGGCGCAATGCGGACAAGACTTTCTTCGGTAGGCAGCTCGATATTGACGGACACTCGAGTAGCATAGCGCATAGCTAGCTTCACAAGTTCCGGCGAAGCCCCCGGTATAACTTTTAGGTGCAGATATCCTTTGTATCCATAGCGCTCGCGTAAAGTTTGCGCAGTCCACACAAGCCTTTCCATTGTATTGTCTGGAGTGCCGATGACTCCAGAAGAGATGAAAGCGCCCGAAATAATGCCTCTTGCATTGAAATCCGCAATAGTGCGCGCAAGCTCTTCAGGCTGGAATGAGGCCCGCTTTATATTCGAGCTACGACGATTGACACAGTAAGCACAGTTATAAGAGCAGGCATTCGAGAGCAAGATCTTCAGTATAGGGACGCTTCCCCCTCTTAAACGCTTGACCTTGCAGATATTATAGGCAGCATCCTGGCAGATTTCTGATGTAGCATTGCACGAGCTATTAATTTCGGGGAACTTTGTCTCTGGGTGCTCTATTAGAGGAGTTGGGGCAGCCGCATCCCAGTCGGCTGCTTGCGAAAGGATATGAAATCTATCAAGATAATTCATTTACTAAACATAAGTTTAGTAATAGTATTGTTATCTGTCAATCCTTGATCAAAATAAGCTTTCCAATTCCAAAATAGCTTCTTCTGGTTTTTGAATAGTAGAGCAAAATAATAGAAAGCCCTCTTTCGAGGGCTTAGCATGTTCTCCTAGCGGGAGAGGGGATTGAACATAGCATTAGTCAAGTAAATACTTCTAATATAAGCATATACTTGCACATAGAACACGCTGCATCTACAAATAGTCTACAAGCAAAAAAGCATAACGTTAGTGCTAACAATGTAACTATTTTTAGTATAACTATATATGTTCTTTCTTCTTGCTATCTTGTACCGCTTCAAGCTCATTCATCATTGCCCATAAAGATACCATACAGCCAATAATCTTTTGCTTTAAAAGATATTGATCGCTACTATCCAGCCTTGAAAGCTCTGCTAAGTCGCCATGATCATACTGCCAAGTGATCGCGCTGCAATGGCGCATGATCTCGTTGTGATCAAGTGGTTGCTTCTCTAGCATTCGCTTCTCCATACTCTGATATAAAAGCGCAGCGTTTCGTGAAGTATTGCGCTTCTTATATAATTTAGAATACTGAATCTTGTTCAGCAATGCCCTCATCGTACATGCGCAAGTAAGACACTGATTGTTTCTGTACTATGTTTTATCGTTAGCTTTCATGCGCCAGTATCCATCATCACACTTTTGCAAGCCAAAGGACGCAACAAGCATTTTGTTATCCATCGCATCAATGGTATCTTGTGATACTTTGCCATCATCGAAAACCCCATCGAAAAACCTTTTCGTCGCCTCTACGCAAACACCAAAGAGGAATTGAAACAACGCTGGTAAGAAGCGTAGGCACGAAAGCACCGCAGCTGCTTTATTGCTTATCATGCTTCTATCAAATATAACGTAGAGAAACTTATTCACACTTCAAAACTGCCTAACAATTCTTGCGCGAAGCTTATTGCGCTTTTGTTTATCTGAATTTCTTGATAGTTTTCTTATAGGGTTTTCTGAGGTAGAATATGTTCTGCGTACTTTCTGGCAAGGTACTGAATGAACAGACCTCTGTCACGTTCTGAGTTTCCCACCTTCTTCTTTGAAAAGCCTATAAGATAAGAAAAGCTCAACAGGGAGTAAGATGTTCTCATGGATTTCCAAGATTGCTAGTTATAGTACTATGGAATCAAAGATAGGTTTCTGAGCAGAACATCCGCGTGAACCTGACTCGCGCTTTTGGCACGATTCCTGCGTTTTATCTACGGGGTTCCAAAGAGAACATTCATTGAGATAAGGAAATGATGGACTGCATAAAGTGAAGATGCCGCTTCAGCTGCAACAATCGCGCCAACCTGCTGACGCAGGTCGCGCTCGCAGGTTACGCGCACGTTCTGCTGGAGTTGGGCTAAGTCAAAAGGCTCTATTACTTGGTTTGCTAGAATTGATTTTTCTTCCAAGTTCATAAAATATGAATAAAGTATGGAAAAAGGTCCTTCGCGCGCCTTATCGAATTATCAGTCCGCAATTAACTTCCAGAAATAGAAGGAAAAAATCTGAAATGTGGTTCTTTCTTGATTATCCTTACTATAATG
>Ga0208825_1002316_pt1 | contig 12780 bp, 9 predicted proteins | sample AD_UKC113_MetaG_FD_184450 | JGI IMG/M metagenome (GOLD analysis project Ga0208825, IMG submission 184450) | Active sludge microbial communities of municipal wastewater-treating anaerobic digesters from Hong Kong - AD_UKC113_MetaG (SPAdes)... | ecosystem: Engineered > Bioreactor > Anaerobic >...
AAAGTATAACAGAAGCTTTCACACAAACAAAGCAAGATACCGTAAAGGTACTGGAAGAGTCTGTGAGGTAAGGAGCAAAGAAGATGCTCTGGGAAGCACTTGAAATAGAAATAGCTTAAGCATTGTGTAAAGTACCAGAATCTAAGAGATGCGCATGACCATCACGAGGTGGTGAGAAATAGATGCAAGCCAGAACGAACAATCCTCACCGGTGCAGGACCTATTTCAATTCGTCGGCCACGGGTGGACGACAGGGTACTCGTCAGTAGTGGTGAGAAACGTTTTAGTAACAGGATACTGCCGAAGTTCATGAGGAGAGCAGCAAGTATTGATTCTTTGATACCGGTACTGTATCTCAAAGGAATATCCAGTGATGATTTTAGTATTGCGCTTGAATCAATCCTTGGTCCTAAAGCAAAGGAATTATCAGCGACGACGGTCGTGCGATTAAAAGAAGTAGGGTAAAAAGAATATGGAGAATGGACAAAGCGAGACTTAAGTGGAAAGCACTATGTGCATATGTGGGGCTCTTTGGGTGGAGCTATCATGCATCGCATGGCTGCGAACAAACACTTCGAAACTATATTCATTTTGCCGATATAGTGGCGAGTATGTTTTGCGTCTTTCTTTTCTCTATCCCAGGTGGCAGTATCTTCATATACATAGGTTAGCCCGTGGATTATCTGGATTCTTTGTGGCATGACAAGCTCCCCTCATTGATATATTGTATACTATTGATAAGAAGATATTAGATATTATTTTCTTGTAACGCTATTAGTTAATGATATCCTTGGCATAATTTTTCAGGGAATGCAGGATATAAGGCTGCATTGGTATACTTTAGGTATTTTCAGCACGGCTAGTACGCTCCGCCACACTTAGAATTGATGATGAGGCAACGCAACGTCTTGATGACAACCAATGCACATATTAAGATGCATAAATATGAAAGTGAAAAAAAGCTCGATTATAGTTTATCTCTGTTGCTCTTTTATGATGGCCTGTACCTTGTCAGACTTACCAGATGAGCCGCCTAAAGCAACAGAGCTTCCTTGTGACCCGGAGGAGATAGCGCGGATTGGTAACCGTTTTGGCTGGACAGGTTACAGCGGAGAGCAATGGTTCCACGGTGGGATCGACTTTTGTCCCTATAAAGGCAAGACGGCCACATTTTACGCAATTGCAGATGGCACAGTTGCGACCGTCAACACAGATACACATTTGGGCTTAGATAGCGATAATGGCGCTAGGAATTATCGTATCGAAATTGCAATTTCAAAAGATGTCAAGGTTGATTATCATTTCGAAGTCGGAGTCGATGAGATAACAGGGAATCCAATTACTCCAGAAGAGGTGAAAGCCAATATTCTTGTAAAAAAGGGACAAGCCGTGAGGGCTGGAGATCGGATTGGCATTATTCCTTACTATGAGGACGGTAGCCATGTTCATTTCAGCATTCATGACGAACAATATGATGGCGAGACACCAGACATGCCAAGCCCGCTTAGCTACTTCGAGCCTTCGGTGGCAAAGGAACTAGAGGCCATGGATGTTTTATGGGAGAATTGAGTGTCTTCCTTAGAGAAATAAAATGATACCTGTGGGCGTTTGCCCTGCAGGTCTTTCGTTCCCCAATATGATTCTTTATGTTATTTGGCGCTTCCGGCTTTAGTGTGGGTCATGATAATCCCTCTGGAAGCAGGGATAGCTTCCCACAATGAAAGAGGATTGCCATCTTGAATCGAGCTCTATTGCGAAATCCACACGCTCGCACTTTCAGTTTCTGAATTATCGCATTCACCGATTCAACCTTCGCATTAGTTGCTCGCTTCACTGTCGCATTCACTATTCCCCAGAGATAGTTTCGTATTGTCCTCCCTACTTCAATCATTGGTCTAAGCCGACATCGAGCTGTCCATCCTAAGAGCCTGTGCCATCCTTCTTCAGACCTTTTTCGATCAGTCAGCGTCCAGAGCTCTCCAGCACTTTCCTTTATCCGCCATGCCCTTGCAGTCTTTAAGTTCATACGAGAAAGCGCTGCAAAGTCTTTTGTCGTCTGCTCAGCCCTACTTTCTTTCGAGCGTAGCCACATGTATCTTGTCTTAGTGAGAGGACTTGTCCCATACTTCGCTTTGTAGTCTCGATGCTCGTCTGCCCTTACTTTATCCACTGCCTTCGTAAAGTATCTCGCCACATGAAATCGATCAAAGCAGATCTTCTCTTCAGCATCGGGAATTGTCTCTTTCACTGCTCCAATGTAGGCATCCCACATGTCCATCGTCACTGACTCAAGTTCCTTAAGGCTCTCTTGATGTTCCTTAAGCCACTTTTGCAGTGTTTCTTTCTTTCGTCCATCGAGTATATCGATCACACAGTCCCTCTCTCGGTCATAGAGTACCGTGACATACTCATGACGCTTCTGAAATGAAGTCTCATCGATGGCTAATGCTTTCACAGGTACTGCTACTCGACGCTTTAGCCCACGCTTCACCGCTCTTTCCATTATCCCTGAAGCTTCTTCCCAGCTTATTTTCAGTATCTTGGCTACATCAGAAATACTCGCTACCTTGAGCCATGAAATAGCTATTGCTTCAAAAAGCGCAGTAAAACGTGAGCCAGATTCTGCCCAGGGTATACTCACTTGTTTCACCCCATGATCCTTACAGCAGATCCGAGGAACATCCGCTTCAAGAATTGTTGTAAATCCACAACTGTCCAAATGTCGCCATCGTCGCTTCTCGTGATCATAGATCGCACAAAGCTCTCCACATACCGGACAAGGAAACCTTGTTCCCTTTGGGTGCCCAAGCTTGACAGCCACACAGCCATTTTGCATGTCGACTGTGACATCGATTACATCCCATGGCTCTTTTACACCTAATAGCTTCTCATAGAGTTCTTTGTCTTCCATGCCTCAAGTATGGCAAGATTCCTGCCTTCTGTCATGTCACCCATACTATTCCCGGAAGCCCCAGATTTTTTTTCTCTTATCTTTATTATTTTATTCTTTCTCCAGTTCAATTTCTACTACGATTTCATTCTTATTAATGATTATTGGAGTCATTACAGTCTTCTTAATGGATTTGTATCCTTCTGCTGTAATCTCTATTGTATGTTCTTCACAATATGTTATATATGAAAATTGTCCCATGGCATCAGTGATTCCCATATTGCCTTTTCCATAGTCCCCATCTGAGACTTTTGCATTAGCAATTGGCATACCATCTTTCTTATCTATTACTCTTCCACTAAGAGTTATCTCAGTATTAATGCATGAAACGAATAGAAGTGAAAATATTACTATAGAAGTAATTATATGTTTCTTCATGTCTTTTTCTCCTATATCAAACTTCATATTTGACTCCCTATTATTGCCTGAAGGGCCAATCTAACATTCGCAATAAAAGATTTAGGATGTATCTGTTTGCGCCGAAGGCGTCAATCTAACGTAGACTTCACTTGCGCCGCGCAGCGCAGCGGAGCGGTGTCAGGTGCAAGCGCTTGTTGGGCGGCACAACATCGAAATCATAAACCTCTAGTTGAGTCATGTTCTTCCAAAATCGTGAGCACTTCTTCGCAATATCCTTCTGCCGTTCGAAGTTCATAATCATAAAGTGCTTGATCCCGATTGTGGGCCAAAGGAGTCCTCATCTTTGACAATAGTTGAGCGCGCTGGTCCCAGTAATTTTTATCTTTGCCAAGAATATCCCTAAAAATCTGCCATTCAGCAAAGATAATATCGAACAAATCTCTTGGGTAGGTAAAATCAACTATATTCCGAGATGCCCTGCGCCCAAAGGATTTTTCTTCCTTCTGTTGTGCTTCTTGACTTCTCTCAAAAATTGGCCTTAGATTTGGCCTTGCTCTGCCCAACCTCTCAACCCATTGTTCGCCATAATGTTCCATCATTTTCTCCGTAACAATCCGTCGTAGAGCGACTTCTGTTTCTCGCCACAGTGGCCACAAGTCAACTTGACGCTCAACCATCTTCAAATAGGCTTGGAAATGCTCTGAAAAGGCCATGTAATTTCCCTCATCAGCAGGCTTGATGAGACCATACCTCTGCAGTTCTTCGGCATCAATAGGTTTTGCATCAATCACTGGTCCGAATAGAATTTGCAGCATCTTGTTAAGGCTTGCGTCTTCCACTAATACACTGAGCATATGCTCATAATGATCAATAATGGACTGTTCAATGCGTTTGGCTGCTCGTTCTATATTTACTATGCCCATTTCCCAAAACAATTCCACTACCTCATAGCCCAGCATTTCAAGCAGATAGGGATGGCCACCACAATAAAAAAGAAACCTTTCTTTGATTTGTAGGTTTACGGTAATCCCAACCGATGATAAGCGCTCAAAAAACTCTTCAAGTGCGTCCTCGTCGAACATACCGAGATAATGCTTATGGAAAGTATGATCAAGAGTCGAGATAGCCTTTGTTTGCAATTCGATGCTTTGCAAAGACCTTCTAGACGTGGTAATGAAGGTCACACGCCATTCGGGGCGGTAAGAAAGTTCGCGCAATCCTTGAAAGCCAGAAATGTCTCCCTTGAACAAATGCCGTGCGTGATCAAATTCATCCAGAATGAACAAAATCCGTATATTAGCCCGGTGTATTTTCTCAAAATAGCGTTGGATTCGTCCGTACCCTTCACTCCAGGACATCTCATCCAGAAGAGCGCGTTCAGCCGTGGTCTTAATCTCTTCAGAAAGCCAACCAAGACTGTCCAATTCATCATAACTACTGGTTACAAGCGAACGAAAGAATATTGAGGCCTTATCAAAAGTTGCCAGGTTAATCCAAATAGGAATACGTCTTTCTTTCAGCAAATCACTTTTGCGCTCCATAATGGAGTGGTACACGAGACTGCTTTTACCAATTCGGTAATCGCCTATAATTGCCAGATTGCCTGGTTCTCTGGGATGAATCACACGGTTCTCAACCGCGCGAACACTATCGCGGCGATTGATGAAACGCTCGCCGTATACGATGTTCCCGTAATCGCTGAATGGGTTTACAAAATCGCGTTCTGACATATCTACCTCAACGATGGGCAAGTAGCCATTCTCTGAAAAGTCCGACACGAATAGAGTAATATTGGCCTCGTTCACGCTCTATCACATCACGTCTGACGAGGTCTTCGAGAATCTCATCAACAGATATACTAGTCTCACAGGCAATGTTGCTTCGGCTACAAGGTCCAGTTTGGCTGTTCTCAGCAATTGCAACAAGCACTTTTAATGTATCGTCATCGCTGATTGCCTCTTGTGATGTATCGCCGGAGTTAATCAAATTATTGAATTTATCCTTCCCTAAAGCATTGACACCTCTAATCAACTCATCTCTGACCTGTTCAACATCGGCTTCGGTCACAAGGCTGGCGTGTTTGCGATTCATATACTCTACAAGACGATTGCACAATATTTGGATATAAAAAGGGCTTCCTGCTGTCAACTCCAGAATTCGCTCAATAGCCCGTTCCCGATAGCGGCTTTCTCCAATACGTCCCCCAATCCGAATCGGCTCATCAATCAGTCGAATAGTATCTTCTCGTCTAAGGTAAGTAACCCTCTCATCCTGGGTCGTTCCGAACTCGTTTGGAAAACGCTGTTTAAACTTGGGCATTACATCCTGTCCGACCAAGACTGCGTTGAAGAAATTATCTTGTAACAGAGCTTTCCAGTTTTTCATAAATGTCTCTGGGATCATCCCATTCAATATATATCCATAGATGTATGAAAATTCATCAATCAAAATAACAACACGTACACCGCTCCATTCAGAGAATTTGGTGGTTGCCCGGCGGAAACGCTCAAACACTTCTCTGAATAGTATTAGAGGGCTTGGATGTTGATAGAACTCCATATCAGTAGGGAGCGATATATTCAGTGAACTTTTACCTTCGCTCAATTTATCTTCAATAGCATTCCTTAGTTCTTTCAGAATAGTCCAAAGAATCTGGTACAAGAAAGGAACGTTTGAATGCTCGTCGAGAATTGCTCCAATATTACCTATATCTAAAACTAGCAAATCATCTTTTGATTTCAACCTTTCCTTCAAGTGATAAAGAATGGATGACTTGCCGGCGCGCTTCTGTCCATAGATTACGACGCACTTACTTTGCGCTCGAGATGATTCAAGCGCCTTCGCTACATTCGCAATCAACTCATCACGCCCGTAAAACATCGCAGGCTCACCCACAATACCGCCCTCTGCATAGGGAGCATACGGGTTATCAATTTCCTTAAACTCCTCTTCTGCGCTCAATCGAATCGAGAAGCTATTAACAGCCGTCTGCTGGATTTCTCCCGACCGTGTGCGGTAGCGAGTATAAATGGGGAGTGAAAATGCTTGTGCAGATAGGGTTTCTTGGCTGAATTGAACAGGCACTTTCAAGATGCGCTGCTCACCACCGCGCAAAGATTCTTCTAACTTGATAGAAAATGTCTCTTCATATTGCTGAACAACCAGTTCTACGGCCTCGGCAGGGCTGCATCCCGCTCGATTACTGACTACAACCTGCACCTCTATGGACCGGTTATTCTCGGGCGTGTAGGTTTCAACAGGCAAGCGCAGAGTTAACTGGGGGGTTGAAGTTTCATAGAGTTGTTCCAGGTAGGCTTTTATCTTATCCTGAACGCCATTGACAAGTGGGTAAATTTCCTCAACCGAAATCTTTGTTGGACTCGCCTCAATCTCTCTGAGCAAATCCTGGCAGCGGTTCCCAATTTGAATGCAAAGCCGTTCCTTTTCTTCAAAAGCACTCTGGCTGCATAATTCGAGGGCGGTTTCCAGTATTTCTTGTATCTGGTTGGCTCTTTGACGATCTAAGTCAAGAAAGAAGCGAGTATTAAGTATTTTTATTCTTTCAATGGCTCTTTCCAATAATACAGTGGAAAGTTCAAGTGTCGCTAAGAATCTGAGCTCAGCTTGGATGTGCCGGTTATCTTCGAGACGACTAAGTTGTAGATCATTCCATAGAGCAATAAAATCATTGAATGTTTTGGGGGATTCAGTGATATTGATGCCTTTCGCCTTTAGATAATCTAAGCACATTGCCCGCAAAGTAGACCTTGAATAAATACTCCTTAATATTCTTTCACCTGCATATTTGCTTCGAAATATCAAATAGGCGATACACTCAAAGGCTCTGCCCGGTTGCGGATATTTTGATATATAACTCTCTACTGCATCATCTATATACTGAAGCTGTTGTTTGAGCACGGGTTCTTTCTCATTACGTTTTGGGGGTGTGGTAGGAACTGTTTCACGCCCAAACCACGAATAGAGATAGCGCACCAAAGCATTTACGGCATCTTGTTCATCATACCTATCATCACTCTTCCCTGGATTTCTGTAGCCATCATACACAGCCAATGCCTCACAATAGAAGTCTCTGGCAGCATCTATTGGCTTATTTTCAATTACAAACGAATCACCCCGAGATGCAAAACTACGACATAGATATTGATAAAACTGATTTGGTTCATCCTTTTCAGAAATCTTCGCTGCTGTTAAGTAATAATCAGCGCGTTCAGATGGTCTTCTTGTACCAAGTTGTCTTGCTATATCTTCAAGACGTTCAATATCTTTAATTGCATCTCTTCTTGTGCCCACGTATATGGCTTCCCCAGCTTCAGTTTTTATACGATCAGGTGAAACGCCTCTGTAATCACATTGAGCAAGTAAGAAAGCTGTAAATCTACTGCGTTCAGCGATTAGCTCTGTAATTATTGTTTCTCTAAAAATTGACTCAAATGGAGCAAGCTGCCCTGTGGTTTGTGCTTTCCTGATTGCTTCCAGCAACTCAGCTGCTTGAGCATCAGGGGTAGTACTGAGAATTTGATGTAATACTTCCTGTGCTTCTTCAAAACGTTCTTGCTTAAAGAGACAAAAAGCAATATTCCTCTGTGCGGTTTTGTTGTCGGGCTGTGCCTGTTGTACTTTCCGGAAAGTCTGCTCAGCCTGAGCGTAATCTTCTTTCCTCAAATATCCAGCTGCAATCTGCCATAGAATTTGTGCTTTTTTGCTTTCTGTAGCGGCTTGTACAAGTTTCTTCTGAAGCAGAGCGATAGCTTTATCATGTTGACCAGCGTTCTGGTAAAAGCCAATCAGCATATTATCTACAGATTGTTGATTGGAAATTCGACTTCGGTTTCTTTCCAGTACCTGAATGGCTTCATCTGGTCTCCCTAATTGAACCAACAATGCCGCCAAATCTTTGACGGCACTTTCAACAGTATCACCTTGCTTGATGGCATCAAGAAGCAACTGGGCCGCTCGCTCAAGATCTTTCTCAACTAATTGAACGCGTTTAGCTTGTGCATAGGGATTTGAGCCTCTGGGAATACCACTGGCTCTGGCATACTCGCGCCATTTGTCGTAAGAATCTTGCGCAGATGGGAAGTTCGGGTTGGCATCCAAAACTTTCTTCACCAGGGCTATAGCCTTGGAATAATCGCCGTCATTGGCATACTCAACAGCCCTTGCAAACATCTGATCTAGAGTGCGATACAGTGCAACTCTTATGGCGATAGGACCCTTCGGTCCCTGGCTTGGTTCAAAGGTTACTGCTATGCGTTTGCCAGGCGAGAAATCGCGAAGCTGTTCGAGTAAGTCGTCATCAGACACCGCAGTAATATGGAAGAAGTAATTCTCTCCATCGTTACCTTTCAAGAAGCCGAAATTACGATCTCGCCCGTAAGAAAATATGATGCCTTGCGGGGTATCAATGCTTGTTTTGACAGGTTCGGGGATTTTTTCCTCAACAAACTCCGAAACTATTCCCTGATATGTTGCATCCTGCTGTTCCTGGAAATGAGCAAAGATGTCCGAGACCAAATCTTTAGGCGCACACCCTCTTATCCAGCGTTGAACAATATCTGTAGCAATGTGTTTGCGCCCAGTAGCGGTGAGCAGATAGATGCCTGTCTCCAACAACAAAGGGTTTGTCGCTCTTTTTAGGGCTATCTCCCTAATGGTCTGGTAATCGGAGAATTTCCTGATCAAGCGAATGTAAACATACCATGCGTGTGATGCCTCTATGTCAGGAATCACTTGGAAAAAACGCCCAAGGCTGTAACAGGCTAATCCCTCATCCCCACTCATCAGTGCTTTTGCTGCCAAGTTATACCAGTCTAAGGCATTATTTGAAACTGACGCAGTTTCTTTGTATAAAGCCAGAGATTTTTGATGGTCACCCAAGAGATGATAGAAATATGCCAGATGCCGCTTTACAGAAGCAGAATGCGGAAACCTTTCTGCAAGCGAGGCGAGGTCTAATACTAAAGGCTGTATTCTTCCAAATTTGGCGCTCAGTTCACTGATTTTGTCTGCGTACTGATATGAATCTCTGACACGATTCCAAATCGTTAGAGCATTGGCATTCTGCCTGCCTTGGATCTCATTCGCTGGGAAAACGAAGTCGGGTACTTTTATTTGTATTGAAGAAACCTGCTGCTGAGTCTCAAAGAGCGCTTCAATTTCTACGAGTTTCTTGATGACTTCTTGATCGACGGGCTCTGAAGAAGATGGCTTCGGCATAGAATCAGACGGTGTCTTCGGCGCTGGAGTGTGCGCCCGAGTTTCCGACTCAGCCCCTTTGGGAAGGCGCCATGTGCCTATCATCTCTAGCAGGATAGTTATTAACTCTCCGGCGTTATCCAAGGTGACATGGTCATGTCCGATTTCTACCAGAACTCCACTTATTTCGCGCCCATCCTTAAGGGCAAAGACAACAGTGCTACCTATTGGGATCTGGCGTTGTATTATCTGTGAGAGCATCATAGTTACTTGAACATTAGCAAGATGATTTAACAATGTACACCACCTAACGTGCGCTTAACCAGCGAAGCGCGCCCTGGAACAAAGTGAAGGGTTGGCGCGATGCGTGCTGGCCTAAGCGGCATTCTTAGTTTTCTAGTTGCCTTTTCCTTTTCTCGGTTACTTTTCAGTTTTGGACACTGAAGACTGCAAGCATCGTGACAAAGCGCAAGTCTGGTTCAAGCGCTTGTTAGGTTTCTCTTGTTTTAATTTAAGATGATATCATGACTGTTCAATCTTATCTTCTTCAACATTTTCCATTGTCTTTGATAAGGAGTTGCATAAATAGCCATATGCACTTAAAAAATCTATTTTCTGATTAAAAGTCTTATCAAAAAGTCGAAACGTTTTTTCCAAATATTTTGCACATAAATAAAAATTAAATATATCATTTTCAATATATTGATCACATGGTACTAAATGATACCGATGCAGGGGATTTCTACAATGTATTACATTATATCTTCCGACATGATTCCACATTGAATGAACCGCTGGACTAAAAGTAATATATACATAATTATAGAAATCGATACAGTCGGCTTCTTCAGCCATTTTACGGGTTGATATTCCTGACCAACTACCAATATCAACGTCTGTAAGAAAAGTAAATCTCTGGGCATCAGCCCATTTTTCATATGCATTAATAATTTTCTGGTCCTCAATATCCCCTTCTTTATGCTTTGACTTTCTATGTTCAAGTATCAGTTTATTTTGTCCAAGACCATAAGAAATATATTTTCTCGATCTATCGATAGGATCCTTTAAAATCCACGCAAATGTAATGTAAGTATCAGCCATTGTTCTATGTATTATTGGTGCAATATGGCCATTCCAAATTGTAGGAGCTGAGGCCATTTGTGTTGCTAATGTCACTTGTCTTGCAATAAGAGCACCAATAACTTGATATACTTCATAATTTTCAAAAGAAATACTCCAATTATGCCATCTTGTCTCTAATTCTTTTCTTGCAATTGTAGAATATTCTGTAATTATCTCTATTAACTTTTCAGTATCAATATCAGCGGGCATATTAATCTCCAAAATCACATTCACTAATCTCAAGACCTCTATTCCAAAAATAAAAACTCCATTTATTTCCAGTAATTTTTAACTGCTCTGCAATGAATATTGGAGTACTAGAGCGAATTACCGCAGCTATAATTTTAGACAGTTCTGTATCAGGATAATGCTGTATTTCTGGAAAATTTGATAACACTGATTTCTCTGTGACATGGAATCTCCCTGATTAAAATCCGAAATACATCAGGGCTGCTTGGGTTTTAATAGCAAGTCTAGAAGTTTTATCAAACATTTCTTTAATAGTTTCTGATATGATTTTAGTCTCATCATTTACATCTTTTTTCTGCTCCGTGGTATTAAGGTATAATAATGGATTCTCAGGATATAAGACAAATAGTGATTCTAAAGATTCACTTAGTATTTTCTTTTGCATATAGTCCATTTTTTCTAATATTGTCTTTTTTTGTTCTTCATTATGGGTATAAAATAGGCTCATGTTACCGTAAAATGGGAATTTATCGGTTTCCTTTACTTCTGAACATATCTTACATAATTGAGATGCAATATTTATACCGTCTCTTTCCCCATTCATTTGAATTAATAATGCAATCCATATCAATTCTGGTATAATTGTATTAACCCAAGAGACTTCTTCAAGTTTTGTAAGTTGGTAATTAAATGGAGCAATAAAAACACCTTTTTTCTTTATGTGATCTTTTAATATTTTTTCACTCATAGAATCTCCATAGATGAATAACAAAAAACATTGAGTATTATATAGAAGTGATAGAACTTGCTAAAAGAAGTGAGTAAACCTAACATTCGCTTAACCTGTGAGGCGTTAAGCTGGCACGTTTCTTGCAAGTCGCTTCGCTCCAGGCGAGAAACGTGCCAGTAGCCGAGTCAGGTTGAAGCGAGTGTTATACGTCTTTTTTAACGTATCTTCTACTAACATTCCATATTATATGTTTATAAATTGATTCAGGATATAGACCAACTATTGATTTTCTTCTTAAAAACATAGCTGTTTGAGTCTTACAATTATTTATATACTCTCTTACCGTATTTTCTGGCATATTATCATATAATTTATAATATTCTTCTTTAATTCCTTTTTTCATAAAATCAATAGATATATTTCCAATTCCTTTTATTTCTTTATCGTATGACTTTCTCATATTACCAACATCTCGAATTTTTACTAATAAATCTTCTTTAAAGAAAAACCATATATCGATGTCTTTTATCCCACTATATACAATTCCATTATCATCAACTTTATAACCTTTCTCATCTATTTCATTTTGTTGAATATATTCAATATTATCAACCTTTCTATTTTGATAACTAATAGTCTCAGTATAATGTTGCGCAAAACCTTGACATAAGCAAATTGCAATCAATTTTTCTTTATATACCTGATATCTTCCATTACCGATAATATTCAAGAATCTGTTATATTCTAGTAAGGAAGCATCTTTAAGTATGCTAAGTTGATTATCATTAATTTGAGTATATAATCTTATCATTTATTTCCTCACTTGCCTTTTACTATTTTTCTGCCTGAAGGGTCCGTATAACGTGCGCTTAACCAGCGAGCCGTTACTTGGCGCAAAACTTGCCAGGCGAAGCCTGGAAGCAAGTTTTGTGACAATAGGCGAGTCTGGTTCAAGCGGTTGTTAGCCACAGTATTCGTTTTCTTTACCTTTTCTTGGAATAGGATTCAAATGCTTTTTCTAATTCTTCTTTCGTCATTTTATTGCTAGCGACAGCCATCATAATGTCATAGATTTTTTCTTCAGAGCACTCAAAATCATAGCCATTGATATCAAGAAAAACTAATGCAGCAGCTAAAGCCGTTCGTTTGTTTCCATCAATCAACGCATGATTCTCGCAGATGTGATAGGCATACGCTGCGGCCATCTGTGGAA
>Ga0208825_1002317_pt1 | contig 12756 bp, 15 predicted proteins | sample AD_UKC113_MetaG_FD_184450 | JGI IMG/M metagenome (GOLD analysis project Ga0208825, IMG submission 184450) | Active sludge microbial communities of municipal wastewater-treating anaerobic digesters from Hong Kong - AD_UKC113_MetaG (SPAdes)... | ecosystem: Engineered > Bioreactor > Anaerobic >...
CATCATAAATAGAGCCAAGAAGACCGGGCCCAAGCTCAACCGATAAGGGGCGTTCGGTTAAAGTCACCGGCTCGCCAGGACCGACTCCAGTTGTATCCTCATAAACCTGGATGTAAGCCAGGTCATTTTTAAGTTCAATTATTTCACCCACCAGCCCCAGCTGGCCGACTCTGACCATATCATACATTTTGGCCCCTAAACAGTCTGAAGCTACGCACAGCGGGCCTGCTACTCTGATTATCTTTCCCTGTTTCATATTAAGTCCTTTCTCTGAAAAGTGCGTCTGAACCGGTGGCCCGAATCGAAAGTTCCATGATAGCCCTGGCCACCGCTTCGGTAGCTCCTCGATAATCAGAAAAACCGAGGCACACGGGCAGAAATTTATGGCTGAGAGCCGAAATTTCCGCCTTTAACGGTTCAAGCCATTTTTCCTGGATGAGGCAGAGGCTGTACTTTTCCTGAACAATTTGCTCCAGCCTTGCCCTGGCTTCATCCAGGTTGGCCGGTGAATAGACTGCCAGGCCAAAAAGGCGGAAGAGCTGGCAGAACTCAGCCTCTCCGATCATAGCAATTCTCGCCGGTTCAGACATAGGTCTGGCTTATCCTTTCTTTTAATAGAAAAGCTGGAATATTAAACATCCGGCCAAGAACGACCAGGCGGATGAGTTTCAGCTCTTGCCTCCTGGCTAACCCGTAGGCAAAAAGCGGCTCCGGTCCAAAAGTGACCTTTTTAGCCGACTGGAGATAATCCATGACCAGGTTCTCGCTCTCCCGTTCGAAAACAGCAAAGCTCTCCTGGGTCAGCAAAAAGTTCAGGCCTTCCCTCCAGAGCCGTTCATAGGAAGTTGTTTTTAAACACTGGGCAAAATCTTCCAGATTAGAATTATAATTATCGGTAAAAGCTTTCCTCTCCAGCCGCCCGCCCGGGATGAATCTTTCCTCAAACTGACTGACTGCCCGTCCGCCGTAGCGGCAGCGAAGGTAAATTTTAAGATTGGCTAAGTCAATCTTCAGCCGGAAAAAATCAAGGAAAAAGGGCTGTTCAAGAAGCTCGAGAGAGCCGGCTGTTTTAGCCACTTCTTCTGCTTCCTGGTAAAAACCGTAGAGATTTTTATCCAGAAAAATTTCCTGGAGGGTAAGATCGAGAGCGGCCTGCTCCGAATTAAGGAAAGCCTCCAGCCCGGCCGGGGTGGTTACCTCCCGCAGCCGCTCAGTTGATTTCCCGGCCTCAGAGACAAGCTCTATTGCCCGGCTGACATTCGAAGCTTCGGCTGCTTCTCTAAAAATACGGGCAGGAATCAGGTAGTTTTCGAGGGCTTTGACTCGCCCGATGGCGAAAGCATAATCTAAAGGAGAAAGCTTAGTAGCCATGTCAGATTTTAAGCCAGGCCAGGATATCGTTTTCGATTTCGGGCCCCAATTCAGCTAAAAGCCGGTCAGCCTCGAGCATCTCTTCCAGGATTCCTTCCCTGGAAACTACTTCCTTTTTAAGCCTCAGTTTCTTTAACTCTTCATTCTTCAGAGCTTCCTCAAGGACCCGGGAAATCTGCTCTCTTCTGGCCTTAAGGAGTTCCATTCTTCTCTGCAATTGAGCCTGCGTCAGAATCCGGCTGGCCTCCAGGCTGGCTTCAGTTTCGGCCTGTTTGAGGATGGAATCAGCCTGGGCTCTGGCCTTTTCTTCAGCTTCTCTCCTCACAATCTCAGCCTTTTTCCGGGCTTCAGTCAGAATAGCCTCAACTTCCTGGCTGGCTTCCTGCTCAATTTTGTCCAGTATCTTTTGAAGACTCATTTTTACCCTGGCTGATTAGAGTTTAATTCCGTTGAGTAAAAGAACCGTGGCTAACAGGCCAAGAACAGCATAGGTTTCGACCAGAGCACCCATAACCAGGGGCTTGGTCATATCTTTCGGTTGCTTGGCCACCATGTAAATCCCGGAAGCACAAACTTTACCCTGATTAATGCCCGAAACCAGGCCAGCAAAAGCCACGGGAAAACAGGCAAACATAATCTGCCAGCCCTGTTGAACAGTTGGCTGAATTATCTCGCCTCCCAGGAGACCTAACTTTAAAATGACCAGAAATCCGCTCAAAAAGCCATAAATTCCCTGGGTGCCAGGTAAAGCTGCCAGTGGGATCAGGATCCCGAACTTAGACGGATCTTCGCTCATTACACCCGAAGCCGCCTGACCAGCCAGCCCAATACCAATAGCCGAGCCTATACCGGCGATAAAAACAGCCAGCGCAGCTCCTAAAATAGCCAGTGTCAATCCTAAAGACATATTTACCTCCTGCTGGAGTCAGCAATTATTTATCATCTGATAAACTCAATATATTTGTTTACCAATTTAACCGGCTGGAAAGGTTTCCCCCCTCCTTCATAAAACCGGCCAAAAAATTCCACGAATTGTAGCCTCATCGAATGGACAAAACCGCCCAGAAGGCCAATAGCCAGATTAAAAAGATGGCCTCCGGCAAAAATTAGAATAGCAACCAGCCAGCCAATGAAAGGGAAACCCCAGGCGATCTGAACCAGCGAGTTAACCACCATGGCAATTACCCCGGTTGACAGGCCCAGAGCCAGCAATCTGGAATAGGACAAGGTATCAGAAAAATAGCTGGTAATACCATAAAGAGCATAAAGACCATTAAAAAAACGGGCAAAGATATTTCGCGAAGGCGAACTGAAAAAGACAATACCGGCTGCCCCCACCAGAGTCAGGATGCCCAGGAGCGGTGGTTGCTTAAGAAGGAAATAAAACAAGAGGGAAGGAAGAAGCAGCAGCCAGCCGCCTTTGACGGCAATAGCAGTTACTTTGTTTCCCCTTCTGAACTCTTTCACCAGGCTGAGAAAGGTGGAGAGCATAACCTGAATAAAACCAAGAGCCAGAGATAGAATTAAATAAGGAATCGGATTCTTAATCGGGTCAATAAGAACCAGAGGCTTGATCGGAAAGCCGAACCAGCCGCCAAAAAGTGTTCCGAAAATCATATTAGAAAGGCCTAAATAAAAAAGAAGGGTCATAAAGAGCCTGGTCCCGCCTTTGGGTTCAGCTTTTTTCAGATAGAACAAACTGAGCAAAGCCATAACCAGGCCATAACCACCCTCGCTGAGGCACAGGCCAACAAAGACAAAGAAGAATGGGGCCAGAAAAATAGTTGGATCTATGCTACCCGGACTGGGTAAGCCATATAAGCTGGTAATGACTTCAAAAGGTTTAATCAATTGAGGATTATCAAGAATGACTGGAGCTTCGTCCCGTTCTTCTGGTTTTGGTTCTCTTAAATTTAAATAAATATTTGGAGAAAACTGGCTGACTTTTTGGGCTAAATAATCGGCCTGAGCCACCGGTACCCAGCCTGCTAACCAGGCAGTTTTTTCGGTCAGCCCGGCCAGGCTAACCCCGGCCAGCTTTTGCTTTTCATTGAGAAGCACATCATAAACAGCCATCAGAGGCGAACGGTGAACAGCCAGGCCAGCCATATCTTTTTCGAGCTGACTTATCTCCGCCCCGGCCTGGGCTTTCTGCTGTCCCAGTCCGGCCAGTAAATCCGAGACCTTCTCATCTCCTTTTAGCCTGGATAAGTAAGGCTCAAGAGAAATGAAGTTAAGTTTATAGCCGGAAAAAATGGCTTCAACTTCCTCCTTCAGGCTTTGATGATAAACAATCAGAACATAAGTTAGATTTTTTTCAGCTGAAATAACGGATATAGCTGCTGGCTGGTCAGCCAGTTGTCCCTTTAAACCGGGAACATCTTCGGCCTTAACTTCAGCTATTTTTAGCAGGCAGCGGTTAAATCCGTTAAGACTTCTTAGAGGCACCTGAAAGGCCGCCAGGGGGCTTAAAAACTCTTTTTCTCTTTCTATTTGTTTAATGTTCTGCAAAAGCTGAGCTCGCTTCGCTTCGAGTTCCTCATAATCTTCAACTACCCGCTCGTAGCCATAATCGAGTAGGACTTTTCTCAGGCTGGCTGAATATTTTGGCTTCGGGGTTAAAAGTTTCTCCAGGCCTTTTTTGGGCTCCGTTTCAGGCAGGCTTTGAATTACATGATTGATTCGCCCCAGCCAGCGTTCGTAATCGGCTACCTCGGCCGGTGAAGAAGCCAGCTCGAGCTCTTCATAAGGAAGAGGGTCAAGCTGAGCCACTCCCAGCTCCTGGAGGTAAGAGATAAAGCCCTCCAGTTCATCTTTCGGCAGGAGGACTTCCATTCGCTTGACCGGAGCAATAGCCATTGTTCAGGCCTGCCTTTCTCTTATTATCTGAAGAAGGCGCTGGGTGCCTTTTTCTACAGCCTGTTGAAAATTAACCGAGGCTGTTTCCATCAGCCGTTTTTTCTCAGCTTCTGTTTTTTCTTTTACAGCCCTGGCCTCAGTTTCGGCCTGCTGGCGAGCCTCAGCTTTAATCCGGGTGGCCTGGTTTCTGGCTTCAGCCAGGATCTTTCCGGTTAACTGTTCAGCCTCTTCTACCGCCTGCCTTATTAACTCAGCCGAGGTCTTTTGTTTGGCTTCTTCCACTTTCAGCCGGGCCTTAGCCTCAGCTTCTTTTACCTGGAGGAGGACATCAGCTGTCTGGACTTCTCCGCTCATAGTTTCGTTTGGCTTCTTTTCTTCCATCTTTTATCCTGAGCAAACAAATTTTTCTATTTCCTGCCTGAAAAACTCAATTAAAAAAGATTTCTCTTTCTGGCTGGCTGGCCGCTGAAACCGGCCAGGCCAGCCTCAAGCCATGAATTCCTGATAAAGGAAATAGGCTTGTTCAGGGAGCTTTTTTTTATACCATAAAGACTCAAGCCTGGAGAGCCTCGTCCTGGTTTCGATTGGGCCAAAATTAAAGATCAAATGGGCACCGCCCTCACTAAGACTATTAATATAATCAAAAGAAGCCGGTATATCAAGATGAATAATTACGTGAGCTTTTGTTTGTTTTATATTTTTGAGAAGTTCCAGAACGACCGGTTGACCGCTCTCATCAAAAAAGCGGTTCGACAGATGCAGCCAGCAGTTTTTTTTAGGCCACTCAGCCAGGCTGTCTTCAGGCTGGCCATGATGATAATAGACAAGGGCTGACCCGCCGGCCGAGGTCTCCTCAGCCAGTTTCGACAACAGGCCTGGTTCCCAGGTTTTATTCCGGGAAGAAATAAAAACCGATTTGAAGCCAGAAGCCAGCCTGGAGTCAAAAGCCCGGGATTGAGAACCATCTTCCAGGAAAAAATAAACCGGCAAGCCCCTCTTTTTAAAAAGCTCAGTTATAGCGGCTAATTGATTAAAATCCGGACGGGCCAAATCTCCAGTATAGAAGGCAAAATGAAAATCGGAGAGGACAATCAGTTCATTAAGGCCAAACTGGCCGGTATCAAGGAGAACCGGTTTTAACTTTTGGCGGGCAGCCAGTTCCAGCCATCCCTGGAGCTCGGCAAAATCATAGACATCATCCCGGATAATCTGTCGCTGGCCTTTGTTAAGCAGTCGAACCTGCTCTTCAAGTTTAACCCAATCCATTAGAAGATAAAGTTAGCATCTAAAGCCAGAGGTGTCAACCGGCAAGAAGCTGGCAAAAACCAAAACCTTTTCGTCCGGGGACGGGGACTGCTTTCCGTCTCCAAGGCTATTTTCAGGCTTTGACCACTTATATTTTGAGCCCGAAGACTAAGATGAACTGTCTGGTTTTGACGTCCTGTCTGTAGCCCTGATGATTTTCCAGGAGATCTTTTACTCCCAGTTCGTATCTGGCTTCAATGGATATTTTCCCTTTTGAACCCGGAACTTCAAATCCGAGTCCAAATACTGCTCCCAGATTATTCCTGGCAGTGGAATCCTTCTCGTCATAACTATCAGTTTTCTCAAAATCTGAGCTGCCTTGAGCCCGGTAGTAAACAGAGAAATCATTAGAAAGGATAAAGGAAAAATTTCCGCCGACCAGAAAATAGGGCCAGGGCGATCTCAGGAAATGGGCTTTGAACAGAACTGGAATGGACAACTCCTGGATCTTGTTCTTATACAGGTAGGAAGCGGTGACCCAGTAATCCCAGCGGTAGTTATTACCGCTTTCTTTGTAGAGGCCATTAACTTCGAGTGACAGCTTTTTGGAAAGAGGAATTTCCACTCCCAGACCGCCGAACACCCCGGTCTTATGGCCTTGAAAAGGATTTAAGTTACTGGAGTCCAGAAGCAAAAGGGGCTCAGGGTTTGGCCAGAAGTTAGAAAAACTGGAAAAAACAGGACCACCAATAATCTTAAAGGTCTGAGCTGAAGCCGGGAGACAGAGCAAAACCGTTAAAATCAATGGCAGAAAAAGTTTTTTCATTTTTATACCTCCCCTTTTATTAGCTGAAAAATGATTTCAGCCAATTTCCAAGGAACTTTTCCTCTACTAAGGACTGCAGCATATTTTGTGCCAGACAGGTTATAGAATGACTTGTTCGGTCTCGGGTTAATCTGTCCTTTTTAAGGGACAGAATGTCCTCAAACATTTACAGGTAAAAGGCATTTTTCACCGTTTGAGACTCAGGGCAGTCTGGAGTATGATTTAAGCTGTCAGGATAAGAGAATGAAATCTAAAAACACCCAGGAAAAGCAGGCCAAAAAAAACCGGGCTATAAGCGCTCTGGTCCTGTTCTCAGGGGGAATTGACTCGACAACCGCCCTTTACTGGGCCTTAAAACGGTACCAGAAGGTCCAGCCGGTCATTTTTGATTATGGCCAGAGGCACCGGGTGGAAATAAAAATGGCTAAAAAGGCCTGCCAGCGGCTCGGCCTTGAGCCCAAAATCATAAAAGTTGACCTGAGGCAGATCGGCGGCTCGGCCCTGACCGATGAAAAAATAGCGGTGCCTGAATTTAGGAAAACGGGGCAAATAAAAGACGGCCTGCCCGCTACCTATGTTCCTTTCCGAAATGGCATCTTTATAGCCCTGGGAGCGGCTCTGGCTGAAACCCTTTACTTGGCCGACCTGATTTGCGGTTTCAATGTCATTGACTCGCCTGATTATCCTGACACGACCAGAAGCTTTGTCCGGGCAATGGAAAAGGCTATTAATGAAGGGACAGGGGCCAGATTCAAGACAGAAAAGTTCCGGATTATTGCCCCCTTTATATCGCTAAAAAAATCAGAAATAATCAGGCTCGGTCTGAGCCTGGGAGCCGACTATTCCTATTCGGTTAGCTGCTATGCCGGCGGAGAAATACCCTGCGGGCAGTGTTCCAGCTGCTTGCTCCGGGCTCAGGCCTGGCGGGAAGCCGGTGAGGAAGACCATCTGGTCAGACGGCTTAAAAAGGAGAGAAAAATATGAGCTGGAAACTTAAGGTCAGAGATAAATTCTCGGCTGCCCATTATCTCCGGGAATACCAGGGGAAATGCGAAAAGCTGCATGGACATACTTTTCAGGTGGAGGTGGAAATAGCCGTGGCCGAGCTGGATAAAACCGGCCTTGGTATTGATTTTGTAGAAATCAAGAAAAAGCTGGCTGACGTCCTGCCTGATCATAAGCTTCTCAATGAAGTTTATGATTTCAATCCATCAGCTGAAAATCTGGCCAGAGAGATTTACCGCCGGCTGAAAGAAATTTATCCGGTAACAGCCGTAACTGTCTGGGAGTCGGAAGATGCAGCCGCCACCTACACTGAAGATTAACGAGATTTTTTTCTCAGCTGAAGGAGAAGGGGGACGCCAGGGACAGCCAACCATCTTTGTCCGGCTGTCCGGCTGCAACCTGCGCTGTGACTTTTGCGACACCAGATCTGCCTGGGAGGAAGGGCAGGAAATCAGCCAGGAAATAATTCTTAGTAAAATAGTAGGGATTAAAGATAAATATAAAGCCGACTGGGTTTCAATTACCGGCGGTGAACCTTTGCTGCAGGATATCAAACCGCTGGTGGAGAGGCTTAAGAAGGCTGGCTTTAAAATTCAAATAGAAACTAACGGGACAAAACCAGTGGGATTCCGGCTGGACTGGCTGACCGTTTCTCCCAAACCTCCTGATTTTTTTTCAACTCGGAGCTGCCAGCGGCGAGCGACAGAAGTTAAGCTGGTGGTCACTAAAAAATTAAAACTGGCCGAAGTCGAAAAAGTAAGAAAAAATTTTCCGGCCAGAGTTCCGCTCTGGCTTCAACCCCAATCAACTGAAGCCTGGAGTTACCGGCAGGCCTGGCGTCTTTTTCAACAGGCGGCCAGAACTGGCCTTAAGAATATCAGACTGGGCTCTCAGCTTCATAAAATTTACGGCCTGAAGTAGGGTTTAATTATTCCTGGCCTGTCCGATTGAATTGCTGGATATTTTTATCTCTTTTATTAAAAATTTTGTGCCCGTTTCTGGCTAAGTAAACGCCAAAGAAAATAACCGGAACTCCCGCCGCCTGAATCCAGGTGATCCGGTCATGAAGAAAAATACAGGCTGTCAGAACTCCAAAAACAGGAGTCAGATTGCTAAAAACACCGGTTCTGGCTCCTCCTATTCTTTCGATTGATTTATACCAGATGATAGAAGCCAGAACGAGAGCCAGCAGAGCTGAGTAAAGAACTCCAAGCCAGCCGCCCAGTGGTACCCGGGTAAAATCCGTCTTAGCCAAGTCTTTCCAGGCAAAGGGCAGGTAGAAAACTGTGCCGAGGATGTTGGTCAAGGCTGCCATTTTAAGGGCCGACATATTTTTAAGGGCTGGCCTGGCAAAAATCGTGTATAAAGCCCACATCAAGCAGGACAGGAGAATAAAAAAGATGCCGGAAGCTTCTGATCCTCTAAAATCAAATCCGCCCGGCCGTCCAAGAACAACCGCATAGAGGCCAGCCACCGACAGCAGGATGCCCAGCCAGCCGGCCGGACGCAGCCGCTCAAAGCCGAGGATAGCGCTCAACAGAGCGATTAAAACCGGCGTCATGGCGTTGCTCATGGAGACCAGAGAAGCCGCTGTCCGGCTCAAGCCAGTGATGAAGAAGACCTGATAAAAAGTAATTCCGGTCAAAGACAGGAATATGATGCGGGGTAGATCATGTCCTTTCAGTCTAAAGCCTTCGCCGCTTCTCCAGAGAATAAGGGCAAAAATAGAGGATGAAATCAAAAACCTGGCTAAGTTAAAGGCGTTGGGAGATAGGGCGGAGAAAGAGGCTTTGATGACCGGGATGTTGGCGCCCCAGATGATGGTGGTCAGGATCATCAGCAGATCGGTCAGGCCAAAAGCTGCCGGCTGGTCAACCGGTCCGAGCTGCCTGCTGGCTTTATCTCCGCCGGGGACATCAAGATCTCCGGCTGCCTGGTCGGAAGCATTCAAAACCGCCTCAGCAGTTAAGGAGGCAGAACTCGAAATGAGCAGGTCTGTTCCTTTAGAAGCCGAGCTGGCTTCAACTCCATTTTTCTGGTCGTATTTATAAAAATCCTTGTTTTCCATTTTCTCTTCTTTTTATTTTTGCTGACGGGTTAGACTGCTCTTACTCCCCGCGCGGATAGCGGGCTTCAACCGTCGAGCTCAAGCCGCCCCGGGGAGTAAAATCCCCCCTGACCAGAGCCTTTTTGGGCTGGCAGGCTTTAACCACATCTTCCAGAATGCGGTTGATGGCATTCTCATAAAATATTCCAAGATTACGGTAGGCCAGGATATACATTTTAAGCGATTTAAGCTCCATGACCTTTTTGTCAGGAATATACCAGATCGTAATAACACCAAAATCAGGCAGCCCGGTTTTGGGACAAACTGAAGTGTATTCTGGGATATCAATAGTGATTTCATAATCAGGAAATTGATTGGGAAAAGTTTCAATGGCAGGCAGCCTGGCTGTTAGCCCGGCCCTGGCTTCTTTTTCCCCATATTCTCCAGTTGTTGTTTTCTTTTTTTCTGGCATGGCCTTTCTCATTTCAGCCTGTGATCTTAAGAATCCGGCTTTTAGTTTTACCTTAATTTTATAAATGATAGCCCAAAAGCTTCCCGGCAGCAAGAAATGGCCCTCATTCAGGTTGGAAGGCATTATCCAGCCAGAATGGAAAAGACCTGCTCCGTGGTTTATTTGCAGGAATTTTATCATAATTTTATAATGAATGTGGTTGATAAATATTTAGGGGATGCCCGCAGCCAGCTATGAGTCTGATTACTCTTTTCCCGCCTGAGGAGCCCAAGGTCAAGAGACCTGCCGGGCAGAAATTCAATAAGGGCTGGTTAGCTGTCAAACAGGCAGCCAGCGGATTTTCTGGAGCTCTTCTTCTTTCTACTGTCTTCCATCTAATTTTAGCTGCCCTGCTGGCGGTGACGGCGGTAGCTTATTATCCCCGTTTGCTGGCAGGGAACAGCGAGGCGGTGACTGCGGGCGAACTAAGTCTTTTTGCCCGGGCACTTGATGAACTGACCAAAGAAAAAGGGCTGGACGAACAGCTGGCCGGACTTATGACCGAGCTGGAAGAGCAAAAGCTGCCAGAAGCGGCTCAGAATTTCCTGATTCTGGACGAAGGCCTGTCTGAAGAAGAAAAAATTGAAATCTATAAAAAGCTCCTTGAAAACCTTTTTAGACAGGGAACCGGAGCTTCAGCTGGAGGAAAATCACTGACCGGAGAAAAATCCAGGCCCGGCCAGGAAGAAAGTTTTGAAATCCGTTCCGGCGAAAAAGTTTTTTTAAGCCCTTCGGCTTCAGGCAGCGGCAAATCTGAATTATATTTACTCAGCCGGGAAGAAGTTCAGGAGCTTAAAAAGCTGGAGAAGGCAGGCGCCTTGAAAAATCCACCGGGCTTTGGTCCTGGTCACTTCATTGAACTCAGGCTGGAGAGTGGCCAGACTGAGGTCCCGGCTCAATACTATTACCGTCCGTGTCCTTATGAAGAGATTATGGCTAAAGGAGCCCTGATTTTTTCAATTATCAAAGGATTTCCGCCTTTTCTTCTGCCTTCAGCGGAAAGTGAACTGATGGAAAAGAAGGCTCAAGGAGCTTTAAATCAGGCTGCAGAGCTTTTTCCTCAGGGAAATTTCGAGGTGGTTTATTACGGGGAAACAGAGTTACCGGAGGAAAATCCTGAAGATTTAAGACAGGATAAATTGACCTCCGCTAATTTCAGGCTAAGGGGGGACAAATGGCCCGGAATTCTGGATGGCCTGATGGCCTATCCGGAAGAAACGCAGTTTGCCATTTTTGAAAAGGAATATCTCAGGAAATATGACTGGGATAGTCCTGAGCTGGCTGATTTTACCAGAATCTTTATCAATTCTAATATCAACGGAGTTATCTTTATCGAGGACCTGTTTACGGCCGCTTTCGATTCCTTAGAGGAGCTCTTCTACAAAAAGCCGATCTTTGAAAGGCTGGCTGCTCTGGTTGACAGCCATCCGCCCTCTGCGGTGAGAGATGAACTTCTTTTTTGCTTAGCTTTTTCTCTTGATATGGAGAGAAGAGTCATTCAGAATCTGTCCAGAGCTTACCCTCAGGCTAAGGACATCTATCTTAAAAAAGCCTCGCTTGATTATGTTTTTAACTCCCTGCCGAAAGCTTTTGTTTTAAAGCAGGTTTATGAGGAACTCAGGGAAAGCCTCAGCCGGAAAGGCTATTCATCCCTGGATGAAGCTCTGAACAAATATCTTGAGGCCGAACTCAAGATTTATCAGGAGCTTCAGGGAAGAGGCGGCCGGACGGAGGTCAGGGCCTTATATGCTCTCGGGTTGACTTACTGGGAAAAAGGAGAAAGAGAAAGGGCCATAAAAACCTGGCGAGAGATTAAGGGGGTAAACCTTCCGGCTTCAATCACCGCCATCCAGCAGGTTATAGAGGAAACGCCGGCCATCAAGCTTGAGGAAGAAATTGAAGCCGAGCTTAATTACCAGTCGGCTAAAAACAGCAAGTTTCTCTACCGGCGGCAGGTTCAGTTCGACAAGTGGGCCCGCCGCCAGAACGTTGATTAAATAATCATTTGGTTTTTTGACCAAATCAGTCAACCAAATCTCCCGGACAGAAATTTTCTCCTTTAAAATATATCTAATCCTGGCTATGATAATAAAGAAACCCGCGGTGAGACTAACGGTGGGAGTGAAACGTCACTATAATTATGGGAGTCTCAGATGAATAACCACTTAGACGAATTATTTAACGATCCTAACCTGGTAGAGAAAATTAAACGGCGTCTTCCTTATCTTTTCCAGATGGCCGACATGGAAAGCTCACGGGCTGGAAAGATCGGGATGGAAGCAGGTTCGGTCCGTGAAAAAGTCATCATAGCACTTCTTATCTATAAGTTCGGTGAGGAAAACATCGGCACCAATCTGCCAATAACCAATCCTGAAGCCGATGTGAAACTGTTCAACGAACCAATTTCCATAAAGACAGTAACAGGTAATAGCTTCTCAGGGGTAAAATTAATCTGGACGGTTGATCCCCAAAAAGCGGCCGAATTCCAGGCTAATTACAGGCCCAGCTGTGATCTGTTGCTGGTTCAGATTAACTGGGAAAGGCAGGGCGGCTTGTTTTATATTCCTTTAAGGAATCAGCAAATCATATTTGATCAACTTGGGAAAGATGGATATATAAAACTGCCCAAACCCGGGACAAATCCAAGAGGAGTTGAAATAACTAAAGAGGCTTTGATAACTCTCATAAATTCTGAGCACTCACGTGCTATTCCTATACAATGGGAAAAAACACAGATAGATATGAGTCCATATAAAAGGTGGGTTGACTTATGGAAAGAAGATTGAAATTCTCAACAGCCAAACGGAAATCAGCGGGAACCGCTACCAGTGCTTTTGGTTCTCCGGGGCGGATTAATCACGACTCAAGCAAATTCTACGGGAGCCGCTTATA
>Ga0208825_1002327_pt1 | contig 12718 bp, 9 predicted proteins | sample AD_UKC113_MetaG_FD_184450 | JGI IMG/M metagenome (GOLD analysis project Ga0208825, IMG submission 184450) | Active sludge microbial communities of municipal wastewater-treating anaerobic digesters from Hong Kong - AD_UKC113_MetaG (SPAdes)... | ecosystem: Engineered > Bioreactor > Anaerobic >...
ATATGTAGTATTTTTCTACATACAGTATATCGCAAAAACGCCTTGAAGTCCAGTAGTTTCAATAGTTTTGCGAAGTTTTCAAAGATCGATATTACCTGTTTTTAACAGGAGTTATTGCAGTGGAATCAATAATATGTCTGATAAATATATGTTAGCCTTTACTTTATATACTATAATATCGATAATATAATATATTTCTCGAAAAAGATAATATACAATACATATTGAGCTTAAAATCCAACCCCAAAATTTTCTAAATATTAGTCCGATGAAGGCCCCTAAATTCATTGCTGATATAATAAATCCCATCAATAATACTATATTTGTCCAAAACGGATTGTTTCCAGAAGAATATTGCTTAAATCCAAGGATATATTCAATATCTCCCCCGGTTACTTTGTAATATAGTTGTTTAGAATAATACAAATGTATTATTAGTAGGAAAACAACCAATAAAAGTATTTTATTTTTACTTATATGCTTAAAATAATTGTCCATTAGACTCCTTTAAAATAGATGTAATAAATAAAATCCAGTTACAATTTATAAATCAAAATTTTACTATAATATATCATAATTATATTGGAATGTCATTATCATTCACCGAAGAATCCAACAGATATTAAAAGAACACCAATTACAATCCTTATCACTGATATTTCGCCTCTTTATCAAGAAAAATATGCTCCATCACATGAAGAAGGCCGGGAGAGTCCCAGCCTGGAAATCATAAAAGTATTTATTGGAGTTCCATTTCTATTTCTTTGTTTCATGGTATTCTTCTTCACTGTTAACAGCCCAAATTGAATCTTTTGAATTAATATTATTAGTAATAACATTTACAGTTTCCATGGCTGTTAACATAGAATGGTCCATATTGTTATACCTATGTTGACCATTTCTTCCAACACAATACAAGTTAGGAATTGTATCCAACCACTCTCTTACTTTGGGGAACTGACTATATGTTCCAAAGTAAGCCGGGTAAGCTTTTTTTACTCTAATCCGTACTTTATCAAGAACATCATTTTCATCTATAATGTCAATTTTAGCCAACTCTTTTATTGCAAATTCAATAAAGTCCTTATCAGACATATTCCACATGCTGTCGCCTTCGTTGCAGAAGTATTCCAAACCTATCCATACTGTGTCCTTAAAGTTTTTTACAAGATACGGTGACCAGTTGTTAAAAATTTGAAGCCTACCTATTTTTACATCCCTTTCCTGGATATATATCCATGTATCAGGAACCAAGTCTCCCAATGTTTTTATTTTTGTTTTATTTTTAATTTTTAATTTATTTACCAAAAGACCAACTGTGATAAAGTCGCGGTATGGCAGATTGATAGCTGCATCTTTGACTTCTGAAGGTATTTCTATACCTTTTAAGGAAGTAAAAAGATCTTTGATAGGCATTGATGAAATGAAATAGTCTCCAAAAATCTCTTCTTTCTGCCCATCACTCTTTTCGACTACAACAGAAACAACTTTTCCGCCTTCTGTTTTTACTTCAACTACTTTGCTGTTTAAACGTACTTCACCGCCCATAGACTGAATGTCGGATGCTGCAGTCTCCCATAACTGCCCCGGGCCAAACTTGGGGTAGATAAACTGCTCTATGAGTGAAGTTTCTACGTTCTTTTGTTTTATTCCTTTTTTATTTCCCTTTGAACTGAATATCTTACTTAAAGCAGATAATACAGCTTTTTTTAAGGATAATCCCTTTATTCTTTGTGCTCCCCAGTCGGCAGCTATTTTTGAAGGATGTACACCCCACAGCTTTTCGGTATAATCCTCAAAAAACATTCTATATAATGTAACACCGAAACGATTTATCATAAAATCTTCAAGTGATTTTTCCTCGCGTTTATGTAATCTTGATAAAATGTAACCGAAACCGGAAGCAATAGTTCTTCGCAGTCCCATGTTTGTAAAAGTCTGAAGTTTTAAAGATACAGGATAATCAAAGAATTTTCTTAAATAAAATATCCTAGAGACACGTTCCCTAATCAGCATTACCCTATCGTCTATTTCAGGATTAGGTCCGCCCGGTACCAGGTCCTTTTTTTTGTCAAGCAATATATCGTCCTTTGAAGGTGAACCTTGAATCGGCATTAATTTCATCCACCAATCCATTACTCTGTCGTCTTTTGAAAAGAAACGGTGACCACCAATATCCATACGATGGTTATTATACTGTACTGTTCGAGAAATCCCCCCTATTTCATTGCTTTCCTCAAGAATAATAGGATGAATACCTGTATTTTGCTTAAGCATTTCATAGGCTGCAGTTAATCCTGCAGGTCCAGCACCAATTATAATAGCTGTTTTTTTATTGTTCTCCATTGTACAATTGTCTCCTGTTAAATAAAATTAATTGCTTAGAAATAGCTAAGAAATAACATCCGATTCTCATCGACTAAAAATTCGCTAAATCGTCATGATTTTGTCCTTGAGAATACAAAGTTATTTCTAAATTCTAAGGCATTTCATTTATTAAGAATTAGTTAAAAGAATATTAAAAAAATATGCTTATTCTTATATTATAACATAAGATATAATTTGTAAACCAGCTTTAATTTTGCTGCTATGATGCTAAAATAAATAATTAATTGCTAAAAGAAATAAAATTTCGATTAAATCGCGATTTATTTCTGCAATATTATTAATTTTTCGACATTTTAGTGCCATAGTAAAAGGGTATTTCTTTTTTAGCAATTACCTAAAGAACATCCCTTAAATACCTTCCCGTATGTGATGCTTCCACCTTTGCCACCTGCTCAGGGGTTCCTTCTGCCACAACATAACCTCCCCCGTCCCCTCCTTCAGGTCCCATATCAATTATGTAGTCTGCCGATTTAATTACATCTAAATGATGCTCGATTACAATAACGGAATGTCCCATTTCAACAAGTCTTCCAAGACAATCCAGAAGCTTTTGAATGTCCGATAAATGAAGCCCTGTTGTAGGTTCATCCAAAATGTATAGGTTGTGTGCACCTCTTTTAATTTTTGACAGTTCGTAAGCCAGCTTTACCCTTTGTGCCTCACCGCCGGAAAGGGTTGTAGAGCTTTGTCCAAGGCAAATATAACCAAGCCCAAGTTCATTCATGATGCCAAGCTTGTGTTTTAAATAGCGGTTGTCCTTAAAAAACTCCATTGCTTCTTCAACGGTCATTTCCAGCACTTCAGCAATATTTTTGCCTCTATATTTTATTTCCAATCCTTCATCAGAAAACCGCATACCCTTGCAAACGGGACAGATTGTTTCAATATCCGCCATAAATTGAAGGTTGGTAACAATGATACCGTCGCCGGCACAGTGTTCGCAACGAGTGCCGTTGGCATGCGTCAGGCTGAAGTCAATTTCCCTATATCCTCTGGCTATGGCTTCGGGCTCGTTTGCAAAAAGTTGGCGTATTTTATCATAAATCCCAATATACGTTGCCGGATTGGACTTGCTGTTTCTTCCGATGGGTGTCTGGTCTATGTTTATAACATTATTAATAAGCTCCGAGCCAAACAGGAAGTCGTGTTCGCCGGATACTATTCTTGCACCGGTCTTGTTTATTTTTAACTGTTTGTACAGTATTTCGTTTATAAGCGAACTTTTACCTGAACCTGAAACTCCTGTAACGCATACAAAGACTCCAAGAGGTATATCCAAATCCACATTTTTGAGATTGTTCTCCCTTGCACCTTGTATTGATAGGAACAAGTCTCCAAGTGGACGACGTTTCTTTGGTACCGGAATTTTTAAAGCACCTGAAATATATTTTCCGGTAATGGAATCCGGTGAATTTATGATATCGTCAATCTTACCTTCTGCAACGATTTGGCCGCCATGGACCCCCGGGCCGGGGCCAACTTCAATTATATGGTCGGCATTCGTAATTGTTTCAATGTCATGTTCTACAACTATTACTGTATTGCCTATGTCTCTGAGCTTCTTCATAGTTTCAATAACACGACCCGAGTCTCTAGGATGAAGCCCGATGCTTGGCTCATCCATGACATATAGCATACCCATCAATTCACTGCTTATCTGGGTTGACATTTTGATTCTCTGCATTTCACCACCGGATATACTGTCACTCCTTCGTCCCAGGTTGATGTAATGCAAGCCTATATCAATCAGAAGCTTGAGTCGTGAGCTTATTTCACGGACAATAGTATTTGCAACATCTTCAATATCAGCATCAAAATGCAGTCCTTCCAAAAATTCAAGGAGTTTCGGTAACTGCATGCGGCTTAGCTCATCGAAATTTTTACCTCCTACTTTTATCTGTAGACGTTGAGGTTTAAGCCTTGCTCCATGGCATTCGGGACAAATTTTTTCTATCATGCAATCCTTTATAAATGAAGGCTCAAAAGCTTCCGATGTAGCTGTCCTACGAATATAGTGCTTGTACCAGTTTTCAAACTCATGTACAAACCCGGGAAACGGCCTGTCTCTTCCTACTAACCAATTGCGTTTTTTAGAAAACGGAGGTTGAAGCATTTCAACTGTTTCACCTTTTGTCCCATATAACAGGATTTCGACTATTTCCTTAGGCAATTCATTAAAAGGCGTATCAAGGCTGAAATTATATTTCTGCGATAAACTGTACATCATTACTGTTCTATAGCTGTCCTTGCTTGAAGGACTATATACTGTATTTTTAAATGCACCTTGATTAATGCTCTTTTCGGGTGCAACAATCAAAAAACGCGGTTCTACTACATATGACATTCCCACTCCCATACAGGTATGACAGCTGCTGGCGGGTGTGTTGAATGAAAAATGGAAAGGCTGCATTTCACATAATGAATAATGATGATCGGGGCAAGCAAAGCCAGTATAAAACTCTGCGTTAACTTCGCCTAATACTTCAACTTTAATCATGATATCTTCATCTAATGACAACATGGCAGCTTCTATTGATTTGGTCAGTTGTATGTAGGAATCTTTTTTTAGTGTAAATCGATCAATAATAAGTTCTATACGATAATCTTTGCTCTCGTCCAATTCCCGCTTTTGTGCCAGAGAAAAAGCTTCACCGTCTACAAGAAGGTTTTTATACCCCTTTTCACGCAGTTGATGAAATGTGTAATTATAGTCCTCACCAAATATTTTATAGACCGGTGCTCTAAGTTCTACTTTTGTTCCAATGGGCAATGTCATTATATGTTCGGCTATTTGTGCAGCCGAAAGCTGTTTTAACGGATACCCGCATTCAGGGCATTGACCCACACCTGCCGTTGAGAATAAAAGCCTCATATAATCGTTTATATCGGTAACTGTACCGACTGTTGAACGAGGATTATTGTTACCTTTTTTCTGCTCTATTGCTATAACGGGTGAAAGCCCGCGAACATAGTCCACCTTTGCTTTCTTTAACTGGCTGATGCGGCTCTTGGCAAAAGTTGAGATTGAGTCTAAAAAGCGTCGCTGCCCCTCGCCATAAATGACATCAAATGCTAAAGATGACTTGCCTGAACCTGAAACTCCGGTTATGACGGTTAACTTGTCTCTTGGGATTTCTACATGAACATTCTTAAGGTTATTTTGCTTTGCTCCCGAAACTTCAATTGTTGTACGAATGGACATTCTCTCTCCTCCTTCTATATAAATCATGGGATATACAAAAAACAGATTTCTTCGACGGATAAACGGCTTTTAGGTGTTAGCTTGATGGGCTGGTATGCTTTCTCTATTACACCTTTATCCGCTAAATAATCAAGGATAGTGATGATGAAATGATCATTAGAATCAAGATGATTTGCAATCATAGACGCAGTTTTGATTTCCTGGTCAGAGAGGTATTCTAAAACAGGCTTCTTAAATATGTCTATTTTATCTTCTATGTATAAGTCCAATTTCTTTACTTTATCAATTAATTCTTCTCTCGTAAGAAGCTTCTCTAAAGGCTCTTGATAGAATACCCTCATTATATCCGGATTTAAACTGATGGCTTTTTGTATGGAACTGCGGGAAGTAGGAATCCCCCTGATGCATAACTCCATATTGGCAATTGACTCTGCTGTTTTCAATAAGAAATACTGGGCGTATAATAAATCGTTCCTTGCATAAATCCATTTTTCAACTTTTTGCATTGTTGAAATCAAATCGCATGCGAGATATAATGCAGTTAACGAAATATCATCGTCACCGATTTTTTTTATATCTTCAAAAAAATCATATAGGCTGTCATCTGTGGTATACAGAATTTTACCGTTTGCCACATAGGATTGCCAAATAGAGCCGCCTATGGCACGTTCCATGCCCCTTTTAAAGGAACTTCTCTGTATTAGAAACAAATTGAATGTAATATCGTCTTCAACAATACTAAGGAATTCACTTTTAATTTTCTGATCTCTAACAACAATTGTTATGTCAACATCACTTTTTTCCCATATTACATCATAAGCAACACTTCCACTCAGTATAACTGCAATTACGTTGATATCATCCTTTATCTTGTTGATGAACTGATCAATGGCATTTTGGTAGCGAACTCTAAGTTCTGCTTGTTTCTTTTTGTTCATATTCATCTTCCTTTCCCAATAGCTTATTATTTATGAATTATCTTCTTTTGCAATTTTAAAGTACAAATATAAGTTTAAGGTTCAATATACTTAAGCAATTTTGTCTTATTTTACACAAGACCCCATGCTATAATCATTATACAAGGATAAAAATTAATATACAGGACAAAAATTGCTAATAATCTTTTTGAGGTTTGTTATGGAACATTATCTTTTAAAGATACTTAAAGATACTACAGACTATATTGAGTGCCACCTCTGTGATGAGTTGACACTTGACAGCATATCTGAAAATGTGAATATAACAAAATTTCACTTGTTGCGGATATGGAAAGGTGCAACTGGAACCGGACTGATGGAATACGTAAGAAGACGCCGTATTGCGGCTTCTTTGACTGACCTCTTAAGTCGGCTCAATAACATCAGTTTTATTGCGGACAAATACGGATTTGGCTCAGAGCGAACATTCAACCGCATCTTTAAAGAAGAGTTTGGCACTACTCCGGCAAAATGGCGGAAAAATCCTATTCCGCTAAATATACTGGACAGGTTCAATGCCGATTTTATGAATGAAGCAGGAAACGGATTAATATTCTTTAAATCAGTAACTGTTTTTCCCTCTTTTTCTATTGCAGGTATTAGACATGAATTTAGTTTTGAGGATAATATGATAAATCAGACGGCAAATCGATTGGGAGTTGAGTTTTTCTATCAACATCGTATAAAAGTGCTAAATCCTGTTGAAAAAGACATTTATTACGGATACACTGAGATAACAAATGACGGGTTAAATTATAAATATTACCAGCCGTCTATAAGAATTGATGCATCAAGTATTGTTCCGCCCGGAATGACTATAAAACGCATACCTGCACATAAATATGGTGTTTTTACATATATGGGGCTGCACCGGCCTGAGGAGATTTCATCTAAAAATCTTAAGGAGTTATTGTATTTTATATATACTAAGTGGAAGCCGAGTATGGAGTTTCGATTAAAGGAGAATTATTGGCTTCAATATATAGATTATTCTCGATGCAGCAAGCAGTATTGCGAGTGTGATTTGTATTTTCCCATTGAGTGCCTGTGACTATGGGTTAATAGATTTCTATCTTTTTACATTCCATTTTTATTTTTTTACATTTCATGATTAAATTCATACATTTTGAACAAGTCCCGGTTGCAAGCCCTATACGCTTAATTATCAAAGTATATGAGCACATAAATTATGGGGGCCAGGAAAGAACTATAATATATAGCGAGCCTAATATCACTAACCTTGGCTTTAATGATACCATATCAACCTGAAAGGTTTAGTGCAGGCAGCAGCGTACCTAATATAGCGGCATCTCCATACAATTTTAATGACAGGATTTCATCAATTAAAATCTACAAACCGTAGTCATATTTATCAAAGGCTACAAATAAATAACATTCCTTATCCTAAAGATACTGAATTCTAAATTTATTTTATGAGTTCGGTATCTTTATCTATGAGATGTTTTTTTTATTAATTGATGATATAATATATCAGAAACACAAAATGCATTTATGAATTGAAATTGGTGAGTAAATATAATCTGAAACGGAGCGTAAAGACCAATGAATGATAATTATAATGATTACAAACACCGTATGAGTAGAAGGAAAATCAAGATTAACGGAACTGACGGTAAACCTTTAAAGAAAATCGAAGTTGTAATAGAACAGAAAGCACACAAATTTCTTTTCGGATGTTCAGAGTTTAGCTGCATACCTTTTGCAAACGGCGATTTTAAAGGTGATGCTCTTAAAAAAGCAGAAGAACGCTTTGAAAAATTTACAGATTTATTTAATTATACCACATTACCTTTCTACTGGAGTAATTTCGAGCGTGTTAAAGGTCAACCGGATACCGAAAGGCTTAAAATAGCATCTCAATGGTTAATGTCTAAAGGATTCAAAATAAAAGGACATCCTTTGTGTTGGCATACTTTGGCTCCGGATTGGTTGCTTAATATGAGCAATTCAGAGATTTTGTCCCAATTGCTTGAGCGTATTAAACGCGATGTGACGGATTTCATAGGATTGGTTGATATATGGGATGTAATTAATGAAGTTGTTATAATGCCGATGTTCAACAAATATGATAACGGAATTACCCGTATTTGTAAGGAGATGGGCCGAATTCGTTTGGTTCGGGAAACATTCTTGGCAGCAAAGAATTCAAATCCCGATGCTGTTTTACTCATCAATGATTTTATTAACACAGGTATTGAAGGGTATGATATTTTGGTAAACGGATGCCTTGAAGCAGGAATTCCCATAGATGCAATAGGAATACAAGCCCATATGCATCAAGGCTATTGGGGTGTTGAGAGGACTGAGGAAGTTCTGGAAATTTTCTCACGCTACAAATTACCTATACATTTTACTGAGAATTCATTGGTTTCGGGCCACCTTATGCCACAGGATATTGTTGATTTAAACGATTATGTCATAGACCGTTGGGAATCCACACCGGAAGGAGAAGAACGTCAAGCTGAAGAAGCGGTAATGCATTATAAGACCCTTTTTAAGCATCCTTTAGTAGAGTCAATAACATGGTGGGATTTTGTAGACGGACAATGGCTAGGTGCACCGGTAGGCTTTATTACACAGGATAACAGAATAAAGCCTATATACAATGCATTGCATAAACTTATTAAAAGCGAGTGGTGGACTAATCCGATACACACAGCTACTGATGATTCGGGGTCGGTAATTGTAGAAGGATTTCTTGGCGAGTATGAAGCAAAATGTGGTGACAGTAAAGGTAAATTCATGCTTGATAAAGGAAATGAGGATGATATTATAGAGGTTTCTATTATTTAGCCAATATTCCTATATTAAGACCCCTTAAAATATTAAGACCCCGTAAAAGCAGACATTATACGACGGTATTGAATTTAGATGCAATTATTATTACATCGGACATATTAATAGCTCCATCTTTATTGAGGTCGTATTCATCCTTATATCTTGAATCACCACGTACTGAGTTAAATGCTTTTGCCAAAAGGATGACATCTGCCATGTTTATAGCACCATCACGGTTTATGTCAATATTGTTGACGGATGTTGGTGTTGGTGTATATTGAGGTATTGGTGTAACGTTTGGGTTAAATTTATATAAGTCAGCCGGCAGTTCATCAAGTGTAATTACGTATTGACTGTTGTATATGGTATTTAGGAGTACAGGATCATTATATCTCGGGCCGGTGAGAAATTCACCGTACCATGGGCAAAAATACAACCACCAGGCACCTTCATTAACTATGTTCTGAATGTCCGGAATAACATCATTTTCAGTTAAAGCGACCATCTTCTTATCGTTTGTATAATTTACAAGCTTAAGAAATGCTGATGTTGCCGCACTTGTCTTCCAAGTATATGGTGATCCTTCATACTTATCATATGCAACAATATCTACACAGTCATCTCCGGGATACCATTCATAGGAATTTGCATTTAAATATAGATTTGCCTCCCATATTAAGTTATGAATACCATATTTTTCGGTTAGTGTTGTATAAAGAAGCTTCCAGAGCTGCTTGAATACTTTTGCACCACCTGAACCCCACCAAAACCATGCACCCGATCCATCGATGTTATTGTTGCCTTCAGCTTCATGAAAAGGACGGAAAAGCACAGGGACTTTAGCATCCTGAAGGATCAGGAGCTGCTTTGCAAGGTCGTCAATTGCAAGCATCAGGTATGCATGTTCCTTTGTTGTTTCATCAAGACAGTTAGCTGTTTTAAAGCTGCTTACAGGTTTATATGTACAACTTGTCCATTCCAATTTATCACCGATTTTATAGTTTGCAAAATCAGACGGTATATTGATATGCCAGCATGCTGTTGCAATACCGCCTTTCTCTTTCACCCAATTAATGATACGATTTGTAGTTCCGTCTTCCCAACCATACAGAGGGTTATAGTTCATAAAGTCAAAGCCTCTTATTGCAGGGTATTTACCTGTCTTATCATAAATATATTCAAATTCAAGTTCCATATTGCCGTTATTTCCGCCACCGTAAATTTCCTGCTGGCCGGAGATAACCTTATTGCCATAGACACTGGTGAGATATTGCATCAATGCCTTTGTTTCAGAAGTTGCTTTAGCATCACAGGTAACCGGGTCAATTTTAAGATCAGGCATATCTGCATAGTCAAACTTCACCTTATCATAAAGTATGAAGCCCCAGCTTCCTGAAGTACCTATCTCTATTTTTGCCGTGCCTGCTTTAAGAAAGAAGAATCCGAAGCTATAATCGATCCAGCCGTTTTTATTTGGAATATAGAAATCGCTATATGAAACACCGTTTACAGTTACATTCTGAAGACGGGTTTCGTTTTCTTTTCCCAGGTACATCCAACATCTTGTTTTAAGCTCATACATAGCATCCTTGGGAATATTTACTTCAAGTGTTATTGTACCTGCATTGGTAACCCATACAAATCCGTCACCTGAATACCCAGGATATTCTGTTCCATAGACATTGGTAGCAACTACAGCACCATTGCTTAAAGTACAAGCTTCCGCTTCAACGTCTACAGGCAAGGAAACGGCAGCAATTACGGAACCGGGTATGGTTAAAAAAAAGGAACATAACATTGTAACGGTTGTCAAAATAGAAAGTGCTCTTTTAAATAAATTCTTCATTCTTAAATACACCCCTAAAATATTAGTTGAAGAACTAATAATAAAAGTAATTTTATTCTATGTAATATAATTATATCATATGGTTTTGATAATTGGAGTCAAATCTAAAGTTTGGCATTAAGAAAAGTTTGTCGTGAAAAAGAAAATAAAAATGGAGCAAAGATATATTCCTGCTCCACTTACTTGACTTTATTTATCATAGACCTAGTAATAGTACCAGTCATAATGCAGTTTTTTTTTCATGAATTCATTCTAATACTCAACTGTCATATCCTTTTCTGCGGCTAAATCCTCTACAGATTTATTATATTCGTCTAAAAGCTTAACTCCCTCTTCAATCTTTGCATCTGCTGCTTCAACTGCCGCTGTATCACCTTTCTCGGCGGCACTCTGCATACTTTGATATCCTTCTTTGTATGCTTCAAGTACCTTTTGATACTTGTCTTTGATTTCCTTTACTTCCTCGGTTTGAAGCTGGATTTTAGAAAGTAATTCAAGTGAAGAATCAAGATTCGGAAGTATAACATCATTTATGCTGACAACTAACGCAGCATCATCCTCTAAGTTATCCCATTTTCCCACTTCTGCTTTCAGATCCTCATATTTTGCGTTTATCCCTACCATATCTGTATTGAGGAATTTTTCAAGCTCTTCAGCTACCGGGTCGGATCCGCAACCCGTCAATAAACCAAAAGTCATTACCATTGCCATTAGTACAAAAATTGCCTTTTTCATAGAATTAATTCTCCTAGTATAATTTTTTTTCTAACACAACCTTTCTTCTTTTCAGTATCGACATTTTTCAAAATAAACTTAACATAATAACTTTACGTTTTATTGCGATTTTGTAGCATGTATATGAGTTGGTAATTTTTGTTGTAGTTCTGATTTTTAAGTCCATAAAACATACCACTCATCCTTTAAGATGGCATATTCATATGTATCAATCCAAATGGGTTCGCCTTTCTCATTCTTCTTGAAAAAAATATTTTTAATTAAATGTCCCTCTCGCCTCATCTTTAAGCATTCCAATAACTTCCATGATGATACATTTTCAGGATTGCACATGGCAACTATTCTACGCACATTTAACTTTTTAAATCCATAGTCGATAATTGCCTTGCAGCTTTCTGTAGCGTAGCCATTACCATAATACTCAGGATTAAAAACATATCCGATTTCCCAGTTTTGAAACTCTTTTGGCTCCTGCTGATTAAAATAAATATTACCTATCAATTTTTTGTTTGATTTTAAGCATACGGCCCAAAAAGCTTCATTTGTTGAACGTTTATAAGCTTCATTTTTACAATCTTCTTCTGAGTAAATTCCATATGGCTCATATTTTACTACTTGTTCTTTAGAAAGATATTCATATAAATCCTTCCAATCATCAGGAGAAAATCTCCTTATTATTAATCTTTCGGTTTCTATAATATTCATTTTTTCCTCTTTACTTCATTGAAATAAATGACCATAATTACACACTCATCAATTATAAAGTTATGC